>OFGC01000265.1_pt1 | contig 59992 bp, 56 predicted proteins | sample 1521691 | NCBI WGS metagenome assembly OFGC01 (sample SAMEA3504121, study PRJEB24116) | mouse gut metagenome | biome: mouse gut; feature: mouse-associated habitat; material: faeces | place: Denmark | collected 2011
AAATTTGTGTCTGTGTAAGGACAATGCCGGGATTGGAAGCAAGGAATACAAGGGTGCTGTATTCAAGGCGGGTAAGGTTTACTTCCTCCCCGTCTTGAAATACCCTGTGTTGGCTCTGCCTTATTTCCAGTCCCGGAAAAGATAACACGGAAGCGGGCTTAATCTCCATAGGCTCAACCTGTATATAATCAGATATTGCCGTTATGATTTTGTCAATCATTTTTTCTTCTTGTTCGTTAAGTGTCAGTAGTAACAATTTTCCCACGTTACCACCTCCCGGTATGCGGTTGTCTTTCTAATTACATTTTATTGTTCTGTGATAAATAAAAAATGAAATAATTGCGGTAATAAATTCAGCCACCCAAAAAGCATTCCATACGCCGACTGCGCCAAAAAGTTTGCTAAACAAAAATGCGGACGGAATGATAATGATAATATAACGGCATAGAGAAATAATTAATGACGGCATACCCTTTCCTAATCCCTCTAACGCACCTGATGAGGTTACAGAAATAGCTGAAACAAGAAAGCCTGCGCTAATAACACGGAGTGCAATTTCCCCAGTATGAATTGTTTCCGGCACATGAGTAAACAGGTTTATTAGTTGACCGGGAATGAGCAAACAAATAATAGTGCCTAAAACCATGATTACGCTACTCATGCAAAGAACAATATTATAAATTTCCTTAACACGCTTTTGTTCACCAGCTCCATAATTATAACCAATTAAAGGGCGCATTCCTTGAATGATACCATTAGCAGGAAGATATAGGAAAGTCTGCAATTTATAATAAATTCCTAAAACTAAAATATATACCTCTGAATATGAGGACAGAATGGAATTTAGCGCTGAAATTAAAACAGATGGCAAAGCCATATTTAAAGTTGCGGGTATACCAACAAAATACAGTTTGAAAGCTGTTTCTTTATCAAAAGTAAGAAATTGTCTGCTAATGTGAATACGAATAGGGCGCACAAAGTAGATAACTAAATAGATAGCAAGCGTTATTGTCTGTCCAATGCCGGTTGCCAATGCTGCTCCCTCTATTCCCATTGCAGGGAAAAAACCAATCCCAAAAATAAGCACTGGATCTAAGATAATATTTGCGATACACCCACACATCATACTTATCATGGTTACTTTCATATTACCTACGGCTTGGAATATTTTTTCAAATGTTCCGCCTAGAATAATGATAAAAGTAAAAGAAAACGCTATAACAGAATATCGAATACCAAAATCAATAACGGGTTCTGATGATGTAAATACTCTTAAAAAAGTTGGAATAATAGAAATTACACTAACTGTAATAACTATACTATGTATAATAGCAAATACCATGCCTTGTGTAGCTGCCATATTTGCCCTTGAATATTCTTCTGTACCCAAATAAAAAGCTATTGCTGCGTTAATTCCTATGGCAAAGCCAATAGCAACAGCATTGATAAAATTCTGAACAGGAAAGACTAATGACAATGCCGTCATAGCGTCCTCACTAATTTGGGCTACAAAAAAGCTATCGACAATGTTATATAAAGAATTTACCAACATTGAGAGTACCATAGGAAGTGACATTGATAAAATTAACGGCAATACAGGTTTTTCTTTCATAAATTTTTCGTCCATTTTAACTCCTCCCTTAATTTGCGAACATAAAAAAACGTGTATTTATTTGTTCGTCATAAAGCAAATAGGATTTTTTGTAAAACCAAAAGGCTCATAAAATTTTTCTGCATTTTCGGTTATCAGCATTCCTAACAATGGTTTTAAATCTTCATTTTCCGTAATTGTTTTAAGAAGCTGCCTGCCTATACCTTTATTACGAAATTCTTTTTTAACAACTACATCACAAATGTAAAAATGCGTTGCATAATCAGTAATCACTCTGGCAAATCCAACTTGTTGTCTGTTTTTTGTAAATGCACCATAGCAGATTGAATTATTTAATGATTTGATGATAGTCTCTTTTTTTCGCTCTTTCGCCCATACAGTTTGCCTTAAAAGATTTACTACTTCTTTTTGGGACATATTTTCAACCCCCGTTTTAATTGTAATAGATGTATCTTCCTTGTACATTTTTATTTACCTCCAACTATCTCTTTATTATTATTTTGAAACCTCAATCTCAAAAATAGAATGACTGCTACAACAAACGTCAATAATTCAGTAACTGGAAATGCAATCCATATACCATTGATTAGTAATGCTTTTTCTAAAATCCACATAATAGGTATCAAAAAAAACATCTGTCTAAATATTTGTATCATAATGCTTGACAACACTCTTTCAATCGCTTGCATATAAGTCGAAATCATTGTAGAAAGCCCACAAAACAAATAACCTGCTGCCATAATCCGCATTGCAATAATCCCATAAGAACGCATTTTTTCCGAAGCCATAAACAAACTCAAAATCTGTGTCGGAAACAGCATGATAATTAATGTCCCAAACATCATTAGAGAAGTTACTAAAATTGTACTGTATCGAAAAACTGATTGAAGCCTTTTTAAATTTCCTGCTCCATAATTAAATCGCATAATGGGCAAACAGCCTTGTATTAATCCATTAATAGTCATAATAATTAACTGCTGTATTTTAAAATATGCTCCAAAAAAAGCAATGCTCGTATCTGAATATGCGACTAAAAACAGATTTACAATCGTTACGGTAAAAGCGTTTAGGGCATTCATAATAAAAGAAGGCAGACCTAAAATAATTATTTTTTGTACAATGCTCCATTCAAACCGAAATCCAACTGTTTTAAGTGCTATTTTATGTTTTGCTTTTAAAAACATAATAAATGCCAAAACCATTGAAACAGAATATCCCAAAACTGTTGCCGTAGAAGCTCCTTTAATACCCATTGCCGGGAAAAAACCTATTCCAAAAATAAGAAGCGGGTCAAAAATGAAATTGGTTATAACACCCGTCAGTTGAAACAACATGGGTTCAATCATGTTTCCAGTTGCCTGTATCATTTTTTGAATAACGATATGAACCATGTTTGGTATCTGCATAAAAGAACAAACACCCATATACTCCATACACAAAGTATAAATATCGTTATTTTCAGTAAACGATTTGAAGTATGGGGATATAATTAGTAATACCGTTATATTTAAAATAATGCCAACCAAAAAGGAAAGAATCAGTCCAAGAGTAAACGTTTTATTTGCTTCCTCTTGTTCACGTTTTCCAAGATGTCCCGCAATTAGGACATTGATACCAACCCCAATCCAAATAGATACCGCATTCATTAATGTTGTGATTGGAAAAGACAGAGAAACAGCCGTTAATGCGTTCTCACTTAACCGGGCGACAAAAGCACTGTCTAACAAATTGTATGAATATTGAAGAAACATGGAAAATAGTGGCGGTAATGACATTTCAAAAATCAGCTTTCCAACTGGCATAACTGCCATTTTATTTTCAGCCATCATATATCCTCCAAAATTTGATAAACATTTTCCGAATTATAACAACAAAAAGCCACACAGTTATCAAACTGATAACTGTGTGGCAAAAAGATGACATATCAATCCGGAAAAGTCCACTCAAAATTTTCTTTAAAAAAGTATAAGGAAATTTTTTTTGCTTGTCAATAGTTTTTTAGAAATGTTAAGTTTAATGAAAATGCAAAAAGAATATATAAATATTACTTCATATCTTCAGCAGGCAGAAACACAAGCACGGCAAATTCTTCTTTATGCCTTTCACAGACTATCAACGCCAAACAGCCAAGTCAAGGACGTAAACGCCGCTAAAGCGGTAAATCCTTGACTTGACTGTCTGTTATTGATAAAGGGTAATTAAGGCATAAATGAATATCTGTGTTGTAGCAACCTCTTTTCCTTTCCATTCCCTTCATGCGATAGGGAAAAACCAAGCTTGTCCTTTCTTTTGGGGCGAAAGCTGAAGTCCACAGCTTTGAGGGGCGTGTGGGTATGCGTCTTAGTGATTATATTGTGCGTGTTCCGATTTACTGCAATCTTCCCGGTTTGCTTCACCAAACCGCTGGAAATGCACTATCTCGCGCATACGCAGAAACTTAATGGGCTCGCACACATCCGGCTCCTTAATCAGGCGCAGAATATTGTCGTAGGTGGTACGGGCCTTCTGCTCTGCTGCCAGATCCTCCGTCAAATCCGTAATAGGATCTCCCGTCACCTGGAACTGTGCGGCAGTAAAGGGAAAGCCTCCTGCTGACTGGGGCCATACCCCTACGGTATGATCCACATAGTAGGGCGCAAACCCGCTTTTTTCGATTTCCTCCATAGACAGATTTCGGGTGAGTTGGTGGACGATAGCCGCCACCATCTCCAGATGGGCAAGCTCCTCCGTGCCGATATCCGTCAATAACCCTGCAACCTCCCTGTAAGGCATGGAATAGCGCTGGGACAGATAACGCAAGCTGGCGCCCATCTCGCCGTCCGGACCGCCGTATTGGGAAATGATCACCTGGGCCAGCTTTGCGTTAGGCTCTTTGATGTTGACGGGAAACTCCAGTCTTTTTTCATAACTCCACATTTATCCGCACTCTCCTTCCCAGGGCAGGGGAGCCATACCCCAGCGCCATTCCTTACTGCTCTCTGCCAGACTCGTGTTCAGCGGGAAGTATTTCATGGAGAATTCCTTCTCCATCTGGTGCTTGATCCTGTTATAGTGGTTAAAGTATTCCATGGCATTGCGATCCATCGGATGCGTATCCAGGTACAAGGTCAAATCTGTCAGTACAAAATCAACGATCCCGATATCTCTGAAAAGCTGTTCCTGATTTCCCATTAGACACATCTCCTTCCCGTGAAGGGTTTGTTCAGTTCAGGAAATATGGTCCCGGTGCAGTATGCCTTTTCCAGATCGTCATACATGTTGTCAAATCTCTGCCAGGGAACATAGGCCATGGCTACAGGAAATTTGTCAATATTGTTTTCATGTGAATGATCCTGCATTTTGATTCCTTTCATCTGTCAATCTAACTTGATATTATGATATGTCAGAAAAAGAAATCTGTGAAAAAAACATGACGCAGATGATCGGCCCACTGTCGTTCAAGCTTATCTGGACTCACCCATGAAAAACAGCGCAATGGTTCCCGGACCGGAATGGGCGCCGATGGTAGGCCCGATATGATTGATCATAAAATGCTCCATGCCAAACCTCTCCCGGATCTGGTCACGAACATACTCTGCATCCTCCAGGGCATCTCCGTGGCTGATAAACACATAATCGTCCTTATTTTCCTGAACCCGGGACCCCATCTTCTCTTCCATGTAATCCACCAGCGCGCTCAGCGATTTTTTTCGGCCTCTCACCTTGCCGATGACAATCAGATGTCCCTCACTGTCCACATGAAGCTTGGGCTTGATGGAAACCAACGTACCGATCACAGCCGCTGTCTTGCTGACACGCCCTCCCCGGTACAGATGAAAAAGGTCGTCCACCGTAAACACATGAACGAAATTCTGAGCATTCTCATTCAGCCAGGCCGCCGTCTCCTCCAGGGATTTTCCCTGGTCCCGCAACTTCACCGCCTTGTGCACAAACAGACCCTCTCCCATGGAAGCGCAGAGACTGTCCACCACTACAATCTTCACATCAGGATGTTCCTCCATAATCTCTTCCGCCGCCATGCGCATATTGCCGCATGTACCACTGAGCCCTGATGAAAAAGCCAGATGCAGAATTTCCTTATCTGTTTTGATATATTCCTCGAAATATTCCTTTGCCTCCGCAGGATTGATCTGTGATGTGGTAGGCATCTTTCCCTGCTCCCGCATCATGGCATAGAATTCTTTCCAGTCCAGCTCCTTGTCCCCGCCGTATGTAACTCCGTCCAGAATATAGCTGATAGGCATACATCCCACATTATTCTCTTTCAGATATGACACTGGCAGATCCGCCGTGCTGTCTGTTGTGATCTTAAACATAACTCCTCCTTCTGCGCTTTTCAGGCTGCCAAAATTACAATATATTATATATCAGTATATCATTTTCCCGTCACCATTTCAATTTGTTCCCCAAAAAAGATACAGTTTGTAACATATAAAAGGGAGCCCTGAAGCTCCCTCTATTTCTTCTCCGCCGCCCCCGGCAGTCTTCTTCTGATCAGCCGGTTTTTCAGGTTTTTCCAATCAAAGGGTACCAACGGATAAATGTAGCTTCTGTGTGATACGGTTCGGTTACAGCAAACAGCCAGTACCGCTATCACATATCCTCCCAGATACCCCCACAGACCGAACCATTGGGTCAAAAGCAGACTGAGAATCCTCAAGAATTTCAGCGCATAACCCAGCTCATAATTGGACTGGGTATAATTGGCGATGGCCACAAAGGCCATATACAGCATAACCTCCGGAGAAAACCATCCGCTGTTTACCGAAAATTCCCCCAGCACCAGCGCCGCCATAACGCTCAGCGGCGTGCTGAGCATGTTGGGAGTATTCACCGCCGCCAGCTTCAATCCGTCGATGGCCAGCTCCAGAATGAGGAACTGCCAGATCAGCGGAATATTAGGCTCCTCCTTCAGCATAATGAAAGAAAAGCTGTCCGGAATCCAGCCCTCGTTATTAACCAGCAACAGAAAGGTAGGCGTCAATACATAGGTGAGAATAGCAATCAAAAAACGTGTAACTCGAAGATAGGTTCCCGTAATGGGAGGAAAATAGTAGTCGTCCGCCTCTTCCAGCACGTCAAAGATGGTCACTGGCAGGATCATGGCTGAAGGGGAATTATCCACCAAAATCACAATATTTCCCTCCAGCACCTGGGCCGCCGCCGCGTCAGGCCGTTCCGTATATTTAAATTTCGGAAAAGGATTATACCACTTTCGCTGATAGAGGCATTCTGCCAGTGACTCCTGGTTCATGGTCAGGGCATCTACCTGAATACTCTGAATCTTCCGCCGGACTGCTGTCAGGAAATCCTCATCCACCCTATCCTTCATATAACACAGCACAATATCTGTTTTAGAGCTTTTACCTGCATTCAGCATCTCCATATGCAGATCACTGTTCCGGATCCTGCGGCGGATCAGCGCCGTATTAAACACAATAGTCTCCACAAAACCATCCTTGGAGCCCCGCAGTACCTTATCCTTCTCCGGCTCCTCCACACCACGGGACGGGTAGGTCCTGGAATCAATCACCAGCGCCTTTTCATAGCCATCCAGCAACAGCAAAAACATTCCCGACAGCAGGGAATCCACCAGCACGCCGCAGCGGTCTTCGATCTCCACCTCCACATAGGGCGTGAATTGCTTTGACAAGCCATGCATATCCTCCGGCATTTTATCCGGAGTCAAATCCATAAAATACTGCAACAGCTTCTGAACCAGATCGTCCTTGCAGAATCCATCCACCAGGTACATGCAGGCCTCTCTGCCGCCGATGTTGATGACCCGGTAAATCACATCGAAATTCTTTTCCACGTCCAGCGCACCATTCAGATACTGCATATCCCGGGACAGCTGCCCTGTGAGTTTTTCCTCTCTCTCCAAAATAAATCTCCCTTTCCGCAAATGCTTTTTGATTAGCATTTACCAAAGGGAGAAAAATATACCGTCTATAAAGTGGTACTTCCAAGGCCGCCGTTTCGGATACCGTCCGCCATATCGTCCGTGGTAATACCGTATTCCAGAAAAATACCCTGAGCAAACCCTGTCCCTTTTGAAACCTCCAGCGTCTTTTCCTGATTGGTGTCATTTGTCAGCTTGATAAAAATATGTCCCTCATTATCGGAAAAAAAGTAATCGCTGTCTATGATTCCCACAGTATTATCAAGCTGCAGCCTGTATTTGAAGCCAAGTCCGCTTCTGGGGAAGATCTGCAATACCCACCCTTCGTCCATCTGTACCCGGATTCCTGTAGGTATTTTTGCCGTAGCCCCCGGCTTCAGAGAAAAAGAAACAGGTGCATAAAAGTCGTAGCCTGCGCTGCCTCTGGTAGCCCTCCTTGGCAGCTCCAGCGTCCGGTAGATTTCCCGGGCCTCCTCTTGTGTATATTGGGGAAATTCCTCCATCAGGGCCTGACAAAATTGTTCCTGGCTTACCTTAAAAAACTGTGCGATTCTCTTCATCCTGTTTGTTTCCTTTTTACCTGTTTGTTCATTTTTTACCTGTCTCTTTTCTATTTTTCTTTCCTATTTCTCTATTCCATCTTTTTTGTGTTTCTCTGTTCGGTGCTCTTTCTCGTTTCTTTATTAGAATTCTTTATTCAATTATTCCGCTCTTTTTTCCTTCTGTTTTACTGTCCCGCACCAATTTATTACATTCTGTTCAATCGCAGCAGCCTCGTACATTTTCCACCTTCCGGGTATGAACAAAGGCTTCCCCATAATCGCCGCAGTGCAGTATAGGCACCGACGGATCCTCCTGTGCCAGCGTCTGCTGTACATCGATGACCCGCTGATTGGCGCTTCCCTTCCACAGAAGCTTCGGATCCTTTTTTTCGTCTATAAATTCTCCGTCCACCAGCACATCTACATAGCGCAGCAAAGAATACTGCCGAATGTCCTCCCAGCAGTCGCCGGTATACATCCAGATGGTCTTATCCGGAAATTTCTCTTTAATCTGGGCCATCAGCTCTCTGACGTCCATTCTGTTTACAGGATGCAGAGGATCTCCGCCTGAAAAAGTGATTCCGGATATATAGCTTTTCCCCAGCTGCTCAAATATCTCCTGCTTTGCCGCCTCGTCAAAGGGCAGACCGCCGTCCGGATCCCAGGTGATGGGATTATGACAGTTTTTGCAGCAATGATTACAGCCTGCCAGCCACAGCACCACCCGCAGGCCGTCGCCATTGAGCATATCGTCCCTGGTTATATTGTGATATCTCATATTTTCTATTCACCTCTGTTCAGAGTATTTTTACATACTCTTCCTCTCCGCGATCTCCGCCATTTTGGCATCGTTGAGCCTGGTATCCCCGTGCACCCGGGAATAGGACAGGTATCCGTTCATACGGTCTATCTTGGTCAGGTTGCGGCTGCCGCACTTAGGGCATACATCCATCTCCAGCTCCTGATGGCCGCAATCGTCACAGTAAGCAAGGGATAGATTGACGCCCTCATAGAATCCCATATCCATAGCCCTGCGGATCAATGTTTTAATCGCCTCAGTATTATAGTCGATAGGATACTTTACATACTGAATCTTGCCTCCATTGCTCAGGTTCCAGAAACGGTCCTCCAAATCCTGCTTCTGAATAGGCGTGATATCCTCCGTCACATGACAGTGGAAGCTGTTGCTCACATACTCCCTATCGGATACCCCCTCTACAATGCCGTATTTATTCCGGAACTGCTTTACCTGCAGACCGCACAGATTCTCGGCAGGGGTTCCGTAGATAGCATACAGATTACCGTCCTCCTCCTTAAACTCACTGATCCGGTTATTGATATATTCCATTACCTCCAGGGCAAACTGTCCGTCCTCCACCAGGGATTTTCCATTGTACAGCTCCTGAAGCTCATTCAGCGCAGTGATGCCAAAGCTGGCTGTGGCAGATTTCAAAAGCGGCTTGATCTTGTCCGTAAACTTCAGGTTGCCGTTGAGGAAACCGCCCTCACAATAGGCCAGCGGATTAGTGGAAGCCCTCATTTCTCCCAGGTAGGCGTAGGTGCGGATATGCAGCTGGCGGATCAAATTCAGATAATAGTCCAGCACCTCATAGAAATCTCTGCTCTCCTTTCTGGCCTTGGCCAGGATCATGGGAAGATGTAAAGATACCGCCCCCACATTAAAACGGCCAACAAATACCGGCATATCCTTATCGTCCGCAGGATGCATCCCGCCTCTCTCATACCAGGGAGACAGAAACGCCCGGCAGCCCATGGGAGAAACAATGCGCCCATACTGCTTATACATGCTGGCCACATAACCCTTTCCGGTCAGGCTCAGCCAGTCAGGGTACATGGTCTTGGCAGAGCACTTCACCCCTGCCTCAAACACATCCTCCAGCGGCTTCCCGGGGCCATGAAGGTTCTCGTCATAAAGAAAAACTATCTTAGGGAACAGCACCGGCTTTTTGTGCTCCTTTTTCCCCTGTCCCCTTCTCCGCACATTCAACATTGTGATAGAGGCAAGCTTTGCAAAGCGTCCGGTTCCTGTGCCTGCCGTCACTGTGATAAAGGGATAATCCCCACGGCTGCTTCCCACGGTGTTGAACTTATATTCCCATCCCTGAAAGCCCTGCTCAAACTCTCTTATCACGTCTGCGTAGGCTTCCTTCTCCGCCTCCTCCGGATCAATACCGAGCCGGATATATTTTTCTATATACCGTTTGTAGGATTTCTCCGCGTAGGGCTCCAGGATCAGGTCCACGCTGGGAACGGTAAAGCCGCCGTACTGCTGGCTGGCAGCACTCAGCACGATGTCACCGATCACGTCAAAAGCCACATCCAGAGACTTGGGTTCGTTATACCATACGTTCCCCATCTCAAAGCCGCCGTTCAGTACATTCTGCACATCAAAAAGGCAGCAGTTCATGGTATCTCTTCTGGCGGACATGTCATGAACATATATATAACCGTCCCGGCAGGCCTGAATCTCCTCAGTGGTCATGAAAAATTTCTGGTACAGCTCTTTATTCAGCTGATTGAAAATCAGACTCCTCTTGGTGGCTACCAATGCCGAATCCGTGTTGGCGTTTTCCTTGTCGCCAATATACATGATGGATTGACTCTTTTTATACACATCGTCCAGCATCCGCACAAAATCCTGCTTATAATTGCGGTAATCCCGGTAGCTCTTCGCCACCACAGGCTTCACCTGCTCCAGGGCGCTTTCCACAATATTATGCATAATAGGAATGGGAATCTCGTCTGCATCAAGCTCGTCCACCTTATTGACTACATATTCGCAGATATGACGTTCCTCCTCTTCGGTGAACCGGGTCAGCGCTCTGTACGCGCTCTTTCCCACGGCACAAATCACCTTCTGCACATTAAAGGCTTCTCTGCTGCCGTCCTTCTTGATCACCCATACCGTCCTAACAGGAACAAACTCCTTCTCGTAATCCACATTATTCGCAACCGCCTGATCAAAATTACTGCTCATTCATCCCATTCCCTTCTTTGTACTATCGATACTATATATTGTATTCATATCCCGAAAAGCTCCGACATTTATGTCAATATGTAGTGTCAGATAAGTACCAGTATATAAAAAAACGCACGGCTTGTCAACGCGGAACATCCGAAAAAAACATACAAAAAAAGCATCTGAAATTTTATAAATTTTAGATGCTTCGGTCTATAATTTTCAAAAGCCATTGCCTGTACTGTTCCTTCACAGCCTCGGGCGCTGCCACCGATGCATCGGCGCCGATTCCTGCCAGCCAGCCGAAAAACTGACCGCTGACCGCCACTTTGACACGAATGCGGAAGCTCCTGCCCTCCATGGGCCGCAGATCCGCCTCTCTGCCAAAGCGGTCCATCACCACGCCGGCCAGTCTGTTGGGAAATTCCAGCGTAACTATCTCTTCTTCTCCGCCATACATACCGAAGGTCTGGTTGGTATAAGCCGCCAGATCCACCTGGGAAAACAGCTCCAGCCCTGTCCTTGGCTGCTTCAGCACCTCAACCTGTCCCATCTTGTCCACACGATAGTGCTTCATGATGGCATCCTCTTCATCATAGGCCGCAAGATAATAGTATTCGTCCTTCCAGATCAGCGCCCAGGGACTCACCTGGCGCGTTCCTTCCACCCTGGGAACCAGCTCCTTCTTCAGATTCCAGTCCAGATACTGGAAGCTGATCTGCCGGTTTTCCTGAATGGCTCTGTGAATATTATCCACATTGTAATAAATACTCTCATTTTCCGTCTTGACGCGCCCGGCCACATATACCTGCCTCTGCAGCTTCACCGCATCATACTTTCCGGCCATCTTCTCCAGCTTTTGGATCAGGCGCCTTGACTTCTTTGTTGTGATAAACCGGGAAGCCTGAACCGCATCCACCAGGAGCTTCAGCTCTGCCAGCTCAAACTCCCGGCCTGACATATAGTATCCGCCTCCCAGCCTGCTCTGAACGGTAATAATATCATATCCAAAGTTACAGAGCTTTTCAATATCGTCGTATATACTCTTGCGCTCGGAATGAATATCGTTAGCCTCCAGATACGCAATGATATCCGACGTGGAGGCAGGATGGTTTTCGTCCGTATTTTCCGTTAAAAACTTCACAATATATAACAGCTTCAGCTTTTGTCCCGGCGATTTTGCCATATCAATACTCCTTGCCCGGTTTTCGGGAATCCTATTCTGCCGGAGTCTCTGCTGCCGCCTTTGCGTTCTTCTTTTTTGCCATGGTAATGCCGATGGTAATTGCCGCGCCGCCCACAGCGGCGATGATCAGGATCAATACTCCATAAGATAAAAACATTCTGCCGAATTCCACTAAATTATTCATCTGTGATAACCTCTTTTCTATTTGATTGCCTATTATTTGATTGCTTATTATACTGCCTTCTGGTTCTGTCACATCCGCCTTATTACAATTATCCGCACTGTTAAACGGCGGACCTTGTCACTTTTTCAGGGGCTTTCCCCATGAGCTTCCAACAAGATCATATTTCATCCTCCTTCAATTTTCTTACTGTATCTTATTTTATGAGCACACGTTTATAATTTTTCTTGCCCCGCCGGACCACAATCCCCTTTCCGGCAAAGTGTTCCGGCTGATACACCGTTTTGATATCGCTGACCTTCTCGTTTTCCACGGTAACGCCGCCCTGCTCCACAGCACGCCGGGCCTCGGAACGGGAAGCGGTAAGCCCCGCCTTCACCAGTACTCCCAGAATGTCGATGGTTCCGTCCTGAAAATCACTCTCCTTAAGCTCACAGACAGGCATCTCAAAATCGGTTCCGTCTGCGCCTCCTGCAAAAGCTCCGCCGGAAAACAGCCTTCTGGCGCTTTCCTGAGCCTTTTGCGCTTCTTCCTCGCCATGCACCAGATTTGTCAGCTCATACGCCAGAATCTCTTTGGCCTGGTTCAGCTGGCTTCCCTCCCACCGGTTCATCTCGTCGATCTGCTCTATGGGCAGGAAGGTCAGCATTCTCATGCACTTCAGCACATCCGCATCGGACACATTTCTCCAGTACTGGTAAAACTCAAAGGGCGAGGTCTTGTTGGGATCAAGCCACACGGCTCCCTTCTGGGTCTTTCCCATTTTCTTTCCTTCGGAATTCAGAAGCAGCGTAATCGTCATGGCATAAGCATCCTTTCCCAGCTTCCTCCGAATCAGTTCAGTGCCTCCCAGCATATTGCTCCACTGATCATCCCCGCCAAACTGCATATTGCATCCGTACTTCTCGTAGAGCTGCAGGAAATCATAGCTCTGCATAATCATGTAGTTGAACTCCAGAAAACTCAGACCCTTTTCCATACGCTGCTTATAGCATTCCGCCGTCAGCATGCGATTTACGGAAAAATGCACTCCGATATCCCTTATAAACTCAATATAGTTCAGATCCCGGAGCCAGTCTGCGTTATTCACCATCATAGCCTTGCCTTCGCCGAATTCAATAAAACGGCTCATCTGCTTTTTAAAGCACTCACAGTTATGGTCGATGTTTTCTGTAGTCATCATGGTGCGCAGATCACTCCTGCCGGAGGGATCCCCGATCATCCCCGTGCCGCCGCCGATCAAAGCGATAGGCCTGTTGCCAGCCATCTGCAGCCTCTTCATCAGGCACAGCGCCATAAAATGCCCCACATGCAGACTGTCCGCGGTAGGATCAAAGCCGATGTAAAACGTGGCCTTCCCGTTGTTGATCAGCTCCCGGATCTCCTCCTCGTCTGTCAGCTGGGCAAGGAGCCCTCTCGCTTTTAATTCCTCAAATACTTTCATCTTCCTTATACCTTTCTCTTTTACCCTATGCCGTCATGCTTTCCAAGCCCGGCATACATTTCACTGCTTGTTTGACATAAGCTTCACCATAGCCCGGTTCAAGCCGTCCACCGTCAGCTTATACATGGGAAACATCTCCTTCACGGCGGTCTCCGCCTCTCTCCAGGGGGCTCTTCCCGGCGCCATCTTGGGATTCAGCCACACCACCTTTTTATATTTCCTCTTTACCAGCTGAAGCCATTCATAACCGGACAGTCCTCCGTTGGGGCCCCGGTAGTTGCCCGTAGTGGAATACAGCTCCTCCGGCGCCATGGCCGCATCTCCCACAATAATCACCTTGTAGTCACTTCCCACGTTCCGGAACATCCACTCTGTATCCACCCAGTCCCCATTCTCACATTCCGGGGTTTTATAAAGCTTGCTGTAGATACAATTATGAAAATAATAGGTCTTTACATCCTTGTAATGATTGGATTTATGCACGGCCTGAAACAAATCGTTCAGCAGGCTGCTGAAGGGGATCATGGTTCCGCCGGAATCCATCAAAAGCAGCAGCTTTACAGCATTCTTCCGGGGCTTCTGCATAACGATCCGCAGACATCCCCCATTGTTGCAGGTTTTGTCCACCGTACCGTTGATGTCCAGCTCCGTCTCGGGAATATCCAGTCTGCTGGAAAACTGTCTCAGCTTTCGAAAGGCCATCTGGAACTGCCGGTTATCCAGCACCCTGTCATCCCTGAAATCACGGTATTTTCTGGCGCCCACAACGGAGAATGCCGACTGATAACCGGTCTTTCCTCCGACTCTCACTCCGCCCACATTGCCTCCCATGTTGCCGAAGGAGGTCTTTCCCATGGTGCCGATCCAGAAGCTGCCGCCGTTGTGCTCGCTGTCCTGATCCTTCAGCCGCTGGCGGAATTTCTCCTCCACGTCATCCTTGTCCACCTGGATCTCCTCCACCTGGTTTAAATGGTTTCTGGCCTCCTCATGAGCCAGCTCCATCATGTCGGATTTATCCAGCCACCGAAGCATTTCCTTTCCCACCTCGGTCTCCTTCTGAGCTGCCTTGAAGCATTCCTCAAACGCCATATCAAATTTGTCAAAATCCGTCTCGCTCTTCACCAGTATCATCCGGGCCACATAATAAAACTGTGTCAGGGAGCTGCCGCACAGCCCCTTATCAAGAGCTTCCTGAAGAGTCAGCCACTCTCCCAGCGTCACCTTCAGTCCTTTTCCCCGGAGGGTATTGAAAAAATTGATAAACATAGCCAATATGTTTCCAGGCAGCGCCGGAAATATCCTTTCACAGATTAAACGCTTTGTCTGCACCGCCGGTCTTTAAAAACCCCGGAAATTCCGGATCACAGATTCGGCTCCTGCCGGACCAGCTCCAGATCCTCATCCTTTTTCACCACTACTCCCACAAAGGGCAGCGCTTTTCTGATGGTCTCCGCCGGGATCCCGCCCACCTGCAGAGCGTTAATCCAATCGATCAGCTCTGAAGTGCTGGGCTTTTTGCGAATATCCCGGATCGCCCTGATGTTATAAAATACCTCCATGGCATTTTTCAGAAGCTTGTCCTCCACCTCCGGAAAATGCACTCTCACGATCTCTTCCATCAATTCCTGAGAAGGGAAATCGATATAGTGAAAAATACAGCGCCGCAAAAACGCATCCGGAAGCTCCTTTTCCGCGTTGGAGGTAATGATCACGATAGGACGCTGCTTTGCCCGGACGGTGCGCTTTGTTTCATGAATATAAAATTCCATCTGATCCAGCTCCCACAAAAGGTCGTTGGGGAATTCCAGATCCGCCTTGTCAATCTCATCGATCAGAAGCACTACCTGTTCGTCGCTGTCAAAGGCTTCTCCCAGCTTTCCCAGCTTAATATAGCGGGCAATGTCGTTTACGCCTTCCTCCCCAAACTGTCCGTCATAAAGACGCTGAATCGTATCATACACATACAGCCCTTCCTGGGCCTTGGTGGTGGATTTAATATTCCAGATAATCAGCCGCTTCCCCAGCGCCTTTGCCACAGCCTCCGCCAGCATGGTCTTGCCGGTTCCGGGCTCGCCCTTGATCAGCAGCGGTTTCTTTAACGCTATGGCTATATTGACACTGGCCATCAGCTCTTCACTGGCCACATATTCTCCCGTTCCCTGAAATCCCTGTTGTCCCATTTGGTATACACACCTTTCCCTTGAATTTCACTCCACTTTATGTTACGATATTCTCGTTTTAAAATCAAGAAGTTTATTTTGAAAAGATAAAGAGGTGCACCAATGATACAGAATATACTTGAAAACAAGCGCACGATTTCCTTCGAGGTTTATCCTCCCAAAAAGGAAGGCGAATTCGAATCCGCCTTCCAGGTGCTTGACAGCCTGGGCAGGCTGAATCCCGATTTTATCAGCGTCACCTACGGCGCCGGCGGCAGCCGTTTCGGCAAAACCGTAGAGATTGCTTCTTACATTCAGAACAGCCTGGGCATCGATGCCGTTGCCCATATGACCTGCGTGGGCTCCAAGAAGGAACAGCTGCTCAAAGTATGCGCGGATCTGGAGGCCGCCAATGTGAGCCATGTGCTGGCCCTGCGGGGTGACCGTCCCAGGGATATGACTGACGAGCAGTTCCACTCCCGGGATTTCGCCCATGCCAGCGATATGATGACATTTTTGCAGGAGCATACGGATCTGACCCTGGCAGGCGCCTGCTATCCCGAAAAACACTTTGAAAGCTTCAGCATGGAATCAGACTTAAACCACCTGAAAAAGAAGCAGGAGGCCGGAGCCAGATTTCTCATCAGCCAGCTTTTCTTCGACAATGACTTTTACTATTCCTTCCTGGAAAAAGCTGAGAAAAAGGGAATCCATATTCCTGTCTGCGCAGGAATCATGCCTATTACCTCCGCCAAGCAAATCGGCACTACTATCTCCCTGTCCGGCTCCAGTGTGCCCAAGCGGCTGTCCGACCTGATCGCCGCTCACGGCGACAATGCCGAAGACATGCGGAAGGCTGGCATTGATTACGCCATCTGCCAGATCCGGGATCTGCAGGAAAACGGCGTAAATCATATCCACATCTATACCATGAACAAGCCTGGCACCGCAGCAGAAATCGTCCAGGCAATTTACCGATAGTAATATATCCTCAAGTATTTTCATAGAGTGGATAAGGAAATAATGTATTTTAGAAAAGGGGCATTCGTATGAAAATCTTATTGTGTATAATCAGTATTTTATTCGGCCTTTTATCCATAATCGCCGCCCTGAGCCAAATAAAAAATACAAAGCGCAGGCTGTCTCCCAGACTGATGATCCTGGGCGGTGCACTTCTCATCCTTGCCGTCCTTGGTATGCTGTTGAAGCTGAAGGCTGACTGGATCATCGCATTTGCAGGAAATGCCCTGATCTGCGGCGCTGCCATTTACAACGGATTATCCAATGACAATTTCCACCTTCAGCACCATATCATACGCATTGCTCTTTCTGTGCTTCTGGTCACAGGCTTCATTTTCTTATGATACATATGCAGTAAAGTCAAAAGCCCTCCGCCGCAAAGCGGAAGGCTTTTATTCCAGCCGGACATTACATTGAAATCATTTGAGCTTTCAGCCTTGCATATACGGGAAGCAGGATCAATGTAACAATAAGACCATAAATCGCATTTCCTCCAAGAGCAGCCAGGCTGTATGGAAGCACTTCCCCCAGACGATCACTATATGCAGTGATACTGTTTATCATTGCAACAAAGCAGTATATCAGCACCAGCAAATCAGCTATTATAGCCGTCAGCATGGCCAGCCTCACCGAAAGCAATGATTTTTTCACCTGTACCGCCGTAAGCTCCTCCGGATTTTTCACACAATATACAAATGCATGCAGAAAGTCCGGAAAGAGGCCTGTAACCAAAAGCATAAGCAGTGTAGTGCCGAATACAGCTGTTTCCCCTGCCGGATTATGAAACCAGGCCATAGCCAGCCCGGTATCCTGCAGTTTCATAAACAGGAAAACCGCCAGCAGGATGATTGCCTCCCCAAGGATAAACAGGGCGATCTTGATACCCCTTTTCGACTGATCCGATGAAGCTTTCACTGTTTCCATGGCTTTTCCTCTCATACCACTCCTCCTTTAATGACTATTCTAAGATCTACAACAGTAAATTATCACATTTTTATCAGATTCAACTTAAATTCCAAATATCTCTCTTTTAAATATATAATATCTTGATATTTTTATATTTAGTTGTCGCATTCTAATAATTTTAGCTCTCATTAATACAATGGAATCACCCCTTATATAAAATATTTTCCATACATGAATTACGTTACTATATTACTATATTTATAGTAAATTCTGTGTAAAATATAGGGCAGCAACACAGCACTTCACTATTGCTGCTACCCCCTGTTGCATATGCCTATTCATAAGTATGTTACTTCATTCTAGTGTACTTGATACATACCCTCTGTAGTAATAGCAATGTTACTTCCATTCTCTATAAAAAATTTATAATATCCTTCTTCGATATCTTTAAATTCATGATATATACTCTTTCCTTTTCCAATAATGTATTTTTTCTTGTTATTCTGATCTACAAAACCAATTTTCACTTCTACATTTTCTGGCAAGATATCAATCGCAAATAATAATGTATCTCCCTTGTTACATAAAAATTCCTCTGATTCTACAGCTTCCTTAGCTCCCACTGACCAATCGATTTTTGTTATTGTGCGAGTCAACGGCTCGCCTTCCACAACTTTTACTGTAATCCCTTCTGCATATCCGGTTTCTTCGAATTCCTCATAAAAAACAGGTTCCACAGGTTCTACTTCAACCACTTGCTCAGTCAAATGATACAAATAAACATACCCTTTCGCACTGGCCAGTGTGGCTCCATAGACAGAAACAGAACTGACTATAAAAGCAACTCCCGATAATAGAACCGCCGCCCATCTGCGGCAATGTTTTGCCTTACGGTTTTTTACCATTCTTTTGATCCTCTCTTCCAACTCATTTTTATCTTCTGTTAACTGAGATGCCATTACATCGCCGGAATCGCAGACTGCAATTTCCGCGATGACTCCAAAATAATTTTTGAGTCCTCCCGCCTTGTCGCAAGCTCTGAAATCACAGGCATATTCGCTCCACCTTCGTACATTTCGATACAGCATCCAGGCAAGGGGATTAAAGAAATGTATTCCCACCATAATCAAGGATACCCATTTCAAAAGCAAATCCTTCTGCCGGTAGTGTGTGATTTCATGAGTGAATATCACCTGAAGTTCTTCAGTTGTATATTTTCTCATGGGCAGAATCACCCTGGGCCGGAAAATCCCCGTCACACAGGGAACCTCAAACCGATAAGACTGATATAACGCCAGCCTCTCTCCCTTCCCTCCCAGCTTTTGATAAATCTTACGAAACTGACTGACGATGTCCTTGTCGCACGGGATCAAATCCTGTTCTCTGCGGCGAAGCATAAGCCATCTGCAAAAAACTCCCAGGAAAAATAGAATCATTCCCACTGTCCAAACGGCGAGAAAAATCTGGCTGATCCAGGCATATGCCGGCGTTATGCTGAATAGATAGCCCTTTCCGATCTCCTGCTTATTTTTCTTTAAAAAGAAGAATGACAGGGGAAGAAAATAAAAAATCACCACCGCCTTTAACAATTCAAAGGTAATATTTGTAAATCCTGCCCTCTCCATTCCTCTTCCGATTCCCTGCCATACCAGGGTCAGAATTCCTCCTGTCAAGGACGTCAGAAGCACTGCCATGGTCAGTTCAAGTATCGTCCATTTGCTCATCCAGCATCCTCCTGATCCGGTCCACGTCCTGTCTGGTCAGCTTTCCTGTACTGCACAGAGCAGAAACTATATCTGCCGCATTCCCATGATACCAGAAATCAGTTTCCTCCTGCAGAAGCCTGCGCTTGTATTCCTCCTGGCTCTTTATTGCATAAACATAGGACAGCTTTCCCTTCCGATAAACTCTGGCAAACCCTTTTTCGGAAAGCTTCAGCAGAAATGTAGCCATGGTAGTTCTGGCGTAATCCTTGGAGTATTTTGCCTTCAGGGCAGCGATTAAGTCCGGTACGGAAATATCCTCCCCCGCATCCCATATGGTTTTCATAATCAGCGTCTCACAGGCGCTCAGATTCCTGTTTTCATTATAACTGCTCTCTTCCGTCTCTCTCAACAGACATCACACTCCATCACTCTAAAAAATTCCCGCTATATCAGGCAATCAGCTCAGATAATGGGTAATCATCTTCCTTTCTTCTATATTACTATTATTATAGAAACATGTCAATGCATGAAACAGAAATAGTCAGATCTGAAGGCTGAACGGTAATGATTTGATCACTGTTCCTCCGGCCAGGGCAGATCGGACACCTCAATCTTCTTGTCCCGCAGCATCAGCTCCTTCACCGCCTGATCGGCGCTTTTGCCGTCAAACAGCACCTCGTTAACCTGCTGGATAATAGGAAGCTGTACATTATATTTCCGGGCCAGTCCCATAGCCGCCTTTGCAGAATAGACTCCTTCCACCACCATTTTGACTTCCGCCATGGCCTCTTCACAGGTTTTTCCCTGTCCGATCAGAATGCCTGCCCGGCGGTTTCTGGAATGCATGCTGGCGCAGGTCACGATCAGATCCCCGATCCCCGTCAGTCCGCAGAAGGTCTCAAATCTTCCGCCCATGGCGGTGCCCAGTCTGGCAATCTCCGTGATTCCCCTGGTGATCAGCGCCGCTTTCGTGTTATCGCCATAGCCCAGACCGTCCGCAATCCCGGCCGCCAGGGCCACAACATTTTTCAGCGAGCCTCCCAGCTCCATGCCCAGAATATCCGGACTGATATAGACCCGGAACACCTGGTTCATAAACAGATTCTGTATATACTCGGCAGTGGCTCTGCTTCCGGCTCCCACCACAATCGTAGTGGGAAGGCCCCTGCCCACCTCCTCCGCATGGGAAGGTCCCGACATAACAGCCACATCGGCCTGGGGAATCTCCTGCTCAATAATTTCCGAAAGAGTCATCAGTGTGGTTTCCTCAATTCCCTTGGCCACATTCAATATTTTCTGGTTATTTTCCACCAGCTCTTTGAGCCTTCTGGCCGTGGACCTGGTATAGGAACTGGCCACTGCCATCACCAGCAGATCCTTTCCCTGTACGGCCTCCTGCTCCCGGGTGGTGAAAACCGTGTTATCCGGCAGCACAACCCCCGGCAGCATCCGATGCTCATGCTTTTCCTTCAGCATGGCAATCTCATTCTCCAGCGCCGACCATATCGTAATCTCATGTCCGTTTCTGCTCAGCAATACTGCCAGGGCAATCCCCCAGCTTCCTCCTCCGATAATACTGATCCTGGCCATAATCCCTCTTTTCTACAGCTTCTCCCACACCATAAGCCGGCCCCGGCAAATCTGCCTCCGCCCCATGATGCTTTACTGCTGATTTTTCTCAGTCTTTTCCTCCACATCCACCTGATTCTTTTTAAATAAATATGTCTTTCTTTCATTACCATGAATCAGGCGCACAATATTCTGGCGGTGCTTCCAGTAAGCCATAACGGCAAGGAACAACGCCAGCGCATACATTTCATACAGCTGTACCTGAGACATGCCCGCAAACACCCCCGTCTGGCCGCATATCACCATCAGCACCATAAATCCGGCATAAACCAGCAGGGATCCCAGAGATACCAGATGGGTGGTGAGAAAGGTTCCGAAAAACAGTACCACGCCCATAATGATAAAATAGGGATGAAAGGAAAGAATCATTCCTGCCGTGGCCGCAATTCCCTTTCCTCCCTTAAACCCCATATAAAAAGGATAATTATGCCCCAGAATAGCGCCTGCTCCCGTGTAGAGACAAAGCAGGTATATAATGTCCCCGTGGGACGGCCCAAACGCAAGCCTCACGATCCAAACCGCCGCTATGCATTTCAGGCAGTCGCCCGCAAAAACAATGAGTCCTGCCTTCGTGCCCAGCACCCGCAGGGCATTTGTAGTGCCTGAGTTGCCGCTTCCGTACTGCCTGATATCAATCCCGTGAGCCTTTCCGTAAAAATATGCCGTCTGAAACAATCCGAACCCGTAGCCAATCAATAATGCGATGATCCTCTCCACCATTTTTGTCTATTTCTCCTTTTCGTTTCTCTCTCTGATGATAAACCGAAGGGGGGTTCCCCGAAACCCGAAGGTCTGCCGGATCTGATTCTCGATATATCTGGTATAGGAAAAATGCATCAGCTCCCTGCTGTTGACAAAGATCACAAAGGTAGGCGGTTTCACGGAAACCTGGGTGATATAGTAAAGCCGCAGGCGCTTTCCCTTGTCGGACGGCGGCTGCTGCAGGGCCACGGCCTCCGTCATGATCTCATTGAGCACGCCGGTAGCCACCCGCATTGCGTGATTTTCGCTGACCATATCAATAGTCTCAAAAAGCTTCGGCAGCCTTTGCCCTGTCTTCGCGGACACAAACAAAATCTCTGCATAGGGCATATAAGAAAGCACATTCCGAATCCGCTCCGTCACGCGGTATATGGTCTTGTCATCCTTTTCCACCGCATCCCATTTGTTAACTGCAATGATCACCGCTTTTCCCCGATCATGGGCAATTCCGGCGATCTTGGCGTCCTGTTCCGTGACTCCTTCCATGGCGTCGATGACCAGAACCACGATATCCGCCCTCTCCACGGCGCTGACCGTGCGAAGGATCATGTATTTCTCCAGCTCCTCCTTGACCTTATTCTTCCGCCGCACTCCTGCGGTATCGATCAGCACGTACTCCTTGCCGCCCCAGGAAATCTCCGTGTCCACCGCATCCCTGGTAGTTCCTGCAATATCGGATACAATCAGCCGTTCTTCCCCCAGCAGCTTGTTGATCAGAGAGGATTTTCCCACGTTTGGCTTTCCCACAATAGCAACCTTGGGCCTCTCATCCTCCTCGTCCTCCTCGGGAAGATCTCCGAAGTGAGACGCCACCTCCTCCAGCATTTCACCAAGTCCAAGCTTATTCACGGCTGAAACAGGAAACGGGTCTCCGATTCCCAAATTATAAAATTCATATACATCCGCCATGTACTTTTCAAAATGATCCACCTTGTTGACCACCAGCACCACCGGCTTGCGGGAACGTCTCAGCATATCCGCCACCTTGGAATCCGCATCCACCAGCCCCTGCTTTACGTCCACAAGAAAAATAATCACATCTGCGGTATCCATGGCAATCTGCGCCTGAGCCCGCATCTGTGACAGGATCACATCTCTGCTGTCAGGCTCGATTCCGCCGGTATCGATCAGGGTAAACGTCCGGTTCAGCCATGTGATGTCCGCATAGATCCGGTCTCTTGTAATACCCGGGGTATCCTTTACGATGGATATATTGGATCCGGCCAAAGCGTTAAACAAAGTAGATTTACCTACATTGGGCCTTCCCACCACCGCCACAATCGGCTTCCTGTTTGCACCTGCCATACTCCGCCTCCTTTCCGCGTCCACCATGACGCCGGCTGCACCTTACCGGAGCGCTTCGGTGGACAATACTGCTGTATACAGCAATATATCACGACAATATCGCATTCAAAAAATCATATCCGCTTGATTTTACAATATTAATGGACACTTGTAAAGCTTTTTCCAGCTCTCCGGTCCGTACATCGTCCAAAAACACATCCTCGCCGCTCCTCAGCATATTCTCCGGCAGCAAAAGGCGTCTTCCCAGGTTCTTTCCCCGAAGCTGTGACAGCAGATCCCTTCCGGTGATCAGTCCGGAAACCGTAATACGCTCCCCAAAAAATTCATTTGTAATGGGATATACATGAATACAGATTTGCGGCCAAATTTCCATCACCCGCTCCGCCATTTTCCGAATATAAGGATATGCCAGCAGCCCGGTAGCCATGGACAACTCATCCGCTTTCCTTTCCAGGACTCTCTCTCCGGTCTTACGCTGTTCCAGGGCATTCTCAAACTCATTCAGCAAAAGTCTCAGCATGCCCACGCCGTTTTCCAGCTGAAGATATCCGTCATACCGCTCCTCCTCCGGGACCTCCTGCCCTGCCAGTATATACCATTCATCGCTGGCATGAACAAAATGACTTCCGAATTTTTCACAGCACTCTTTTTGAAACCCTTCGATCAGTCGAATTACCTCTTTGGCATCTTCCTTTGAAAAAGGCTCCAGCGGATAAAGCCCTTCCCGGTATTTAGTCAACCCTACCGGAACCACAGACAGACTTTCCAGACAGGGGACATACTTCATCAGCTCCCTGATGCTGAACTCCAGCTCCTGACCGTCATTTAATCCCTTGCAGAGCACGATCTGTCCGTTCATATGAATATCCGCCTCATACAGCAGATCCACCTTTTTTAAGGCTTCCCCTGCAAAACGGTTGTTCAGCATCCTGCATCGAAGCTCCGGCTTCATGGTGTGAAAGGAAATATTGATTGGAGACAGACGATACCGACAGATCCTGTCAATATCATGGCCGGACAGATTGGTAAGCGTCACATAATTGCCCTGAAGAAAGGACAGCCTGGCATCATCATCCTTAAAGTACAGAGTATCCCTCATTCCCGGCGGCATCTGATCAATAAAGCAGAATACACACCGGTTGCTGCAATGGCGATACTCATCCATCAGTCCGTTTTCAAACTCCAGCCCCAGATCCTCGTCATACTCCTTGTCCACCTCCAGAAGCCACTGCTCACCGTCCGGCTTCTCCACCAGCACTTCAATATAACTGTCCTGAACCAGAAACTGATAATCAAATATATCCTCTATGTTGGTATTGTCTATTGCCAGGATCCTGTCCCCGGCCTCTATTTCCAATTCCTCGGCAATACTGCCGGGAAGCACCCTGCTGATTCTGTGTCCTGTTTTCTTCATAAAAGCTCCTCTCCGCCGCAGTTGCCGCCCATGGCTTCGCTCAGCCTTATCATACAAGAAATTTCTTGACGTGTCACTAGCATAATGTTATAAATTAATTATAAATTTATTACTGCGGAGGATACCCATGCCTAATTTACAAGAACTCGAAAATGCCATGCCAGTTGCCCCGCTGAAGCTCATAGCTCTTTCCTCTGCCGAAAAGATGGGGCAAAGGGTCAATGATTATCTGGTGGAATTCCGCAAAACCATTCATAATGACAAGGTGAAGAACGACCCTGCATTCCACGGTTACAGCGAGGATGACTATCTGATCAGCGTACAGACACCCCGCTTTGGCAGCGGCGAAGCCAAAGCTTACCTTGGCGAATCCATCCGCGGCAAGGATCTGTTTATTCTGGTGGACGTATGCAACCACAGCATCACCTACACCTTGAACGGCTATACCAACCATATGTCTCCGGACGACCATTATCAGGATCTGAAGCGGGTTATCGCTGCCTGCAATGGCAAGGCCCACCGCATCAATGTCATTATGCCCTTTCTCTATGAAGGCCGGCAGCACAAAAGAAACGGCAGGGAATCCTTAGACTGTGCCTACGCACTTCGGGAACTGCGCGACATGGGAATCAGCAATTTCATTACCTTCGACGCCCACGACCCCAGGGTACAAAATTCCATTCCTCTCAGCGGTTTCGACAATTTTACGCCCCCCTATCAGTTTATCAAGGCTCTTCTGCACTCTGAGGACGATTTGATCGTGGATAAGGATCACTTGATTGTGATCAGCCCGGACGAAGGCGCTCTGGACCGTGCTATTTATTTTGCCAGTGTGCTGGGCGTGGATACGGGAATGTTTTATAAGCGCAGAGATTATTCCACCATTATAAACGGAAAAAATCCCATTGTGGCCCACGAATTTCTGGGCGAGAACATCGACGGTAAGGATATCATTATTATAGACGACATGATCTCTTCCGGGGGAAGTATGCTGGATACCGCAAGGCAGCTTAAGAAAATGAACGCCCGCCGGGTGTTTATCTGCTGTACCTTCGGGCTGTTTACCGACGGCCTGAAGGCCTTTGATGAGGCTTATGAAAAGGGATACTTTGACAAGGTGGTTACCACTGATCTGACCTATCTGCCCCCTCAGCTTTACAGTAAACCTTATTTTATTGAGGCAGATATGTGCAAGTTTACAGCGTCTCTGATTGATTTCATGAATCATGACGCTTCCCTTGCCAACACCATGGCCACCACGGAAAAAATCCACAGTATCCTGGAGGCCTACAACAATCGAATGGAGATCGATTTTTAATCCAGGCGGGCATTTTTCAACGAATGGAATAACCACTACATATAATCACTGCATAAGGACCGCGGTTTCTCTGTGATTCCGTGGTCCTTACCATATTTTCCTGTATTCTCCGGGACTGATTCCCTCAATTTTTTTAAATACTCTGCCGAAATAGGCCAATTCTCCCACACCGCATTCACGCCCGATTTCTTCAATTTTTTTATCCGTAAACCGCAGCATACGTTTGGCATAAGTGATCCTGACCTGCTGCAGATAGGCTGTAAACGTAATGCCGTACTGTTCCTTAAACAGCCTTGCCAGGTAATGCTTATTAATATAGAACAATTCCGCCGCCGATTCCAGTGTGATTTTCTGATGGTAATTTTCATCCAGATAATTTTTCACCTGCCGGATGTCTCTTTTTCGGGCGTAGCCTTCCCGATGCTCTCCCGGATGCCAGGACTCTCCCATCAGGCAGGTCAGAAGCATGCTCAGCTTTTCATTGATTCTCATATCCCGTATATAGTCATCCGAAGAAGCTGTCACATAAAGATCCTTCAGCAGCTCGTCATACACCTTCGCGGATTCCGGCCGAATAACCGGTCTTCCTCCCCGTTCTCTATATTTTTCGTATATGAACGGCAGGCTGGCACCGTAAAAATGACACCACCGCAGAATCCACAGCTCCTTTTCCTGTTCTCCTGTGCTGTGAGAATAGGGCTTCCTGCAATCGATAAATACCACGTCTCCCTGTTCCAGGAAATAGGTCTGTCCTTCATACATCAGCTTTCCTCTTCCCTCCAGAACCAAAAAGCACAGGCAGGAATACAGCTTCTCCCTTCGGTTCACATGGGGCGCCGCTGCCGTCAGAATGCCTGCCTCCTGCAGATAAAGAAGATTGGCCTTTGCAAAGGAAGACGGGGTATACAGTATCCTGTCAGAACGTACAGAGGCGGAAGGCATAAACAGCTCTTCATTTTGATTGCCGGTCATTCTCCTTCTCCTTCCCCTGGTATGCCTTATCGTTCAGCCCGCATGGGGTTGGAAAGAAAATCCTGATAAGTCAGGCGGATCCCATCTTCCAGCTCCGTCTTGTAGGTCCATCCCAGCTTTGCTGCCTTACTCACATCCAAAAGCTTCCGGGGCGTACCGTTGGGCTTGTCCCTGTCCCAGCGGATTTCACCGGTATAACCCACCACCTTTGCCGTCAGCTCTGTCAGCTCTTTGATTGACAACTCCTTTCCGGTACCGGCATTGACTGTCTCATCTCCGCTGTAATGATTCATTAAAAAAACACACAGCTGGGCCAAATCATCCACATAAAGGAATTCTCTCAGAGGACTGCCGTCTCCCCAGCAGGTCACAAAGGGCGTGCCCGTCTCTTTGGCCTCATGAAAGCGGCGGATCAGTGCCGGAAGCACATGGCTGTGGGTGGGATGATAGTTGTCATTGGGTCCATACAGATTTGTGGGCATAACGGAAATGTAATCCGTTCCGTACTGCTTATTCAAAAACTCACAGTACTTCAGTCCGGAAATCTTGGCCAGCGCATAGGCCTCGTTGGTTTTTTCCAGCTCAGAGGTCAAAAGACAGCTCTCAGGCATGGGCTGGGGAGCCATGCGGGGATATATACAGGAAGAACCCAGAAACTCAAGCTTTTTACAGCCATTCATCCAGGCGGAATGGATCACATTCATCTCCAGTATCATATTGTCATACATAAAATCCGCCAAAGCCTCCGAATTGGCTGTAATTCCTCCCACCTTGGCTGCCGCCAGAAACACATACGCCGGCCTCTCCTCCCGGAAAAAGTCTTCCACCTGCTGCTGTCTGCAAAGATCCAGCTGACTGTGGGTACGGGTAAGAATATTGGTGTACCCCTGACGTTCCAGCTCCCGGACAATTGCGGAACCCACCATGCCCCGATGTCCCGCAACATAAATTTTATCTTCCTTCTGCATCATATATTGTCACTCTCCCATTCTCCGGCTTTCAGCAAGGCTCTGTTTACTCCGCTGCTCTTCACTTAACATCCCGCGCATGGATCAGCGCTTTTTCGGCCTTTGCCAGCCCGCGGTCATGCCGGGCCATAATGCACACCAGCTCCTCATAACTGGTTTTCTGAGGATTCCAGCCCAGAACCGTTCTGGCCTTTGTAGGATCTCCCCACAGGTTGTCCACGTCCGTGGGACGAAACCAGGCCGGATTCACGCAGACAAGCATTTTTCCCGTATCCGCGTCGTATCCCTTTTCTTCCACGCCGCATCCCTCCCAGCGGAGAATCATGCCGTTGGCGGCAAAGGCCTTTTCGGCAAAATCTCTGACCGTATGCTGCACCCCTGTGGCAATGACAAAATCCTCCGGCTGGTTCTGCTGTAAAATCAGCCACATACATTCCACGTAATCCTTTGCATAGCCCCAGTCCCGAAGCGAATCCAGGTTTCCCAGCTCCAGATGATCCTGCAGGCCTTCCGCAATACGCCCGGCGGCCAATGTAATTTTTCGGGTTACAAAATTCTCTCCCCGGCGTTCGGATTCATGATTAAACAAGATTCCGTTTACGGCAAACATTCCGTAAGCCTCCCGGTATTCTCTGGTGATCCAAAAGCCATACTGCTTCGCCACCGCATAAGGAGAATAGGGGTGAAACGGCGTGGTTTCCTTCTGGGGGCTCTCCTCCACCTTGCCGTAAAGCTCGGAGGTGGAGGCCTGATAAATTCTGGTTTTCTCCGTCAGGCCTAAAATGCGGACAGCCTCCAAAATCCTGAGCACTCCCAGCGCATCCACATCCCCGGAGTATTCCGGAGCATCAAAGGATATCTGGACATGACTCTGTGCCGCAAGATTATATATCTCGTCCGGCTGAACCAGGTGAATGATTCGGATCAGGGAACTAGAGTCCGACAGATCGCCGTCGTGAAGCGTAACGGCATTCCGGGCAATCAGGTGATCGATACGGCCCGTATTGGAAATAGATGCCCTCCTGACAATTCCGTGAACCTCATATCCCTTCTCCAGCAGAAATTCTGCCAGATAAGAACCGTCCTGTCCGGTAATTCCGGTAATCAAAGCTTTTTTCATATTTCTATTCCTTTCTGTCCTGTCAGCTCTTCCTTAAATCATAGTCGTCATCGTATTTCTGCTTATCCTGAACGCTGATATCCCTGCCCAGCTGAACCTCTATCATCTGCAGCTCCGTGCTGGCGGCCACTGTATGCCGGCTCTCTGCGGCCATGGTAATCACATCCCCCGCTCTTATGTTCCGTTCCGCACCGTCCACCCTGGTCCGCCCTGTTCCCTTTATTACCACCCACACCTCGTCACGATTTCTGTGGCTGTGGTAATTCATTCTGTGTCCCGGATTGAGAGTCACCTTAATGGTCAGGCTTTCATCCCCTGCATCCAGCACGCGAAAGCTTCCCCAGGATTTCTCAGCGAACATAATCTGCTGATTAATTTTATCCACATATGGCTTGATATAGCTGGATTGTTCCTTATCCGATACCAGAATTCCTTCCGGACTGGCAGAAATCACCACATCCTGCATTCCCATGGCCAGAATCGGCACATCCAGCTCATTGATCACATGGACATTTCTGCACGTCTCATTCAGGATCGCCTCTCCGATACTGTTTTCTTCCATAGCCTCGGTAAAGGTATTCCAGGTGCCCAGGTCCTTCCATTGCCCCTCAAACCGCATGACCTGAAGCTGTTTTTCTTTTTCAGCCACCGCATAATCGAAGCTGATCTTCTCCAGATTCTCGTAATGGTCAAATAAATACCTGTAATCGGAGCTGCCTGTCATATCATGGGCCTTTTGCAGCATATATTTCAGCTTATAGGCAAAAACGCCTGCGTTCCACAGCGCCCCCTGTGCTATAAATTCTTCTGCTTCCCGCTTCCCGGGTTTTTCCCGAAAAGCGCGCACACTGCTCACCGGAAGTCTGTCCCCGGGAATAATGTATCCATATTTTTCGGAAGGATACGTGGGCTCCATCCCCATCAACACCAGCTTGGCCTTTTCCCTGGCCGCTTGTCTGTCCAGGGCCTTCAGCGCCTCAAAATAGTCGGCTTCCACGTAAGGGTCCACAGGGCAGACCACTACCGTCTCCTCCGGATCAATTTTTTGGATGTCCGCAAGGTATGCTGAAGCCAGTGCTATTGCCGGAAAGGTGTCCCTGCGGCAGGGCTCCACAGAAATCCCCACCTCTTCCCCCAGCTGGTTGTGGATCACAGACACCTGTGACTTGCTGGTGGCAATGATTACCCGGGCCTCTGGGTCAGCGCTGCGAATCTGACGGTATACCCGCTGTACCATGGATTCATGGGACCCCCCCGGCGCCTGGAATATTTTGATAAACTGTTTCGAACGGATATCGTTGGATAACGGCCATAGACGCTTGCCTGACCCTCCGGATAATAATATGATATTCAAACTTACTCCTCCGTGTTTGGACGCCTGCCTCATATGTGCTTCGGCTTATCAAAATATATTCTATATCAAAAATGCAGATTTAAAATCAGCAATTATAAACTTCTGTTTACACAATATTGACTTTCCGGCCATGGAGCACGCCCATCGTTATTATTTGTTATCCCCGGAATCCTGCTTCTGTTCACTCATATCCAGGTCCTGCCGTTTTTTCCAGCTTTCTTCCGAATTCTGTTTTAGTTCTTCCAAAGCCTCCCTGTATTTTCTGGAGGTCATTCCCGGATTGGACCGGATCATGGATCTTTGAAAAAAATCCTTCAGGCTTCTATGATACTCTCTTTTCTCCATGCTGACAGCATACCTGGTCCTCAAGTCCAGCAGCTCCTCTCTGATGCTCTCCATATAGCCGCCGGATTTGGACTGCGCCATTTTCTTAAGACTTTCCATACGGTTATCGATACCTGTTTTCAGATCTGCCATACGCGTTGTCATGCCTTCCGCCAAAGCATCCTTGCGGGCCGCCACACCTTCTGCCACGGCATTCCGGTACGCTGTCACACTTTCCGTCACGGCATCCTTATACGCGGCCATCTCTTCCTCCGCCACAGCTATAATCACATCCAGCCGCTTCTGGATCCTCACCATATCCTCCTTGGCCTGTTCCATCCGAGACAGAATATCCCGCAGATTAATGGCTGCCTTAAAGGAAAGGGCAAAATCGGCAAAAATACCCGCCGTCAGCACAAAGGTTACAGCGGTCAAAATTCCTCCCGGTATGGATAAAACAAATCTCTCCACGGGCACATGGATAAATTCCGTCATCAGTATCGTAAGAAGTCCCCAGGCCAGCGAGGATCCCAGACAGATATGACCCTGAAAGTTAAACTTATTTTGGGAATAATCCCAGTACCGGACCTTAAACAGCGCCTCCATGGTGACCCCGGTCACATATTCCAGTATCGTGGCGCCGATACACCCCGCCACATAGGTCAAAATAAGGCTGTCCTGAAAGGGCATGGACACCACCAGCATCATAATCGCACCGCTGCCGTATATGGGCAGAAAGGGCCCTCTCATAAATCCTCTGTTAGTCAGTTTTCTGGATTTTATGGACACATAGGCCGATTCAAAGCACCACCCGATAAAGCAGTAGAAATAAAAGAAAAAAAGCCACTGTGTAATAGTATAAGAGTACATGCCCATCCCCCTGCCCGTATCATTTTACTTTCATCCATACCTGCCTGCGCCTATCTGTATACGTCCGCTTCTACAGACAGCTTACCTTTTCTGGTCTCTCTGGCCTCTCCCCGCAGGGAAAACTTACCAAAACCGCGGACACTCACAGTTTCGCCGGTCTGCAGACTGCGGGAATTGTTTTCACAGAGTCTGCCGCCTACATAGACCTTTCCACCGCGAAAAAGCTCCAGACTCTTTTCTCTGGACAGACTAAATATCCTTGCAATCACGGCATCCGCCCGCAGGGACGGCACCTGAACGCTTACAATATCAGGCTCCTCCCTTGGAATGTCTTCCAGCTTCTCCGTAACTATACAGCTTACGCGGGTATGCCGAACCTGCTCCAGATTTTCACAAATAAATTCCGCAATGGATTCCACGCAAAAAAGGTAGGCTTCTTTCTCTCCTACCCTGATATCACCCAACGTGCTCCTGTCTATGCCCAAATTCATCAGAGCGCCAAGAAAATCCCGATGCGACAGCCGATCCGCAAATTTCTGCAAAAGCGGTCTGATATGAACACATACAATAGGAAAGGGCGTCTCATATCCCAATTCCCGGGGATCGCCAAATCGAAGAAGCTTTCTGTCCGCGTCCCGGCTTCCGCCCTCCAGGAAAGGACCCGCATACCGAAGCTTCTTCTCCTCCTGCCAGAAAAGCTCCTGCTCACTCAGTCCCAAAAAACCTGTAAAAGTAAATATCCCCTGAGAATACGATCTTTCCGCCAGGTCGTGGAATCTGTTTTTAATCTGTTGTATTTCCTTTTCGTTTTCCTGTGTCATACCTTTACATGAAGCTGATTACTTCCTCTTTAGGCGCTTTGGCCTTTTCTACGCTGACCGCCTGAAGTGTCAGCCCTGCTCCTCCCTGTTCCCGGGAATTTCCCGCCAAAACCGAGGCAGTCACCTTGATCCATTCCCTCTGCTTCAAAGCGCCTGCTCCGGAAAACTCACAGGGATACCCCAAAAACGCCATATCGTCTGCACAGCAGGTCATGGCCAGGCGCCCGGGAACAAAATAGTCCATGGGAAATTCCTCCGGCTTCAGCACCATAGCCACAAAACTAACCTTTTTTCCCAAATAGCGCTCCGGATGATCCATGCTGTCCAGATACCAGATTCCATAGCTCTGGTCATCCAGCGCTATGGTTTCCCGGGTCAGATCATAAGGCAGATCTTCTTCAAAAATTTCGTTGATCTCGCCATTGGCATCTTCAAAAATCACATCCGCAGAAGAATTCACAGCTTTTATATTGCGCTTGTACACATTCAATTGATCCCGCACAGTGTCGCAGCGATTAAAAATGATCATCTCAGACTTGCGGATCATTTCCGCCAAAAGCGAACGCATATTTGTATAGTACATGGAGAATGTAGAACCGTCAATGGTAGTGATCTGCTGTTCAATCTTCCAATACCAGGGCAGCTTCACGTTTTTATAATTCCACATTCCGTTAAATTCAATGATAATCCGTTCAGGTTTATGCTTCTTTTCCAAGCCGGTCAGATATTCCGGGTTGAAATCCTCCTCGTTCTCAATCCTCTCAATCTCTGTCCGGCTTCTTTCCAGAAGCTGACTGTCATATTCCTTCTCACCCTCCTCACAGAGAATCAAAAGCGTCTTTCCCTTCACCTGAAAATAGGCTTGTGCCAGTGTAAAGCAGATAAACTCTGTCTTTCCGCTCTCCAGAAAACCATTGATCACATATACGGGTTTCATCCTTACCTCCTACCGGAAAAGCTCCTCCAGCTTATTTTCCTTCAGTTCCGATCCAATGACGCAGAATTTGCCGGTCACCTCCGGCTTGCCGGTTCTGATATCATGCTCCTCAGGTACATAATCAAAATATATCCATGTGCTGTCCTCTCCGGGAACCATCCCCTTGGCCCGCAATATCACGCCATATTCACCGCTGTCCAGAGCCGCCAGGATATTCTCAACCTTCTCCCTTGTAAATAACGAAGGAGTCTCCCTGCCCCAGCTGGTGAACACTTCGTCCGCATGGTGATGATGGTCATGATCATGACCGCAGCTGCACTCCCCGTGCTCATGGTGATGATGCTCGTGCTCCTCATGCTCATGATGGTGGTGCTCGTGTTCCTCTTGCTCATGATGATGGTGCTCGTGTTCCTCATGCTCATGATGGTGGTGCTCGTGTTCCTCATGCTCGTGATGATGGTGCTCGTGTTCCTCATGCTCATGATGATGGTGCTCGTGTTCCTCTTGCTCATGATGGTGGTGCTCGTGTTCCTCTTGAGTATGCTCCAGCATACTGCGCATCATCTCATCCAGGGTATCGGCTCCTTCGATCGTCTCCAGCACAGCCTTCCCCTCCAGCTGATCCAAAGGAGTGGTAATAATCGTCGCCTTTGCATTATGCTTCCGGATCAGGTTCACGCATTCCTCCAGCTTTTCACCCGACACCTTATCGGTTCTGCTCAAAAGAATAGTTCCTGCATATTCGATCTGATTGATAAAAAATTCTCCAAAATTCTTAATATACATTTTCGCCTTAGAGGCATCCACCACGGCCACCGCACTGTTTACCTGAACATCCAGATCAGATGCCACGTTTTCCACCGCCCGCAGAACATCCGAAAGCTTTCCCACGCCGGAGGGCTCGATCAAAATCCTTTCCGGTGCGTAGGTAGCGATAACCTCCTTCAGCGATGCACCGAAATCTCCCACCAGAGAACAGCAGATACATCCGGAATTCATTTCCTTTATCTCGATTCCCGCCTCCTTCAGAAAGCCTCCGTCTATGCCGATCTCGCCGAATTCATTTTCTATGAGAACCGTCCTGCTGCCATCCAGAGTCTCCTTCAAAAGCTTTTTGATCAGAGTGGTTTTCCCTGCTCCCAAAAAACCGGAAAATACATCTATTTTTGTCATTGTCTTTCACCCTTTCTTTTTAAAGATTCCGCAATCCTACATTCACATATTCTACCATTTTTTTGAGAATGTCAATAAGAAAACTGTAATACAGACATAATTACGCTCAGCGGGACCACAGCTGCTTCACTATCACTGCTTCCTCCCGAAAGAATTCCCAGGAAATTTCCCTGCGCATCAAATAGACCGCCTCCAGACATACCCGGCTTAATTTCCGCCTCAGCCCAAAGCATATACTGCCCATACTCCTCCATAAAAATCCAGGGATCCAGAACTTTTCCCATATATCCTTCCAGCCTGCCGGCCCGAAACCCCACAGCCAGACATATGTCTTCGGCCTGCAGCGCATCAAACTGCTCCTTATCAATGCGGACCCTGTAAATTCTCTTCTCCTGATTCTCCGGAATATCCTCCCATGGTACCAGCAATATGGCTAAATCAATTTCTTCATAGATCTGAATGTCTTCAGCCGCAGCCTCCGATCCGTTTCCGAAAATAACTCTGACCAGATCCTCCGCTTCCTCCAGCACATGAGCCGCTGTCAGAATCAAAACCCCCTCTGTACTGGCGCCCCAGATTACGCCGCTTCCCTGCAGTCCTCCTGCCAGAATTTCTGCCGCAGCCCCGGCGCCTGTATTCAAAAACTGTTCTGACGCCGAGCCCGTGGAATCATCATATGTAATCCAAGGCATAGGATCCAAAGCATATTTTCTCTTCTCTTCCTCTGCTTTGCCATATAGAAAAGGCAAACCGCCCGCCAAACAGATCAGGCAGATCAGGCAGATCAGGCAGGCCGCAGCCGGCACTGCCTGATACTCTGTCCTCCACTTCTTTTTTCTATCCTCTGTCATGTTTTCCCGGCTTCCGCCCCACACTATTTTCCTGCTATAGCCACATTTCTCACCAGAACGGAGGGCGATCCGCACCTGCGGGTGACACCGCCTACAAACTCCAGGTCAGCCCCCGCTTTTTCGATTTCCTTCAACAGTGTAAAGAAATTTCCCGATACCGTAATATTTTTTACCGGCGCCGCCTTCCTTCCGTCCTCAATACAAAAGCCCACAGCCGACAAAGAGAAATCTCCCGTGATGGGGTTTGCTCCGGCATGCAGTCCTTCCAGTCCGGTAATATAGATTCCATCTCCGGCCAGAGCAAGCATATCCTCCGCAGTTCCTTCCACAGGCTGAATATAAAAGGTAAAAGGGCTGACTCCCACTGCAGAATTATAAGAATCCTTTTGCCCGTTTCCGGTAGATTTCACTCCCGCAGCAGCCGCAGTTTTCAGGTTGTGAAGCAATGTGGTCAACACGCCCTGGTCCACAACGTTTTTCCTGTAAGTGGCCACACCCTCCCCGTCAAAGGTTCTCTTTGCCATGCTGCCCTTGTACAGGGGATCGTCAATAATGGTTATAATATCAGCCGCAATCTTCTCCCCTTCCTTATCCTTAAGCAGGGACATCCCCTTCTGAACCGCCTCGCCGGAGAAAACTGAAGAATAGGTCTGCAGCAATGTGGCCATGGCCTCATTTCCCAGAACCACCGTATATTTTCCGCTTGGAACACTGCCGGCGCCAATGGTAGAAACGGCTTTCTCTACCGCTCTTGCGGCAATATCCTTCAAATCAAAATCCTTCAGTCTCCCCTGCTTCACCTTGAAACCGTCATACATTTCTCCGCCCTCAGATACCAGAGGCATGGCATAGCAGACGGTATAGGATATTTCCTCCTCCAGCTCCAGACCGTTTGAGTTACAGATCGCATATTTTTGTCTGCCGCTGCTCATGTAGGACTGGGTGCCGTCGGTAACCCGGGGATCACAATCGTAGATCTCCTTCTGCAGCTTCAGCGCCGCATCCACCAACTCCGCTCCCTGAATCTTTTCGTGACCGGACTGCTCACGCACCGCATAGGTATCCCCTTTTTCATGGATATAGGCTTTTTCCTCACTCTCTATGGAACGGGCATTCTCCATGGCCCGCTCTACCAACAGCCGGGCCTCATCCCCTGTCAGGTTCTCCGTGGAGGCATAACCCTCTTTTCCGTCTATAATACAGCGGAAACAGGCTCCTAAATCCGACTGGGCAGAATAGAATTTTATTTCCTCCTGAAAGGTTTCCGCATTGATACCCTCACCCTCTGTGTAATATAACTCATAATCCTTGATTTTCATCCTGGAAGCCGCATCTACCACTGCTTCCTTAAATTCCTGATATGTCATATTCTTTACCTCTCACTCTGCCATCCCTGTGGCAGGCACCAATACTTACTTGCCGCTCCTGCTTCCCGAAGCAATCCATGAATTGCCGGTGAAACTTCGTTCTGTCTTACCTGCCTCCCACAGTGATAGACGATACTCTGATCAGCGGCTGTCCCACATCGGTGGGAATACTCCCTGATGAAGCGCCGCACATTCCCTGTCCCCGGGCTACATTTTTGCCCACCATATCAATGTTCATGATAATGTCGGATCCCTTTCCGATCAGACTGGCGCCCCTGACCGGCTCACAGACCTTTCCGTTCCTTATAATATAACCTTCCATGACAGAGAAATTGAACTGTCCTGTCACCGGGTTTACGGAACCGCCGCCCATCTCCTTTGCATACAGGCCATATTCAATAGAGCCGATAATATCCTCATCTCTGTCTTCGCCTGCGGCTATGTAAGTGTTGGTCATGCGGGAAGTAGGCTCATACTGATAGCTCTGCCGCCGAGAGCTTCCGGTAGACGCCATTCCCATCCTGCGTCCGTTCAGTTTATCAATCATGTAGGTTTTTAAAATACCATTTTCAATCAATACATTTTTTTGTGAAGGAGTCCCTTCATCGTCAATATTAATAGAGCCCCATCCGTTGGGAATCGTACCGTCATCGATGGCCGTCACTTTGGAATTGGCAATCTGCTGTCCCAGCTTGCCCGCAAACTGAGACTGCCCCAGAGCCACACAGGAAGCCTCCAGCGAATGTCCGCAGGCCTCATGGAAAATAACGCCTCCAAATCCGTTTTCAATAGCCACCGGCATGGTCCCGGCATCGATATATCCGGCGTTCAGCATAGTAACAGCCTGTCCGGACGCTCTCCTTCCCAATTCCACAGGATCAAAATCCTCAAACAGCTCCACGCCTTTTCTGGCTCCGGGATTATATCCGCCGGTCTGATTCTCCCCGCCCTTACTGGCTATGGACGAAATCATCACTCTTGTGCGAATCTGTCTGTCCTGGGCCAGCAGTCCCTCGCTGGTGGCGATCAATATTTTATGATCAACCTCCATCCGAGCACCTGAGATATCTGAGCGTCATACTCCTTCGCCGCAGTGCAGGCCTGACGAAGATAGTCGATTTTATATGTATTACCCACACTGCCGGGAACAATTTTCACAGGATGGATGTCTCCAAACAGGCGCTCTCGCAATATGATGTGAGAAATGCCGGCAGTGCCCGACATGGCATCGGCCACCCTGGAGGCACAATCCAGCACTGCTTCTCTGGAAAGAGACGAAGCCGACCCGGACACGCATCTTGTTCCCTTGAAAATACGGATCCCCACACCGGAGATCACCGCATCAGCAACCTTGTCCACCTTCTCAGACACAATGCCGATATTTTTGCTCTGGGTATGCTCTGCAAAAATCTCCGCGTAATCAGCTCCTGTAGACAGGGCCTTTCCCAAAGCCTCCTTTAATAATTCCTGTGACAGCATGACAAATCCTCCTTTTTGATCGCTGTTATGAAAACAAGGAGACCGCGCCGGCCTCCCTGCTTCCTCCTATTTTACCTTATACCTGAGCCACATCCTTCATGGAAAAGCTGATCCTGCCCATTTTATCCTTGCCCAGACATACTACCGTTACCACATCCCCCAGCGTCAGCACATCCTCCACGCGGTTGATTCTCTCTCTGGCGATCTTGGAAATATGGACCATTCCCTCCTTACCCGGCGCAAATTCAATGAACGCGCCAAACTCCTTGATGCTGACCACCTTTCCTTTGAAAATCTGTCCTTCCTCAAAGTCGGTGACAATAATTTTCACCATATCCACGGCCTTATCCATCATTTCCTTATCCGTTCCGCAGACAGAAACCATACCGTCATCCGTAATGTCAATCTTCACACCGGTGCGGGCAATGATCTCGTTGATGGTCTTGCCTCTCTGGCCCACCACGTCTCCGATTCTCTCCGGATCAATCTGAAGAGAAATAATCTTGGGAGCATAGGTTCCGACTTCCGGTCTGGGAGCGGCAATCACCGGCTTCATACAGGTATCCATGATAAACATTCTGGCGTCCCGGCATCTTGCGATAGCTCCCTCCACAATGGGTCTGGTCAATCCATGGATCTTGATATCCATCTGGATAGCTGTGATTCCTTCGGTGGTTCCCGTAACCTTAAAATCCATATCCCCAAAGAAGTCTTCCAGCCCCTGAATATCTGTCAGCAGGACAAAGTCATCGTCTTGCTCTCCGGTCACCAGGCCGCAGGATATTCCTGCCACCATCTTCTTAATGGGCACACCTGCCGCCATCAGCGACATGCAGGATGCACAGGTGGAGGCCATGGAAGTAGAACCATTTGACTCAAAGGTCTCCGAAACGGTGCGAATGGCATAAGGGAATTCTTCTTCGCTGGGAAGCACCGGAAGCAAGGCCCTCTCCGCCAAAGCACCATGACCGATCTCACGCCTTCCCGGGCCTCTGGAGGGCTTGGTCTCGCCTACGGAGTAGGACGGGAAATTGTAATGGTGCATATATCTCTTGCTTACCTCATTCTCATCAAGCCCGTCGATCTTCTGCTGCTCGGACAACGGAGCCAGTGTACATATATTGCAGATCTGAGTCTGTCCGCGGGTGAACATGGCGGATCCATGGACTCTGGGAATAATATCAACCTCCGCGGAAAGAGGGCGGATCTGGGTAATCTCGCGGCCGTCAGGACGCTTGTGGTCCTTCAGAATCATCTTTCTCACTGTCTTCTTTTCATACTGGTAAACAGCCTCTCCCAGAATGGGAAGCCACTCTTCTTTTTCGGCGAAGGCCTCCTCCAGCCTAGCTGTTATATTCCGAATATTCTCTTCACGGGTCTGCTTGTCGTCCGTGAACACAGCCGTTTCCATCTCCTGGGAGGGAACGATCCTTTTCATCTCGTCAAACATTTCCTGAGGGATTGCACAGCTGGTATACTCGTGCTTCTTTCTGCCTGTCTCGGCCACAATTTTATCGATAAACGCAATAATTGTCTGGTTGATCTCATGAGCCTTGTAGATGGCCTCAATCATTCTGTCCTCAGGGATCTCATTGGCTCCGGCCTCGATCATAATCACCTTTTCTCTGGTGGATGCCACAGTCAGGTTTAAGTCGCCTGTTTTCCACTGCTCCTGAGAAGGATTGACCACAAACTCACCATTTACCATGCCCATCTGAGTCATGGCACAGGGACCATCAAAAGGAATATCGGAAATGCAGGTGGCAATTGCAGAACCGATCATGGCCACCAATTCGGGACGGCACTGAGGGTCCACGCTCATCACGAGATTATTCAAGGTCACATCATTCCGATAATCCTTGGGAAACAGAGGACGCATGGGTCTGTCAATAACGCGGCTGGTCAAAACGGCGTTTTCACTGGCCTTGCCCTCTCTCTTGTTAAAGCCGCCGGGGATCTTTCCCACAGCATACAGCTTTTCTTCATATTCCACGCTCAAGGGAAAGAAATCGATTCCCTCCCTGGGCTTTTCGGAGGCGGTAGCCGTGCAGAGCACCACAGTATCTCCATAATGCATAAACGCACATCCGTTGGCCTGCTTTCCCACCCGTCCGATATCCACCGAAAGCTTCCTGCCTGCCAGTTCCATTTCATAAGTCTTGTACATAAATTCCTCCATTCCACCGCTTCCTGCGGTATTCTCTATATGCTTAAGGAACAGAAGATACCGAAACTACTGAAAAAAGCACGCGGCCTCTCCGCATATTCTTTTCAGCGGTCTCGGAAGCTTCTTCTGCCCCCGTCTGCCTGATATGAGCTCGCTCGTTTGTGCGCCGGCACATTTCTATAAGGCAGTGTATCCTCCCACAGCCAGACACACAACAAGCGGAGGAGCCGTCAAACGGCTGTCTCCGCTTTTTTGACAATTTATTTTCTCAGGCCAAGTCTCTCGATCAGAGAACGATATCTCTCAATATCCTTTTTCTTCAGATAGTCCAGAAGTCCCCTCCTCTGTCCCACCATCTTGAGCATACCACGGCGGGAATGGTGATCCTTGGGGTTGTCCTTCAGATGGTCAGTAAGCTCCTGGATCCTTGCGGTCAGAACTGCCACCTGCACCTCAGGTGAACCGGTATCCCCGGGAGTCCTGGCATATTCGTTCATGATTGCTGTTTTCTTTTCCTTTGAAATCATTTCGTTCCTCCTTTAATTTGAAAACGCCTGATGCTAAGCCTCGGTCGGAGTGTCCGCAGGCCGGGCATCGGCTGAAATCTACTGAGTTATGATAACATATCTCTCCTGAAATGTAAATGCTTCTTTTTGAAAATGTTTTAAAAAGAACATGGAAAATTAATTCCCATTTTGCATATTATGTGGTAGAATGTAATATGTAATATATTAAATCTAGTATATTGCATCATCTATTTTACATGAAGGAGGAAACTGTAAATGCAAGATTTACAAAACGCGGGCTCCGGCCTGAAAAAAATGTTCATCGCGTCCATTGGCGCTGTTGTCTGCACGGTTCTGCTGATCATACCGATCGTCAATATTCTGGCCATGATCGGCGCACTGGTATTTGCCATCATCAGCCTGGTAGGCCTGAATGAGGCAGGAAAGGATATCGAGGGTTGCAAAACTGCATTTTTGCTTACCATTGTAAACATGGTAGTCAGCGTTCTGAAAAACATCCCTTTCCTGGGCACCGGATTTCTCGGAGCACTCTTTAGCATTGCAGGATACATACTGGGATTCCTGATTGTTTATTATGTGTGCAAATCCGTGGCTGACGTACTGGAGCAGAATGAGCCTGATGTGGCAAAAACCGGCCATATGGTATGGAAAATCAACCTGGTATGCTACGCAGCAGAAATCATAATTGCTGTTCTTGCTTTGATCCCTCTGCTGAATATCCTTGCTGCTTTTGCAAGCATTATTATCGCCATCGTTTCTCTTGTGGCTTCCATCCTGTACATGATCTTCCTGTACAAGAGCTCCAACGCTCTTGCATAAGCTGAAACTGAAAAAGCATCGGTTTGCGCCGATGCTTTTTTGTTTCCTTGTTTCAATACTTCTTTATTTCCATGCTTCCTTATTTCAATGCTTCCTTATTTCAATGCCTTCTTAATTCCATGCTTTCATAATTTTAATACTTTCTCAGTCTCTCAATATTCTCACATACTTCACAGGAGTCCGATAATTGTATTTGCTGATCTTAATACCGCTTTTCGGTGTGCTTGCATGCACCACCTGATTGTTCCCGGTATAGATCGCCACATGATTGATGGAACCTCTGCTGTTTCCGTAAAAAATCAGGTCTCCCGGCTGAAGCTCTGAAACGCTGATCACCGTTCCCTCCTTGGACTGGGCGCTGGCGCTGTGGCTCAGCTTTACTCCGAATTTCTTAAACACACTGAGTACAAAGCCGGAGCAGTCAGCTCCCTTGGTCAGGCTTGTCCCACCCCATACATACGGATTTCCGATAAACTGCTTGGCATATTCCACCAGTTCAACCCGGACATCGGACACTCCCACGCCGTACAAAAGCTCTGTCATGGTAATCGCCGTACTCAAGGTATCCTCCACCGTCACATATTCGGCAGATACATAAGCTTCCTCCTCGTCGATAGATACCTTAATCCATCCGTCCAGAGTCTCCACATATTCAAGCTCCTCTCCCTGAAGAACCTGTGTCAGGACGGCGCTGTCCGTGTTCGGCTCCTCTCGCACGTTCAAGCCGTCTGTATTGACTCTGACCACCGTGTTGACAAGATCATATGCCTTCAGTCTGGCATCCGGTCCTGTAAGCAGATATTCCATACTCACATAGCCTTCCACCTCGCCCGACTGAATATGCGCCCAGCCGTCAGCTGTATCCAGCACCTCGCAGGCTGAGTTCTTCGGCATCTTGCCCACCAGCTTTCCTTCGGTGGAAGGAATTGCCCGGACATTCAGGTTACCGCTGTCCACATTGGCGATACCAATGTTGGTATATCCCCAGCAGGCGCCCTGAGCCTGTTGGGCAATCTCAATATATTCTTCTGTAGTTAAGTTGGTATCCAATATAGAGGCAATTCCTGCGGTGGAAATCATTTCCGATGCCTGAACCGGCATTGGTTCCAGCGCAAGCCAAAGCAAAAGTCCGGCAGATGCAAGCGCATATTTTTTTTGGATGTTCGTATAATTCATCGGTCCGTACCTCCCCTAAAAATGTCTATGTGATTACATAATTATTACGAATTTGTTACATATTATGAATTATACATACATCCGCACTGCCTGTCAACCATTTCCAGATATTTCTTTCCTGCTTTCTTTCCTGCTCACAGGAATCAAGTGTTACTGTTCAGGGGGCGGTTCTGCGAAGCGTTTTCGTGCGCAGCATGTTACTATTTGCGGCGAAGCCGTGAATACAATCAAGCTGCTGTTCACACCGCACCATTTGTCAACTGTACCGGAATCAATAACTCTCTACCAGAACATCCTCCATCTCCTCCGTGCCAGCAGGCTTCTTCTCCGGATGATTCAGGTCGCTCCACGCAATCCAGTATTTATCTCCGGGCTTAAAGGTAATGGCACCCAGCCGGTTTCTTTTTATCAACATCTTAATAAACTCCTTTAAAAGCCCGTCAATATAGACGTCCTGAATGTCCAGAATCGGATCAATAAGTCTCTTCATCTTCCGAATATCATCATTGCTGAGCTTCCCTCCATGCTTTTCCAGATAGCGGATTTTCTCCAGGACATAACAATGTATGGAATAGCTCTTGGCCTTATCCTTGTGATATTCATGGCTGTTAATCAGCTCGAACATTCTGACCTCACCGGTATGGAACAAGGTCGCCGCCTCAGCCTGATCTTTCGTGTCATTGGCCTGCTTTAAATAGTTCCGGGCAATGGCATGCTGGATCTGATATGCGTTGGGACGTATTTTCCTGGCCATCTGCAAATGGTTCAACGCTTTTACATACTCCCGTTTCCTCTGCTCCACAATTCCCATCTGCAGCCAGTAATAGCTGATATTCCGATATTCCTCCTTCAGGCGGTAATACAGATCCAGAATGTCTGCCAGTTTGAAATGCAGCCGCTTTTCAAGCATATCCTCCTTCAGAAAGCTTTCAAAAATGACTCTCCAGTAATTGATATCTCCCTCAGAAAAATACGGAGCGATATATTTCAGAACACCCAGAGCAATTTCTTTTTTCTCCTCAAGTGTAGTATGCTTCCCCACCTGCTCCAGAAGAATCTTATTCTTAAGCGTAACCCCTTCCGCGCTTAACCGCACAAAATCCACGATAGCCGCTTCGCTCTCTGATTCATTCTCTGTTCCTGTAGAGCTAAGGCAATAAAAATCCAGAGAATATCTGTCCGTAAGCATTTCCTTAGGATAATAGGGCAGATCAATTTGTTCAAACAGCGTCAGCTCCTTAAACAGCCGCATACTTTGCTCATTGTAATCCTTCAATAAAATATTGATGGATTCCTGCACTCTGTTCTGGAATTGCCGGCCATAGGTGATCGCCACAAAAAAATTGGACAATATCTTATGACTTTTGATCTTGGCACAGCCCTCCTTTTCCTGCCGGGGCAATTCGCCCAGATAGCCTTTCTCCGTTAATTTCTCATAGATGGCCTTCGCATAAGAGTCGTCCAGCCGGTCTTCTACCTCAAAATCCTCGTAAGGATTTCCCTCCAGATAATATCGTTTCTTAAAGTGATGGTAATTTCGGGAGGTGGCAAGAATCAGAAGCTTCTTGCCTGTATCATTTTTTTCATACATTTCCTCAATCAGCACATAGTTAAAAGCAGCGTCCTCCATCAGCAGCGCATATCGCTTTCCCTGATCCAGCTGCATAAACTCAAACATTTTGTCAATGTCAAGGCTCTTTCCGGTAAATTCCATGACGGTATAGCCCTCTGCGTCCAGCCAGGCCCCTGCCTGCTTCAGCAGGCACCCCTTTCCCGACAAGCCCTTCCCGTACAGAGCAATACAATATGTATCCGTATTCTGATAGTCCACCTGCTGAACCCTTTTCTTCAAGGACTGGAAGGCAGGACTCTCAAAAAGCCAGCTTTCCCTCACATCCTGCCAATTGCAATTATATCCCTGATACAGCTTACTCTCATATGCTTCTTTTGCAGGAAGACAGCTTATAATATCTTTATATAGATAAATTCCGGAATAATTCAACCGTCCTACTCTTTTTTCCAGCTCTTCGGGATTATACTGGATGGTTTCCAGAAACTCCATAAACTGTTCTGCCGTCCACTTCAGCAGAATACCGGAAAACGCCTTCACCCGATTCTGGAACTTAATGCTGGGGTACGGATCTACAAAAATCTTTGTTCCCCGCTTAAAATAATTTGCCTGTTCATACATTGTGATATAGTGATCGATATCGGCCTCATCCAGGCTGGCGCCAATGAACACAAAATTTTCCTGACGGATATCGCGTCCCACCTCATTCAGCTTGAAATTCATTCTTCCGCTGACAAGATCACGATACTCTCTGCGGCTGAATACCAAGTCTTTGCTATCTCCGTTAACGCATCCATGCAGCTTAATGTATTCCAGCTCCTCGCCGGAACCCTTTTTCTGATAGGGCTTATTCTGTATCAATAAAGTCTGCTGACTTTTACGATATATGTGTTCCACTAAATCATCAATATTTACGGTATAAATCTTCTTCCAGGGATATTCAGATAAGCTGTAATGGAACTTGGCCGGCTCCACCTTTCCCAGCCTTTCTATCAAAAAGTCTCGGAGCTCCTCTTTTTTCCCAAGCGAATCATCCACATATTCACACACATCCTGCAGCTCATACTGTTCAATTTCCTGTTGCTCCTCTTCTCCCACCTGCCCTTGGATAAACTTTGCAACAATCTCCTTTTTCAATCCGTCTCCCAGAGGAATTTCACCAAATTCATTGGTTGATCCCACAGAAAAGCCTGCCCCAAGAAAAAGCATGGGCGGCGCCGATTCCAGGATCTGTCTAACCTTGTTCGCCGCCTCCTGATTTTCCATTCCTATATCCATCGCTTTCTTATCTGCTATTTCCCTGTTCATTTGTCTCTCCGCCCTTCTCCTTATGCAGTTGCACGCTATTGGGAATGCTTTTTACGGCATATGCCAATAACGACTAATCCCAAATCGTTATTATATATGAATCATTATTCACTGTCAATTCCGGTTAGGAATATATGTCAATCTGCCATAAGCACATAAAAAAAACGCGAAACCTGAACCACTATGGATCGATTTCGCGCTGTCAGCTGCGGAAGATGGGACTTGAACCCACACGGCATTGCTGCCACAAGATCCTTAGTCTTGCTCGTCTGCCAGTTCCGACACTTCCGCATGCGTATCGCACAAGAAGAATAATATCACTTTTCTCTCCGAAAGTCAATTATATTTTCACTTTTTGCAGAAATCCCGGTTTTTTCTTGTTTTTTACATGGATTTTTAGTAACTATAAATATTATTATTTCATGGACAATGTGGTAACATTGCATTGAATTATACTGTAAAATGCTTGGGAGCTTACAGTAAAATGTCCGTCCGGCTATAACCGGCTTGGATCAGGACATATATCATAAAGGAATTATGGAGGTAAAAATGAAAAAATTTGCAGTTATTCTAATGACAACAGTATTGGCGGCGGCTTTGATCGGATGCGGGCCGTCTGGTTCCTCAGGCGACGGGTCTTCTTCTCTTCCGGATTCCGACGCATTTGGAGACAGCGGAACTCCTTCTTCAGATCCCGGTTCTTCGGCAGATGATTCTTCTCAGCCCCCTGATTCTTCTGCCGGCGATGCTTCTTCCTCTCAGGATTCCGGCGTGTATCCCAGCCAGGGAGTTGCAGATGGAAATCTGAAGGACATTATGAACACAAGATTATTTACTTTCTCTATCAACAGCGCTTATATATGTGACGAATACGCCTCCTATGTTCCGGAGGACGGCTTCAGGCTCCTGGTGGTGGACCTGAGTATTAAAAGCACCACCAGCGGAAACCTGACTCTGGCCGACACAGACTTTCTTCTTCAGTGGAGCAATGGTGAAGAAGATGATTACGCCTTCCCTATGGAGGATGCACACCTAGTCCTTGACGAAAAGATTCTGCCGTCTGAATACGCCCTGGCCCAGAATGCCGAAACCTCAGGACTTCTGATCTATGAGGTTCCTGCGGACATTCGGGACTTCTTTATCTCCTATCTGGAGTTTTTCGGAGACGGAAGCACGGGCGATACCTTTAATGTGTATTTCACACCTGAGCAGTAATCAAAACCCCTGATACAGCTGATTGTACCAGGGGTTTTTTATATGTCCTGCCCACAGTCTTACACTGTGTCCAAGCTCAACAAGCGCTCCTTATCAGCGCTGCACTCTTCCAGAAGCATCTCCGCCTGCCAGAGTCTCCACTTCCTTCCGGGAAACCAGATTAAAATCTCCGGGAATGGTATGTTTCAGGGCAGACGCAGCCACTCCAAACTCCAATGCTGCCTTGAAGTCTTTTCCGTCCAGCATCCCACAGATCACGCCGCCTGCGAAAGAATCACCTCCGCCTACACGGTCCACAATGGGGTGTATCCTGTATTCCTTGGAATGGTAGAATTCCTTTGTATCCCTGGAATAAATACATGCTGACCAGCCGTTATCGGAGGCCGAGTGGCTTACACGAAGGGATGAGATACAATATTCAAAATTATAATCCGCCACCATCTGTTCAAAAATGGACTTGTATCCTGCAAGCTCCAGATCGCCGCTGGTCACATTCGTATTGCCGGGCTTATACCCAAGCACCAGCTCCGCATCCTCCTCATTGCCGATACATACATCTACATACTGCATCAGATTCTTCATAATCCTCTGGGCCTTTTCCGAAGACCACAGCTTCTTGCGGAAGTTCAAATCAACGGAAACCTTTACCCCATGCTTTTTGGCCGCCTTCAGGGCTTCCTCTGTCAAAGCTGCCGCAGCATCGGAAACCGCAGGGGTTATACCCGTAAAGTGGAACCAGTCGGCGCCCTTAAATATTTCGTCAAAGTCAAAATCCACCGCCGTTGCAGTGGAGATAGAGGAATGAGCTCTGTCGTACACCACCTTGGAAGGTCTCATGGCAGACCCGCTCTCCAGGAAATAGATGCCCAGCCTCTCACCGCATCTGGCAATATGGGATGTGCCTACGTTATACTTCCGAAGAGCCGCCACAGCGCACTCCCCGATCTCATTGTCGGGAACAGCCGTCACAAACTGAGCATCATGGCCATAGTTGGCCAGAGATACCGCCACATTTGCCTCTCCGCCGCCATAATTGATATCAAACTCGTCTGCCTGAATAAATTTTTCAGAATTGGGTGTGGACAATCTCAGCATGATCTCACCCATCGTAATCACTTTTGCCATATTCCTCTGATCCTTTCATCTCTATAATATAACGATATACTAAGGAGCAACTCTTCCTAACTCTTAGTACATCAGCGTTGAAGCAGATGCACGGCAAAGCCGCCCACCTCCTCCTTCAGATAGATCGCCTTGTATCTGCCCTTCTCGTCTCTTTTTGGCTCCTCAAACTCTACCCCCAGAACCGTGCTCATATAGTTTACGGCCCTTTCGATATAGTTTGTCCTGATAGCAATATGACCGCATTTTCCTTTGAAAGGCGCTTTCATCACTTCCACCGCCGTCCCGGCAAAGACAGATCCGCTCCCTGCTTTCGCCGGCATACCAAACAGAAACGCAAAACGTTCCGCCGTTTTCTGCGCTTCCGCTTCGTCCGCTCCATTGATGCCCACATGGGCCAGCTCGAAGCCCAGCATAGTCTGAACGGCCTCCCTTGTCAGCTGTTCGATCTTGTCCCAGGCGCCTTCATTGATCAGATCCCCGGGAACCATCCAGGAACCGCCGCAGGCAAGGATCTTGTCAAAATCAAGATAGGATGTCAGATTTTTGGCGTTGATTCCCCCTGTAGGCATAAATCTCATATTCACATAGGGAGCCGCCATGGCTTTGATCTTCGCCAGTCCCCCGGACTGCTCTGCCGGGAAAAACTTCACTACCTCCAGCCCCAGCTCAATAGCCTGCTCAATGTCGGAGGGGCTGGAAGTGCCGGGTGTTACAGGAATATTTTTTTCGATACAATACTTTACCGTTTTGGGATTAAAGCCGGGGCTCACTATAAATTTAGCTCCGGCCTCCACCGCCGCATCCACCTGTGCCGTATTCAGCACGGTTCCCGCGCCCACGCACATCCTGGGAAATCCGGAGGTCATAAGCCGGATGGCCTCCGCCGCCGCATCCGTGCGAAAAGTCACCTCCGCACAGGGAAGTCCCCCTGCGCAGAGCGCCCTGGCCAGAGGAACCGCATCCTCCGCCCTGTCTATTTTCACCACCGGCACGATTCCTATCCTGCCGATCTGCTCTAATATTGTATTCATCATGATACCTCCTACGGGTCAGCCTCTTCTCATTCGGCAAGAACCTTCTTCACTGCTTCGGCGATTTTTTCGCATTTGCAGTTTTCAAAGAAATACTCCCGGAATTTTGCCCCGGACAGTGCCCCCTTCACCAGGTCTCTGTCCAGCTTTTCCAATATGGTCACCATATCAGTATGAGTCACTTCCTTCACTTTATCCAGAATTTTTTTATTTCTCTGCTCCGGCTCTACTCTTTCCGGCGGATAGCCTCCGCCGCCGGGAGCACAGAATAGCTTTTCAAATGTATACTGAAGATTCAACTCCCCTCCCCAGCCAAAATTCTGGGCAAAAGGAATCGCCACGCAGTTTCCGTCGTTTACCTGAGAAAACAGATAGGCATCCAAGGGGGACTCGATATGCCCGCAGAGCACCTTGGGAAAGGAATTGCAGGCCAGCATGGCCCCTTCACCGGTTCCACAGCCGGTAATGCAATAGTCAGCAGCTCCGGAGTTCAGAAGTACCGCCGCCAGGATTCCGTTCTGTACATAGGTCAGCGGATTGGGGTCCTCCGCTGAGCACATACCATAATTATAAACCTCATGCCCCATAGGTTCCACTACTCGTTTCAGCACAGAACAGATCATCTCGTTTTTTGCCGCCTGGCTGTTTTCATTGATCAATGCAATCTTCATGAATATTACCTCCTTAGTCCGGCTGTTTTCCAATATAAGCCAGAATACCGCCGTCCACATAGAGAATATGACCGTTCACCGCATTGGAGGCCTCGGAAGCCAGGAATACAGCAGGCCCCGTCAGCTCCTCGGGCTTCAGCCACCGGTTGGCAGGTGTCTTGGCACAGATAAACTGATCAAAAGGATGTCTGCTCCCGTCCGGCTGACGCTCCCGCAGAGGCGCGGTCTGAGGAGTCTCAATATATCCGGGCCCAAGGCCATTACACTGAATATTATATTGGCCATACTCGGAACAGATATTTCTGGTCAGCATTTTCAGTCCTCCCTTGGCGGAAGCATATGCCGAAACAGTCTCCCTGCCCAGCTCAGACATCATGGAACAGATGTTAATGATTTTGCCATGTCCCTTCTTGATCATAGAGGGAATGACTGCCTTGGACACAATAAAGGGTGCGTTCAGATCCACATCAATTACCTGCCTGAACTGCTCCGCCGTCATATCCACCATGGGAATTCTCTTGATAATCCCGGCATTATTCACCAAAATATCAATAACGCCCACTTCTCTCTCAATCTGCTCCACCAGCGCATTTACCGCTTTCTCGTCAGTTACGTCGCACACATAGCCATGAGCCTTGATGCCCTTTTCCGTATAAGCCGCCATCCCCTTATCTACCAGCTCCTGGTTGATATCGTTAAAGCAGATAACGGCGCCGGCTTCCGCATAGGCGGAGGCAATGGCAAATCCAATGCCATAGGAAGCTCCGGTTACAAGGGCAACCTTGCCCTCCAGTGAAAAATTTGTAAACTGTGACATTTTTCTTCTCCTTTATTGCTATATATTTTTCATATTCCTATTTATTCACAGCTGAATTTTCAGCTTGTTCTTTTCATCCGGTCTCCCTATCTGAGATCCTTCATAGCAACACCGTCCATATCGTCGAAATCCTGATTTTCTCCTACCATACCCCAGATAAATGTATAGGCCCTGGAGCCGCAGCCTGAATGTATGGACCAGCTGGGAGAGATCACAGCCTCTTCGTTTCTCATAACAATATGCCGGGTCTCGTCAGGCTCACCCATATAGTGCATAACAAACGCATCCTCCGGCATCTCGAAATAAAGATACACCTCCATACGCCTGTCGTGAGTGTGACAGGGCATGGTGTTCCAGACACTGCCGGGCTCCAGCTTTGTCATACCCATTTCCAGCTGACAGCTCTCCACCTGTCCGGGCAGAATATATTTGCAGATCACCCGATGGTTCGCATCCTCCAGGGAGCCCAGCTCCACCTTGTTTTCCGGCTTGACAATAACAACTCCCTCTCCGGGCGTCCCCTCCGGCTTAATCAGTACAGTGGGACAGGTTCTGTGGGCAGGAGCGGAATTCAGATAAAATTTCGCGGGCACAGCCTCATCTTCACTGGCAAAAACAATCTCCTTCGAACCCATACCGATGTACATAGCCTCTTTGAAGCCCACCTGATATATCTTTCCATCCACAGTGATGGTTCCCGGACCTCCGATATTGATGACGCCAAGCTCACGTCTCTCACAGAAATACTCTGCCCGAAGTTCCTCCCCCGCAGTCAGGGTAATGGGCTGCAGGGGCACCGCCGCACCCGTGATGATCCTGTCAATGTGGCTGTATACCAGCTTGATCTGACCCGGCACAAAAAGATTTTGAATCAAAAATTCTTCCCTCAGCCGTTCTGTGGTATAATGCTTCACGTCCCTGGGGGATACTGCTGTTCTAAGTTCCACCTCTGCACCTCTCTTTCCTCATTGCACGGCCTCGCTCTTTACGGCGGACCGACAATGAACGATTTTTACTTTCCATTTTCAGTATAATAAAAAAAATACTCCATGTCTATTCAAATATATCTCTAAATCTTGCATATCCTGAACTTTTTGATTATACTGTAAATAACGGCTTTATATTCAGACTTTTTATCTGGAGGATACGAAAGAGATATGGAAGAAGTGACCTCTTGCAGGATAGCTATCGAGAACTGTGCCAGAACCAGAACCTTTTCCATCGCACATTTGTATAAAGAAGAAAAAGCCATGGATATGCATATCCATGACTGCTATGAGCTATACTACTCCATTTCCGGAGGAAAGCAATTTTTAATCGATAATCGTTTTTATTCCATCGCTCCCGGAGATCTGTTCATCATCAATCAATATGAAAGCCACAAGCTGACTCAGATCGATAACAGTGTCCACGAACGCATTGTGCTTTCCATCCATCCCGAATATGTAAAAAAGCTCTCCACAGCCTGCACGGATCTGGATTACTGCTTTTCTGCCCGCGGCGACCATTTTCAGCACAAAATATCCCTGAATGCCGGCCAGCAGAAGCGTTTTCGCTTTTTTATAAATAAAATCACTTCCGCCAAAGGCTACGCTCAGGATATTCTGGAGCAGACTGCATTTATGGAACTGATGGTTATGATCAACCTGCTGTCAAATTCCAACGCGGCAGACAACCCCGCTGATACCTTAAAATATGATCATCAGGCAGAGGATATTCTGCTTTATATCAACCAGAATATCGGACAATCCATCACTGTGGAACAGCTTTCACAGCACTTTTACCTGAGCGGATCCTACATATGCCGTATTTTCAAGCAGGCCACCGGCACCACTATCAATAAATACATAACCGCCCGCCGCATCAGCATTGCCAAGGCTCATCTGAGCATGGGAGCCTCTGTGGGCGAAGCCTTTGAAAAAAGCGGCTTCGGAGATTACAGCAGCTTTTTCAAGGCCTTTACCAAAACCGTGGGCATGTCCCCTAAAAAATATGCAGGTCTCAGCGTCAGCTGACCCCGGTCACCACTGCCGCGATCCTTCCCTTTACCAGCTCCGCAATCTCCCAGGTAGACATATCCGCATATTCTTCAAACAGGATGGGCTTCAGAAAATGAACCTGTGTCTTTACCCTGGCCAGAGAATTGATTCCAAAGGGCTTGTAAGAATCAATAATGGCCACGGGCACAATAGGTGCCTTTGCTTTGACGGCACACTTAAAGGAGCCCGGATGAAACTCCTGCAGTGTATTTTTATTATGCTCATATCCGCCCTCTGGAAAAACAATATATTTTCTTCCCGCTCTCACCTCTCCCGCGATCTTCTGGATCGTCTTCATCTGGCTCTTCATATCTGTTTTGTCCAGCCGGCTGCCTTTCACAAGGTCAATAAAGGAATCTACCAGCGGAAGGTGAGAGCGCTTGGAATCCATAACAATGGTGCAGGGTCTGGGATGGGAAGCCATGATTCCCAAGGTGTCGTATTTTCCCTGATGGTTGGAAAACATCACATAGCCGCCCTCTCTTGGCAACAGCTCCTGGCCATGGCTCTCCGTTTTTATCCTGCCATTATGCATCATGATCGCAATACATCTGCGGGCTATTTTATAACGCTTTTCCTCCATATATCCCACCCCATGCCTTTCAATATAATGAATCTTACAGATGTAATAAATCACAAAGGGCAGCGATACCAACACCACGTAACATATTCTCAGCATCTATTTATTCCCTTCCATCCCAACAGTATGTACACAGCTTTTCACTGTCGATTCCCACGGAAGCGATCAGATCGTCCAGTCTATGATAGCGCAGGGTGGTGAAATTCAGCTGTTTTCCTATGCGGTCCAGCATTTCGGCATATTCCGGCGTATCAGGATCCACATACAGCTTCAGATCGATCTGTCTCCCCTCTTGCTCCATTTCTTTCAGAATCCTTCTGGCAATCAGATCCATCTCCGAGGAGGAACGGGAAAAATTCAGATATTTGCAGCCATAAAGCAGGGGCGGACAGGCCGGACGGACATGCACCTCCCGGGCTCCGCTCTGATACAGAAACTCTGTGGTCTCCCGCAGCTGTGTTCCCCGGACTATGGAATCATCGATCAGCAGCAGACTCCTGTTCTCAATCAGCTCCTGCACGGGAATCAGCTTCATCTTTGCAATCAGATTACGCTTGGTTTGAATCGTGGGCATAAAGGACCTGGGCCAGGTGGGCGTATATTTGATAAAGGGTCTGGAAAAAGGAACCCCTGACCTGTTGGCATACCCGATGGCGTGTGCCGTTCCTGAATCCGGCACCCCTGCCACAATATCCGGCTGTACATGGTCTCTTTCCGCCAGGCGGGCGCCGCAGTTATACCGCATCTGCTCCACACTGATTCCCTCATAGGAAGAAGAAGGATATCCATAGTACACCCACAGGAAGGTGCATATCTTCATCTTTTTGCCGGGCTGCACCAGTGTATGAACCCCTTCCGGCGTCACCACGGCCACTTCTCCGGGTCCCAGCTCTCTGTCTGCCTTATATCCCAGATTCAGATACGCAAAGCTCTCAAAAGAAACGCAGCATGCCCCGTCCTTCCGTCCCACGGACACCGGGGTTCTGCCCAGACGATCTCTTGCTGCATAGAGGCCCTTGGGTGTCATGATCAGTATGGTCATAGAACCCTCTATGATCTCCTGGGCATATTGAATTCCTTCCACCAGGTTATCCTTCTGATTTACGATGGAAGCCACCAGCTCCGTGGCATTGATATCCCCGCCGCTCATCTCCAGGAAATGAGACAATCCCTTTGAAAATAATTCCTTTGTCAGCGCTTCCATATTGTTAATCTTTCCCACAGTGGCAATGGCGTAGGTGCCATGATGAGAACGCACGATCAGAGGCTGCGGTTCATAATCCGAAATACAGCCGATTCCCATCGTTCCGCTCATACTGTTGATATCTTTATCAAATTTTGTCCGAAAAGGCGCATTCTCAATATTATGGATTGCCCTGTCATAACCCTTTTCCCTGTCGTAAACTGCCATTCCCGCCCGTCTGGTTCCCAGATGAGAGTGATAATCTGTTCCAAAAAAAAGATCAAAAACACAACTCTCCTTTGCCGCCACTCCAAAAAAACCGCCCATGCCTGATTTCCTCCTGTCTCACATCACGTAAAAGAAAGCAGCAGAGACTTACACCATAATCTCCGCCTGCATACCCAGTAATTCTTTGTTCTCTTCCAGTAACGGCCTGACCACACCGGCCAGGAATGCATCCACCTGTTCTCTGGCGCGTCCCACATATCCTGCAGGATCCATGGTCCTCTGCAAATCCTCCAGAGTCATGTTGAATGCCGGATCCGTCGCAATCAGCTCCAGCAGATTATTATCTCTGCCCTCTTCCTTCACATTCCGCCCCGCTTCCATAGAAAGCTCCCGAATACGCTCATGGAGCTCCTGACGGTTTCCGCCGTTCTTCACCGCATCCATCATAATATTTTCCGTAGCCATAAAAGGCAGCTCACTCCTCAGATGCTTTTCTATCACCTTGGGATATACCACCAGCCCGTCCACCACATTAAGACACAAATCCAGAATTCCGTCCACCGCCAGGAAGCCCTCCGGAATGGAAAGGCGCTTGTTGGCAGAATCGTCCAGTGTTCTCTCAAACCACTGGGTAGCCGAGGTGATTGCCGGATTCAGAGCATCGATCATCACATATCTGGAGAGAGACGCAATCCTCTCGCTTCTCATGGGATTTCTCTTATAGGCCATGGCCGAGGATCCGATCTGGTTCTTCTCAAAGGGCTCCTCCACCTCCTTCAGATGCTGCAGCAGACGGATATCATTGCTCATTTTGTGAGCGGAGGCTGCAATTCCTGCCAGCACATTTGCCACCCGGGTATCCACCTTACGGGAATAAGTCTGCCCGGACACAGGGTAGCATTCCTGAAATCCCATCTTTTCCGCAATCATGGGATCAATCCTGTCAATTGTCTCCTGATCCCCGTCAAAAAGCTCCAGAAAGGATGCCTGGGTTCCTGTGGTTCCCTTGGAGCCCAAAAGCTTCATTTTCCCCAGCACATGCTCCAGATCTTCCAGATCCAGGCAGAACTCCTGAATCCACAGAGTGGCACGCTTTCCCACCGTAGTAGGCTGTGCCGGCTGAAAATGAGTAAAAGCAAGCGTGGGTTGATTCTTATACTTTTCCGCAAAATCTGCAAGAGCCGCCATCACATTGATTAATTTCTTTTTCACCAGCCTCAGCGCCTGCGTCATGATAATAATATCCGTATTATCCCCCACATAGCAGGAGGTTGCTCCCAGATGGATAATCCCCGCCGCCTTAGGACACTGCTGTCCATAGGCATACACATGGCTCATCACATCATGACGTACTTCCTTTTCCCTGGCCTTTGCCACATCATAATTAATATCCTCAGCATGGGCCTTCAGTTCCTCAATTTGCTCGTCGGTGATAACCGGCTTGCCGTTCTGAGAAAGCCCTAATTCCTTTTCCGTCTCCGCCAGGGCGATCCAAAGCTTCCTCCAGGTGCGGAATTTCATGTCCGGAGAAAAAATATACTGCATTTCCCTGCTGGCGTAACGCTCCGACAGCGGGCTCTGATATCTGTCCGTACTCATTGTGCTCCTCCTCTTTCAGTCCATTCAGCCACATGTTTTCCATTGCGTATTATAGCCTACCCGCAGAAAGAAGTCAACAGGCGGCTCAAGCATCACTTGATTCCCTGTTTAACCAAAATCTGCTATACTTACCTTGTCATGACAAAACATTATCAGAAAGGACATTGAAAAATGGATCAAACATTCAGCACAGACTATGTAGCCCAGAAAATCCGCTCCGCAAGGATCGCCCAAAACATGACTCAGATGCAGCTGGCCGACGCCATGGAGGTCAGTTATCAGGCAGTTTCTAATTGGGAACGCGCCAATTCCATGCCGGATATATCAAAGCTGAAACAGCTTTGTACCATATTAAATATCGGTCTGGAAGAATTGTTAGACCAGAGTATGGCAAAAAAAGTGCAAAAGGTAATAGATAAGAGGGAAAACAAGACCACTGCCCCAATTGATCTGGAGGACCTGGGCCAGATCATTCCCCTGATTCCTCCTAAAGAAGCGGGAATCTATGTCCAGGAGCATCTCCACACACAGCAGACCATTCATCTGAACGATCTTATTCAACTGGCTCCATTCTTGGACAGGGATGTGATAGACCAGCTGGCAGATAAGGCCTCCTTTGACGGTGATTTCTCCCAGATTAAGATGCTGGCTCCTTTTCTCAGCCGCGAAAAGCTGGACCAATTGGTGGATAAGGCCTCCTTCGACGGCGACCTCTCTCAGGTCACGGGGCTGGCTCCTTTTCTCAGCCGCGAAAAGCTGGACCAGCTGGCAGAAAAGGCCTCCTTCGACGGCAATTTCTCCCAGATCACAGCGCTGGCTCCTTTCCTGAGTTCTAATACTTTGAAAAAAATAATGTTGGGGAATTGTCAAGCTCAATCAAGCTCAGATACCCTTTAATTCAAAAAGCAACAGCGCCTCTCCAGGTGCTGTTGCTTTATAAATCAGCTTAAATTGATTTGACAGAACCAGAACATTATCTATAATGCCAAAGTACCCCAGCATCCGAATTTAGCATAATCATTGGCCATCTGATATCCGGTACCTTGCGCAAACCCGGCATTATTTCCAGGGCGGCCCACAAAAGCGCCGGACTATTTTAGTTTTCACCCATCCTCGCCAGCTTGGCCGCCTGATCAGCGGCAATGCAGGCGTCTATAATCTCGCCGATATCCCCGTTCATCACCTTGTCCAGCTTATAAAGCGTCAGTCCGATGCGGTGGTCAGTCACCCTGCCCTGAGGGAAATTGTAGGTGCGGATTTTCTCGGAGCGGTCTCCGGTTCCGATCTGGCTTCTGCGCATTTCCGCTTCCGCATCATGTCTCTGCTGCTGTTCTATGTCGTAAAGCTTTGCCTTCAGCAGGGCAAATGCCTTGGCTTTATTCTGAATCTGAGACTTTTCCGTCTGGCTGTATACGACAATGCCCGTAGGATAATGGGTCAGGCGCACTGCCGAATCGGTAGTATTCACACATTGTCCGCCGTTTCCCGACGCCCTCATCACATCCACCCGGATATCCTTCTCATCGATGGTGATGTCAATATCCTCATCCACCTCCGGCATCACAGCCACGCTGATGGTAGAGGTATGAATGCGGCCTCCGCTCTCCGTCTCCGGCACTCTCTGCACTCTGTGTACGCCGCTCTCATACTTCATTCTGGAATAGGCGCCCTGGCCATTAATCATAAACTGTACTTCCTTCATGCCGCCGATCCCGATCTCGTCCGCGTTCATGGTTTCTACCTTCCACCGCCGTCCTTCCGCATAGTGTACATACATGCGGTATATCTCCGCCGCAAAAAGAGCCGCCTCATCTCCGCCGGCGCCGGCCCGGATTTCCACAATCACATTCTTTTCATCGTTGGGATCCTTAGGCAGCAGCAGAATCTTCATCTCCTGCTCCAGCTCCTCCGTCCGTTTCCGATTTTCGGCCAGAGTTTCTTTGATCATCTCCCGCATTTCGTCGTCGTTTTCTTCCTCCAGCATAGCCAGGGAATCCTCGATCTCCTGCCTGCACCTTTTGTATTCCCTGTAGGCCTCCACAATAGGCGTCAGATCGCTCTGCTCCTTCATCAGCTTTCGGAACCGCTCCTGATTATTGGCCACGGTAGGTTCATGGAGCTCTCCCATGATCTCTTCGAACCGGATCAGTAAATCCTCTAATTTGTCAAACATATATTTCCTCACATTCTATGCAAAGCTCCGTGTCCCAAATACCACACGATCCAGCCCTGCATAATCCTTCCTGACCTGCACATCCAGAAAACCGGTCTCCCGCATCATTTTACTCACTGCTCTCCCCTGATCGTATCCGATCTCAAAAAACAGCATTCCGCCCTTTTTCAAATGGCTGCGGCTTCCCTCCAGTATTTTCCGGTAAAAGACAAGACCATCCTCTCCGCCGTCAAGGGCAATCCTTGGCTCATAGTCCCGCACCTCCGGCATCAGACCTTCCATGTCCCCTGCCGGAATGTAGGGCGGATTTGAAACAATCACATCGAACATTTCCTCCACATTCTCAAACAGATCGCTTTCCAAAAACCGCACTTTGCCCGAAAAACCGCTTAGAATATTTTGGGCGTTCTTTTCAGCCACCCTCAGCGCCCCGCCGGAAATATCCACACCCAGTCCTGCACAGTCGTTGCTGTACCGCAAAAGGCTGATGAGAATGCATCCTGATCCGGTACACATGTCCAGTATTTCCATTCCGTCATGAAGGTTTTTCAAAACCTCCTCCACCAGGATCTCCGTATCCTGCCTGGGAATCAGCACATGCCTGTCCGCGGCAAAGTTCAGCCCCATAAACTCCTGACATCCTGTCAGGTACTGCAGAGGAATCCTGTCGGCTCTTCCGGTCAGCAGCTGTTCATAGCTGTTGCACTGGACATCTTCTACCAGCCTGTCTCCATGAACCAGAAGATCATTCCTTCCTGTACCGCAGACATGCTCCAAAAGCAGCCTGGCCTCAAGCCCGGCTTCAGCAATACCTGCTTCCGTTAAAATATTCTTTCCCTTTTCATAAGCCTCTGCGTAGGTCATGTGGTCTCCTCATAGCCAAAGTTGTCCTGCAGATACTTTTTCCAGTCAAACACAGCCTCCACCGCTGTTATGGCAACCTCCACCATCCCCTTATCCGGTTCCTTCGTAGTCATACGCTGGATCAGCATACCGGGGGCGGAAATAATGCGCACAAACAGATTGTCACTGCGGCCTGCCAGGCGGATAATCTCATAGGATATCCCGGCTACCACCGGCATCAGCAAAATCCTCAAAATCACCTTCTGAACAACATTATCCACCCGGATAAAGAAAAACAGAATGATGCTGACAAACAGCACAAAAAAGATAAAGCTGGTGCCGCACCTTCTGTGAAGACGGGAGCTTTTCATCACATTATGCACCGTTAACGGATGCCCCTTTTCGATGCAATTGATGCACTTATGCTCCGCTCCATGATACCGGTAAAGTCTTCGGATATCCTTCATCAGACTGATCCCGCTCACATACAGGATAAAGATCAGAATCCTGATTACCCCCTCAATAATCGCCATCAGCGAAGCATTCCTCACAAATCCGTCAAATAAAGAGGCAAGAAAATAAGGAAGCACCACAAAAATTCCTACCGCAAGCGCAACAG
>OFGC01000266.1_pt1 | contig 59952 bp, 51 predicted proteins | sample 1521691 | NCBI WGS metagenome assembly OFGC01 (sample SAMEA3504121, study PRJEB24116) | mouse gut metagenome | biome: mouse gut; feature: mouse-associated habitat; material: faeces | place: Denmark | collected 2011
ACCATCGGCGAGCGCTCCATGATTTTCAATGGGGCCTTCACCGGCAAGTCTGATTGTACCAGACCGCACACCGGGTCGCACGTCATGCCAAGGTGATGCTCCAGACCCATCTCGGCCGCGTACTCTATTTGAGCCGGTGACCCGCCGAAGAGCTGGCTTGCCGCCGCCGCCGCCATAGCGCAGGCCACGCCCACCTCACCCTGGCAGCCCACTTCGGCTCCCGAGATAGATGCATTATGCTTCACGATATTGCCGAAGAGTCCGGCAGTGGCCAGGGCGTGCAGCATCTGAGTCTCATGGAAATCGCGGCTCTTCCAGAGATGATAGAGCACCCCCGGCACCACGCCGCAGCTGCCGCACGTCGGAGCCGTGACGATAGTCCCCCCCGAGGCGTTCTCCTCGCTGACAGCCAGCGCATAGGCAAAGACACGTCCGCGCGACTTCAGATTATCACGGTAGCCTCCGGCCTTGACGTAATATGAGTTGGCCTTGCGTTGCAGGTTGAGAGGCCCCGGCAGGCGCCCCTCCTGCGATATGCCGCGCTCTACGGCAGCCTTCATTGCCTCCCACACGGAGCGCAGGTAATTCCAGATGTCAGGACCCTCGCATTGCTCCACATACTCCCAGTAGGAATGGCCTGTGCGCTCGCAATACTGCATGATGTCGGTGAGATTGTCGAGGTTATAGATTTCGGGCGAGCCTTGATGCGGCTTACCCTCCTCTTCGATTGCACCGCCGCCTACGCTATAGAAAGTCGTCTCATCGGTAGGGAATCCGATGTCGTCGAGCGAGCGGAACGTCATGGCATTCGGATGATAGGGGAGGAAGGTGTCGGGTTTCCAGATGATGTTGACAGGCATCTCGGTCTTCGAGAGGACCTCGGTGATGGCCACATCGGTCATGTGCCCCTTGCCGGTGGCAGCCAGCGAGCCATAGAGCACAACTTCAAATCCCCGGGCATTATGATGTTTTGATAGAAAGATTTCGGCAGCTCTGCGCGGGCCCATCGTGTGGGACGACGACGGACCGGTGCCGATTCTGAAAATTTCGCGTATGGATTTCATTCGATAGAAATGATGTGTTCTTAATTAATAACGAAAAAATGCGATAAAGTTGCAACTGAGGGTAAAAATCATTTATTTTGCAAAATATTTCCAATCGCATGTCAAGCTACATACATAGATTACTCCCTCTGTGGGCCATGCTCATCGGAGGGGGAAGCCTTGGTGGCGCCGCGTTGGCACACGCCGGGCATACAGATTCACCCATGGAGTCGCATAAGGTCGTGGACCCTGTGCCCGACTCTGTGTATCAACTGCTTGACGAACTTGATGTGGTGGCTCAGAAATATGATGTGGCCTACAGACAGCTCCCCGTGTCGGGCACGATGGTGGGGCGCGCCGACAGCGAGCGACTGCGCATCGCCGACATCAAGGGATTGTCGACCGTAGTACCCAATTTCTATATCCCCGACTATGGGTCGCGCATCACATCTACAATATATGTCCGCGGCATCGGAGCACGCATGGACCAGCCGGCCGTGGGCCTGACAGTTGACAATGTCAGTCTGCTCAACAAGGATGCCTATGATTTCGACATCACCGACATCTCCTACATGGAGATGTTGCGTGGTCCGCAGAGCGCGCTCTTCGGCCGCAACACTATGACCGGACTCATCAATATCCGCACACTTTCGCCATTTGAATACAGCGGGTGGCGAGGCCTGGTGGAGATCGGCCCGCGCTCGCTCTTCAAATTCAATCTCGGATGGTACCATCGGTTTACCCCCGATTTCGGATTCTCAGTCACCGGCGGATTCTACCGGCGCAACGGCGAATTTGTAAACCAATATGACGGCTATACCGTCGACAAAGAGGTCAGCGGCAACCTGCGCATAAAGCTTCTGTGGAATGTCGACCCCGACCTGCATATATCCAACACCCTCTCGCAATCGATATTGCGTCAGGGCGGATATCCTTACGAAAATGTAGCCTCCGGCCAGATAAACTACAACGACACATGCTTCTACAAGCGCTATCTGCTGGCTGACGCTCTGACGGTGACAAAGAATTTCGATGGCATACGCCTCGTGTCGGTCACTTCAGCGCAGTATCTTGACGACAACATGACGCTCGACCAGGACTTTCTGCCGATACCCTACTTTACGCTCACTCAGAAGAAGCAGGAGTTCGCGCTGACCGAAGACCTCATGCTGCGTGGTACCGCCGCCGACGGCCACTACGACTGGATGGCCGGAGTATACGGTTTTTACCGCCGGCTCAACATGCAGGCTCCGGTGACATTCAAGGATGTGGGTATCGAACGCCTCATAGAGACCAACCGCAATAACATCAATCCCTACTATCCGATACGTTGGAATGAGCGCCAGTTTCCGCTAAACTCCAATTTTCATCTCCCCTCATGGGGCCTGGCAGCATATCATGAGTCGAAATATCGCGCCGGCGACTGGACCTTCGCCGCCGGGCTGCGACTGGACTACGAGCATATCGGCATGACCTACGACAGCTATTGCAATACGTCATATTCCATCTACGACAACCCCACCGGAGTGCTCCCGATAGCCGACGATATCCCGGTGGACCGCGTGGTGAAAGTGAATCTGAATGAGCATGGTAAACTCGGCACCCACTATCTGATGCTGCTGCCCAGGCTCAGTGTGATATGGAATATGCCGCAGATGCCCGCATGCAATATCTATGCCACCATCGGCAAGGGTTACAAGGCCGGAGGCTACAACACCCAGATGTTTTCAGATGTGCTTCAGCAGGAACTGATGCGCTTCATGGGGCTCGGCAGCGCCTATGACATCGATGATATTGTCAGTTACAAGCCCGAGAAGAGCTGGAACTACGAGATAGGCACCCATCTGAATCTGTGGGACTCGAAACTCAACGTCGATGCCTCGATATTCTATATCGACTGCCGCGACCAGCAGATGACCATCTTCCCCGATGGCAACACCACCGGACGCCTCATGACCAATGCCGGGCGCACCCGCAGCTTCGGCGGTGAACTCAGCGCCTATCTCGCCCCCTTCGAAGGCTTCTCGCTTATGGCCACCTACGGATATACCAACGCCCGCTTCGTCAGATTCAACGACGGGCTGGGCGACTATCGTGGCAAACGTCTGCCATACGCCCCCTCCAACACCCTCTTTGCCGAGGCCTCCTACATCCTCGACATCTCATCATCGAGATTCCGCGACAACTACTTCGCCTTCCATCTCAACTTCAATGGCACTGGCGACATATATTGGAATGAAGCCAACACGCTGCGTCAGAAATTCTATGGCCTCCTCGGCGGCTCGATAGGCTACCACACACCCCGCTGGAGTGTGGATGTATGGGGGCGCAATCTGACCTGCACACGATACTACACCTTCTACTTCAAATCTATGGGCAACGAATTCCGTCAGCGCGCCCACGGCATAGATTTCGGTGCCACGATACGTGCGAATTTCTGATGCCGCATCGCTATCCGATTGCCATCACTGCAATTGCAATCTGAATGAAGTCCAGACGGATAATGCAGTTATCCGACTTCATGACGTAAACAAATGTAATATCCGAACGTTACAAGCCCTGCGACGGAATATTTTTTGCACATAATTTGGAAATGTGGGCAAGTCGTTGTAATTTTGAATCAAATTTATGCCTACTCCGAGACTCGCTCTCCGAAGAGGGGAGTACAGAACTGCTGTGAAGTAGCTCGGAATAAACATCTAAATATATGAGAATTAAATCTTTGCAAATTTTGCTGGCACTGCCCCTGCTGGGGGCGGCGCTGACGTCGTGCAAACTCGACGACAATAAATTCGAAACACTCACATCGGCCACTGTGAGCCAGATCGTGATACCCGATGATGAAGATACTCCAGTGAGTTGCCAGAGCAATTGCATGTATAGCTTCAAATTTGATATGGGAGCATCGACCTTTGTGACTACCGCTACCGATATCAAGGCAGGCAGCGCATCAGGCTCATTCCAGACTGATGCAGCAAAATTCAACTACAGTTTCATCAGCGGCTACGACGTCTATCGCTTCAGCAATGTCGAGGGCACTTTAGGTAATGCACCGCTCACCGGCATGACCGGCTATATGGCGGCGCCGGCCAATGTGCTTGACCCGGCAGTGCTCGTGATGCAATACCGCATCGACGGCGCCACGGTGAAGACTTTCAATCCCGCGCCGGTGTTCAGCGGCAAGACAGTCACCTCATATCCGGCCGGCCCCGCAGGCAACAAGACAGCTGAGAGCGAAGATGCCACTTACGGTGTGATATTCAGCTCCGATATGAAGCAGGCTATCATAGTCATTCGCAATATCAAGTTCGCTCCAGAGATGCCACGAGCTCTTGAACTGGTGCAGATCAAGGGGCTGGCGGTGACCTTCGACCGTGGCGGTTATACAATCACAGGCTCCAATATCATTCCTGAAGTACTCGAAGGTGATGGGATGACGCAATACAAGAATTTCCCCTTCAACAGCATAGAGCTTCACACCTCGAATGCCACTCTCACCGAGGTGGAATGCACCTATGAGGTGGCTGCCACCATCGGCGAGCGCTCCATGATTTTCAATGGGGCCTTCACCGGCAAGTCTGATTCGTTTGGCAAAGAATGATAGCCTACACTCCGAATACCGGAGGTGGAGGTGTTAAAATTCTGACAAATGCTTATGCAGATGCGGTGCGGCCGTGGTCTCGTGGGGGCAGAAGAGTCAAAATGTCAAACTGTATAAAAAGTTGCGAAAGTGTTGAAAGACATATCTTTTTCATTTGGCATTTTTAAGGAATTTTAATATCTTTGCGAAATAGTTTATCCGTATAACGCGGGTGAATATTTTAAAACATACGTAACAACTTAATTATAAATAGATTATATGAGTTTATTGTTAGAGATAGGCAACGGCACACTTGCTGTGACGGCCGTGCTCACCGGCATACTGCTGGTGGTGGCGGCTACGGTGATAGCCAAATTAATCTCGCCGAAATCATATTCGGTAAAGAAGTCTGACACTTTCGAGTGCGGTATCCCGACACGCGGACAATCGATGATCCAGTTCAAGTCAGGCTATTACATCTTTGCGATTCTCTTCCTTATCTTCGATGTTGAGACGGTCTTCCTTTATCCGTGGGCCGTGGTGGCTAAGTCGCTCGGTACGACTTCACTTCTCTGCATCGGAATTTTCATGGTAATACTCGTCTTAGGTCTGGCATATGCCTGGAAGAAAGGAGCGTTGAAATGGCAGTGAATATCAAAAGCATGAAGCATGAGGACTTCAAGGACAACGAATATATCGACAAGCTAGTCGAAGAACTCAATGCTACAGGTGCGAACGTTGCGGTAGGCAATCTTAATAAGCTCATCAACTGGGGTATCTCGAATTCATTGTGGCCCCTTACTTTCGGCACAAGCTGCTGTGCGATTGAATTCATGAGCCTCGGTGCGGCCCGCTATGACATGGCTCGCTTCGGATTTGAGGTGGCGCGCAACTCACCGCGTCAGGCTGACTATATCATGGTGCAGGGCACAATCGTGCATCGCATGGCTCCGGCGCTGGTGCGCCTTTATGAGCAGCTTGCCGAACCGAAATATGTGATTGCCTGCGGCGGATGCGCCGTGTCGGGCGGTCCTTTCAAGCAGAGCTACTGCGTGGTGCCGGGTGTAGACCAGATTCTGCCGGTGGATGTGTATATCCCCGGATGTCCTCCGCGTCCGGAGGCTTTCTTCTACGGCCTTATGCAGCTGCAGCGCAAGATTAAGGTTCAGAAATTCTTCGGTGGCATCAACCGCAAGCAGAAGCGCGAGGAATTCTTCGCCGCGCATCCTGAGGAGCGAGGCAAACTGAGCTGATAGACCGATATCGGTAGATAAATTCTAAACTTCAGACTAATAAACATATATGAGCGATATAAAGGAAATTCTCAGCAGCATCTGCCCCGACGTTACTTTTACAGAGGGTGGAGAAAACCTGCTGGTGAATGTGCCCGAGAAGAAATGGCATGATTTTGCCCTGAAATTGCGCGACGACCGCCGTCTTGGCTTCGATGTGCTTACCGCCGTCGTGGGCATGGACTGGAAAGAGAGTGTGGGCGTGATATATTATCTGACCAGCACCTCGCGCGGATGGGATATCCTGGAGGTGAAGGTAGAGGCTGCCGACCGCAAGGAGCCCTACATCCACACAGTGTCGGATATCTGGAAGGTAGCGCTCTTCCAGGAGCGTGAGGTCTATGACTTCTTCGGCATCAGATTTATCAATCATCCCGACATGCGTCGCATGTTTCTGCGCAATGACTGGGTGGGCCACCCTCTGCGCAAGGACTACGATGCTGACCCGAAGCTGAATCCCATACGTCTTGACGATGAGAAGAATGAGGATGACAGCTGCACATATGTAGAAGATGAGAAAGGCCACGTGAAGCGTGTGCCTGTAAAGGTATACAAGCCGGAGGATTATGTTGTGAACTTCGGTCCGCAGCACCCCTCTACCCACGGTGTGATGCGTATGCGCGCAAGCGTTGACGGCGAGACTATCACGAAGGTCGACATGATGTCGGGCTACATCCATCGTGGCATCGAGAAGATGTGTGAAAGCCTCGGCTATCCGCAGATTCTTCACTTCACTGACCGCATGGACTACATGTCGGCCCATCAGAACCGTCACTGTCTTTGCGGCTGCATCGAGAAGGCTCTCGGCCTCGAGGTGCCGCGCCGTGCGGAGGTGATACGTGTGATGATGGATGAGCTGATGCGTATCTCGTCGCATCTGCTGGCCTTCGGATGTACGGCGATGGACCTTGGCGCCACCACAGCCTTCTTCTATGGCTTCCGTGAGCGCGAGATGGTGCTTGACATCTTTGAGAAGACTTGCGGAGCGCGCATGTCGATGAACTATAATGTGATTGGCGGTGTGATTGCCGACCTGCACCCTGACTTCGTGAAGGATGTCAAGGAGTTCCTGCGCATAATGCCTGATCGTCTGAAGGAGTATCACCGTGTGTTCACCGGCAATGTGATAGCGCAGAATCGTCTTAAAGGTATCGGTATGCTCCCGAAAGAGGATGCCATCAACTACGCCATCACCGGCCCGAGCGGACGCGGTTCGAACTGGAGTTGCGACTGCCGCAAGGTGCGCCCCTATTCAATCTATTCGGAGCTTAAGTTTGACGAGGTGCTTGAGAGCGGCTGCGATTCATATGCCCGCTATATGGTGCGTATGCGCGAGATAGAGACAAGCTGCCAGATTCTGGCTCAGCTCGTGGACAACATTCCGGAGGGTCCGATCCGCGCTATGAATGTGCCCAAGATCATCAAGCTGCCCGTAGGTCACTGGTATTATCAGGTGGAGGCTTCGCGTGGCACATTCGGAGTCTTCATCGAGTCAGATGGCCAGAAGACCCCCTATCGTGTGCACTTCCAGAGCCCCTGCTTCAATCTGATCGGAGTGATGGACCTCTGCTGCTCCGGCCACATGATTGCCGACCTCATCACAATTGGTGCGGCTCTCGACTTCGTAATTCCTGACATCGACAGATAATCTAAAAAATACAACGATCCCATGTTTGATTTTGGCAAATGGACATCAGCATTCAATGACCTGCTTCTGGGCTGCATGCCTGAGTGGGCAGCTGTGCTCATTGAATGTGTATTGATAGCAGTGGCTATACTGGGTGCCTACACAGTGCTGGCCCTATTCTATATCCTTTACGAACGTAAGCTTTGCGCATGGTTCCAGTGTCGTCTGGGCCCGATGCGTGTCGGCAAGTGGGGCCTTCTGCAGGTGTTTGCCGATATGTTCAAGATTCTGATTAAGGAGATTATCAGCATCAAGGGCACAGATAAGTTCCTTTTCCGTCTGGCTCCGTTTATTGTGATCACATCATCGGTGGTGATGCTGGCGTGTCTGCCCTGGGGCAACGGTCTGCAGATCATCAACTTCAATATCGGTATATTCTTCGTGCTGGCAGTGTCGTCGCTCGGAGTGCTGGGTATTCTGCTTGCAGGTTGGTCGTCGAACAACAAGTATACCCTTATCGGTGCGATGCGAAGTGGCGCCCAGATGGTGAGTTATGAGATTTCACTCGGTCTGGCCATCATCACAATCGTGGTGCTTTCAGGCACAATGAACATCAATGAGCTCGTATGGCAGCAGGAGACAGCATGGTTCCTCTTCCGCGGACATATCCCGGCCATCATCGCCTTCCTGATCTATATCGTGGCAGCTACGGCTGAGACCAACCGTGGCCCCTTCGACCTTCCGGAGGCCGAGCATGAGCTTGTGGCCGGTTACCACACAGAGTATTCAGGCATCACATTCGGTTTCTACTATCTGGCCGAGTATCTGAATCTCTTCATCGTGTCGGGCATAGCATCGCTGATGTTCCTCGGAGGCTGGATGCCTCTGCACATTCCCGGATGGGATGGCTTCAATGAGATTATGAACTATATCCCCTCGGTGGTGTGGTTCCTTTTGAAATCATTCTTCATCTCGTTTGTGATCATATGGTTCAAATGGACCTTCCCGCGCGTGCGTATCGACCAGCTTCTGGCCTTTGAGTGGAAATACCTCATGCCGCTGTCGCTGGCAAATCTGGTGCTGATGGCAGTGTTTGTGGCACTTGGCTGGCACTTCTGATTCATAAAACAAGAAAATACAAACTTACATACATAAAAGTATATGAGCGCCAATTATGGTATAGTCACTCAGGTCATCGGCCCGGTGATCGACGTGTCATTCGAGGGTGGAAAAGATAATATCCCCCCGATTTACTCCGCTCTGAAAGTGGAGCGTGAGGATGGCGAGGAGCTGATTCTCGAAGTGGAGCAGCACATAGGTGAAGACACTGTGCGCTGTGTGGCAATGGAGAGCACCGATGGTGTGCGCCGCGGTGTGAAGGTCCTTGACCTTGGGCGTCCGATTGCTGTGCCCACAGGCGACCAGGTAAAGGGACGCCTGCTGAATGTGATCGGCGAGGCTATCGATGAGCTTGCTCCGCTCGACCGTCAGAATCTGCGTCCGATACACCAGCCTGCACCTGCCTTCGATGAACTGGCACTCTCGACTGAGGTGCTCACCACAGGCATCAAGGTGATTGACCTTCTGGAGCCCTATTCGAAGGGTGGTAAGATCGGTCTCTTCGGTGGTGCCGGTGTGGGTAAGACGGTGTTGATTATGGAGCTTATCAACAACATCGCCAAGGGCCACGACGGATATTCGGTGTTTACCGGTGTCGGCGAGCGTACGCGTGAGGGTAACGACCTTCTGCGCGAGATGATCGAGAGCGGCGTTATCAAATATGGCAAGAAATTCGAGGAGGGGATGGAGAAAGGCGAATGGAACCTCAAGGATGTGGACATGTCGGAAGTGGCACAGTCGCAGTCAACCTTGGTGTTCGGCCAGATGAATGAGCCCCCGGGCGCACGTCTGCGTGTGGCGCTGTCAGGTCTGACAGTGGCCGAGCAGTTCCGCGATGGCGCAGGCGGCGGTAAGGATGTGCTGCTCTTCATCGACAACATCTTCCGTTTCACCCAGGCAGGTTCAGAGGTGTCGGCGCTGCTCGGACGTATGCCGTCGGCTGTGGGTTACCAGCCTACACTTGCCTCTGAGATGGGTGCTCTGCAGGAGCGAATCACATCTACGAAGAATGGCTCAATCACATCGGTGCAGGCAATCTACGTGCCGGCCGACGACTTGACCGACCCGGCTCCGGCCACTACATTCAACTTCCTTGACGCCACGACGGTGTTGAGCCGTAAGATTGCTGAGTTAGGTATCTATCCGGCTGTAGACCCGCTTGACTCTACATCACGAATCCTTGATCCCAACATCATCGGTGAGGAGCACTACAATGTGGCTCAGCAGGTGAAGCAGCTTCTTCAGAAGTATCAGGACCTTCAGGATATCATCGCCATCCTTGGTGTCGATGAGCTCTCTGACGATGATAAGCTTGTGGTGTCGCGTGCGCGTCGTGCGCAGCGTTTCCTCTCGCAGCCCTTCCATGTGGCAGAGCAGTTTACTGGTCTGCCGGGTGTGATGGTGCCGCTGTCAGAGACAATCCGCGGCTTCAAGATGATTCTTGCCGGCGAGATGGATGAATATCCCGAGCAGGCATTCCTCAATGTCGGCACAATCGACGAGGCAATCGCCAAGGGTAAGAAGATGCTTGCTGAAGTGCAGTAAGCGATGCGCGACTGAGTTAGGTGGGATGGCTCTCATGAGTCAGACTCACCGACGCCTCCGACGGAGACGACAATATAAATCTACAAAACAATACAGGATACACCCAAGATGACACTCGAACTCATCTCATCACATGAAATACTCTTCAAGGGGGAGGCGGAATCAGTGACTCTCCCCGGGGCACTCGGCTCCTTTACGGTGCTGAAGAACCATGCTCCCTTGATTTCCGTGCTTCAGGCCGGCGATGTCAGATACCGCACCCCTGAGGGCACAGAGAAGAAAGTGGCCATCAAAGGGGGCCTCGTGGATGTCGACAACAACGTGGTGGCAGTCTGTGTATATTAAAACCATACTGAAAATGAAGCGCATAATGACAATAATCCCCCTTCTGCTGGCATTGTTGCTGGGTGTGCAGGGTGCATATGCATCTGATGCACACGGCGAGGATGCCAAAGAGGAGAGTGGCCTGGATGTCAAGGAGGTGATTTTCCATCACCTCGGCGACGGCTATGGCTGGGAAGTGCCTTTCAGCCATGTCTACCGGATTCCGCTTCCGGTGATAGTGCGTGCGCAGGATGGCAATTGGTTCTGCTTCTCTTCGGCGAAGCTGAGCGAAGTGACCGTGTATGAGGATGAATCCACCGGCAAAAAGGAGGAGACGCTCACACCGGTAGTGCATGTGGCCGAGCGCGACGGTAAGAAGTATTATTTCTATATCCCGCATCTGACGCAGCATAAGACAAAGGTTGTGGAGCTGCTGCCGCTGTCGGCAGATGCTGATGCTGACGCCACAATCAAAGGGACACATCCGCACGAGGTGGCTGATGCCGCCACAATAGATGTCAATGGCAAGGTGTTCGATATCTACCGCCCCTTTGATATCTCAATCACCAAGAATGTACTCGCTCTCTTTATCGCGGCTATCCTGGTGACAGCGATGGTGATGAGCGTGGTGAGATTCTATTCACGCCGAGGCCTGAAGGCTCCCCGCAAAGGGATGGGCTTCATGGAGATGCTCATAGATTTCATCTATACAGGTGTCATCAAGAGCTCCCTCGGAGCCAAAGCCAATAAATTCGCCCCCTATCTTCTGACATGTTTCTTCTTCATCCTGACGATGAACCTGCTCGGATTGGTGGTGATTTTCCCCGGCGGTGCGAATCTGACGGGCAACATTGCCATCACCTTGGTGCTGGCTGTGGCCACATTCATCATTACCAACGTCTTGGGTACGAAGCATTACTGGAAAGAGATTTTCTGGCCCGATGTGCCTTTGTTCTTGAAATTCCCGTTGCCCATCATGCAGATGATCGAGGTGTTCGGCATCTTCACAAAGCCTGCGGCCTTGTGTGTGCGTCTGTTCGCCAACATGATGGGTGGCCACATGATTGTGATCACACTGACCCTTCTGATCTTCATATTCGCTGCATTCGGAGCTGCTGCTCTGGGCGCATCGGTGGTGGTGTCGGTGCTCTTCACAGTGTTCATGCTTCTGCTTGACGTGCTTGTGAGCTTCATCCAGGCCTACGTGTTCACTCTGCTGTCGGCGCTCTTCATAGCGGCTGCTCAGGAGAACGGACATCATGCCAAGGATGGCGAGGGTCACGACATCGAACCCTCGGTTGAGGCATAAACCGACCCTCCGCTCCATGGGGTTTGGTAATTACCAACCGTCTACCATGGAGTCAAGACTACAGAAGATGCCCGTGAAGTAGATTGCGGGCATACACCCTACGAAATCAACCTACAAATCCAGCACTGCCCGAACTGCAGACCTGACGACGAATCAAAGCTCCGGCCGGGAAGTGCGCACAGAGAGAATAAAAAATAAACAATAACACAAAAAACTACTCAAAAATTATGTTATCAATGGTTTTGGTTGCCGTTCAGGCACTCGCAGCATTTGGCGCAGCATTTGGCGCAGGTATCGCCGCTATCGCAGCAGGCATAGGTATCGGTAAGATCGGTAGCTCCGCAATGGAGGCAATCGCCCGCCAGCCCGAGGCAGCCGGCGACATCCGCTCAAGCATGATCGTGATCGCAGCCCTTATCGAGGGTGTGGCACTCTTCGCAGTGATCGTATCAGCACTTGCACTCTTCATCCAGTAATAATCGAGTATGGAATTATTCACGCCCGATTTTGGCTTGGTGTTCTGGATGTTCATCGCCTTTGTCATCCTCTTCCTGGTGCTCGCCAAGTGGGGATGGCCGATGATACTGAAGAATATGGACCAGCGTGCCGATACAATCGACAAGGGGGTGGAGTACGCGCAGCAGGCCAAGCAGCAGCTTGACAATGCCCGTGAGGAAGCCCGGAAGTACATGGAAGAGGCACAGGCCCGGCAGGCTGAAATGTTGCGTGACGTGGCAAAGATGAGAACCCAGATGATCGAGGAGGCTAAGAAGCAGGCCTCGGAGGAGTCTCAGAAAATGATTGAGGCCGCCAAGGTGTCGATCGAACAGTCACGCAAAGAAGCCGAACTTCAGTTCAGAAACGAAGTAAGCAAGTTCTCGATTGAAATTGCCGAGAAGATGGTGCGCACGCAGATGAAAGATGATGCTGCGCAGGTGAAGCTTGTTGACAAATTATTAGACGAAATAGAGAAAAACTAAATCCCCGCGCGGGACACATTAACAGAAAGTAAGAAGATGGACAATGGTCTGATACCCCGCCGCTATGCCAAGGCACTCTATAAGTTTGCCGCCGAGCATGGCACGACAGATGCGGTCTATGCCGAGATGAAGGAGGTGGCTGATGCCTTCGCAGGCAATCCTGAACTTCAGAAGACACTGGGCAATCCTTTTGTGAGCGATGCCGATAAAGAGGCTCTGCTCAAGGCTGCGGCCGGCTCTAAGGTGGAGAACGACTATCTCGGCTTCATCAAGATGCTTCTGGAAATGCGGCGTGAGAGCTTCATGCATCTCATAGCCTTGGCCTACCGGGATCTCTATCGTAAGGAGAACAAGATTTCGCAGGTGACCTTCACCACAGCCGCGCAGCTTCCCGACGCAGAGATGTCGAAGCTGCGGGGCATGGTGGAAAAGGCCTTCCCCGGGCGGACGCTTGAATACTCCACACGCATTGACCCCGACTTGATCGGCGGCTTTGTGGTGGATGTCGACGATGCCCGGATGGATGCATCAATCAGCAATGAAATCGAACAGTTACGATTAAATCTTATAACGAAATAGAAGATGCTTAACCCAAGCGAAATATCTGATATATTAAAACAGCAACTCGATGACGTCAATTCGAAGGTGAAATTCGAGGAGGTGGGCACTGTGCTTAATGTAGGCGACGGTGTGGCCCACGTCTATGGCCTTGAGAATGTGAAGAGCAACGAGCTTGTGCAGTTTGAAAACGGCGCCACCGGCGTTGCATTGAACCTTGAGGAGAGCAATGTGGGTGTCGTGCTTCTTGACAAAGTAAACACCGTGTCCGAGAATATGTCGGTGCGCCGCACGGGTGAAATCGCATCTATCCCGGTAGGTGAGGGATTGCTCGGCCGCGTCATCAACATTCTCGGTGAGCCCATCGACGGCAAAGGTCCCATCGAGGGCGACCGTGTGCGTCTGCCGCTTGAGCGCAAGGCTCCCGGTGTGATTTTCCGTCAGCCGGTGAATCAGCCGCTGCAGACGGGTCTGAAGGCAGTCGACTCGATGATTCCGATCGGTCGTGGTCAGCGTGAGCTCATCATCGGCGACCGTCAGATCGGTAAGACCGCCATCGCCATCGACACCATCATCAACCAGCGCGAGAATTACCTGGCCGGCAAACCGGTGTATTGCATCTATGTGGCAATCGGCCAGAAGGCAAGTTCTATCGCTTCAATTGTGCATACGCTTGAGAAGTACGGCGCGATGGAGTATACAGTGGTAGTGGCTGCCTCGGCTTCTGACTCTGCTTCGATGCGCTACTTCGCTCCCTTTGCGGGTGTGGCCATCGGTGAGTTCTTCCGCGACTCAGGACGCGATGCCCTCATCGTGTATGACGACCTTTCGAAGCAGGCTGTGGCCTATCGTGAGGTGTCGCTGATTCTGAAGCGTCCGTCAGGACGTGAGGCGTATCCGGGTGATATCTTCTACCTGCACTCGCGTCTGCTTGAACGCGCAGCCCGCATCATCGCCGACCAGGAGATCGCATCGCAGATGAACGACCTTCCGGAGGTGATGAAACCCTATGTTAAGGGTGGCGGCTCGCTGACAGCGCTCCCGATTATCGAGACTCAGGCCGGCGACGTATCAGCGTATATCCCGACCAACGTGATTTCAATCACCGACGGCCAGATATTCCTCGAGACTTCGCTCTTCAACCAGGGTATCCGTCCGGCCATCAACGTCGGCATCTCGGTGTCGCGTGTGGGTGGTAACGCTCAGATCAAGCCTATGAAGAAGGTGGCAGGTACGCTCAAGATTGCCCAGGCACAGTTCCGCGAGCTCGAGTCGTTCACCAAGTTCGGTGGCGATATCGACCCGGTGACTGCCAAGGTGATTGACACCGGCCGCAAGAATCAGCAGCTCCTCATCCAGCCTCAGTATTCACCCTGGCCTGTAGAGAATCAGGTGGCAGTGATATATTGCGGTGTGAATGGTCTGCTTGAGAATGTGCCGCTCGATAAGGTGCAGGAGTTCCAGGATCAGTTTATCCAGCTTGTAAAAGCGAAATATCAGAAAGAGGTGCTCGACGTGATTCGCGGCGGCAAGCTCACTGATGATGTGGAGGCAAAGATCCGCGAGTGTGCTGCAGAGGTGGCAGGCAGATATGCTGCTGCTAAATGATCATAGCTGACAAAAGCCGGCCCGGCGGCTGAGAGAAAAATCTCCGCGCAGGCAGGCATGTCGAAGATAACGCCGGGCGTATGCGATGTCGGTCAGGACATCGGCCTCGCATACGCCCGACGCAAAAACAACAACAACAGAACAAACTGACGAAATGGCAACCCTCAGGGAATTAAAGACGAGAATCGGTTCGGTCGCATCGAGTGAGAAAATCACCGGCGCGATGAAGATGATTTCATCCGCAAAGGTGCATAAGAATGAGCGCGCGCTCCGCGAGCTTCTCCCGTTCAAGAACCAGATCCAGCAGATAATGGGCCACATTCTCTCTGCCGGAGTTGAGTTCAGCTCTCCGTTGATTATGGAGCGTGAGGTGAAGAGCGTGGGTGTAGTGGTGTTCGGTAGCGACGATGGCCTCTGCGGTGCCTACAATCTCAATATTTTCAAGCAGCTTCTGGCTCATGTGGGTGAGCTTCGCCGCCAGTATGGCAATCAGGTGGAGATTACGCTCTATCCGGTGGGCAAGAAGATGGCCAAGCCCTGCTATAAATATGGCGAGTCTGGCGCTGTGAAGGTGGTGAGCGTGGCCGGGGTCGACTCCAAGATGGAGGGCGACACGGTGGATATGTTCACACATCGGCTGCGTGAGGACTTCACTGCCGGACGCCTTGATCTGGTGGAGGTGGTATACATGCAGTTTCATTCAATCAGCCGTCAGCGTCTGGCGATTGACCGGCTGTTTCCTGTCAGAGCCGAGGTGTTGCTCAATCAGGAGGCAAAGACAGAGAATGAGAACCAGCTCTATATCTTTGAGCCCGATGCCAATGATATCTTCAATGCGGTGTTGCCTATGTTTGTGCTCAGCACCATGCAGGAGATTACAATCGAGAACCGTGCGTCAGAGCAGGCAGCCCGCGTGATGGCCATGCAGAGCGCCAACGACAACGCACGCAAGCTTCAGGAGACTCTGCAGCTTGAATTTAATAAACTTCGTCAGCAATCTATCACTACCGAGCTGCTTGACATACTCGGCGGACAGGTAGAAAGATAAATAAACGTTTATGAGTAGTATTAAGGAATATTTTTCAGGTGTAGGAAAAGGATTGAAAAGTCTGGTCACCGGCATGGCTGTCACAGGAAAGGAGTTTGTGACACCTAAAATCACGGAGCAGTATCCCGAGAACCGCGATACCCTCAAGATAGCCGACCGCTTCAGAGCCGAGCTGACACTGAAGTATGATGCGCAGGGCCACCACAAGTGCATAGCCTGCGGCATCTGCCAGATGAACTGCCCGAACGGCACGATTTCACTGACTACAAAGATGGTGGATCTGCCCGACGGCAAGAAGAAGCGCAAACTCGACAAGTATATGTACGACCTGGGCAGCTGCACATTCTGCATGCTGTGTGTGACCACATGTCCGCAGGACGCCCTGGAGTTCTCGAATGATTTCGAGCAGGCGGTATTCACACGTTCGAAGCTTGTGCATCAGCTCAATTATCGTCCGGAGCCCGCCGACGATGCGCCGGCGCCGGCCCCCAAACCGGCAATAGATCCCGAGCAGCTTGCCCGCATCAAGGCTGAGGCTCTTGCCAAGGCAGCCAAGATCAAGGCAGAGAAGGAGGCAGCCGCCAAAGCGGCAGCCGCGTCAGCTCCCGCAGCTGAGGCCCCCGCAAAGCCTGCAGCTCCCGCAGCTGAGGCCCCCGCAAAGCCTGCAGCTCCCGCAGCTGAGGCTCCTGCAAAACCTGCGGCTCCCGCCGCTGAGGCCGGAGCAAAGCCGACTGAAACAGAAAATAAGTAAAATGATCATATAACATCATGGTAGGAAACATAATTCTTTATTTCGTGGTGGCGCTCGTCATGGTGGTATTCTCCATCATGGCAGTGAAGACAACGAAGATATTGCGCGCCGCGACATATCTACTGTTTGTGCTTCTGGGCTCTGCCGTTTTCTATTTCCAGCTGGGTTATCAGTTTCTTGGTGCCGTGCAGGTGGCAGTGTATGCCGGAGGCATAATGGTGCTCTTCGTGTTTGCCATTCTTCTTACCCACAAGCCCAATGATGATGAGAATCCTCTGCGTTCGCACCGCCGTGTGTGGGGCCTGGTGGCCTCGGTGGCAGGCGCTGTGCTTCTGCTCTGGGCTCTCTTCACAATGCCGATGCTCGGTGGTGAGGGTGCGCGCTCGCTCAGCGATGCGCTTGCAGCCGGCCCTGACATCACAATGAAGATGATAGGCCGTGCGTTCACAGGCACTGACAAGTATCAGTATCTTCTGCCGTTTGAGGCAGTCAGCGTGCTTCTGCTGGCCTGCATCATCGGCGGTGTTACAGTGGCCCGCAAACGCTAAAGTCTGACCCGTATATAAAATACCTAACGAAACAACAGCAATGGATCTCAACATTCTATGGTATCTCGTGCCGAGCGTCATCATGTTCTGCTGCGGCGTATATGGGTTTGTGACCCGTAAGAATATGATAGCGATCCTGGTGTCGCTCGAGCTTATACTTAACTCGGCCGACCTCAACTTCGCTATCTTCAACCGTTTCCTTTTCCCGGGCTCGATGGAGGGTATGGTCTTCACACTCTTCGCTGTGGCAATCGCCGCAGCCGAGACAGCAGTGGCCATAGCCATCATCATCAACATCTACCGCTCGATAGGAAGCACCGAAGTTACCCAAACAAATACAATGAAACATTGACATTATGGGCATTACATTACCTATCCTGATTCTGACACTGCCCCTCTTCATGTTCTTGCTGCTCGGCATAGGCGGCGTGAAGATGAGCCGGAAGGTGGCAGGCGTTTTAGGCATCCTGGGCATGGGCACAACCATGACGCTTGCCTATATTGTGGCTTTCAAATATTTCTTCAGCGGCGATCCGGCCTTCATCATCGATGGTGTGCGCCAGCAATTCCAGGTGTTTGATGTGACCTGGCTTGCATTCACCGAGAAACTTGTGGTCAACCTCGGCTTCCTGCTCGATCCGATTTCGGCAATGATGCTTGTGGTCATCACCACTATCTCATTCATGGTGCATCTCTACAGCTGGGGCTATATGGAGCATGAGGGTGGATTCCAGCGTTACTACGCTTTCCTTTCGCTCTTCTCATTCTCGATGCTCGGTCTGGTGGTGGCCACCAACATTTTCCAGATGTACATCTTCTGGGAGCTCGTGGGTGTGTCGTCGTTCCTGCTGATCGGCTTCTTCTATCGTCTGCCGTCGGCTGTGTCGGCTTCGAAGAAGGCGTTTATCGTGACACGTTTCGCCGACCTCGGCTTCCTGCTCGGTATCCTGACTCTGTCATACTTCACCGACACTTTCAACTTCGTGTCGATGACTTCGAATCCGATGAATGTGCTCGCCGAGACAGGTGGCGCTACTTTCCTCGGTGCTTCGGTGCTGACTTGGGCGATGGTGCTCATCTTCACCGGCGGTATGGGTAAGTCGGCTATGCTTCCGCTGCACATCTGGCTTCCGGATGCGATGGAGGGTCCGACTCCGGTGTCGGCTCTTATCCACGCAGCCACGATGGTTGTGGCAGGTGTGTATCTGGTGGCCCGCATGTTCCCGGTATACTGCGTGGTTGAGGCTTCGATGACCTTTATCACTGTAGTGGGTGCGATCACTGCCTTCTATGCAGCAGTCGTGGCCTGCACGCAGGTCGACATCAAGCGTGTGCTTGCATTCTCTACAATCTCTCAGATTGCCTTCATGATGGTGTCGCTCGGCGTAGCCCGCGACTATCTCATGCCCGGTGTGCACTACAGCGGCCTTGGCTACATGGCCGGTATGTTCCACCTCTTTACACACGCGATGTTCAAGGCGCTCCTCTTCCTCGGAGCCGGTGCGCTGATTCACGCTGTGCATTCTAATGATTACACCAAGATGGGTGGTCTGCGCAAATATATGCCGATCACTCACTGGACCTTCCTTATCGGATGTCTTGCCATCGCAGGTATCCCCCCCTTCTCAGGCTTCTTCTCGAAAGATGAGATGCTGGCTGCAATGTTTGCCAACAGCTGGGTATGGGGTGCATGGATGACAATGGTGGCCGGTCTGACCGCCTTCTATATGTTCCGCCTCTATTATCTCATCTTCTGGTGGGAGGAGAACCCGGAGTATGAGCACCACAAGCCGCACGATGCCCCCTGGCAGATGTCGCTTCCGCTCATTATTCTTGCCGCTGTATCGTGTGTGGCCGGCTTCATTCCGTTTGGCGAACTCGTCACCTGGAATGGCGAACCCTACCACATTCATCTTGAGGCCCCCGTGGCAGCCACCAGCATCATCGTGGCAGTGGCAGCAATCGCACTGGCCACAGTGATGTATCGCAAGAAGAATCCGCTCCCCACGAAGTTCAAGAATGCGCTTCCCGGTCTCTGGAAGGCAGCTCACCACCGCTTCTACTGGGATGAGATCTATCTCTTCATCACCCGCAACATTATCTTCGGCATCATCTGCCAGGCCATCGCATGGTTTGACCGCCACGTGATCGACGCCACAATGGATGCTTTCGCCAAGGTGACACAGAAGGTAAGCTTCTCAATCCGCGGCTTCCAGAGCGGCAACGTGCAGACCTATGTACTCTGGTACTTCTTCGGCGCACTTGCACTTGCAGCCATCACCTGGATTTGTCTTCTCTAACCCGCAACATCAAAACAACAGCAGTAACAACTTACGATTATGTTCGGAAATATATTAATCTGGTTTGTAATCATTCCTGTCCTGATGATGGCCGGGTTAGGGCTCTGCCGCAATAACGGCATGGGTGCCATCCGCACTGTCATGGTGACCGGAAGCACCGCACTTCTGGCACTCGCCATCTGGCTGTGTGTCGACTTCCTCGGCATGCGGGCCGCCGGAAATGATGCAGAGATGCTCTTCACCGGCAGTTGGATGTGGTATGCTCCTCTTAATATCCATCTGGCAGTAGGTGTCGACGGCATCTCAGTGATGATGCTGATGCTCTCGGCAATCATCGTATTCGCCGGCACATTCGCCTCTTGGAAAATCAATCCTCTGCCGAAGAACTTCTTCCTCTGGTTTGCTCTTCTGAGCACCGGTGTGTTCGGCTTCTTCATCTCTATCGACATGTTCACGATGTTCATGTTCTATGAGGTGGCTCTTATCCCGATGTATCTTCTCATCGGTGTGTGGGGCACAGGCCGCAAGGAGTATTCAGCAATGAAACTGACGCTGATGCTTATGGGTGGCTCGGCATTCCTGATGCTTGGTCTGCTCGGCATCTATTGGCACTCTGCTCCCGCAGGAGGTGAGCTGACCTGGAATATTCTCGAGATTGCCCGCAACAACGCAGTCGATCCCTCATGGCAGGGTATGCTCTTCGTGTTTACATTCGTAGGCTTCGGCGTACTTGGCGCGATGTTCCCCTTCCACACATGGAGCCCCGACGGTCATGCCTGCGCTCCGACCGCTGTGTCGATGCTTCACGCCGGTGTGCTGATGAAGCTGGGTGGCTACGGCTGCTTCCGCATCGCCATCTATCTTCTGCCCCAGGCTGCCAATGAGCTGGCATGGGTGTTCATCATCCTGACAGGCATAAGCGTGGTCTACGGTGCATTCTCAGCATGTGTGCAGACCGACCTCAAGTATATCAACGCTTACTCATCGGTGAGCCACTGCGGCATGGTGCTCTTCGCCCTGCTTATGCTCAACCAGACAGCCATGACAGGTGCGATTCTGCAGATGCTCTCTCACGGCTTGATGACCGCTCTCTTCTTCGCCCTGATCGGTATGATTTACGGCCGCACCCACACCCGCGATATCCGCCAGATGGGTGGTCTGATGCAGATTATGCCTTATCTTGGCGTATGCTATATGATTGCAGGTTTCGCATCGCTCGGTCTGCCGGGTCTCTCAGGCTTTGTGGCCGAGATGACAATCTTCTTCGGTGCTTGGGAGGATGCTGATTTCTTCCATCGTGCATTTGTGGTGGCAGCCACTTGCTCAATCGTGATCACAGCGGTCTACATCCTGCGCGTTGTAGGCAAGCTGCTGCTTGGTCCGGTGCATGACGACCATCATCGTCAGCTCACCGACGCCACATGGTTTGAGCGTCTGTCGACAGTGACACTGATTGTCTGCATCGCAGGCATCGGCTGCTTCCCGAATTGGATCAATGAGGCAATCCAGCAGAGCTTCCTGCCGATTGTGCATGCCATTCAGAATGCCATCTAACATTGAACACGATCTAAACATCTTAATAACACATGGACTATTCTCAATTTGGGGCAATGTTGCCTGAACTGATAATTCTGGGAATCTTCTTGCTGGTCTTCCTGGCTGATACTTTCTCGGCCGACAACGGACGCAAGAGTTTTCTGACTCCCTTCACCACCCTGCTCTTTCTGCTGGGTACGGTGGCCATTTGGATCGTGCCTTCATGCGGCGATGCAGTGTTCGGGGGTATGTATGTCGACAATGCCGCCAGCAAGGCGATGAAGTGCATCCTCAATGTGGGTGTGTTCATCTGCATGCTGCAGGCCAACAAATGGGTTGAATCAGAGGTCATGGCCTTCCGCAAGGGTGAGTTCTACGAATTGATACTCGTGACACTCTTCGGCATGTATCTGATGATTTCGGCCCGTCACTTCCTGCTCTTCATCATCGGTCTGGAGTCGGCCTCACTGCCGATTGCAGCACTGGTGGCCTACAACAAGCATAAATATGAGAGCCATGAGGCTGCTATCAAGTATATTCTCACAGCTGTATTCTCATCGGGCATTCTGCTGACAGGTCTGAGCTTCGTATACGCTTTCTCAGGCGGTTCGCTCTACTTCAGCGATATCGCAGCCCAGATCACCGAGGGCTCAATGAGCGGCCTGCTCCTTTGCGCACTTGCATTCGTGCTCGCCGGCATCGGCTTCAAGCTTTCGCTCGTGCCCTTCCATCTCTGGACAGGTGATGTCTACCAGGGTGCACCGACTGCCATCACAGCCTATCTTTCGGTAGTGTCGAAGGGTGCGGCGGCGTTTGCCTTCTTCATCATCTTCGTGCAGGTCTTCGGACAGGTCTACAGCGCTGCATGGGAGTGGATGCTCTATGCAGTCATCATAGCCACCATCACCATCGGCAACCTTTTTGCAATGCGCCAGAAGAACATGAAGCGATTCATGGCCTTCTCTTCAGTATCGCAGGCCGGTTATATCATGCTTGGTGCGATGGCAGCTGACCAGCTTGGTCTGGCCTCGATGATGTTCTACATCTTCGTCTATGTTGTCAGCAACCTTGGCGCATTCGCAGTTATCTCTTCGATTGAAGACCGCACAGGCCTCGTGTCGATGGATGACTATCGCGGGCTCCATAAGACCAATCCCTATCTGGCTGTGGCCATGACGCTGGCTATGTTCTCGCTGGCCGGTATCCCCCCCTTCGCAGGTTTCTTCTCGAAGATTCTCATCTTCACATCTGTGACCGGCTCGAACTCAATGGCCCTCTACATGCTCGTGCTCATTGCATTGATCAACACCATCATCTCACTCTACTACTATCTGCTCGTGGTGAAAGCCATGTGGATTTCGCCCGAAGAGCCGAAGATTGCCGCCTTCAAGAGTGGCAAGTGTGAGAAGGTGGCCCTGACACTCTGTGTGCTCGGCATCGTCTTCATGGGTCTGGTAAGCTACGTCTACCAGTACTGTGTAGACTCAGTAGGTCAGTCATTCTTTCTGGCACTGAACTAAGCTCCTACAACTTAATTCCTGATACGCGTGGGGCCGCTTCTCCGACATACCGGAAGAAGCGGCCCTTTACTATCGGCCTTGATTTAAATTTTAAGTAGCGTTATAGCCAAACTAAGCGGTTGGTAAGAATAAATCATTCAACTGAAAAGAATCATAGTAATGATATTCTTCGCAACCGATTACACTTCTAAAACTATCAATACTATAAGGATTTTAAAATTATGAGTGCGTGGCTTACAATCGGGCTGCTCGTGGTGGCCAATGTGTTTATGACCTTTGCTTGGTATGGCCATCTGAAGCTGCAGGAGGCGAAGGTTTTCACCTCAAATACTCCGCTATATGTGGTGATACTGGTGTCGTGGGGAATTGCACTGCTCGAATACTGCTGTCAGGTGCCTGCCAACCGTTATGGCTTTTCAGCCAATGGCGGACACTTCACATTGATGCAGCTCAAAGTGGTGCAGGAAGCGATTACACTGCTGGTGTTTACTCTCTTCACAGTGGTGTTTTTCAAAGGTGAGACTCTGCACTGGAATCACTTTGCAGCCTTCGTATGTCTGATTCTGGCAGTCTATTTTGTGTTTAAATGACGAGAATATGGAAAAATATCCAACTAAACATAAAATAATTTGTAAGTTGTAAGAAAAATGATTAACTTAGCGAATGTAAAGTATATCTAACCTATAAAACTCACGCTTATGCAACAAGTTTCCAACATGCGCGGTCCGCGCTATCAATCATTGCTAATTTGTGCTGCCATCATGGTGTTTGGCTCAGGAGTAGTTTGGGGGGCGGATGCCGGCTATCCGAAGAATTTCGAGCAGGGACAGCGCTGGGTGTTGTCATCATCAGGCACACATAGCCCCATGCCATTCGAAACACAGATGGTGCAATTTATCGACGGCACAGCTGAAGTAGGAGGGAGAGAATCCATGCAACTCTGGGAATCAGCGCCCGGCAGAGAGAATGAGCGTACGCTCAAGGCCTATCTGTACACTGAGGGCGAAAAGGTCTACGTCTATCATGAGGCTGAGTCCAAAACAACGAATGACGAATCTGGCGCAGATGACAGCGCAGGAGAGGATTCAGCCGAATATCCGGCCGGGTGGTATCTGCTCTACGACTTCGGTATGCAGCCTGGAGATGAGGCGACGGTTGTCACCTATGACATGCCCGGTTTTCAGCAGGTGAAGGTGAGATGTGTGTCAGATGGAGTCTCGGAACCCTTCAGCAGCATACCTATGCTGGAGATGCAGATGCAGCCCATGGAGGAACCCGACAAATTGCTTGGATGGAGCGATTCTTACCCATGGATATTAGGGATGGGCTCGACAAGTGGACCTCTGTATCCGGTATACACACAGTGGGCAGGCGGTGGTATATGCGTTGTCGAATACTCGTGTGGAGATGATGTATTCTACACCTCACCGATAGTGCGCGATTATCGCAATTACATCTACTATGGTCTGAAAGAGCGTGTGGAGTACGCTGATGGCGTAGAGCGTTCATATGCGCTGACAGCAGCTAAGGATGTGAATCATGAAGTAAACGGCTATGAATGTGCAGGGCTCCAGGCGTGGAATGGTGCAGCTCAGGATGAAGCGAAGCAGATAGCGTATGTGCGCTATGAAGGTCAGAAGGTCTATTTTTCGGTTGACTGCGAGGAATGGTATCTGATGTATGACTTCGGTATGCAGCCCGGCGACAAGCAGGAGATATATTCTCCGGTAGATATTCAGATAGAGGGTGAGGATGCTGACGATGGAATCAGAAGTTGCATGGTAGAGTGTCTGGAGGTAACGAGCGATGTTGACTATGAAGGATATGACTCGATGCGTATGAGGGCCTATCTGCTCGATGCCGCGAGCGATAATGCCCAGCCGGAGATGACCTGGATTCGTGGACTCGGCTCGCTCGACGGGCTGCCTAATTCAATACCTGACGTTGCCAACCGTGGTAAGCTAAGAGCTGCATGGATGGGCGAGTCAGAGATATTCAATGATGCCGGAACCGGCATCATATGCGTCGGGTCTGACCGCGCCGCTGCTCTTTTGAACCGTAACGGAGACGCATGGCAGCTTACCGGACTTAAGGCTGGCGAGAGAGTAGAGCTCTACGGGGTAGATGGCGCGAGCCGCGGTATAATCGTAGCCGGAGCCGATGGCCGCGTCAATCTCGGTGACATGATGCCCGGAGTCACTCTTGTGCGCACATCCTTGAATACTTTCAAGGTAGTCAAGTGACAATAAACCAGTAGGAGCCCGGCGGAAGCCTCGATGACTATCAAAGTAGTCGGGAACAAACTATCGAGCAGCAGCGTTACCGCTGCCTGATGATTAGCTCCCCAGGAAAATATCTAAGTAGTTGCGAAGAATTAATGAACAAATAATTCTTTGAAAAAAGAATCACTTATGATGTTTAATTCTTCGCAACTACTTAAGACAATAAATTGAAGGGTGTTAAGTGGCTACCCCCACAGCTGTCGGAGACGTGTCTCTCGGAAGCTGCGGGGGTAGATTTTTTGTGGAGTTGGAGGGAGGGGCGATTGGTTATTTCGAACTCTTCTTGGTGGTTGTGGCACGTTTGCGCTTCTTAGGGGCTTCGGGTTGGGGATCCGCCTCTTCAGCCTTGGCTGAGTGATGTGGGTCCTCCGGATTGTCAGAAATCTCCAGAGGGGGTTGCACAGGGGCATTATTGGAGTCATCGGCCTCCAGTATATTCTGGCGCAGAGTCTTCACCTCCTTGTTGAGCGAATCGATTTCGGCCGCCTGATTGCGGATGGTGAGAAGCAGTGAATTGAGCTCCTCATTGCCTATCTCCTCAGGGTATTGCTCCTCGACGCGCACGATGAAGTCAGCGAGCACATTCATATAGTTGGTGAATGCTGCGAAAGGAGAGTCATAGGGCGAGAAGGCTCCGGCAGCACTCTTGCCGGTGGCCATGTAATAGAAATGGTCGGAGCTCTGCAAGTATTCCCAATCCTGCTTGAGGCGGCGGTCGGTGCAGAGGTTGACACGCTCGCCGATGGCATAGAGTTTGGCCAGCGCCTCGCGCTGCAGAGCATTACCCTTCCAGGCCGACACATCGCGAGCCTCATCCACATCCGAGATAGGATACGGGATATTGAGTTCAGCCACAGGTTTCAATCTCTTCACAACTTCCGACGGTGTGCTGAATTTCACACCCTTCTCCTTGCCGAACCGGGGCAGGGCCTTAAGGAAATCGAAGATACCGGTGTCGGCGGGCAGGAAAGTGCCGAAGGTGTCCATAGTCAGATAGAGATTCACTATCTGCTCCTCTTCGGGGAGTGCCGCAATCCAGTCGACATATTTGTCGGCTGTGAGCGGATATTCGTCCCACTCCGTGTTATTGAAATTCTCAGTGATGTCGCGGCTCAGCTTCGAGTTGGTGAGAAGCAGCTTGAGGTCGGGGGCTACAGATGAATTGTAGAGATAATTAGGCGACTTCCAACCCAGCACATGCTTCGTGCCCTCGGTCAGGCAAGCCTTGAAATCCATGGCTGTCAGCAGCAGCGAGATATCATCGTCATATATCAGCTCAGTATTGGCAAACACTTTCGGGCGCACCCCGAACTGGCGGCGGATAAGATTATCGTGCATCTTCACCTCACGCATGAACTCCTCCGGGTCTTCGAGAGATGCCAGCGAATGCGAGTAGGTGCCGCTCATGAACTCCACACACTTCGTGTCGGCCAGCTTCTTAAGCAGGTCGATAAATTCAGGCACATAGAGCTGGAGTTGCTCGATGGCTGTGCCCGAGATAGAGATGGCGCATTTGAACTCACCGCCCGAGTTCTGAATCATCTCAAGCAGAGTGTTGGCCATGGGGATATAGCTCTGTTCGGCTATGCGGTTGATGATTTCATCATTTGCGAAATCATCGTAGTAGTAATGGTCGTTGCCGATATCGAAGAAGCGGTAGCGCTTCAGGCGGAACGGCTGATGTATTTTGAAATAAAAGCAGACTGATTTCATTTTATCTGGAATATTGAAGAGGTTAACGTATGAATGACACGTGATGATACCACGAAGGTATTATCTGTGAGGCGCAGGAGCATGAGGCCGTGTGCTACGGCTTTCTGTCGGCGAGCACTTTCTTATAGATGTCGATGACTTTGGCTCCGGCCTTCTCCCAGGTTATGCCGTGTATCTCTTCGATGCCACGGTCGTGGAGGGTGTCGTAGAGGGCCCGGTTGGTGACAATCGAGTGCATGGCGTCGGCCATGGCATCGATATCCCAATAGTCGGTCTTGATGACATTGTCGAGGATTTCGGCGCAACCGCTCTGTTTGGAAATGATTGAGGGGACCCCCATCTCCATAGCCTCGAGCGGCGATATGCCGAACGGCTCAGACACCGACGGCATGACGTATACATCCGAAGCTCGGAGCATCTCGTAGACCTGGTCGCCCTTCAGGAAGCCGGTGAAGTGGAATCGGTCGGCAATGCCACGTTTAGCCACGAGCTTGATCATATCGTCCATCATGTCGCCAGAGCCTGCCATGACGAAGCGCACATTCTTAGTCTTCTGCAGCACCTTCGCCGCAGCCTCCACGAAGTATTCCGGGCCCTTCTGCATGGTGATGCGTCCGAGGAATGTGATGACCTTATCCTTATTTTCAGGCTTAGGCAGATTCAGCAGATGCTCATCGAGCGGTATGACGGCGTTATGCACCGTGGTCACCTTATCCGGGCTAATGCCATATTTTTCGATTACGGTGCGGCGCGTGAGGTCAGAGACTGTGATGATGTGGTCGGCATTCTCCATGCCATCCTTCTCGATTGCGAAGACGGTGGGGTTGACGTGGCCGCGCGAGCGGTCGAAGTCGGTGGCATGCACATGGATTACGAGAGGTTTGCCGGTCACATTCTTGGCATGTATGCCGGCCGGATAGGTCAGCCAGTCGTGAGAGTGAATGACATCGCACTCTACAGTGCGGGCGATGACACCCGCCACAATCGAATAATTATTGATTTCCTCAAGCAGATTATCCGGATAGCGGCCTGAGAATTCCATGCATCCGAGGTCGTTGAGATGCAGATAATTGAAATCGGCATAGATATGGTCGCGCAGGTCGAAGTATAACTGCGGGTCCATGAATTTACCCAGGCGGGTCTGCACATAATCATAGCTGACATCGCGCCAAGCCACCGGCGTGTTGCATGCCCCGATGATATTGGCAAACCCACGCTCCTCGTCGCCCCACGGGCGCGGGATGACGAAGGTGATATCCATGTCGCCGTTGTTATGCATTCCCTTGGTCAGACCGTAAGAGGCAGTGCCGAGTCCGCCGAGGATATGAGGTGGAAATTCCCACCCGAACATTAGAGCTTTCATACGTAGTCTGAATCAGAGTCCTGGAGTTTATTTAATTCTTTGACATTCTTGAGGGTGCGCAGAATCTCACCCACATTCTTGGCAGTAGAGATTGCACCTCGGCCGGTGTAGGGCGGATTGCCGTCGTACATTTCCGAAAGCGATCCGATGCAACCCTCGGCCATCTCCTCCTCATATCCGATGAGCATTCTCTCGATAAAACCGAGTCCGCTGATGCCGAAGACCTTGAAGTAGGCATCTGCATAGAATCCGAAGAGCCAGGGGCGTGCGGGCCCCTGATGCACGGCGCGTTCGCGCTGTTCGGGATTACCGACATAGATCGGGTTATAAGCGTAGCTCTTAGGGCTGAGGGAGCGGATTCCTTTCGGCGTCAGCAATTCGCGGGTGGCCAGGTCAAGCACGCGCTTGCGCTGGCGGCGGTCGAGCGGCGAGTATTCCAGTCCGATAGCTATCACCATATTCGGACGCACCTCAAGATCAGTGTAAGGCGCATTCACATAATCATACAGATAGCCATAGTCGTTAAGGAAAGTCTTTACGAAAGACTCCTTGACTTGCTCTGCCAAATCTGTCAGAGAGGCGACATAGTCAGCCTCCTCGGCCGACTCCTCAAGCAGCGAGATGAGGAAACGCAGCGCGTTATACCACAGCGCGTTGAACTCCACGAGATAGCCGGTGCGCGGAATCAGCGGTCGGCCATCGAGGGCAGCCGACATCCAGCTCACCGGCTGGTGGGTCCCTTCGGTGCTCAGCAAGCCATCAGGGTTAAGCTTGAGATTAGGCACCCTGGCCTGCCGGATATCCTCGACCAAGCGTCGCACCTCGGCTGCATATCGGCGCCGGCAATCGGCCAGCCCCGCATGGCGGCGGTATTGTTGTATGGCCCAGATGGTCCACAACGGCAGGTCCGGTAGATTGATATCCTTGATGACTTCATCCTTCACCCCCTCATCAATATATCTGCGCAGGGCCGCGAGGAATGTATGCATGATATTCTCAAAATCATCCTTATGGTCGATGGCCAGGGTGCAACCGGGCAGAGCGATGAGTTCGTCGCGGCCACGCACGTTAAACCACGGGTAGCCGGCCATGATATACATTCCGTCGGGCGTCTTAAGATAGCATTGCTTAGCCGAATTCTTCAGGCAATTATAGAAGCTCGAGCGGCTTGTGCGCCCTATGAGCTCCTGCTGATAGGTCACTTCAAACTTGGCCGGGTCAGCCTGATAAGTCGAAGCTGAGAAGATAATCGACTCACCCTTCTCGATGGGGAGCTCGAAATAGCCTGGCACCCAGAGATCCTCGCGGTAGGGTATGCCGCGGTCGCGATCCTTATAGTAGATTATATCCTTGTACCAATGGGCATCATCGACCCAACGGGCCGGCTTGTTGAACTGCATGAAGAGTTCCGGGTAGCCCTCGTACAGGCAAGTCGATATACCCCCCTCGATATGCCGGATGGCAGTGTTGATGTTTGAATTCTCCACACACAGGTCATTGGCATTTCTGAAAGCCAGGAATGGGCGGAACTGCAGTGTGGTGGGGGAGTGGGCCTCAAGCAGAGTGTATTTGATGAGGATGCGGTTCTCATGCGAGATAAACACTTTCTCCTTGCTCAGCACCACGCCACCCACACGGAAAGTCATCGTGGGCACCGTGTCGCAATTGAACTCGCGTATATACTTATGTCCGTTGGGGCTGAAGACGCCGTCGCCATATTGGTGCAGCCCGAGATTGAAAGGGGCGTTATGTTGAATCACCGTCTCATCGAGCGATGATAGCAACACATGAGCCTTGTCGTCCATTTCAGGAATCGGAATCACCAGCAGACCGTGCTGCTTGCGGGTGTTGCAGCCCACTATGGTGGTGCAATGGTAAGCGCCCGATTTGTTGGTGCGGAGCATCTCCTTGGGCAGAGATTGCTCCAGGTTAATCATCAGGTTTTTATCAAATTTCAGATAACTCATAATGAGATCCGTTTTGAGGGTTAATGCAGGTGTGGGGGTATAGTGACGGAGTGGAAAAGACCTGCAGCGAGGCCGGAAAGTCTTTTGAATTCCATGGCATATGTGACCCGTGGCCGCGAATGCGGATGCAAAGTTAGTCGCATCCGGTAATTATTTGTAAAGAAACAAAAAAAAGATGGAATGTGGATAAGAATTTTATATGTTTTGCAACATTTTTGCTATCCTTACCACTTGCCTTCCTTTTTTGTAGGCTTGGACTGAGATGGAGCCGAAGCGCGGGCTTCCGGCATCTGCGCTGTGGTGTGGGTATCCTGTGCATGATTCTGCCGGCCGGTGGGCTGTGGTGCAGACTCTCCTGCAGGCTGGGATGCGCCACCCGGGGCAGCATCGCCATACGAAGCCAGATGATCGGAATCAATCTTGATTTTATACTGCGAGAGCACGGCGCGGATCTTCTCGGGCGAAGGGAGCTTGACATCGATGACACGCACGGCGTCGGCACGCTGCCATGCCTCGCGGTTGAGCGCATCCATGCTGCTCACAATCTCAGGATAAATCTCATTGAATCGCGGTATGAAGTCCGAATCCCCCTGCGCGTCGAGGCGGCGGAAGAGTTCACCCACAGTAAGCGAATCGGCATCCACAGCCGGTGCGAATCCCTGCTCCTGCTCATTGAGCACCACGAAATATATCAATCCTGCCTTATGCAGCGCATAAGTGATGTCGCCCACCATGCGAATCGGGATATCGTAGAGCGTAGAGAGATCATTGCGGGTGAGCGGCGGCAACTTCTGCTCGAAGCGCGAATAGATGGCTGTGGTCACGACGAGCACAATCTTGCGTCGGTAGTCAGCCGATATGGTGGTGACATCTCCCAGGAAATTAAATGCGAAGATATTCTGCAGCGAATAACTCAGCACGCACCCGAAGAGCAGGATCAGCCACGACAACTGCAGCCATATAAGCAGCAGCGGCAGAAAAGCAAACGACCCGTAGATGGCATTATACTTTGACACATATATCTGGCCATTCACAAAGAGCAGCTGTAGAATCTGGAATGCCACCGCACAGATAGCCCCCGCGATAGCCGCATACTTGAACTGCACCTTAGTGTTGGGAATCAGGAAATATGAGAGAGTGAAGGCCAGCCACGCCAGCACGAGCGGAGCGAACTCCAGAGCGGTGTTGAGCAACGGCGTGAAGATGCGCAGCGCCAGATTATTCTGCACCAGGGTCGACATGAAAATCGACACACCCGACGAGCACACCATCAGCACCGGCACTATCAGGCATATCGCTATATAATCGGTGATTTTCTGATAGAGCGTGCGGTCCTTCTTTATATCCCAGATATTGTTGAAAGCCTCCTCGATGGTGGATAGCAGCGAGATGAGAGTCCATAGAAGCACCACGATGCCGACGCCCACGAAAATGCCGTTGGCAGCCTCTTTAAGATAGGAGTCCACGAATCCCATGGCCGTCTCGAGCGCCTTATGCTGGGCCGGGAAATACTGATATAGAGAATTTGATATTACATCCTGGAATCCAAACCCCCTGCCGATAGCCAGAAGCAGCGCTATGGCAGGCACTATCGCCAGCACCGCCGAGTAGGTCAGCGCCGCCGACTTCATCTGCAGACCGCGGTCCATGAAGGAGCGCACCGACAGATTAATCGTCTTGATGATGCGCACGAACACAGTGTTGCGCGGTTCGCGCCACACACCGATTGTGCAGTAATTATAGAAGTTGATGCTCCAGTCGTAAGCCTTTTTGAAGAAATGTGCCATTCAGTAAGATTTAAGTATCTCTCGAAATAAGATTCAGGTCAATCTCCCGAAATGATTCAAGCCTCTCAATCGAGATGAGATTGATGCCGAACCCTTGAATAAAAAGTATTTGAGAATATTCTTGTTGAGAATAAAAAATGCAGGCTCCACCGGAATGCCGACGGCGTTGAGCACCGCGGTATTAGGCCGGTGGAGCCTGATGAAGAGTGGCAGAGTCACTATAAGCCGGGTTATGTGGCTCCGCTGATTGCCATGCATCGCAGGCGCCTCTATAGAAGAGAGCACTGGCGGCGTGGCATATCGCGGGCCGATGGTCATTTATCTGAGTCTGACGCTTGCGCGCCGACTTTAGCGGCCTACCCCCCGGCAATGGACGAGCAATCCTTGACTGCCGGTATACTTGGCCTTGCAACGCATAGGATGTGCTGACCCCGCATGTCGCCATGTTTACGGGCGGTGGGCTCTTACCCCACCTTTTCACCCTTACCCGCGCCGACCCCTGCGCCTCAGCGGCGCTAAGTCGGGAGGGCGGTTATTTTCTGTCACATTGTCCCCGGCGTCGCCGCCGGCTTTCCGTTAGAAAATATGCTGCTCTATGTTGCCCGGACTTTCCTCTTCATGCTCCCGGCATGAAGCGACCATCCATGTCTCTGCCAATATTGTCATCATTTGGCCTCGGCCTCCCCTTTGGGTGTGGCGTCATCGGCCGTAGTGTTATCTTTATGTGTATTCATCATTTGCTCTTCGCGGCGCATGTCGGCTGCCTCCTCGCGGGTCTTCTCGCGCTCCATATTGTCGATGTCGTGTTGCAGACGTGCCTCACGTCCGGCGCTGGCAAAGCCATTGGCCGCGTACACAATCAGAGCGATTCCGGCCACAAGACCTGCGCATGCCGACACTCTCTGCGGCCCCAGCACGATAATCACCACGCCTGCCGCCAGAGTCAGCAGCGGCACGATAAACCATCCTGCCGAGGGGCGGAACGGTCGAGCCGCCTGATATACATAGGCAATCTGCGCGAAAGCCACAAGAATCAGGATTGCTCCCAACGTATAGATGATGGCCGTGATAAAGAAATTAGGCGTGCACATCATCCATATGCCGAATGCCAGGGCAGCCGCAGCCGCCACTTCAGAAGTCACGGTGATGGCGCTGGCCCCCGCCGAGGCCGGGGTGGCAGGACGCTTATGAAATAGCATCGTGAGCAGCAAAATCAGCGACGGCACCGCAATCAGTGCTCCGATGGCCACCACGATTGATGAATATAACTCGGAGTGTCCGTGATAAATCAGCAGCAGAATGCCGATCACCAACGAAGACACATAAGTGAAAACGTAACTTTTGCCTTTCATAGTATATGAGTTTACAGTGAAACAACTTCTATCTCTGAGCCGCTGAAGTCATCCGGCGGTTGCTTCCGGGTGCGGCCTGCATTCGCACTACTCGTATAAATATAGCAATTGATATGCCGGGTAGGGGAGGGCAGCGCATGGCATAGCGTCTCTATTGATAGAATGCGTAGAAAAGCAAAATTGTTTTCATCCGTGCTCTCTTGCTACGGAAAATATCTTTAATCAGTCGCCGGCGAGAGGACGAAGCACCTCAAGCCTCTCCCAGAAGCCCGAGTCAGGCCTCAGCCGCAGTATTTGCAAACCGCATGCCAATCATTGTGGCGATGAGGTCTACAATCTGCTCATCGCCGAGCAGCGAGGTGTCGACCGACAGATGATAGTTGTCAGAACGGCCCCAGTTGCGCCCGGTGAAATAGTTGTAGTACTCCTCGCGTTTGCGGTCGAACTTGCGTGCCATCTCCTCCCCCTTAGGGAGCGAATCGACATCTCCTCGGCGCATTATCGCCTCAGCGCGTCTTGCCACCGGTGCATGCAGGAAGATGCTCACCATGCGCGGATGATGCCGCAGGACATAGTCGGCCGAGCGGCCCACAAACACGCAACCACCCCTCTCGGCCAGCTCCGCGATCACGCGTCCCTGGGCCGCGAAAATCGATTCGCTGCTCATCGGATTCTGCAGATAAGCATCCTGCACACCGAATGCGTTCGACAGGAGCGAACGGAGCGCCGAGGGGCGCTTCTCGTCATATCGGGCGAAGATATCGGGTGAGAATCCGAGTCGGTCGGCCGCTTCCGAAAGCAGCTCCTTATCATAATAATCCAGATTGAACCTCTCGGCCAGTATCTTGCCTATGCGGCGGCCGCCGGAACCGAATTGCCTGCCCACCACGATGATGATGTCGGCCGGAACGGATTGTGAAGATGGAGAAGGCATTGTGTCGTAAAATGAAGTATAATTGCGGATTCAAACACACACTTCGTGTGGCGGGAGAGTGGTCAGACCCTCAAAAGCGGGGGTTTAACACTACAAATTTAGGTAAAAATGAGCGTATAAAGAAATTTTTTGTTAATTTTGTGGCCAAACTTATAGTTAATCATAGTATGAGCGACCATAATACAGTTACATCCCCGCAGACTACTGAGGAAGATGGCATGGCCATCTACGAGCATATCGTCAATCATGTCGATGAATGCCACGACCAGCTTGATAATCTGATCATGGATATGAAGAGGGTTGATGCCAGCGGTCAGTTTCTGGCCAGCACGGCAAGATTTCTTGCGGCTGTAGACAAAGAGGGATTTGCCGATTATCTTCCGAAACTCATCGAGTCGGCCATAGAGAAAGACCGCGAGCGCCGCTACATAGGTCAGCTGCTCGAGGCTATCTGGGGCACCGACTATAAGGAGCGTGCCGAAGAGCTCGTGGCCAGCGACGATATATTCCGCCGTCTCTACAAGCGGGTGTATCCGAGCGGGGTCTTCAATTGAAGCTTAAAATGAGAAAAAAAATCCTACCACTCTTAATATTGGCTCTTGGTGCAGGAGGCTTGGCCATGGCCACGCACTCCGCAGCGGCCGGGAGCCAACCCCAATTACCCATTGAAATGACCGACACAGTCAATCAGCGCGATGCCATCGTAGAGATTCTGACCACGGAGGGTCCGCTGACAGTGCGCCTCTACGGCGACACTCCCGGCCATCGTGCCAACTTCCTCAAACTCGCCGAAGAGGGATACTACGACGGCGTGCTTTTTCACCGCGTGATCAAAGACTTCATGGTGCAGACCGGCGACCCCGACTCGAAGACAGCCGCCCCGGGCCAGCATCTTGGCAGCGGCGATCCGGGCTATACCCTCGAGGCAGAGATACTCTATCCGAAGCATTATCACAAGTATGGTGCTCTGGCGGCGGCCCGCACCGGCGACCAGGTCAATCCCGAACGTCGCTCATCAGGCTCGCAATTCTATATCGTCACCGGCCAGAAACAGTCGGCCCGCTCAATTGAGCAATCAGAGATGCGCATGGCCAACGACGTGAAGCAGAAATACTGGATGAAGCTCATGAAAGAGAACGCCGCCCGCATCAAGGAGCTGCAGGCCGCCGGCGATCGCGACTCGCTCGAAAACTTCCGCCAGCAACTGATTGAGAAACTTGAGGCAGAGGTCGAGGTGCCCACGCTGCCCCAGAACCTCAAGGATGACTACATCACTCTCGGCGGCACACCGCATCTCGACAATCAATACACCGTGTTCGGTGAGGTAATCGACGGCATGGAGACTGTAGAGAAGATACAGAATGCCGAAGTCGATGCCTCCGACCGTCCCAAAGAGGATGTGAAGATCATCAGCATGAAGGTGATTGAGAAATAAGGCAACTTCGCCGTCGCGCACCTTTGACAACCCTATAATCTAACGAAAAAGATTTTTCTTGAGGATTATTTAACATTTTTTTTGTAAATAATCCAGAAATATGTATCTTTACAGACTGAAATGCCGATGCTGCCGCCATAGTGCTGCCGGAAGCAGAAAACCATTAATCCGACAGTGGCGACGCACCCGAGCATAAGTCTACAGAAGAGATAAATCCCGACCAGACATGACCGATCCCGAAATCATCAATGCATCTATGGAGGAAGTCTCCGCAGATGTCACCCCCCAGCCCGAAGAGCAGCCCAAGAATGTGCACTCCATGAGCAAAGAGGAGCTCCTGGCCGAGCTTCGCCAAATCGTGGCCACCTCGCAAGTGAATGCACATCGCGAAGTGATGGCAATAAAGCAGGCCCTCTTCTCGCTGCGTCAGCGCGAAGTAAATGAAGAGATGAATGCCTTTGTAGAGGCAGGCAATGCCCCTGAAAACTTCTCTGCCACCCCTGACGCCATCGAGGCTGAGGTGAAGGATCTCGTGATGAAATTCCGCCAGTTGCGCCAGACCTATCTTGAAGAGGAGGAGAAGCGCATGGAGGAGAACACGCAGAAGAAGCGTGCCCTTCTCGCCGAGATGGACACGATTGCCGCCGATGCCGACGGCATTAGCTCGCACTTCCAGAAATTTCAGGAACTGCAGCAGCAATTCCGCGAAATCAAGGCAGTGACTCCCTCGGCCGAAAATGAACTTTGGAAGCGATTCCAGGGTGTGGTAGAGCAATTCTACGACACACTGAAAATCAATAAAGAACTCCGCGACCTCGACTTCAAGAAGAACCTCGAGCTCAAACGCCGCATAATCGAAGAGGCCAAGAGCCTCGTGGATGCAGCCGATGTGATTGAGGCCGGGCGCAAGCTTCAGACCCTCCACGCCGAGTGGCGCGAAATCGGCCCCGTGACCAAAGATCTTCGCGAAGAGATCTGGGAGGAGTTCAAGGAGATATCAAGCACCGTCAACCGTCGCCATCAGGAATACTTCGAGCAGCGCAAGGCCGAAGAGCAGCGCAACGAAGCCGAGAAGACCCAGCTTTGCGAAGAGGCCGAGAAGATAGACTTCAGCACTCTCAAGAGCTTCGCATCGTGGGATGAGGCTACTGAAAAAATCAAGGAACTCCAGGCTAAATGGAAGACACTCGGCTACGCATCGCGCAAGGTAAACAATGACCTCTTCGCGCGTTTCCGCAAGGTGTGTGATGCCTTCTTCGAGGCCAAGGCAGCCCATATGCAGGCCACTCGCGAGGGGTATCAGGCCAATCTCGCACGCAAGACAGCATTGTGCGAGCGCGCCGAGGCTATCGTGGCCGAGGGTGATTCGAAGAAGAACTACGACGAGGTGATCCGTCTGCAGGCCGAGTGGAAGACAATCGGCAGCGTCGGCAAACGCTACTCAGATGCCATCTGGGAACGCTTCACCAAAGCATGCAATGCCTTCTTCGCCCTGCGCAAAGAGGCAGCTTCGGCTCGCCACACCGAGGAGGTGGCAAATCTCCAGGCCAAGCGTGAGGTGGTAGAGGCCATCAAGGCTATTCCGGCCGACATCGACCGTCGCGAAGGCCTGCGCCAGATCAAGGAGCTTCAAGCCAAGTGGGACTCAATCGGATTTGTGCCCTTCAAGAATAAAGAGCAACTGCAGAGCGAATATCGCGAGGCTTGCAACGCCGTGTATGGCGCCTTCAGCGAGAGCCGCAACCGCGAGCGTCGCCGCAACTTCGAGGGTCAGCTGCGCAACATCAAGGATGATTCGCGCAAACTCGGCTCCGAACGCGAGCGCCTGCTGCGCAAGATCGACGCCCGCAATCAGGAACTCAAGACCTATGCCAACAATCTTGGATTCTTCAACGTCAAGACCTCATCGGGCAATTCACTCGTGAAAGAGATGGAGCGCAAGATGAAGGCAATCGAAGATGAAATCAAGCAACTCAAAGAGAAAATCTCAATGATTGATGCCCAGAAGACAGAAGAGGTGGCCGGCAAAGCCGAGGCACCCGTCAAGGGATGATCATATCACGATATCGCTGACCGGCAGGACTGAGAAATGTCGCTGACCGGGTCATTCGAACTAACTGACATTGAGACGATTTTCCCCGCGCAGACTGCGAAGTCGGCGCGGGGAAACTATTTATATGTTAAAATTGTTGAATATGAGAGCCGGCAACCTCTTCGAGATTGAGCCGGCAAGGATTCCTCACTACGAACTTTTTTAACGATACTATACATATGATGCGACGTGTGATTCGTGACATAATACCCTCGTTTTTGCTTCTGACAGGATTGGTGATAGCCCCGTGCGCCGCACGAGGTGCCGATGTGGCCGGCGAGTCAGTCTCTCGTGCTGGTACAGAGGAGATTGCGTCAGAAAGTGGCCTCACGGCCGTCGACTCCGTGATGCGTTGCCCAGAGACCTCAGAGGGGAACTTCATGCCCCTGCCACATGTCAGCCAGCAGTACGACAAAGGCGACTTCAAGGTCGGCCTCGTGCTCAGCGGAGGCGGAGCGAAAGGTATCGCCCACATAGGCGTCATACAGGCACTCGAAGAGAACGACATCCCCATCGACTGCATCGCCGGTACCTCGATGGGCGCCGTGGTGGGAAGCCTCTACTCAATCGGCATGTCGCCCCGCAAGATGATGGAATTCATCAAATCGCCGATATTCCAGAATTGCGCCACCGGCACACTCGACCCCGATCTGGTCTACTACTTCTCGCGTCCGCAGCCCACTCCCGCATGGGCCTCGGTCAATATCAACTTCAAGGACACAGTGTCAGGGAGTCTGACCAATCAGATAATCCCCACCTCATTGATCAGCCCGCTGCCGATGAATATAGAGTTTCTTGAGCTCTATGCCCCCTACACATCGCAATGCGGGCAGGACTTCGACCGCCTGATGGTCCCCTTCAGATGCGTCACGAGCGATGTATATCACAAACACAAGATAGTACTTGACAGCGGCAATCTCGGCCGCGCCGTCAGGGCCTCGATGAGTTTCCCGATGGTGTTCCGCCCTATTGAGATCGACAGTGTGCTCGTCTACGACGGTGGCATCTACGACAACTTCCCGGTCGATGTGATGCAGGACGACTTCGATCCTGACTTCATTATCGGAGTATCAGTCTCTAGCCCCGATGGCAAGCCGCAGAAGAATAATCTCTTCTCTCAGGTAGAGGATATGATTATCCAGAACAACAACTACAGTGTGCCGGCCGACAAAGGAATCAAGATACAATGCCCGGTGCTCAACTTCGGTGTGCTTGACTTCGACCAGGCCGACGTGATCTACGACATCGGCTACCGCACCGGACTCGAGATGGTAGACTCCATAAAACGTCGTACCGCGGCCCGGCGAAGCGAGGAGATGGTGGAGCGCCGCCGTGCCCAATTTGCATCGCAGACTCCCGAACTGATGTTTGACTCAGTGGCCGTCAGCAGCGGCACACCAGGTCAGCGTGCCTTCCTGCGCTTCCTTTTCGACCGTGGATTTCCCGGCAGACCCTTCGGGCTTGACCAGACGCAGAACGCCTATTATCAAGCCATAAGTGGCGGTAAACTGCGCAATCTCATGCCCGAGGTCGAATTCGGCCGGGTCGACTCGCTTGACCCTCTGGTGCGCAAGAACAATACACTCCTTCTGCAGCCCGAAATCAAGAGCCCCTGGAATATAGGAGTCGGAGGCTGGCTCAGCACCGGCACCCAGAGCATGCTCTATCTCAATCTCGGCTATCATACACTCAGCTACAACTCGCTTGATGTAGACCTCAGCGGATGGGTAGGGCAGAGCTACTATGCCGGTATGCTTTCGGGCAAATTCACGGTGCACAGCCGCATGCCCGCCTATCTGAAACTCGAGGGTGTGATAAGCAGCCGCAAGTTCTATGACTCCCAGCTGATGTTCTATCAAGACAACACGCCCACCTTCATAACCGACATCGAGCGCTTCGTCAAGCTGCATTATTGCCTGGCCACGAGCCGCAAATCAGTAGCCACTGCCTCGATAGCCTACGGCTTAAAGAAATATAAATACTATCCAGGCGCCGACGAGATAGACTACACCGCCGACCGCCGCGATGTGAGCCGCACGAAAGTGGCTGCCATCGGGCTTGGCTGGGAATACAACACCATGACAGCCGAGATGTATCCCATGAGTGGCCGCCAGTTCAAAGCCAGCTTCATAGGCGAATGGCAGCGCGCCGACTATCTGCCGCAGGATGAAAAGAGCGCGATGGTGAAATATCGACGGCATTACCGCGCCTCGCTCGAGGTGATATGGCGGCACTATTATCCATTGGCCCGCCACTTCAATCTCGGAGCCTATGCCAGCGGCCTGGCCTCATTCGGCCCGGTCTACCAGACCTACATCTCCGAGCTTATGGCCGCACCCGCCTTTGCTCCGACACCCTCTACATCCAATTACTTCAATCCGCGCTTCCGTTCAGACAATTATGTGGCCCTGGGGCTTAATCCGGTGTGGAATCCGGTCGACAAGTTCCAGCTGCGAGGCGACTTTTATGGCTATCTGCCGGTGCGCAATATCACGTCTGGCCCCGACGGCATGGCGCGCCACACCGGTTGGCTCGATCATCCCGCCTTTATCGGCGAGGCAGCCGCAGTCTACAACTTCCCCTTCGCCTCACTGTCGGTGTATGCCAACTACGTCAGCAGTCCGCACGCCAACTGGCACTTCGGTGTGAGCTTCGGCTTCTTCTTCCTCGCTCCGAGGCTTACCCGCTGACGGCGGCGCCATCGGGGCAATCCCGGCAGAGGACTGCCCGGCCGGTTCCTGACGCAGATGCTCGGGGATGCGTTTGGTGGCCGATGCCCCCATGTCGCGAAGTTTCTCAGCGCGGGCTGACAGACCGATGGTGGGATTAGTGATATGCTTCAGACACTTCTCATAAGCCCGCGAAGATGCCTGGAGATTGCGGTCTATAGACTCGAAATCAGAGATAAACGTCACAAACTTATCATACAACTGTCCTGCCGCCTTGGCTATGGCCCGCGCATTGCGGTCCTGCTTCTCCACGCGCCATAGTTGCGAAATCAGCTGCACCACCGACAGCAGATGAGCCGGAGCCACGATGACCACATTATTCTTCAGTGCATACTCCGTCAGCGACGCATCGCCGCGCAGCGCAGCCAGATATGACGCATCGTTGGGCATGAACATCAGTGTGTGCTGCAGGGCACCGCTGATGCTCTTATGATATTGGCGTGCGGCGAGTTCGTCGATATGCGCGCGCGTCGAGGCCACATGGCGCCGCAATTCAATCTCAGCCTCCTTCTCGGTCGGAGCCTCCGCATAGCGCAGATAAGAAGTGAGCGAAGTCTTCGAATCGACCACCACCCGGTGGTCGCCCGGCAGCAGAAGCACCACATCCGGGCGCAGCGCCTCACCCTCGTCACCCTTGATGGAAGTGCCCCCGATATTACCGCTCTGAGTCACGAAATGAATATCGCGAATCATGCCGGCATCCTCAAGGATGCGCTGCAGCACCATCTCTCCCCATCGCCCCTGCATCTGAGCGTTGCCCCGCAGCGCATCCGAGAGCCGGCGCGCCTCCATGCCAATTTCAGAATTAGCGCGGGCCAGAGTCTCGATCTGTTGCGAAAGAGCCCGGCGCGAGGCATTCTCCTTCACATACGAGTCACTCACAGCTTGCTGAAAGTCAGAGAGCTTATCACGCAGAGGCGTCAGAATCTCATTGAGCCCCATGCGGTTGCCCGCATGCAGACGGTCAGACTCCTTGGCAAGCGTCTCAGCCGCCATCGCAGCGAACTCAGCGGCAGTCTGGCGGCGCAATTCGGCACTGCGGCGCTCCATGCGCATCTCCATCTCTACACGAGTTGCATCCATCTGCTGCTGCATGCGAGTAATCTGCTCCTCATATTGACGTCGAGTCTGGTCGAGAAGCATGCGTGTAGACTGTTCGTATCTGAGCATCCGTTCATCCTCGGCCGCAGCCGAAGCCCCCGCCGAATGGCGCGATTTGAGCAGCAGAGTCAGCGATATGGCGGTGGCCGCAGCCATCACCAGCAGAGAGATAAGTAGGAATATATTCATGTCAAATACTAATCAAAATCAAAAAATATATGCAAAATTAGTAAAATTGGAGAAAAATCATTATTTTTGGGCTGGAATCTTGAGTTTAAGTTTAAGCGCCTTCAACATCAATGGCAAAAACTATTGAAATAAGTCGCTATGGATTCCAGCATATAATAACCACCGTCGCGCTTCAGGATATAAGAGAGCCGGAGCTGCGACCATTATCAACAAAAGAAAGAGTAACAGATGAAGCAGTCATTTCTATTTTTAGCAGATGGATTTGAAGAGATTGAAGCCCTGGCCACGGTCGACATCCTGCGTCGCGCCGGGCTGCCGGTAAAAACAGTGTCGATCACGCATTCACTTCAGGTGACAGGCGCCCACGGTGTGACTGTCAAGGCGGATGTGCTTTACGACAATACACTCTTCAGCTCAGCCGAATGGCTGATACTGCCCGGCGGAATGCCCGGCGCCGAAAACCTTTATAACTTCGCTCCCCTTCAGGGGCTACTCGAGGCGCAGGCCTCCTCGCCGTCGGGGCGCATTGCCGCCATATGCGCCGCTCCGGCAGTGGTGCTCGGTCAGCTGGGGCTCCTGCGCGGTGTGAAGGCCACATGCTATCCAGGTTTCGAATCGAAACTCGAGGGGGCGGAATATGTGGACGCACCCGTAGTGAGCGATGGCAAATTCATCACCGCCAATGGTCCGGCCAACGCCATGCGCTGGGCGCTGACAATAGTTGATGAGACGGTAGGGCGCCAGATGGCTATAGAGGTTGCCGCCGGCATGCTCTATTATCCGCAGCAGACCCGCACTGTAGACTTCGGTTAATCCCGCAAGTAGCCGGTCAAAAGTTGTATATATCAGTCAGACCGGTTGCTCTGCGCTAACGAGCAATTGAAGTTGTCGCACCAACTTCACCTGAAAAAGAATTTCAGACACTGAATGGACACCTATTATCATATATCGAAGGCCGGGGAGGGGCAATATCGCGAAAAGATGAGCCGCTTCCTGGCCTTTGCCATACCTGTGGCCGACGCCGCAGAAGCGCGCGAGCGTATAAAAGAGTATCAGAACGCCTATCATGATGCGCGGCATGTGTGCTGGGCCTATATGCTTGGACCCGCCATGCAGGACTTCCAGCTCAACGACAACGGCGAACCCTCCGGCACAGCCGGCAAACCGATTCTGGGGCAGATACGCAGTCACGGAGTGACGGATGTGCTGGTGGTGGTGGTGAGGTATTTCGGCGGCATAAAGCTCGGCACCTCCGGGCTCATCGCTGCCTACCGCGAGGCCGCCATGCTCGCCCTCGACGATGCCGGACGCCGCGAGATGCACGCCATGCGCGAGGTGACAGTAGAGGTGCCATACGTCACTGCCGACGGCATAATGCGCATCATCAAAGAGTCAGAGGGTGTGGAGGTGCTCGACCGCCAGTTTGACACCATGTGCCGCCTGCGTCTCTCACTGCGAGAGGATTACGCCGACGAGATACTCGGCAAAATGTCGAAGACCGAAGGCGTTATGATCGACGGCACCAGCGCCTGAGGGCCACTGTATAGCCTCGGGTCAGACCCATTGAAGCCCCCCGGCCGACTGAAAAAATTAACGGAAATGCGTGAAAATTTGCATATTATAGCGCTCAATTGAAAAAAAATTACGATATTTGCACAGAATTTCGGCCAATTTCAACTGTGGAAGATTAGAAATGGTGTGTAAATTGCTGAAATGCAAGTTATTAATCAAAAAGAGATAAAATTTTTCAACGATGACAAAGGCAGATATTGTAAACGAAATATCTCGCAGCACCAATCTTGACAAAGCAGCGGTGCTGACAACAGTAGAAAAGTTTATGGAGGTAGTAAAGGAGTCCATGGCAAACGGCAACAATGTATACCTGCGTGGCTTCGGCAGCTTCATCATCAAGACCCGCAAGGAGAAGACTGCCCGCAATATATCCAAAAACACTTCTATCATCATCCCCGAGCATAAGGTGCCGGCCTTCAAGCCCTCGCGTGTATTCCTCGACGAGGTGAAGTAAACAGACAGGAAGAGCATCTTCAAGTCAATCTCTCTACGACCGAAAACAAACTATAATACCCAAACCCTTTAAGAAATAAAATTATGCCCAGCGGAAAGAAAAGAAAAGGCCACAAGATGGCTACCCACAAGCGTAAGAAAAGACTGAGAAAGAACCGTCATAAGAAGAAATAATCATCTTCTGCCGATTCTCTTGTGGCCCATTAATCATCCCACTCCCGTTTGCCTGCTTTGGTATTTTGCACCGTTCGCAAAAGGGCAGGCAGAGTGGGCATGATGGCCCGGTCGACCAGACTGCCGACAGGCACACACGCCGACTAATCGAACAAACTGACGCCAAATGGGGAGGCAATGAGACTATCCCCATTTACGCAGTTTGTTCTTTTGGTATAAGCATCTTTCAAAGCCGTCAGCCATCCCTCTCAATCAGGATGTAGAGTTTTGAAAGATCAGCAGTTGCTAAAAGACACAACATCAATAGTTAAATGAAAAGCGAATTAGTAGTAGACGTACAGGAAAAAGAGATCTCGATAGCATTGCTCGAGGACTCCCGGCTGGTGTCGCTTCAGAAAGAGAGCCGTAACCAGGCATATGCCGTGGGCGACCTCTACCTTGCAAAGGTGAAGAAAATCATGCCGGGTCTGAATGCTGCTTTCGTAGATGTAGGCTATGAAAAGGATGCTTTTCTTCATTATCTCGATCTGGGACCGCAGTTCTCTACCTATTCCTCATATCTTGAGGAATGCTTCAAGGACCCCAAGCGTGTGCCCAACATCTCAAAAACCTCCAAAGAGCCTGATATACCCAAGAACGGCACTATTCAGGATCTTCTTCAACCCGGCCGCAAACTGCTTGTGCAGATTGCCAAGGAGCCGATCTCATCCAAAGGCCCGCGCCTGACCACGGAGATATCCTTCACCGGGCGCTTCATGGTGCTGATTCCATTCGGCGACAAAATTTCAATCTCCCAGAAAATCAAGTCGACAGAGGAGAAAATACGTCTGCGACAACTCATCGGAAGCATTAAGCCGAAGGGATTCGGCGTGATTGTGCGCACATCGGCCGAAAACAAGCGTGTGGCCGAACTGCATAACGAGATGCGCACCTTAGTGAAATGCTGGGAGGAATCAATCGCCAAGATGCAGCGCGCCACCCCTCCGTCGCTGATTTATGAGGAGGATAGCCGTGCTGTGAGTCTGATACGCGACATCTTCAGCCCGACCTTCGAGAATATCTATGTCAACGAAGCAGAGACCTTCACGCAGATTCAGAATTATGTGAGTCTGATAGCTCCCGAACGAAGCGAAATCGTGAAGCTTTACACCAAGGACACCCCGGTATTCGATAACTTCAACATCACGCGTCAGATAAAGTCGAGCTTCGGCAAGACAGTAAGCTTCAAGAGCGGCGCCTACATCATCATCGAGCACACCGAGGCCCTGCACGTCATAGATGTCAATTCGGGCAACCGCAGCAAAGCCAGCAACGACCAGGAGACCAATGCCCTCGATGTCAACATGCGTGCTGCCGACGAGATCGCACGCCAGCTGCGTCTGCGCGATATGGGTGGCATCATCGTCATCGACTTCATCGACATGAACAAGCAGGAGCATCGTCAGAAACTCTTCGACCATATGCGCGAGGTTATGGCCAACGACCGAGCCCGCCATAATATCCTGCCACTGAGTAAATTCGGACTGATGCAGATTACACGCCAACGTGTGCGTCCGGCTCTCGACATCGCCACCTCCGAGACTTGCCCCTCATGCTATGGCAAAGGCGAAATCCAACCCTCGCTGCTCTTTACAGATAAGCTCGAAGAGAAACTCGACTATCTGGTCAATACGCTCGAGGTGAAGAAGTTCATGATGTATGTGCATCCCTTTGTGGATGCATATGTCAAGAAGGGTGTATTCTCGCTCTATGGCAAATGGCGCCGCAAGTTCGGCCGGGGCTTCCGCCTGCTGGCCGATGAATCGCTCGCCTACCTGCAATATCGTGTCGTAGACTCCGACAACAAAGAGATTGACCTCAAGGAGGAGAGCGACATGAACAGCAGCCACACCAAGAACCAGGCCAAGACCGGCGCCCGCACCGCGCAGTGACGCCGCCAAATCGAGACACAGGAGAAAACCAATCCAAACTCCACTCACCGCAACACAGAGGGGGGCCGGCAACATGCCGGCCCCCCTCTCAGTGATTAGTCAATGCTGCGTATAAACTATGCTGGTTCTGAATTGCAGGGAAAATGAGGGGGGTGAGTCAACGGGTGGCGGCGAGGTAGTCGGCTACTATGAAGGTGGAGCCTCCGATGTAGATTATGTCGGATGGGGAGGCGTCGCGGTGGGCTTCGGCTGCCGCGGCTGTCACGACGTTGGGGAAAGTGGCGGGAGCGCCGGTGGGAGCATCGGTTGCGGCGGCGGTAAGTGCATTGGTGAGGCCTTCCGTCAGAGCGCCGGTAGATGCGTCGGTGGGGGAGAGGTGGCAGTCGAGGCCTAAGTTGGTGAGGATCTTCAGAAGGTCAGCCGCCGGCATCGCGCGGGGTACAGAGGCTTGCGTGACGTAATATGCCGCATCCTTGGGGAGCAGCGGAGCTATATGGGCCACATCCTTATCGTTGACAAACCCGATGACCATGCGCAGTGTGGAACTGCCCATCGATTTGATGCGGCGTGCATGGACTTCGCGTAACTGGTGCATCGTGTGCGAGAGGCCGGCCTCATTGTGACCCGTGTCGCATATGGTGAGCGGATTCCGGTCCGTCACCATCCAGCGCCCCATGAGCCCAGTAGACTTCACCACATTCTCCAAACCATCGTGCACTGCTTCCGCACTGATCTCTACACCCAGGCTGCGCAGTATCTCAATCTCATTCAGCACCGTATTGATATTCTCAATCTGATACTCCCCGCCGAGCGGCGAATGAAACGGTCCCGCCATCACGCAGTCAGCCTCGATTGACCCGTCGTCGAGCAGGCGCGGATTGATGAGCTTCGGCTCATCGCAGGCAAACCTGAGCGGAGTGCCCACTGAATCCGCCTGGCGCTCAAATACCTCGCGCACCTTACCCTCGGCCATACCAACCAGAGCCGGTACGCCGGCCTTGAAAATGCCAGCCTTCTCAGCCGCGATTTTCGGCAGCGTATCCCCCAGAAACTGCATATGGTCGCGCGAGATATTGGTCACTACCGACGAGATGGGCGAGATGATATTCGTAGAATCAAGGCGTCCGCCCATCCCCACTTCAATCACAGCGAAATCCACCCCCTCCTTAGCAAACCAATCGAAAGCCATCATCATCGTCAGTTCGAAGAAAGAGGGATGTCCCTCATATCCGCTCGCCTGCCAGCGTTCAACAAAATCCACCACCATCTCCTCCGGAATCATCCTCCCGTCGACACGCATGCGCTCGCGGAAGTCTGCCAGATGCGGCGAAGTGTAGAGACCTGTCTTATAACCCTGAGCCTGCAGAATCGAGGCAAGCATATGCGAGGTCGACCCCTTGCCGTTGGTGCCACCCACATGAATTGAGCGGAACCGGCGGTGGGGATTACCGAAATAATTGTCGAGAGCGATAGATGTGTCAAGACCCGGTTTATATGCAGCAGCCCCGATGCGTGAGAACATCGGCAACTGCGAGAAGAGAAAATCAAGAGATTCCTTATATGTCATGATGAAAAGTTGCTAAACTATTTATATGTAGTATATAAAGTATTGATTGAGAGTCGCAGTAATATAGCGATACAGGTTTGGCGCAGGCTTAGAGTCCGTAGATGAGATACCCCGCCAGTCCGGCCATGACAATCACCAGGATAGGGTGGAGACTGATTCGCTTGCCTCGCCATGGCAGTTTGAAATAGACCAGGCAGAAAGCCGCTACGCAGATGATGACATTCACCCAAAGTTGCCAGCTTATGCCATTGGGATTGAAGTTGGCAGCATTCATCAGCAGGATAGCCGCCGAAGCGATCAGCCCCACCACCACCGGACGCAACCCCGAGAAGATAGCCTTAATCGCACCACTCTTCTGGTGGCGGCGTATGAAATGGCTGCTATATATCACCAGAAAAAACGAAGGGAGCACCACCGCCAGAGTGGCCAGTACGGAACCCAGAATCCCCCACAAAGGGGATGAGAGTTCAGGGTTGACCGACCCGGGAGCCACAAAGCCGATGTAAGTGGCAGAATTTATGCCTATTGGTCCAGGGGTCATCTGCGAGATAGCCACAATGTCGGTAAACATTGTCTCTGTAATCCAACCCGGGTCGACCACCGCATGCTCCACAAGCGAAAGCATGGCATAACCGCCCCCGAATCCGAAGATGCCAATCTTCAGATAGGCCCATATCAGTTTCAGATATATATTCATACAGGTTAAGTTTAAACTACTTCACTTCAATTTCTTGCGGCAGCCCTATAGAGAGCTGCCGGAATCCGACACTTAATACTGCGGAGTCCCTATATCCAATAATGGAGATTATGCTTGATAAAGGAGATTATGACTCGCGATGGGTGTCGGAAGAGGAGTCGGCGTCATCCGCTTTTGCCGAAGCCAGTCGGCGCGAGCTCCAGCGCCAGTAAAGGTATCCACCCGCAGCCCCGAGCACAATGTATAGAATCGGGTTTGACACGAAGCCAATGTTGATAGATATCATCAGCGCCACCAGCAGCGGAATCCACACCGTCTTCCAGCCTATGCGCGCAGCCTTGGCCGAAGTCAGCACCGGCGCCACAATCAGCGCCACCACAGCCGGGCGTATGCCCATGAAGATTGACGATATCACATGATTATTCTTGATAGTGTCAGGGGTCAGGAATATCGCGATTGCCAGTATGATAAGGAAAGAGGGGAGGATGCTTCCCAGCGTGGCCAATGCGCTCCCCTTCATGCCATGCAACTTATCGCCCACTGCAGTGGCGATGTTGACAGCCAGAATCCCCGGCAGCGACTGCGCCACAGCGAGAAGGTCGAGAAAATCATCACGTTCAATCCAATGATACTTATCCACGATTTCCCTCTCGATGATGGAAATCATGGCCCATCCTCCGCCGAAGGTGAAAGCTCCGATTTTGAAAAACGAAGCGAAAAGCTGCCATAGCTGGCGCCCCGAAGAGATTGAAAAATCAGTCATCAGAAGTTTATCAATTATTCAGATAAGAGTTATTCAGAGCCAGATAAGAGCACTCCGAGGTTAAAATGACTTTATTGAATGATGCCCGTGGAATCAAGTCAATTCAGTGGTGAGGACCCGCCATCACCGCCCGGAGAGGGGCAGCATGGCGAGTCCTCCATTTATAACTTTATGAGCCGAGGTAAGGTTCAGTCCCTGCCTCGCGGCCGGTCATAGCCCACGCACAGAGGCGTGACTACATCAATGCTCAGATTGAGCGTCGGCCTCAGAGATTTTCCGGCGGTCGATAGCGCGCCATACATACCAGATGTAGGCTACCACAAACGGCACAAGAATCGATACCCACGTCATGCACTGCAGCGTGAACTCTGTCGACGAGGCATTGCGGATAGTGAGCGACGACTCAGGATTGCTGAGCGACGGCAGAAACGGCGTGTCGCAGAATCCGGCCAGCCAGAAGAGAGCCACCACCGTGAAGAATGTGCCGATTCCCGCAAACCATATGCCATGATGATAATTGATAGTGAATAGGCTCACGCATATGCCCATCAGAACATTGGCAACTCCCACCACAAGCAGGATGATGATTGACGGCGAATATATCAGATTCAACCAATACTTATGCGGAGTAATCTCCAGTTCGAGACCCATCCACGACTCACGTACCACCGTGAAGCCCGGCGAAGTGAAGAGCACCACCACGAAAGCCAGGAAGAACACCAGAAACAGGATGCTGTCGACCCACAGTTTACTCTTGATCCACTTATAGAACTTCATGGTGATAAGCACCGTATTCAGCAGATAAAGCTCGCTCAGCACGCGGGCCAGGAAGAGAACCGCGAAACCCAGCAGCAGATTGCGCCAGTTGAATATGGCCTCAAATCCATGCAGCGGGTTATCCCAATGCGAGATTACGGGAGATGCCGAATCCACCAGATTAGCCTTGGTGACAGTAAACTCAGCCCCGAAGAAGAACATCGCCACAGCCACACCCAGCAGGATGCAGCCTACAGAGCCGTTGATGAAGAGGAAAATGTCGTAGACGCGGGTACCCAGCAGGTTGCCCGGTTTCTTACGGTATTCATAGCTTACAGCCTGCAGCACGAAGCTGAAGAGAATCAGGATCCAGAGCCAGTAGGCACCGCCGAAACTTGTGGAATAGAACAGCGGGAAAGAGGCGAAAGCAGCACCGCCGAAAGTGACGAGAGTGGTGAACGTCAGTTCCCACTTGCGCCCTATGGCATTCACTATCATCTGGCTCCAGTTGGGGTCGGGAGCATTCTGCAATATGGTCTGTCCACCCTGCACGAAAAGCAGGAACACCAGGATGCCGCCGAGCACGGATACAAGCACCCACCAGTAGTTTTGTAAAAATTCAAGTGTCATGGTCAAAAGCGATTACTTGTTAAGGTCTTTACGGGTAGACTTGTTGACCCAGTTAATCATTATGCTCACCTCAGCCGCCAGCAGGATGGTGAAGATTCCGGCAAACATCCAGAAAGTCACGATCACCGACGACACCGGAATGTCAGAAATAGCCGCGCAAGTCGGCAGCAGGTCCTGCACAGTCCATGGCTGACGTCCGACCTCAGCCACAGCCCATCCGGCCTCTGAGCAGAGCCACATCAGCGGCACAGACACCATGGCCACGAGCTGCATCCATCGGGCTGCCACAAAGCTATCCTCACGCTTGTAGACCCAGAAGAGCACCACCACGTAGAAAAGCAGGAAATAGCTGCCCAGCGCCACCATGACGCGGAACATATAGAAAGTCAGCGCCACCGGCGGGATAGCCTCCCCCGGCGAGTTGAAATAACCATAACCGAAATATGGGAAATTCTCCTGAATCTCCTCAGCCTTATAATGCATGGTGATTTCGTCACCCTCATCCATGGCCTTCGCAAACTCGCGCAGCGAAGCTTGCGCCATGCGTCCGCGGCGTATGCGCTCCTCATAGCTGACGGTGTTGACAGTGTCGCCATCCACCACATCCACGCCCCGGATGATATCGTTGATGCCCGGCACAAACGCATCCATATCATGGCGTGCCAGAATCGACAGACCCTTCGGCACTGAAATTTCAAACAGGTAGGGCTCCTCATCGTTGTTCCAGCGCTTCTCAGGGTTGACAATGCCCAGCGCCACGATGCTCTGGCCCGACGAACCCTCATACAGACCCTCCATGGCAGCCAGTTTCATCGGCTGGGTGCGTGTTACCTCTACAGCCGACCCGTCGCCGGTCCACATGCAGAGCAGCAGACCTGCCAGACCGATCCAGCCACCCACCTTGATAGAACGGATGGCAAACTCACGGTTGCTGCGTTTCCAAAGGAAGAAGCAGCTCACCCCGATGACAAATACCCCCGACAGCGCCCAGCCACTCAGCACGGCGTGGAAGAACTTGTTGACAGCCACTCCAGAGAAGAGCGACCAGAAATCCATCATCACATTTCGCATCTGCATCGCATCGAAACGCATTCCCACCGGATACTGCATCCACGAATTGGCCACCAGAATCCACAGCGCCGAGATTGATGCGCCTATAGCAGTCAGCCAAGTTGAGAGCAGATGAAACCTCTTCGACACCTTATTCCAGCCGAAAAACATCACCGCACCGAACGTAGCCTCCATGAAGAAAGCCAGGATACCCTCGATGGCCAGCGGCGCACCGAAGATGTCGCCCACAAACCAGGAATAGTTGCTCCAGTTGGTGCCGAACTCAAACTCAAGGATAATGCCCGTGGCCACGCCGATAGCGAAGTTGATGGCCAGCAGAGTCATCCAGAACTTGGTGGTGGTGAGCCATTTGGAATCATTCGTCTTAAGATAGATAGATTCCATCACGGCCACAATCACCGACAACCCCAGTGTGAGGGGCACGAAGAGCCAATGATAGATCGCGGTCATGGCAAACTGCCATCGCGACCAGTCGACTACAGAGATTAGATTATCCATAAGGTATATGTTGATTGTTTTATTTATCGGAATCCGGGGTGTGGCTGAGGTGGGTTCTCACGGCCGCCGCGCGCGCCTCATCATCGGCATAGTCGCGCTGCAGGATATTCGGAAAGAATATCAGCTTCACCACAAAAAACAGTACAATCAGCTTCAAGATAACAATCGCCCACAGGGTGCGCCCGATGGTCATTGACCGGAAGCCGTCGCGGTACATATCGATGAATCCTTTGGGAGTCATGGCATCAAGGTCTAAACAGGTTAAGGTGTCGGGCCGGGTGAGAGAAAGCCCCGGCTGACATCGTGATTGAATTAATCGTCAATCTGCGGCACAAAGACGCCTCTGAAAGCGTTTTTAATGCATGGCAGATTCAGAAATCTGTGCAGTCACAGAATATGAATATGCAAATATAAATAAAATTTCAAGTAATCTCTAAGAGATGTTAAATTTTTTTTGCTAAGAATGTAAAAAGTTACTATCTTTGTCTGCAAGTTGGCACGACCCCGGAGGCAGAGACTCTGCTGTGCGGGGCGCGGGCCGGCAGATTTTTTTACGAACAAGCACAGTTACAGAAATGGCCCTTTGGTTTGAATGCAAGATAAGATATGACCGCATGCAGGAGAATGGCGCGGTGAAGAAAGTCAACGAACCCTATCTTGTGGATGCCCTCAGCTTCACTGAAGCCGAAGCCCGGATAATTGAGGAGATGAAACCCTTCATCTCAGGCGACTTCAGCATCTCGGCAGTGAAGAAGACACGTGTGGCGGAGATATTCTTTGACCCGCGCGGCGACAAATGGTATATGGTGAAATACAACATCATCACCCTCGATGAGAAGAGCGGAGCCGAGAAGAAGTCGGCCGTGCTCACTCTCGTGCAGGCCGGTGACTTCGACACAGCCCTCGAAAACTTCAAAGATGGCATGAAGGGTACACTGGCCGACTTTGAGGTGGCCTCAATCACCGAGACAATGATAATGGATGTCTTCCCCATCAAATTGAGCGAAGCTACCCCCGAGTGAGCAATGCGCGGGGAGACACCGCACCCATGATAATCCCTCAGTTATGAATCAGATAGGAGAGCGCATAATCGAGCTTAAGAGCGAGATGCCGGCCGGCGTAGGCCTTGTGGCGGTATCCAAATTTCATCCTGCCGAAGCCATAGAGCAGGCATATGCCGCAGGACAGCGCAAATTTGGCGAGAGCCGGGTCCAGGAGCTGCTTCAGAAATGCGGTTCGCTGCCCTCTGACATAGAGTGGCACTTCATCGGCCACCTGCAGACCAATAAGGTGCGTCAGCTCATGGGGCGTGTGGCCCTCATAGAGAGTGTCGACACCGAGCATCTGCTTGAGTGCATCGACCGTGAGTCGGTGCGCGCCGGAGTGGTGACACGTGTGCTGATGCAGGTGCATGTGGCCCGCGAGGAGACAAAATTCGGCTTCCTGCCTGAAGAATTGCTTGAATATTTCAGCCAGCGCCGATTCGAGCAGCTGCAGGCCACGCATATATGCGGCGTGATGGGGATGGCCTCCAATACAACCGACACCTCGCGGGTGAGCGCGGATTTCGCACGCATCCATGAAGTTTATGCCCGGATTCTCGAGACAGCCCCCGACCTACGGGGGTTCGACACACTCTCGATGGGCATGAGCGGCGACTGGCAGCTGGCTGTGGCCGAGGGGAGTAATCTGATCCGAGTGGGCACCCGCATATTCGGGGAGCGCCAATACTGATGCAGACACCTCGATGTACTGATGCAGAGACGTGATGCAGAATCAAATTTAGATATAAGACCAAATATTCTTGATTATGGCACAGACAGAAAAACACAACACCCCCGCCTCCGCGCAGACAGGAGCGCCACAGGGGCGACGCAACTATGCGTTGCCTATCGTAATAATGTTTGCACTCTTCTTCATGATAGCCTTCGTCACCGGCTACCAGAATCCTCTCGGCTCGGTGATAGAGAAGATGTCGGCCGGAAATCCGATGATGTCGCAGCTCGGCACATTGGCCAACTTCATAGCCTACGCCTTCATGGGCTATCCGGCAGGTAAACTGCTTCAGGACAAAGGATATCGCGTCACTGCACTGTGGGCCGTCACAATCGGCTTCATCGGCGTGGCGATCACATATTTCTCAGGCTTTATCGCAGCTGACTCTACGGCAGTGGCAGTCTATCTCTGCGGCGCCTTCGTGGCAGGCTTCTCGATGTGTCTGCTCAACACGGTTGTCAACCCGATGCTCAACTCACTTGGCTCGACCCCTAACCAGGGCAACCAGCTTGTGCAGTTTGGAGGCACCTTCAATTCACTTGGAGCCACACTCGCACCGGTGATTGTGGGTGGACTCCTCGGCGGCGCCGCAAGCTCGATTTCATCGGCCAATCCGGTGTTCTATCTCGCCATGGGTATATTTGCGGTGGCCTTCATCGTGCTCTACTTCAGCAAACTCCCCGAGGCCGAAGACCTTGGCAAACCCTCAGAGAAGGTAAAGGTCATCAACGCGTTCGCCTATCGCAACTTCACTTTCGGTGTGCTCGCCATCTTCTGCTATGTGGGCCTTGAGGTCGGTATGGCCAACTGGACCTATCAGTTTCTTGAGAAGCACGTCGCTCTCAAAGATGCCAATGTGGCCTCGAGTGCGGCAATCGCCGGCACAGTAGTAGGCATCTACTGGCTGCTGATGCTCATAGGCCGACTCCTTGGCGGCCTGATAGGCGGCAAGGTGTCATCGCGCACGATGCTGACCATCTGCACCGTCGGCGCCATGGCCTTCATACTTCTTGGCCTTTACACCCCCGAACGCCTCGTGGGCTTCGTGGGATTTGAGGCTGCCCGCCTTGACTTCAGCATAGTGCAGGTGCCGCTCAATGCCATATTCTTTGTGCTCTGCGGCTTCTTCGCCTCGATTATGTGGGGCGCCATCTTCAACCTCTCGGTGACCGGACTCGGCAAATACACCGCCGTGGCCTCGGGTATATTCATGGTGATGGTGTGCGGCGGAGGCATCTTCCCCTGGCTGCAGTCATTTATCGCCGCCGGCTCGATACTCAACAGTTTCTGGCTCGACTTCGCATTAGCGACCTACATATTCATTTATGCATTGTTGCTATCGAGGCCCAAGAGCACGCTTCCGGAAGAGCCGGAGGTGCTTGTGGAAAAATAACCCTCAGACACACGCCCGCCCCGGCAGCAATCAGGCTGCCGGAGCGGTGTGCTTTTTTAAGCTCTACCTAAACATCTAATATACATTATGGACAAAAAATTAATGGAACGCGCTGCCGACAACATCCGCATTCTCATCACGCAGATGGTCGAGAAGGCAAAATCCGGACACCCCGGAGGCTCGATGGGTGGCGCCGACTTCGTGAACGTACTTTTCTCGAAAGTCATCAAGTATGATCCGCGCGATCCGGGATGGATAGCACGCGACCGCTTCTTTCTTGACCCCGGTCATCAGTCGCCGATGCTCTATGGAGTGCTGGCACTCACAGGGCGCTACACAATCGAGGAGCTCCAGCAGTTCCGCCAGTGGGGGAGTGTGACTCCCGGCCACCCGGAGCTTCAGCCCGAGCGCGGCGTCGACAACAGCAGCGGCCCGCTCGGTCAGGGACATGCCATGGCCGTGGGATGCGCCATTGCCGAGCGTTTCCTCGCAGCCCGCTTCGGCGAGATCGTGGCTCACAAGACCTATGCCTTCATCTCTGACGGCGGTATCCAGGAGGAGGTGTCGCAGGGAGCAGGCCGCATAGCCGGTATGCTCGGACTCAGCAACCTCATCATGTACTACGATGCCAATGAGGTTCAGCTCTCCACCACCGTAGCCGAAGTCACAAGCGAGGACACAGCCGCCAAGTATCGTGCCTGGGGCTGGAATGTGCTCGAGATTGACGGCTCTGACGCCGAGGCTATCTACGGCGCCCTCGAGATGGCCAAAGAGGAGAAAGAGCGTCCGACCCTGATCATCGGCCGCACCATCATGGCCCGCAAGGTTGTGAAGGCCGACGGCAGCTCGCTCGAAGGTGCTGTCAGCACCCATGGTCAGCCCCTCTCGAAAGCCGGAGCCGACATTGCTGCCACTGTGCGCAATCTCGGAGGCGACCCCGAGAATCCGTGGGTGATTTTCGATGATGTCCAGTCAATGTATGACCGTCGCCGCGAAGAGCTCGTGGCCGAGGCAGATGCCTGGAAGAGTGATTTTGCCCAGTGGAAGCAGGGCCATGCCGAAGAGGCCGAGCGTCTCGGCATGTATATGAGCGGCAAGCTCCCCGCCCTCGACCTTGACTCTATTGAGATCAAGCCTAATGCCGCCACCCGCACCACATCGTCAGCCGTGCTGCAATATCTCGGCAAGCATGTGGGCAACATGATAGTTTCGAGCGCCGACCTGGCCAATTCTGACAAGACCGACGGCTTCCTCAAGAGCACCGGCGCACTGCGTCATCATGACTTCAGCGGCGCCTTCCTGCACGCCGGCGTAGCAGAGCTCACCATGGCCTGCCTTATGAACGGCGTAGTGCTTCATGGAGGAATGGAGGCAGCCTGCGGCACCTTCTTCGTATTCTCCGACTACATGAAGCCTGCCATCCGCATGTCGGCCCTCATGGAGCTGCCGGTGAAATATGTATTCAGCCACGATGCCTTCCGTGTAGGCGAGGATGGCCCGACCCATCAGCCCGTGGAGCATGAGGCACAGATGCGTCTCCTTGAGGAACTGCACAATCTCAGCGGCCGCCGCTCGGTGCTCGTACTGCGTCCGGCCGACTCAGCCGAGGTGATAGAATGCTATAAGCTCGCGATGGCTACCAACAATCGTCCGACCGTGATGATTTTCTCACGTCAGGACCTCGAAGACCTCCCCGGCGCCGACCGCAGAGAGAAGGCCCGCGGCGTAGCCCGTGGCGGCTATATCGCCTGGGGCGAAGCTATCGAGAATCCGGATGTCACTCTCGTGGCCAACGGCAGCGAGGTGTCGTTGGCAGTGCATGTGGCAGAAGCCCTTCAGAGCGAGGGTGTAGCTGCGCGCGTCGTGTCGGTGCCCTCGATAGGCGAATATCTCGACCAGCCCGCCGACTACCGCAACTCCGTGATACCCGCCAGCGGCAAAGTCTTCGGCATCACATCCGGACTCCCCTCGACGCTTTATCCCGTGATGCGTGGCGACTGGAGAGTCTACGGCCTCAAGCGCTTCGGCGCCTCAGCTCCCGCCAAGGTGCTCGACGAGAAATTCGGCTATACTGTTGACTCGATGCTCGCCGAAGTCAAGAACTTCCTCGGTCAGTAATCGGCATCCTCAACCGGCGATTGAAAATCCCGCGCAAATTCATCAAATCGGGGCCAATGCAGATAAATAACGCCCCGTCAGCGACCGACAAAGGAGCTGACGGGGCACTCTGAGACTAATAAATAATTGAACGGTAGGGTGTTGGTGAAAAAATGGTTAAAATTAATTAAAGTTCAACTAACTTTTCAGAGCACTCCTTTGTTATGAAGATGTGATTCGAACGGAAATATAAGGCAAGAGGCCCGCGCCGCAAGGCTATTTCCGGTGAAAAGAGAGAGGAATTAACAGAAATTTCTTAAGAAATGGGAAAAAGACCCAAAAAAGTTAAACATTTTTTAAGGAATGCGTGTTAGTCTATAAAATTTTAATTAACTTTGCGCCATCAATTCCCTAAAGTGGATAAACCGGCAGGAATTGAGCCAGCAAGGCAACCGACAAAAATTATTAACTATTTAATATTGTTGTTCTATGAAAAAAAGTGTATTACTCGCTCTCGCAGCTCTCGCAGTAAGTGCAACTCCGGCGCTTGCTCAGGAGGTGGTTTATGAGCCCGACTGCTCTCAGGGCATCCTGAGAAACTCAGCCAAAGACAACTGGTTTATCACAGTTGAAGGTGGTGCGAACATTATGTTCAGCAAGCACGACATCGTGGCTCCTATCAAAGACCGTATCGCTCCTAACGCAGCTATCTACTTCGGCAAATGGGTAGATCCCAACTTCGGTTTCCGTTTCGGTATCAACTGGATGAACACCAAGGGTGCTACTACAGCTGACGGTCAGTACCGCAAAATGACAGCTACAACACCCATCAAGGATCACCCCGGCTACTATACAGAGTCATTCCAGGCCCTCGGCCCCGAATTTGACGTAATGATCAACCTGACCAACTGGTGGTGTGGCTATCGTCCCGGCCGTGTCTACAACGCCGTTCTTCACGGTGGTGCAGGTGCATACTGGACAGCAGCACGCACACTCAACGCCAAGGGTGAGGGTCGTTGGGAGAATGCTCACAACACTCTCATGTTCGCAACACTCGGTTTGCAGAACAACTTCCGTCTGAGCCAGCACGTAGACTTCTTCATCGACCTGCAGTACACCATCATGGACTTCACTGCACTTCGTCACGATGCAGCCGTTTACGCAGGTTTCAACTTCAACCTCGGCAAGACAACTTGGGATTGCCCCGTTACAGCTGTTTGCCCGACTTGGAAGTACACAGATGCAGAGGGTGACGCTCTCGTAGCTAAGCTCAACGCAGCTGACCGCAAGATCGCTGACCTCCAGCAGCAGCTCGACGCTTGCCTCAAGCGCCCCGCAGCAGTAGAGAAGGTTCAGGACTGCGAAGGTCTCGCTACTGTATACTATCCCATCAATCAGTACGGCCTCTCAGCTCGTGAGAAGACTATCCTGAAGTCAGTTGCTTCTGTAATGCAGGAGAACCCCAACAAGAAGTATGTCCTCACCGGCTATGCTGACAACTACACCGGCACTGACGAGATCAACGATCGCCTCCGTCAGCAGCGTGTAGACGGCGTTCGCAACTACCTCGTAAGCTGTGGTGTTGACGCTGCTCAGCTCGATGTTCGCACTGACAACGCTAACCTCACTGACTACGGTGTGAAGGCTGCTCCTCTGGATCGCGCCGTTACAATCCGTCTGGCCGACTAATCTCCAGCAGATTATAAAAAGCTAACGCATAATTTCAGGGCGTGTCAAATATCAGATTTGACACGCCCTGTCTTGCTTTTGAAATGAAGCGATGCAGATAGTATATGAAGATAACCACGTGATAGTGGTCAATAAGCAGGCCGGAGAGATAGTGCAGGGGGATAAGACGGGTGACAAGCCGCTGTCGGAAATGATTAAGGAGTATCTCAAAGAGAAGTATCAGAAGCCCGGCAACGTGTTCTGTGGCGTTGTGCACCGCATTGACCGTCCGGTGTCGGGACTCGTGATATTTGCCCGCACCTCGAAGGCTCTGACGCGCTTGAATGAGATGCTGCGCAAGAATGAGATTCATAAGACCTACTGGGCCATGGTCGAGGGGCATCCTGCCGACGATGAGGGGAAGCTGGAATGCTATATGCGCTCTGACGGCCGAATGAATAAATCGTTTGTATGCAAAGAGGGTGATCCTGATGCCAAACGGGCCGAACTGCATTATAAGGTGGTGGCCCGTGGCGACCGTTACAGTATACTCGAGGTGCGTCTCATCACGGGGCGCAAACATCAGATACGTCTTCAGCTCTCGCAGCTGGGGCATCCGATACAGGGTGATCTGAAATATGGCGCGCGCCGCAGCAATCCTGATGGCGGCATATCGTTGCTTGCCAAGCGCATCGAATTTGTGCATCCGGTAAGCAAGGAGAATATCTCGCTTGAGGTTGATCCGCTGCCGCAGATGCAGAAGCTGCTCGGCTGACTTATGGGCGGCTTAACCGCACTACGTTATAACTACACTAAAGCCTTCGGCTATGGCCGGAGGCTTTTTTCGCTTTGGAGGGTCGGGGAGGGCTTGCTGCAATTATTATATTGTTTTCTATTGGGAGCGGTGGGTGCTCTTGTCGCAAGCCGGCGGGGCGCGGTAATGTCGTGAGAGGGAGGTGGTCCTGTCTGGAGCGGGTTAGTTATCTTGCTTGAAGATAAAAGAAAAAGCATCGGAGTCTTTCGACTTCGATGCTTTGATTGGTAGCGGGAAGAGGACTCGAACCTCTGACCTTTGGGTTATGAGCCCAACGAGCTACCACTGCTCCATCCCGCGGTATTGCGAGTGCAAAGTTACAACAAAATCGGGCGTTTGTCAAGTTTTTTAGGGAAATATTTGAGTTAAAAACTGTTAAAATTTTATAACATTCTAATTATTAGCTCATTAGTGTCCACTAAAAATTTTGGAGGACACTAATCGGTTAAATAATTAAACA
>OFGC01000269.1_pt1 | contig 59276 bp, 45 predicted proteins | sample 1521691 | NCBI WGS metagenome assembly OFGC01 (sample SAMEA3504121, study PRJEB24116) | mouse gut metagenome | biome: mouse gut; feature: mouse-associated habitat; material: faeces | place: Denmark | collected 2011
CGCCCAGGAGCATCCTCTGGGGGTATACCATCCTCATGCAAATCTGCATCACATCAAAAAGGAGAACATCGGCCTTATAGAGGTGATGGGGCTGGCCGTGCTGCCTGCCCGTCTGAAGGAGGAGATGGCCCAACTGAAGGAGGCGGTTCTGGCAGGGAAGGATCTGCGTGGGGATGAGAATCTGGCAAAACACGCGGACTGGGTGGAAGAATTTTCTCCCAGGTATCAGAAGATCCAGGGGGATAATATTGACAGCATTATTGAAAAGGAGATTGGCCTGGTATTTCTTGAGGTGCTCAAGGATGCAGGAGTCTATAAGAGGACTCCGGAAGGACAGAAGGCTTTTGACCTGTTCCTGAGCAGCCTGTGACAGGGGAAGAATGCAGGGACATGCCCTCAGGCGTGATACTTTTTGCAAGTGAAGGGGAACAGGCTGTATCGGCTGCGGCATTTGTGTCAAAAATTGTCCCAGCCAGGCTGTGGCCGTGGCGGATTTCCACGCGGTGATTGATCAGGAAAAGTGTGTGGGATGCGGAGCCTGTGCAGAAAAATGCCCCAAGAAGGCCATTGTTGAGATCGGCGGGACCGCCGGCGGGACACGGCATCAGGGATAAGGAGTATAAGCATGAGATTACCGGAAGACTATGATGATCATTCCAGCATGACCCCCACCGTGATCATGACCATTGTGGCTGTGACTGCGTTTGTGGGAGCCATACTGATCATGGTTCTGATGATGAATAACGATACTAAAAACGGCAGCCTCCGGGACCAGCTTGCCAGCGAAGAGGTGCAGGGTTCTTCTCCCGTAGTTTTGGCGCCGGATGTGGATGAACTGCTGACGGGAAGCACTCTCCTGCCGGAGGACCTGGATTTTTGGGATAAGTACCCGCCCAAGGAGCCGGAGGAGCCCTCGGAGGAGACTCCGCCGCCCCAGGAGGCGGTTGAGAACGATCCGGCCACCGACGGAAAGCACACGTTGGTGCAGTATTCCAACGGCAAGGAGGAATGGGTGCTGATCAGCCCTTATCTGCCCAAGCATGAGTATGACTTTACCAGGCTGGTCTGTCAGTCCGATCTGATGAAATATTATGTGGACGGCAGGCAGACCTCTTATGTGGGCGTGGATATCTCCAAGGTACAGGATTATGTGGACTTTGTGAAGGTAAAAAAATCGGGAATTAATTTTGTGATGCTTCGGGCGGGAGCCAGAGGCTACGGCACGGGTCAGCTGATCGTGGACGATTATTTTAATGACAATTTAAAAAGGGCCACCGATGCGGGGCTGGAGGTGGGAGTATATTTCTTCTCCCAGGCGATTACCAAGGAGGAGGCTGTGGAGGAAGCCAATATGGTTCTGGAGAATCTGGGAGAATATCAGATTTCCTATCCCATAGCCTTTGATATGGAGTTTATCGAAAATGACCAAGCCCGGATTGACTCTCTGAGCAAGGCTGACAAGACCGCCATTGCAAAGGCTTTTCTGGATACCATCGCCGCCGCAGGTTACAAGACCATGCTGTACGGCAATAAGGAATGGCTGATAAAGGAGATAGATATGTCCAAGCTGACGGCTTACGATGTGTGGCTTTCCCAGCTCACGGATGTCCCCGACTATCCCTATCAGTTTACCATGTGGCAGTACAGCACCCAGGGCTCTGTAGACGGAATCGCGGGGGCGGTAAATATGAATATCAGCTTTATTGATTACTCGGAGAAGTGAAGTATTTTGTATCTTCCCTATGGTCTGTAGGCGGTAAGCTTGGGAGAGATTTGCAGGCCGGTATATATTTCGGCGTATTTGCTGGGTGAAAGCCCTTCAATGTAATTGGCAGTAAATCCTTTTGCAACGCCGTTTTTTTTCAGAATATCAATGGCCTTATTGTAGGCAATGGCGGCTTCCAGCTGGCTGGAATAGCGGCCTACCAGATAATTTCCTTTTATATGAATGCGGACAGCGTAAATGGGCTGTCCGTTTTTTTGTTCTATAGTTACGCCGTGGTAGGTATTCAGGATCAGAAGATTTTCCCGGCGGAAATCCGTGGGATCTCCGTTGATAAAGCGAAAGTCCCGGTCTTCTCGGGCGAAGGGCTTTATGCCGTAACGGGAGGCGATGCTGACCTGGAGACCGTAGTCTGCCACAAAGTAGTGGTTTCCCCGGCACATGATTTTGTGGGAGGAGTAGTAGAAAAGGTCATCCAGATCAAATTTCAGTACCCGGACGGGAGAAAGATAGTAATAAAACATTTTCTGCCCCATATAGATGGGAGTGCCGAAATAGATGCCGTTGTCCCGGAAATTGGCCAGACTGACCCACTTTTCAAAAGGCAGAGGAGAGGAATCAGGATAGTTTTCCGGAAGGCAGGAGGCATCGGACAGGACTCGTCGGCCCTCCCTGTAGGCGGCATGGGCGTCTTCCGGCGTGGAAAATCCTCCCAGACTGATATGTTTTCCTCTTTCGGTGAGAGAAGAGCGGAAATAGACTTCTCCATTTTTCCGGAGGGCGGTGAACACACCCTTGAGGGAAGGAGGATTTTTTCCGGTCTGTTTTTTGGGGCTTTGCTTTTTATTGTCTTCCAAGGAGAGCATATCCTTTCTGCTTATGTGTTCACGGCGCGTCATCAGAATTAGTATACCATCATTTTTCCTTACAACACAATATTTTGGAAATATTTTTCAGCTCAGGTTCATATACTGTTACTATTCACAGGCTTGTACCGCTGGTTTTCATTTTTCGTTGGGAAGCCTGCTTATGTAAAATGTGCCCAAGACATAATTCGTGCGGATTATGTTACTGCTCACGGCGGCGCGATTAACAGCTGCGCAGATATAGCGGGGTGGCGTCGGAAGATTCTGTGTTGCGGGAAAGGATAAAAATCATGTATAAAAAAGCCATAGGCTTGCTGTTGCTGGGAAATTTGATTTTGCTATTGGGATTTGCGTGTGTAAGGGGGGCGGAGGCCGCAAGGCTGACCGCCCAGCCGATGGAACAGCTGCGTCTGGATCTGGAGGATCTGATGGAAAAGGAGGACTCCATGGAAGAGGGGCATTCCATGGCTTCCGGATTCATACAGGAGGCCGGGAAAAGTGCGCTGGATTGGACTGACTTCTATATGACGCTGGGAATCGGGGAGGTACAGGTGTCCGTTTCAGGACAGCGTGTGGTGGACTATCAGATGATGGAGCCGGCAGATGTCTGGAATCTGTCCGAGGAAGATCGAGAGGTGCTGCTGCGGATCGTGGAGGCGGAGGCGGGAAGCGAGGATGAGGACGGAAGGCTTCTGGTAGCCAATGTGGTGCTGAACCGGGTGGTCAGCGATTTGTTTCCCGATACGGTGCCGGATGTGGTATTCCAGCGGGGAAAAGGTGTGACCCAGTTTTCTCCGGTAGCCAGTGGGAGTTATTACAGGGTAAAGGTCAGTGAGACCACTGTCTCGGCGGTGGAACGTGCTCTGAAGGGGGAAGATATTTCCCAGGGAGCGCTGTATTTTGCTTCCAGGAGGTATGCTTCCGACAGCAATATGAGATGGTTTGACGAGAAGCTGACTTTTCTGTTTCAGCATGGGGGACATGAATTTTTCAAGTGACTTGCACCGTGAAAAAAAGTGTGCTATACTGAAACACCACAGAAGAAATGCAGAAAAAATACAGAAAAATACAGAGGGAGCTGCCATGGAAATATTGTATAAAAGCACGCGGAGCGGCGAAAAGCCTGTGCGGGCATCGGAGGCTATATTAAAGGGGCTGGCCGATGACGGAGGGCTGTTTGTGCCGGAGCGTATTCCTGAAATGGACAAAAGTTTGAAAGAGCTGTCGCAGATGACCTATCAGGAGACCGCTTATGAGGTGATGAAGCTTTTCTTTACGGATTTTTCGGAGGAAGAGTTAAAGAGCTGTATTGAAAAGGCTTATGATTCCAAGTTCGACACGGAGGCAGTGGTTCCGCTGGCAGAGGCGGGGGGCGCTTACTATCTGGAGCTGTTCCATGGCCCTACCATTGCTTTTAAGGATATGGCTTTGTCTATTCTGCCCCATCTGATGATTACTTCCGCCAGAAAGAATAATGTTAAAAATGAGATCGTTATCCTGACGGCCACCTCCGGTGATACCGGAAAAGCGGCTCTGGCAGGCTTTGCCGGGGTGGAGGGCACCAGGATCATGGTCTTTTACCCCAAAGGCGGCGTCAGCCCGATCCAGGAAAAGCAGATGGTGACCCAGACCGGGGACAATACCTGTGTGGTGGGTATTCACGGTAATTTTGACGATGCCCAGACCGGCGTAAAAAGGATATTCTCTGACAGGGAACTGGCGGAGGAGCTGGCTGAGCAGGGATTTCAGTTTTCTTCGGCCAATTCCATCAATATCGGACGGCTGATCCCCCAGATCTGTTATTACGTTTACGCCTGCGCCCGGCTGTTGGCGGAAGGGCGGATCGAAGAGGGAGACACAGTGAATGCTGTGGTGCCCACCGGCAATTTCGGCAATATTCTCGCGGCCTATTATGCGAAGCGGATGGGACTTCCCCTGGGAAAGCTGATATGTGCATCCAATGAAAATAAAGTGCTTTATGACTTTTTCCGCACCGGTACTTATGACAGAAACAGGGAGTTTATATTGACCAGTTCGCCGTCCATGGATATTCTGGTATCCAGCAATCTGGAGCGGCTGATTTATCATATAGCAGGGGATGATTCCCAGAAAAACAGAGAGCTGATGGAGACGCTGGTCAGCCGGGGAAGCTATGAAATCACAGAGGAAATGAGAGCGGCACTGGAGGATTTCTACGGGAATTATGCAGACGAAGGTGAGACGGCGGAAGAGATCCGGCGGCTTTATGAGTCCTGCGGTTATGTAGTGGATACCCATACGGCGGTAGCCTCTGCGGTTTACCAAAAGTATACGGCCCAGACAGGGGACAGAGAAAAAACCATAATTGCTTCCACGGCCAGTCCTTTTAAGTTTACCCGGAGCGTTATGGAGGCCATTGACGGAAAATGTCAGGATATGGACGATTTTGCCCTGGTGGACCGGCTGTCGTCCCTGGCCAATGTGGAGGTTCCCCGTGCTGTGGAGGAAATTCGTAATGCACCCGTAATCCACCGGTCAGAGTGCGATGCGGATCAGATGAAGGATACGGTAAGAAAATTTTTGCTGGAGGGAAAGAGCTTATGACAACGGAAGAAATGTTGAGCAGAGTGGATCATACCCAGCTGAAGGCTTTTGCCACATGGGAGGACATTGTGAGCCTGTGCGACGAGGCGGTGGAGTTTCATACCGCCAGTGTCTGCGTGCCGCCCTGTTATGTAAAGCGGATTCATGATACATATGGGGATAAGGTTAATATCTGCACGGTGATCGGGTTCCCCTTAGGCTACAGCGTGACGGAGGCCAAGGCTGCGGAGATCAGGCAGGCCCTGGCGGAGGGCTGCAATGAGATTGACATGGTGGTCAATATCAGCGATGTAAAGAACGGGGATTTTGACAAGGTGGAGCAGGAGATCCGCACCCTTAAAGGCGTCTGCGGAGACCATATTCTGAAGGTGATTATCGAGGCCTGCTACCTGACACAGGAGGAAAAGATTGCCATGTGCAGGGCTGTGACAAATGCGGGAGCGGATTACATCAAGACCTCCACAGGCTTCGGAACCGGCGGCGCCGTAAGAGAGGACGTGGAGCTGTTCCGCAAATATATCGGTCCTCAGGTCAGAATCAAGGCCGCAGGAGGAATTTCCACTCTGGAGGATTTGGAGATGTTTATTTCCCTGGGCTGTGACCGTATCGGTACATCCAGAGCGGTGGGACTTTGCAGAGGGCAGAGTGTAAAAGGAGATTATTAAACGGCGGTTCCGCGAGGCGTTTTTGTGCGCTGTTTGCATAAAAACGCCGGGCAGCACAGTGCATCATGTTACTATTTGCGGCGAATCCGTGAATAATAAGGATTTGGAAGGAAGGGTACGGGATATGGAAAATGCGGTGATCTGCGGCAGACTTACAAAACTGAGAGAACGAATGCAGGCGGAGGGAATCGACTATTATATGATTCCCACTGCCGATTTTCATAATTCGGAATATGTAAATGATTATTTTATGGTGAGAGAATATTTCTCTCATTTTTCCGGTTCCAACGGAACGCTGCTGGTATGGCAGGACGGCGCCGGACTCTGGACGGACGGACGCTATTTTATCCAGGCCGAGAAAGAGCTTCAGGGCACAGGAATCGCACTGTTCCGTATGCAGGACGAGGGTGTCCCGGACATGGACGAATTTCTCAGCCAAAATATGAAGCAGGGGCAGACTCTTGGATTTGACGGAAGAGTTGTGTCCGCTTCAGAGGGGAAAAAGCTGGAAAAAAAGCTGGCCGGTAAGGAAGTAAGTTTTTTGTTTGAAAAGGATCTGGCGGAAACCATATGGACGGACAGACCGGCTTTTCCCGCAGGCAGAGTGTGGATGCTGGATGAGGCCCTGGCCGGTAAAAGCGTAGAGGAAAAGCTGGGGGAGACGCTGGAGAAGGTTGAGAAGGAAGGTGCGGACAGCCTGTTTCTTACAAAGCTGGATGATCTCATGTGGCTTTTCAATATCAGAGGCTGTGACGTGGAATGCAATCCGGTGGCTATGTCCTACGCATATCTTTCCCGGGAAGAGACAGTGCTGTTTATCCAGAAGGCCGTTCTGGAGGACACTGCCGCGGCTTCTCTTGCCGCCAAGGGTGTTAAGGTGGAAGAGTATGATACCGTGACGGATTATCTGAAGACCTTGCCGGAGGGACGTAAGGTTATGGCGGATCAGCGTCAGTGCAGTTATGCCCTTTATCGGATCCTGTCCGGAAGGCAGACAGTGGTGGAGAAAAAGAATCCCACAGAGCTGCTGAAGGCGGTGAAAAATCCTGTGGAGCTGGCCCATATGGAAGATATTTATCTGAAGGACAGCGTGGCGCTCACCAGGTTTATTTATTGGTTAAAGACCAATATCGGCAAGATAGAGATCACGGAGGTGACGGCGGCGGACCACCTGGAAATGCTACGCCGTCAGATTCCGGAATTTTTGGATTTGTCCTTTCCCACCATCGCCGGTTACGGGGAAAATGCGGCTATGATGCATTACGAAGCCACACCTGACAGCTGTGCGGTGCTGAAGCCAGAAGGAATGCTTTTGGTGGATTCCGGGGGACAGTACCTGGGAGGTACCACGGATGTGACCAGGACGATTGTGCTGGGGCCTGTATCCGATGAGATCCGCAGGCACTATACGGCTGTGGCGGCAGGAATGCTTCAGATGACCAACGCCCGCTGGATTCACGGCTGTACCGGGAGAAACCTGGATATACTGGCCCGTCAGCCCGTTTGGGAGCTGGGGCTGGATTATAAATGCGGCACCGGTCATGGAGTGGGCTATATTCTGAATGTGCACGAGGGTCCTCAGGGACTGAGATGGCGTTATGTGGAAGGGGTGTCGGAAGCTGTTATTGAGGCCAGCATGGACATTACCAATGAACCTGGTGTTTATGTGGAGGGAAGCCACGGCATCCGCATTGAAAACGTGATGGTGGCGGAGAACGACGTGAAGAATGAATATGGTCAGTTTATGTATTTTAAGACGCTGACCTGGGTTCCCATCGATATGGATGGGATAGACGAGCGATATTTGACACAGACGCAGAAGGAGTATCTGTATACATATCAGAGGCAGGTTTATGAGAGGCTTGCTCCCTTCCTGGAGGAGGAAGAACGGGAGTGGCTGAAGAAGGAAACCAGGGTGGAGTAGGGAGTGACTGTGTTCGCACAGCCGCGCCAGATGCCGCTGCTGTGTTCGTTCAGCCGCGCCAGGTGCAACTGCTGTGTTCGTTCAGCCGCGCCATTCGCAAAGCCGCGCTTTCAGCGTTTATCGCTTGCTGCGCAAGCTGTCTTTGCTCATAGTATGGCGCTCCCTCAGTCACTGCATATGACGGAAAATTTGTGCGAGCACAATTTTCCGTCATCCTCAGTGACTGGCTGAACTGGTAATCTAAAATCTGTATAAATTCCGTGCGGGCTTTCTTGACTTTTTGGGGAGGCTTTGAGATAATAGGTAAGAATATGGTGGTTCTTTCAATTGCGGGGGATTACCGTAAAATCAAGGCTGACTCGCCGGGCCTGGGAACCGGAGAGTGAGAATACATTTTTAAGGAGGACGTTTAGAATGTCAACAAAAGCGTATTACCCTATTTCTGAAATTGGCGCTGGCAAGCCCGGTTTCAGCAAGACGCGTTCTATCATCGAGGCGGCTTTCTACGGAAACAACGTAGTAAAGGTCAATACCTTGAGAGAAGCCTATGAACTGGCCAAGAATTCTCCCGGAACTGTGGTTACGGATATGCCGGTATACAGAGCGGAAGAGCAGGGACTGGACAAGGATGCCAAGGTGTTGCTGTTCAATGACGGCGCCGTTACAGGCCGTTATGCAGCTGCCCGCCGTATCAAGGGCGAGCCCGGTGTGGATGCCGTGAAGCTTGACAAGGTGGTTATGGATGCCGTTTACAGAACCCGCTGGGAGACCATGTACCATGCAGAGTGCTTTATCGGTCTGGATCCCGAGTTTATGGTAAAGGCTCACCTTCTGATTCCGGAAGGGGAAGAGAACATCCTTTACAACTGGATGCTGAATTTCCAGTATATGTCTGACGAGTATGTGAGAATGTACAGAAATTCTCAGCCGGTGGGAGAGGGCAAGGAGCCGGATATCTATATCTTCTCCAATCCTCAGTGGACTCCCGCTGAGGCTCCCGATGTTGACTACAGCTGCCTGAGCGATCCTCTGACCCTGTGCTATTTTGATACGGATCAGAACTGTGCCGCTATCCTGGGCATGAAGTATTTCGGCGAGCATAAGAAGGGTACCCTGACCATGGCCTGGGCTATGGCTAACAGAAACGGCTATGCATCCTGCCATGGCGGACAGAAGGAGTACACGTTGGCCGACGGCAGCAAGTATGTGGCTTCCGTATACGGTTTGTCAGGTTCCGGAAAGTCCACCCTGACCCATGCAAAGCACAACGGCAAGTACGAGATCAAGGTTCTGCATGATGATGCGTTCATTATCAATACCGATACCTGCGCTTCCATTGCTCTGGAGCCCTCTTACTTTGACAAAACTGCCGATTATCCTACAGGCTGTGCGGACAACAAGTTCCTGCTCACCGCTCAGAACTGCTCCGCTACCCTGGATGAGGACGGAAAGGTACAGCTGGTGACTGAGGACATCAGAAACGGTAACGGACGCGCTATCAAGTCAAAGCTGTGGTCTCCTAACCGTGTGGATAAGATCGACGCACCTGTAAATGCTATTTTCTGGATCATGAAGGATCCTACCATTCCTCCTGTGGTGAAGCTCAAAGGCGCGGCCCTTGCTTCCGTAATGGGTGCGACTCTGGCTACCAAGACCTCTACCGCAGAGCGTGTGGCGGCAGGCACCGATATGAATGCTCTTCGTATCGTTCCTTATGCAAATCCGTTCAGAACCTATCCTCTGGTACACGACTATGATAAGTTCAAGAAGCTGGTGGAAGAGAAGAATGTAGACTGCTACATCGTAAATACCGGTGACTTTATGGGCACCAAGGTGAAGCCTGCAGATACTCTGGGAATTCTGGAGAGCATCGTGGAGGGCAAGGCCAGCTTTGAGAAGTGGGGCAACTTTGAGGATATCGAGATCATGTACGACTGGAATGGCAAGACTGCCGATTTCCGTCCTGACTTGAAGGATGCAGATTATGTTGCCGCTTTGAAGAAAGCAATGCAGGACCGCGTAAAGGCTGTGGAAGATTTCGCAACCAAGAAGGAAGGCTACGACAAGCTTCCCGACGAGGCTCTGAATGCCCTGAAGAAGCTGGTGGACGAGGCTTCCGCTCTGTAAAATAAGTTCATAGAAGCGCGCAGGAAAGAACTTTTCTGTGTATACAATCAACGCCGCAGGAGGCTTCTGCTTCCTGTGGCGTTGTTGCTTGCAATTCTCAAAATCGGAATTCGGTGTTAGCTAATTATATTTTCAATCTCGATCTTATCGCCCCATCATCCTCATCTTTTCCAACAACTTCAAATCCACTGCCCAGGCATAACCGCTCCGATGCTTTATTTTCCGGATGCCAGGACGCATATATATACTCAACAGTTCCATAAGGAAATGTCTTTATGTATTCAATGATTTTTTTCATTGTTTCTTTTCCAATACCTTTTCCCTGATAATCCTTTGCAATCATTAATCTGTAAATCTCATATCCGGGAGTATCATCAAAATCACATTCTTTTTCGTATGTTATAAGAGTAAATCCTATCATTTTGTCATTACAGTATATTCCAAATGGGATACATCTGTAATATTTTTCTGCATCCTCTTTATTTGCATCTGAATGCGCATATGCCTCTGCCAAGCTAAAAATGTTTGGATTAACAAACTGTTTTTGCCAATCATGTACGTCAAGTTCAATGCACTCCATCCAATTATCATGATTTATTTTTTTTAAATTAACCATAGTTTTTCCTCCGCAATTTCCGATTTGTCGATAGCTTCATCATAGCACTTCGTTTCCTGAAATGAAATAGATTTTTTCCCGGTCACACCTGCATCAGTTTCCTCCGGCTTAAGGTATTGGATGGCATGGTGGTGAAGCCGGCTGCATGAGAGTTTAGTTTTACTCTTTTTTGATGATAATTTACTTGCAATATTATGTGTCAGACTATATAATTATTATATCAGATAAATTCTGACAAAAGCAACGCGTCAGGGACATTGTACTGTCAATCACGAAGGCAGACCCCAGAAAACCAGGTCCCAGAAAACGTGAAGTCTTTGTTATGACGCGGCAGGTTCGGCAGAGTACAGTAAACGAAAGGGGACATCCATGGAAAGTAAAGTGATCAAATTTTACTCGAAGGCAGGAAGCAATATTGTCCTGCGCGCAATCCCGGGGCATTTTGCCACCAGTCATTCCCATATTAATTACTATGCGGATATGACCTATTTAAAAACCCGAAGGAGCGAGGCGTCTGCGGTGGCCAAGGCATTTGTACAGCGATTTCCTGTGGAGACGGTGGTTGATACCATTGTCTGTATGGACGGTACGGAAGTAATCGGCGCCTATATGGCGGAAGAGCTGGAAAGGGGAAATTTTCCCAATCATAATATGCACCATACGGTTTATGTGGTGACGCCGGAGTTTAATTTTAACAACCAGATGATTTTCCGGGACAATCTTGTGCCTGCCATCAAAGGGAAAAATGTGGTTCTGCTTCTGGCTACCACTACCACGGGCCTGACCATCGGCAGAAGCATGGCCTGTATTGATTATTACGGCGGCAAGGTACAGCAGATCTGTTCTGTGTTCAGCGCCGTCTCTTCCATTGACGGACATTCTGTGGAGAGTATTTTCACCACGGCTGACGTGCCCGGTTATCAGGCATATGAGGCCTATGCCTGTCCCTATTGCAAGAATAAACAGAAACTTGACGCCATGGTTAACGGATATGGATATTCTAAGCTGTAAATGGCAAAAATTTCTGTTGTAATCTTCGTACATATTCGTTATAATAATAGTAACCTGAAATGCACGATAACTTCTGTTCAGTTTTGAACCTACATTTCTTTAAACGGGACTCCTATATCGCCAAGTGGCTGTCAGGCCCTCACTTGCCGGCGCAGACCGGTAAGGATCGGAAGGGAAGGCAAAAGCTGTGGCTGCGGTAACCCACCTAGCATTGCTAGGAGTCAAAAGACAGGAGGCGGCATTTTGGGGATATACAGAAGAAAAGAGCAGCCCGAAAGGCTGCTCTTTTATGCACACGGAGCAGAAAGGTATATGCTGCTTTCGCAGTCTGCCCCGGCACGACGAGCAGGGGGAAAAACCGCCCCTGCTCCATTGCAGAAGAGCTTTGCAGTATCATAACATTGAGACGGGGGAGAGAATATTGGACAGAGACAGACGCGGATGGAACAGATCCCAGCGGATGCAGATGAAGGCATTTATCTGTGTGCTGGGGTTTTTGCTGATAATTATTTTGCTTTTCGGAAAGCTGTTGGGATTGTTGATACATAGGGGAGCGGGAGATGAGGAAGAGCCGGAGCCTTCCGTTCCTCATATTCCCGTGGTGGAAACCTTTTCAAACGTGTGGATTCTGGAGGAGAAGCCGGAGGGTATTCTTATTTTCCGGGATGGGGAGCGAATGGATTTGAGCTTTGCGGAGAGTTTGGAGGAAGGCGTTGAGGCGGTTTCCAGGCCCGCGGGATCCCTGCGGGAGCAGGTGGCGGATGTGACGCTCACAGACGGCCTGGTCACGGAGGTGGTGCCAAAGACGACAAAAATCAATGGAAGGATCCTCAGCGCCAATGAGGGCGGCATCGAAGTGGAGGGCTTCGGGAGGCTTCCGTTGGCAGCGGATTATAAGGGTTACCGCCTGTATGACAGTCTGGAGATGTGTACGGCGGCAGATCTGCGCTTCGGGTATGATTTTACGGATTTCTGTGTGGAGAATGGGGAGATCTGCGGTATCCTTATGGTTAAGGAGGAGGCCATGGAGTATATCCGGGTACTGATCCGGTCAGGGGATTATGAGGGGATTCTTCATTCCGGCCCGGTGGTTACGGCGGATACAGATTTCACTGTGACCTACGGCGCGTATGGAAGCCTGAAGGAGGAAAAGCATCAGGCAGGAGAGGAGATTACTTTTTCACCGGACAGCGCCTATTTTGAGGGGAGCCGGGTGTGGATTACACCGGAGGTGCTTACCGGGAAGGTGGTTCTGCAAAATGTGGGAAGAAGCCAGGGAACGCCTTCTTATCGGGGAAAAATGGAATTGCTGCTGACGGAAGGAGGGATTGCTGTAATCAATGAGGTGCTGTTGGAGGAATATCTGTACAGTGTGGTGCCCAGTGAGATGCCCTCAAGCTACCCCGGGGAGGCGCTGAAGGCACAGGCCGTCTGTGCCAGAACTTACGCCTATGGCCATATGGAGCATGCGGGGTATCCTAAATACGGCGCGCATGTGGACGACAGTACCTCCTACCAGGTTTACAATAATATTCTGGAGCAGGAGAGCACCACCACCGCAGTGAAGGAGACTTATGGACAGCTGCTGTATACGGCGGAGGGAAATCTGGCGGGAACATATTATTACTCCACCTCCTGCGGCATGGGCAGTGAGGCTACAATCTGGAAAACGGAGACTGCCCCCACTCTCACTTATCTGAAGGCCAAGGCCTTGAGCCGCAGTAATATGGAGCAGGCTGTTGCCGTCATGTCAGGTGGACTGCCCGTCCAGAGCATCGGGGAGGACATGGGTGCGCTGCTGCAGCAGGAGGAGGCCTTCGCTGCCTTTATCACCGCTAAAAATCCGGATGACTTTGAATACGGCGAGGGATGGTACAGATGGACCTATCAGGTGGAGAAGCTGGATAGGGATCATCTTCGGAAGGTTCTTCAGAAAAGATATGAGGCCAACAGCAGTCTGGTGCTGACCTGGGACGGCGAAGAGTATGTCAGTAAAAAGATCGATACGCTGGATGAGATTATAGATATCCGGGTGGAAAAGAGAGGAAGAGGCGGAATCGCTGATGAGCTTGTGATTGAAACAAAGAGCCAGCAGATCAAGGTTATATCCGAGCACAATATCCGATATGTGTTAAATGACGGCAAGAGCAAAATTATCAGACAGGATGGCAGCAAGATCGCCAGCCCGAATCTTCTTCCCAGTGGTTTTTTCGTGATCAATACTGGAAAAGAAAACCAAAGTGTGGTAGGATATACGTTGACCGGAGGAGGATTTGGCCACGGCGTGGGAATGAGCCAGAACGGCGCGCGGGCTATGGCCGGGGATGGGTATTCGGCCCGGGAAATACTGCAGTTCTTTTATGAAGGCTGTCAGGTAAGAGGCATATATGGAGACAGTTGAGTGCTGGAGGAAGAAATACTGTGTTGAGTAAGCTTTTTCAGATGTGGGGGGATGTTTCTTCCCGGATGAGAAAACAAAATATTAGTTCTCATGCGGCAAGCATAGCGTTTTTCTTCTTTTTATCCATTGTGCCCATGCTGATCATGATCTGCACCATTATTCCTTATACTCCGCTGACTGAGGAGGATCTTGTGGAGGCGGTGACGGACATTACGCCGGACGTGGTGGACCCGCTGGCGGAAAGTCTTATTTCTGAGGTTTATGACAAGTCTGCAGGAATATTGTCCGTGGCGGTGATCACTATTATCTGGTCTGCCGCCAAAGGTGTAATGGCGCTGATGAGAGGGCTGAATGCGGTCAATGAGGTGGAGGAAAAGAGAAATTACTTTGTGATACGGGCGATTGCCTCCTTTTATACGGTGATCATGCTTGTAGTAGTGATATTATCGCTGTTTATCATGGTGTTTGGCAATCAGCTGGTCTCTCTGGCGCTTCACCGGGTGCCGCAGCTGGAGAGTGTGGTTTCCTTTTTCATGAACTTCCGCTTTACTGTGGTATGGGGGGTGCTGACGGCTCTTTTTGCAGCCGTTTATGCCTATGTCCCGAACGATAAGCTGAAATTCCGGGAACAGATTCCAGGGGCGGCTTTTTCTGCCGTAGTGTGGAGTGTTTTTTCCTGGTGCTTTTCCTTATATTTGAATTACAATAATTCCTATGGTATCTATGGCAGTCTGTCCATTATAATCATTGTGCTGCTGTGGATGTACTTCTGTATGTATATTATTATGATCGGCGCCTGCCTGAACCGGTATTTTCGTTTTGCAGTGAGCCCGGCAGGAGGAAGAAAAAATTGAAGCACGAAGGAGAGGTAAAATGGATATAGCAAAGAAAATAGTTCCCTATTTGACTGCCATAGCGTCGCTGGCTGTGGGGGTTCTTGTCTTTTTCCTGGCAGATGTGGAGGGACTGCTTTGGTCCCTGCAGAAGGAGCCGCCTGTGAATGGAGAGGATATTGTCAGTGTGGATTCGGAGCACTGGCTGGGGGACGTGTCGGGCAGGGAAGCAGGAGAAGGTATTCTGCATCTGACCACGGGCCAGGAGTGGGAAGATCTCAACCGTGTGGATTATGTGACGGCGGATCCGGTGAAAATTTATAATACAAATGTATATGATCTGGCCGAATGGGCCGACAGGACGCGCCGTTCCCGAACCGGAACCTACAGGGGCTCCAAGCCGGGAGCGAAAAAGATGCCCTTTGACTATCTGTGGGGATATCCTCCCTACTTTGGTGCAGAGTACAATCCTTATTATATTGTGGAGCTGGAGGACGGATCCCGGATATTGGCAATGATGAGCAGAAGCGCGGCTGCCAGGGTCCGCAGAGGGGAGAGCCTTCCTTTGGGAACCAAGGAGAATCTGGGAAACATGCAGGCAGAGCCTTTGCTTCGGGAATTCTGCAAGTCCATGGGTGTATCCACAGATTACTATCTGCATGCTCTGGACGAAGACTGGATGGAGAGCAGAGTGGGTCTGGTGTTTTACGGAAAGATTGCCTGCGGAGTTACAGCATTTATATTGGTGCTGGTCATCGGTTCAGTGTTGGAAAAACGGATGAAAAAAAATAATTCTTGACATTTATTGAGAAAGTAACTAGAATAAGGGCAGTTAAAGGCGTTGATGGTGTACAGTAGAGGTTTATTTTCCGGCAGAGAGAGGAGGCCGCCGGCTGAAAGCTTCCTCAGGTTCAGATAAACCTTCGAAATTCCCACCGGAGCTGTCCGGCAGAACCCAGTCCTGAATGATTCAGAAAATGGTGCAGTGGAGGCATCCTTTGGGACTGTATGTAGGCTGGGCCGTGTTGCGCTCGTTAAGCGTATGAGAGCCGGGTCCCTTAGGCGGGACATCGGAAGCAGGGTGGTACCGCGGAGATTTTTCGTCCCTTGCAGTTTCGTTGTGGAGCTGCAGGGGATTCTTTTTATGCGCAGGCCGTGTAGAGGAAATTGCCGCAGGTCCGTGCGGAGGAAAAGAAAAAAACAGAGAAAGGAAGAAGACATGAGAGCCAGATTAGATCAGATCAGGGAGCAGGTGCAGGCGCAGATCAAGAGCTGCGACACTGCCGACAAGCTGAATGAAATCCGGGTAGCCGTTCTGGGCAAGAAGGGACAGCTTACAGAGCTTTTGAAGTCCATGAAGGATGTTGCTCCGGAGGAGCGGCCCAAGGTGGGACAGATGGTAAACGAGGCCAGGGCGGAGATCGAAAGAGTGCTGGAGGAGCAGAAAACCCGGATGGAGAAAGCTCTTCGGGAGGCCCGGATGAAGGCGGAGGTTATCGACGTGACGCTTCCGGCCAGGAAGGCCGAGCTGGGACACAGGCATCCCAACACCATTGCCCTGGAAGAGGTGGAGCGGATTTTTGTGGGTATGGGCTATGAGGTGGTGGAAGGCCCGGAGGTGGAGAGAGATTATTATAATTTTGAGGCGCTGAATATTCCGGCGGATCATCCGGCAAAGGATGAACAGGACACTTTTTTCGTTACCGGCGATATCCTGCTGCGCACCCAGACCTCCGGTGTGCAGGTTCATGAAATGGAGAAGGGAAAGCTGCCTATCCGCATGATCGCTCCGGGCAGAGTGTTCCGGGCGGACGAGGTGGATGCCACGCACTCGCCCTCCTTCCATCAGATCGAGGGGCTGGTTATCGATAAAAATATTACCTTTGCGGATTTGAAGGGTACGCTGGCCCAGTTTTCCAGAGAGCTGTTCGGCGAGAATACGAAGGTCAAGTTCCGTCCTCACCATTTTCCGTTCACAGAGCCCAGCGCCGAAATGGACGTATCCTGCTTTAAGTGCGGCGGCAGGGGGTGCCGATTCTGTAAGGGAAGCGGCTGGATCGAAATTTTGGGCTGTGGAATGGTCCATCCCCATGTGCTGGAAATGAGCAATATTGATCCGGAAGAGTATACAGGATTTGCTTTCGGCGTAGGCCTGGAGCGTATTGCCCTGCTGAAATACGAGATCGACGATATGCGCCTGCTGTATGAGAATGATATTCGTTTCCTGAGGCAGTTCTGACGGAGGGGATGAGCCGGTTCAAGAATAAAGATTCAGGAAGATCAATTTAAGAAGATTAATTCGAGAATATAGATAAAGACAGATTTTAGAATAAAGCTTAGGAAAGGAAGTAAACTCTATGAATGCAGCGTTATCATGGATCAGAGCATATGTACCCGGGCTGGAATGCACCGATCAGGAGTATTGCGACGCCATGACTCTGTCGGGCACCAAGGTGGAAGGGTACGAGCGAAGAGACCGGAATCTGGAAAAAATCGTGGTGGGTCAGATTAAATCCATTGAGAAGCATCCGGATGCCGATAAGCTTATAGTGTGCCAGGTGGATATTGGGCAGGAGACTATACAGATCGTCACCGGAGCCCGAAATGTAAAGGAAGGAAATAAGGTTCCTGTGGTGCTGGACGGAGGAAAGGTGGCGGGCGGCCATGACGGCGGCCCCCTTCCCGAGGACGGGATTCGTATTAAGGCAGGAAAGCTTCGGGGTGTGCCCTCTCAGGGTATGATGTGCTCCATTGAGGAGCTTGGCTCCGACAGGAACATGTACCCGGAAGCGCCGGAGGAGGGAATCTATATTTTCCCGGACGATACGACGGTGGGAGCCGATGCCGTGGAGCTTCTGGGACTTCGGGATACGGTGTTTGAGTATGAGGTCACCAGCAACCGGGTGGACTGCTACAGTGTTCTGGGTCTGGCCAGGGAGGCGGCGGCTACCTTCCGCAAGTCCTTTGTCCCTCCCGTGGTGAAGGAAACCGGAAACCAGGAGAACGTAAACGATTACGTCAGCGTGGAGGTTCTGGACCAGGAGCTTTGTCCCAGGTATCTGGCCAGAGTCTGCAAAAATATCAAGATTGCTCCTTCTCCCCAATGGATGCAGAGAAGGCTGGCCTCCAGCGGAATCCGGCCCATCAATAATCTGGTGGACATTACCAATTATGTGATGGAAGAGTACGGACAGCCCATGCACGCCTATGATCTGGACACCATCGCGGGACACAAGATCATTGTCCGCAGGGCCCAGGATGGGGATCAGTTCCAGACTCTGGATGAACAGATGCGCAGGCTGGATGGAGATGTGCTCATGATCTGCGACGCGGAAAAGGAAATCGGTATTGCCGGTATTATGGGCGGTGAAAACTCCAAGATTACCGACAACGTGACTACGGTTCTGTTTGAGGCCGCCTGCTTCAACGGTCCCAATATCCGGAAATCTGCCAAGAGAGTGGGACTGCGCACGGATGCCTCCGGAAAGTTTGAGAAGGGGCTGGAGCCCCATAATGCTCTGGAAGCCATCAACCGGGCCTGCCAGCTGATCGAAGAGCTGGGCTGCGGAGAAGTGGTGGGGGGAACGGTGGATGTGGTCCGTCCCATGCAGGAGAAAAAGCTTCTTCCCTTCCGGCCTGAAAAATATAATAAGCTGCTGGGTACCCAGGTGTCCGGGGAGGAAATGCTGGAAATCTTCCGCCGGCTGGAGATCGGGATCCGGGAAAAGGAGGACGGTGCAGCGGAGCTTGTGATTCCCTGGTTCCGTCAGGACTTAAACTGCGATGCCGACATGGCGGAGGAGGTAGCCAGATTTTACGGCTATGACAAAATCCCCACCACCCTGCCCGACGGCGAGGCCACCGCAGGGAAGCTTTCCTATAAGCTTCGCATTGAGCAGAAGGCCAGGGACGTGGCCGAATACTGCGGATTTTCCCAAGGAATGTGCTATTCCTTTGAGAGTCCCAGAGTATTTGACAGGCTGCTGCTGCCGGAGGACGATGCACTTCGCCGCACAGTGACCATTACCAATCCTCTGGGAGAGGATTTCTCCGTTATGCGGACCATTTCCCTGAATGGAATGCTCACCAGCCTTGCATCCAACTATAACCGCAGAAACAGGAACGTAAAGCTGTATGAGCTTGGAAATATTTATCTGCCGGGAGAGCTTCCTTTAAAGGAGCTGCCCGACGAGAGGATGCAGTTCACCCTGGGCTTTTACGGGGAGGGGGATTTCTATACCATGAAGGGCGCGGTGGAAGAATTTTTTGCCTGTGTGGGAATGAAGAAAAGACCTGCCTATGACCCCCATGCCCAAAAGACCTTCCTGCATCCCGGACGTCAGGCGCTGATCGGATATGAAGGTGTCACTGTAGGCTTCCTGGGAGAGGTGCACCCCCAGGTTCTGGACAATTACGGGATTGGGGAGAGAGCCTATGTGGCGGTGCTGGATATGCCGGCGCTGGAACCCTTTACCACCTTTGACAGAAAATATGAGGGCGTGGCAAAATATCCCGCGGTGAAACGGGACCTGAGTATGGTGGTGCCGAAGAGCATTCTGGCCGGGGAGATCGAAGGCGTGATCACCCAGAGGGCGGGAAAGCTTTTAGAGACCTTGGAGCTCTTTGATGTCTATGAGGGATCTCAGATCAAAGAGGGCTTCAAATCCATGGCGTATTCCGTTACCTTCCGAGCGAAAGACAGAACGCTGGAGGAGGCCGATGTAAACGGAGCCATGAAGAAGATCCTGAACGGACTGGAGCAGATGGGAATCGAGCTGAGAAGCTAAATCCGATAGTTTTTGAAATGATAAAGCTGAAGCTGTAAAAAAAGAGAGTTAGGAGTAAAGACAATGGAAAAGAAAAACACATGGGAGACCTACGACGAGAAGAGACTGAAAAAGCTGGAGAAGGTGAACAAAGAATACAGAGAATTTCTGGACAACGGAAAGACGGAGCGGGAGTGCATCGACACTATTGTGAACACCATTGAAGCAGAAGGCTACCGGGAGCTGGAGAGTCTGATCCGGGAGGGACATACGCTCCGGCAGGGCGACAAGGTATACAGCGTCTGGATGAACAAATCCATTGTGATGTTCCAGGTGGGAAGCAAGCCCATAAGCCAGGGCCTTAATATCCTGGGAGCGCATATCGACAGCCCCAGGCTGGACGTGAAGCAGAATCCTCTCTATGAGGACGGCGGAATGGCTTATCTGGATACCCACTATTACGGCGGCGTGAAAAAATATCAGTGGGTGGCTCTCCCTCTTGCCATTCACGGCGTGGTGGTGAAAAAGGACGGAACCACCATTGAATTGAATATCGGTGAAAATGAGGATGATCCGGTATTTTTTGTTTCCGATCTGCTGATCCATCTGGCAGGAGAACAGCTGGAGAAAAAAGCGGCGAAGGTCATCGAGGGCGAGGCTCTGGATCTGATCGTGGGAAGCCGTCCCATTTTGCTGGGACAGGCGGAGGAGGAAGAGCGGTCTGAGAAGGTAGAAAAACATTCTGAGAAGGATGAAAAGAATACTGAAAAGGACGAAAAGCATTCCGATAAGGGCAATAAGAGCGGGGAAGGTAAGGCTAAGGAGGCAGTGAAGGCCGGAATTCTTGATATTCTGAAAAAGACCTATGATATCGAGGAGGAGGATTTCATCTCTGCGGAGCTGGAGATTGTTCCTGCCGGTAAGGCCAGAGAGGCAGGCTTTGACCGCAGTATGATCCTTGCCTACGGTCAGGACGACAGAGTATGTGCCTTTACATCCATGCGCGCCATGCTGGATATCAAGGAGACTGAAAGATGCGTCTGCTGTATCCTGGTGGATAAGGAGGAAATCGGCTCCGTAGGCGCCACGGGCATGCAGTCCCGTTTCTTTGAGAATGCGGTGGCAGAGCTGATGAATCTGGCGGGAGAGTACAGCGAGCTGAATGTGCGCCGGTGTCTGGCCCACAGCTGCATGCTGTCCTCGGATGTGAGCGCAGGCTACGATCCCTCCTATGCTTCCTGCTTTGAGAAAAAGAATGCGGCCTTTATGGGCTGTGGAATGGTGTTCAATAAATTTACCGGTTCCCGGGGAAAATCCGGATCCAATGATGCCAATGCGGAATATATTGCCCACCTGCGGAAAGTGCTTGACGATAAGAAAATTGTTTACCAGACAGCGGAGCTGGGCAAGGTAGATGTGGGCGGAGGCGGAACCATCGCTTATATTCTGGCATTGTACGGCATGAATGTCATTGATTGCGGCGTGGCCGTACTGAATATGCATGCGCCCTGGGAGGCTGTGAGCAAGGCCGATGTCTACGAGACATACCGGGGCTACAAGGCCTTTGCAGAAGGAGCGGACCTGTGAAAAAGAGCGATTTTGCCTTTGATCTGCCCAAGGAGCTGATCGCCCAGGATCCCCTGAAGGACCGCTCGTCCTCCAGGCTCCTGGTGCTGGATCGGCGTTCGGGCGCCGTCTCTCATCATGTGTTCAGGGAAATTGGGGACTTCTTAAGGCCCGGAGACTGTCTGGTGCTGAACAACACCAAAGTCATACCGGCCAGGCTTCTGGGAGAGAGAGAGGGCACCGGCGCTCATGTGGAGGTGCTTCTGCTGAAACGCCGGGACAAGGACGTATGGGAGACTTTGGTAAAACCCGGGAAAAAGTGCCGTCCGGGCACGAAGCTGGAGTTTGGCGGAGGTGTACTGAAGGCGGAAGTGGTGGAAACGGTGGAGGAGGGTAACCGGCTGGTCCGCTTCGAATATGAAGGAATTTTTGAGGAGGTGCTGGACCGTCTGGGAGAAATGCCTCTGCCGCCTTATATTACGCACAAGCTTTCGGACCGAAACCGTTACCAGACTGTGTATGCAAAATATGAGGGATCTGCCGCGGCGCCTACCGCAGGGCTTCATTTTACGGAGGAGCTGCTGGGACAGATCAGATCCAGGGGTGTGCAGACTGCCTTTGTGACGCTTCACGTGGGTCTGGGAACCTTCCGCCCGGTGAAGGAAGACGATATTCTGGAGCATCATATGCATTCGGAGGCCTATCAGATTTCCCAACAGGCCGCAGACCTGATTAACCGCACAAAAGCGTCAGGGGGCCGGGTGATCTGCGTGGGAACCACCAGCTGCCGGACCGTGGAAAGTGCGGCAGATGAAAGAGGCATGGTCAGGCCGGGAAGCGCCGATACGGAGATCTTTATTTATCCCGGATATGAATTCAAGGTATTGGACGGGCTGATCACCAATTTCCATCTGCCGGAATCCACGCTGGTGATGCTGGTTTCGGCTCTGGCAGGGCGTGAGCAGGTGCTGGGGGCTTATGCGGAGGCCGTCCGGGAGCGTTACCGCTTTTTCAGCTTTGGGGATGCGATGCTGGTGGTGTGAGTAAATAACATATGAAAAAGTATAAAAAAATTTTAGTAACCGCAGCGGCGGGGATGCTGCTGGTACTGCTTTATTTCATTATCTTTGGTTTTTCCGCTCAGAATGCGGAGGAATCGGGGAGCTTAAGCCAGATGATTTCGGAAAAATGCGTGAACCTGCTCAACAGCCTGTCAGGCCGTCACTGGACGCAGGATTTCTGCAGCAATCTGACGGAATATTTTGAACATCCCATAAGGAAGCTGGCACATTTTTCGGAGTACGCCTGTATGGGCATCCTGGTTTATGTGCTGTGGGTCCAGTGGCTTAGAAAGGGGTGGCGGCTGTATCTGCTTGTTGTGGGCTGGGTGCTTGTGTCTGCGGCTCTGGATGAGTTTCACCAGCTGTTTGTGCCGGGGCGGTACGGCAGTCTGGCGGATGTGCTGCTGGACACCTGCGGAGGCGCTTTCGGCATGCTGTTCTGCATATTGACGGCGAAGGCAGGGAAGGTCATTGTCCGTAAAAGAAAAGCGCGTCAATGCAAAAGAAAAGCACAACAATGCGAAAGGAAGAAAAAGAATTAACGGATCTGCACCGCATATCCTTTCTTCTCCAGCAGAGAAACGGAGACATCTCTGGAGGCTTCGTCGTAAAATTCTACCCTCAGCACGCCGTCTTCGGATTCACGGTTGTGGGTAATACCGATGTTTTTAATGCTTACGTTATGGTCGGCCAGCAGAGTGGCAATGTGTGCCAGGGAGCCGGTTTTGTCCGCAATTTCCACATTGATGCTGCAGGAGCTTTTGATGGGACCGCTGGGGGCGTTCACAAAGGAATCACGGTAGATGCGGGAGCCTTCAAAAAATTCAAAAAGCCCCTGTTCCGAGCGCTGGTCCAGCTGTGCTTTCACGGCTTTCAGGGATCGGATGTAATCCTCCAGAAGGGCGGAAATATTCTCGGTGTTGGTCAGGCAGATCTGCTGCCACATGAGGGCGGAGGAGGAGGCGATCCGGGTGATGTCCTTAAAGCCTCCGGCGGCAACCATTTTCATCAGGCCGTCCGGGGAATCACTGTCCCGGATCAGGTTGACTAAGGATGCGGCGACTACATGGGGCAGATGGCTGATGGCGGCTGTAATATAATCATGCTTTTTATGATCCAAAACCAGAGGAATGGCACCGATTTCCTCCACCAGCGTCCGAAGGTCTTCCAGCTTTCCGGAGGGTACCTCAGGAGTAGGCGTGAGGATGTAAAAGGCGTTTTCCAGAAGCGATATCTTGGAGTTGGCAAAGCCAGTGCGTTCGCTTCCGGCCATGGGGTGGCCGCCTACGAAGCAATGATCGAGTCCGGCTTCATGGACAGCCTGGTGAATCGCAGTTTTGACGCTGCCCACATCGGTGAGAAGGCAGCCCGGGGACATAACCTTTTTGACGGCACTCAGATTGCCGTCATTTTTTTGTACAGGAGCACATAAAAAAATGTAATTACATTCGCTGAAGGCTTCATTGACGACAGGAACGGCAGCATCGACGATATGCTGTTCCCGGGCCAGACGCAGTGTTTCGGCGCAGGGGTCACAGGCGATGATTTTGGTGCAGGGGCGGGCATTTTTCAGAGCCCTGGCGATGGAACCTCCGATCAGGCCCAGACCAATAAATCCACAAATGATATCTGACATCACATTACCTCATATGAATATTCTTTTTGTCGGCATTCAGCCGATACATTTCCACTATAACACTTCACTGTACGAAAATCAATAGAGCCGCTCCCGTGAACCAGAGGGCTTTTGGTCCGCCCGGAATCCGGCCGGGCGGGGAAGCCGCCTCGAAAAAACGGGAAGAAGGAAATGAAGCAAAATTAACGTAATTTGAAACAAAATCAACACAACGAAACAAAAGGAATTCTGCTATAATATATAATGCACACTATATTATGGGAACAGTTTATTGGTAAAATATGATATACAATATTGTATTGACAGATATCCATCAGCCGGGATATAAAAGATAGAAGTCAGAGTAAGGAGGGATGTCAGTGCGGATAGCAGTGTGCGATGACTGTATGGAGGATGCTCTGTCTCTCAAAAAATACTTAAGCGGGCAGGAGGTCAGGATTTATTCTGATGCCAAAGGTCTTTTGGAGGATGTAGAAGAGAAAAACGTACAGTACGATCTGTACTTTTTGGATATTTTCATGGAGGAATCCCAGAACGGGATCCAGCTGGCGGAAAGGCTGCGCAGGACACAGGAGGAAGCATTTATTTGCTTTGTTTCCACCAGTGACGACTTTTACCGGGAGGCATATGATCTTTATGCGGTCCAGTATCTGATAAAGCCCGTGGGTGGGGAACGCGTCAGGAAGCTTCTTGAGAAAGTGCAGAAGAATCTTGCCCGATGCTCCCATGATAAACAGAAAAACCTTATTTACTCTTGGTGGGGAAAAAGCGGAGCAATTCCCTATGGGAAAATTCGTTATATCAGCAGCAGGGGGCATACGCTCACCATACACTGTACGGATGGGAAGGTACAGGAAAGCACAGGGAAATTAAGCGATCTGGAACGGCAGATATGCGGGGATACGTTTTTTCGCTGCCACCAGAGCTTTATTGTCAACATATACCATGTGGAAGGCATGAGTGGGTCTGAACTGACAATTGCCGGGGAGCAGATTTCTGTGTCCAGACGATATTATATGGAAGTAAAAAAACGATATCTGGAGATGCTGTTTGAGGGGGTGGACTGATAAGATGACGATACTCAGGGATTTATCCATATTTTGGGCCATGATTCATGTAATATTTCTTTTTCTTATGTTGTTTCGGTCTCGATTTACCGGAAAAAAGACCATGGCTGCAGCGGGAATCGGCATGGGCCTATTGATGGCGGCAAACGGGGCGGGACTGATATTCTTCGGTTTAGAGGCGCTGTCCAAGGCATTCCTGTTTACCTGTTCCATCCCCAGTTTTATTTTTTTCTATGTGATGAGTGTGGATAAACGGTTCAGATTTCTGCTTTCCTTCTGTCTGGCGGACACCACCTGCCTGTGGGTCATGGCGGTCACAAACCTGTTGGATTTCTATCTTGGCGGAGGATATTATGTGCTGATGTTTGTAAGCCGGCTGATTGCATTTCCGCTGCTGGAATATCTGGCATGGCGGTATTTGAGAAAGCCCTATTTGAAACTGCAGGATGCGGTGAAAAGAGGATGGGCGGTTTTTGCGGGAATGACAATGATGTATTACGTTCTGCTGGTAGTAGTGGTACAGTTTCCCACGAATATCATAAACCGTCCGGAAGACACATTTCTCTGTGTGCTGGTACTGATACTTATGCTGTTTAATTACGGTACCATCTTTACGTCGCTCTACCGCCAGCTTCTGCTTTACCAAAAGCAGCAGAGAGAACGGAGCCTGATAGAGCAGAAGAATATGCTGGAGGCACAGCTGGAGAATCAGCAGCGTATCCGGAAAATGAAGCATGACATGAAAGGATATACGGCTACGCTTTCCGGTCTGCTGACCAACGGGAAAATTGAAGAGGCGCTGACGTATTTAAAGGGCGTTGAGGCGAAAATGGACCCCATGTCAGGGCAGTTCTGCGCCAATTCCTATATCAATGCGGTGTTCGTCCACTATGCGGGAAAGCTGGAGGAAATGGGCGCTGAATTCAGGAATGATATACAGATCGGGGATGCAGAGGTGCCTTATATGGAGGTGTGCCAGATTCTTTCCAATGGGCTGGAAAATGCCTGCGATGCCTTAAAGGGACTGGAAAAAGAGAAACGTAAGGTTTCCGTGCAGATGAAGTATAACAAAAACTATCTTTTGATACGGATCAGAAACCGATGCTCGGACGATCTGTTCGTGAAGCGGGGGGAGACTGTTCCCACCAGCAAGACAGAACCGGAACACGGTTTCGGCCTTCCCACCATACAGGAGGCGGCAAAACGGCTTGGCGGAGACATGTCCTGCTATACGGAAAACGGATACTTTCTGTTGGATGTGATGGTCATGACATAGTAACGGAGCGTTACCGTTTCCGGAGTGAAGGAATATTGACAAAAGCTTTGAGGGGGGAAATTAAATAAGAGACAAATTCTTATATAGAAAGTGGAAACGCATATTTGACGCTGTTTTGTCTTTGATCAGTCTGGCAGTATTGAGTCCGGTTTTGCTGTTGACAGCGCTGGCAGTCTATCTGGATGATCCCCAGGGAAGTCCGCTTTTTCGGCAGTGTCGTGTGGGGAAGAACGGAAAGCTCTTTGTTATGTATAAATTTCGTACCATGATTAAGGGGGCGGAGGAAATGAAACGGGATATGGCTGCCATGAATGAAATGGACGGGCCGGTATTCAAGATCAAAAACGATCCCCGGATTACCAGATTGGGAAGCTTTCTGAGAAAAACAGGTCTGGATGAACTGCCTCAGCTTATCAATGTGCTGAAGGGGGATATGAGCCTTGTGGGCCCCAGACCTCCGCTGCCGGAAGAGACGGCCAGATATACGGAATATCAAAAACGGCGTCTTGAGGTTCTGCCGGGGATAACCTGTACATGGCAGATCCTGCCTGATAGAAATGATATCCTTTTTAAGGACTGGATTGAAATGGATCTTGAATATATTGAAAATCAGTCTTTTTTATTGGACTTAAAAGTGATACTAAAAACCCCTGGGGCCATGATACATAAGGACGGAAGATAGGAGGAAGGATTATGAATCAATTTCGAACAGCTTTTTTCGGAGGATATCGGAAGGAGCAGGTGGATGAATATGTAAACAGTATGATCGCACAGCTGGAGCAGATGAAGGAAAGCTTTCTGACGAAGGAGGAAGAGGAAAATCGTCTGCGGGAAGAGCTGGCCGTAATGCAGAAGCGGATGGAGGGTCTGGAAAATCAGCAGAACACCAGGATTGAAGAGCTGGAGAACCAATTGAAAGCCAGGAGGACGGAGCTGGAGAAGAAAACAAAGCACCAGGCAGAGCTGGAGGAAAAGCTGAAAAATCAGCAGGATGATTACGAGTCGGCTTCCCGTATTCTGCAGATGGCGGAAAGAGAAGCAAAAATAATCGAAGATGAAGCTCAGCAGAAAGCTGTATCCTATTACAGAAAGGCGGAGGCCGATATCATAGCCAGAAATGAAGCGGCAAAAAATGAACTTTCTGCCGCACGTTATCAGATTCTGCAGTATCTGGAATCTCTGAATTCTACACGAAATAAATTGGCGGATACATACGCGGAGCTGGGCTGTCTGGTCAAAAGGATGCCCTCCTGCATGGAGGATCTTATTCCTGCCATTTCTTTTGAGGGGCAGACTGGTGCAGGAGCGGTAATCGGAACCGGGGAGGCAGCAGAAAGAGGACGTGTGCTGGATCTTCTGAAACGGGAGGGATATCAGTCCGAGCATATATCCAGGCAGATTCCCAAAAGCCCGACTCTGAAAAGCCAGACAGATGAAAGCAGGTATGCCCTTTGAGAATAGCAATGATCGGGCATAAGCAGGTGCCATCGGGGGCAGGCGGCGTCGAGGTGGTAGTGGAAGAGCTTGCCGTAAGAATGGCGGCGCAGGGGCACACGGTGGCGTTGTATAACCGTGGTAGCAGAGGGAAAAAGCGGCAGAAAACATATAAAGGAGTCCGGCTTTACAGTGTCCCTGTTCTTCCTTTTCCCGGGGTAAATGTACCTCTTTATGCTTTTTGCGGGGTAGTGTGCGCATTACTTAAGGGATATGATGTGATTCATCTTCATGCGGAAGGGCCGGGCTGCGCGGCGCTTTTAACAAGGCTGTTTCGGGTTCCGTCGGTGGTATCCGTGCATGGGCTGGACTGGAAAAGGAGCAAATGGGGACGGTTTGCTTCCGGCTATTTAAAGTGGGCAGAAAAGATTTCCGTGTTAAATGCAGATGAAATAATTGTTTTGTCCGAAAGCAGCCGGCAGTATTTTCAGAGTACATACGGGCGAAAGACCCGGCTGATTCCCAACGGAACCTTGATCGGAAAGTATCGCCCGCCAATGCTGCTTCGTTCTCTGGGAATAGAAAAGAACGATTATGTTTTATTTCTGGCCCGTCTGGTGCCGGAGAAGGGACTTCACTATCTGCTTTCGGCGTTTCGAAAAGCAGATACGGATAAAAAACTGATTATTGCGGGCAGCTTTGCATCGGAGGATGCCTATGCCCGGAAAATCCGCCAAATGACGGAACTGGATCCCAGAGTCAGAATGGTTGGTTTTGTCAGAGGACGTTTAAGAGAAGAATTATATTCCAACTGCTGTCTTTATGTTCTGCCCAGCGAAGTGGAGGGAATGGCCCTGAGCCTTTTGGAGGCGCTTGGTTTCGGTGTGCCCTGTCTGGTAAGCGATATTCCGGAAAACCGTGAAATTGCGGAGCCCTATCTGCACTTTTTCCGGAAAGGAGACACAGGGCATCTGAGAGAGCAGCTGGAGCTTCTTTTGAAGCAGCCGGCAGTGGCAGAACGCCGTAAGGAGCAGGTTTGCTGGATCAGAGAGAATTATTCCTGGGATTCGATAACCGAACAAACGATGGGCATTTATCGGAGGGTTATTGAAAAGTATGAAAATACTGATTGTCAATAAATTTTTATATCCCCGGGGCGGAGCGGAGACCTATATTGACAGGATCGGCAGGGCGCTGAAGAGCCTGGGGCATTCGGTTCAATATTTCGGAATGTGCGACAGACGAAATACTATGGGAAATGAACTGGGGCTGGAAACGGGGGCCATGGATTTTCACTCCCGGAGTCTGTCACGTTTTACCTATCCTCTGCGGATTCTGTATTCCACGGAGGCCAGCCGGAAGCTGCAGAAGGTGGCGGCAGCGTTTGAGCCGGATGTGATTCATTTGAATAATATCAATTTTCAGCTGACGCCATCGGTGATCCACAGGGCGGCAAAAATGGGCATTCCCATGGTCCAGACGGTCCATGATTTTCAAATGATCTGTCCCAACCACCTGATGCTGGAGCCTCGAAAAAAGGTTCTCTGTGACAAATGTGTGGAGGGGAGTAAATGGAATTGTGCGCGAAATCGATGTATTCATGGTTCTCTTGCCAAGAGTGTGCTGGGAAGCCTGGAGGGAGAGCTGTATCGGTATCTGCCGGAGTATGACAAAATCAGCCGGTTTGTCTGTCCCAGCTTTTTTTTGGAGAAGCAGCTTTTGAGGGATCCTCGATATGCCGGAAAAACCACGGTATTGCACAACTTCACCCTGAAAGGAGAAGAGGCGCTTGAGCTGGAAAAGCAGGACTATGTACTGTATTTTGGCAGGCTTGCGGAGGAAAAAGGGATTCACAGGCTGTTGGAGGCCTGCAGGAGGCTGCCGGATATTCCCTTTGTGGCCGCCGGAAGCGGGCCGCTGGAGGGACTGTTTGATGACTGCCCGCCCAATGTAAGATTTGTGGGATTTCGCACAGGACAGGAGCTGGACAGATTGATTTCTCAGGCACGCTTTTCCGTTTATTTCCCGGTCTGGTATGAGAACTGTCCCTTATCCGTACTGGAATCTCTGGCGCTGGGAACGCCGGTTCTGGCAAACCGCATCGGCGGTATAGAGGAGCTGGTGAGGGATGGAGAAACCGGCGTCCTGATCGATGAATTCACACCGGATCATTATGCGGCACAGATTGACCGGCTGTATCGGGATAAGGAACGGCTGGCGAAGCTTACAAAGAACTGTCAAAGACAGGAGGGCATTATGACCCTGGAGGTATACTGTGAAAAACTGCTGCAGCTGTATGGAGCTGTCTGCAGAAAGGGAAAACGCCAATGAAAAAGGTAATGAAAGGTCTGTTGTGGATTTTCCTGGTGCTGGGGATTCTGGCAGGCGCAGGCTGGGCCTGGATCAAATGGTCCAATCACAGGTTTGAGGAAACATTTTATACGATTTACTCCTATAAGGTGGAAACACCTGTAAGGGCAGTACTTTTAAGCGATCTGCATCAGTGCCTTTTCGGAGCGGACAACGAAGAGCTGGTTTCGCGGATCGGTGAGCTGGGACCGGATATTATTCTCATTGCCGGAGATGTGATTAATAAAAGTGAAACGGATATTGAGTATGCCCTCAGCCTGTGCAGCCGCCTTGCAGAGATCGCGCCGGTATATTATGGCCTGGGGAATCATGAAAACGAAGTAATATACGGTTCAGACCTAAACAGGGAATATCTGGAAGCCCGGCAGGAGGAGCTGGGAGAGGAGCAGGAGGATTTTACCCCGCTGATACAAAACAGGGAATTGCTGCAGGGCCTGGATCAGGCCGGTGTCTGCGTGGTGCAGAACCGATCCGTTTTGGCGGAAATTAAGGGAAGTCTGATCCGGATCGGGGGAATCAGCACCAATGTCAGCAGTTTTTGGCCCTATTCCGAACAGTTCGTTCATGAATTTATACAGGCGGAGGACGAGGTATTCAAAATTTTGATTTCTCATCGTCCTGAGCCGGCAGCGGAATATATTTTAGGAGAGCCTGTGGATCTGGTGGTATCGGGCCATAATCACGGCGGTATTATTCGGATTCCCGGGAAGGGCGGGGTGTTTTCGGCTGACGGCGGCTTTTTTCCGGAGTACACGGGAGGAATGACAAAGCAGGGGGAGATGACGATGATTGTTGGCAGGGGACTTGGAGGGCATGGGATGCTCCCCAGGATTTTCAATCCGCCGGAGCTGGTGATTATAGACATAAATTAAGGAGCGGAAGATTTTATGTTCTACCTGATAAAATATTACAAGCATCTGATGATATTGGCCTGTTTCTTTCCGGTATTATACGGAGGGCTGCATATTTTAGGCAAACGGTCCTGGTCATCCATTAAAGCATGGGCGGCAGGGTATCATCTGTTCAAAGGAAAACGGCTTTTGAGTCTCGTGATATTGTTGGTTTTTCTGTTGAATTTCTTTATGCTTCCTCTTTATGAGGGCCGGAATGCCTCGGCGGAGATTTCCCTGAATTATGCAAAGGCTTCTCAGGGTTTGAATCCGAATGGTACCAGATATAATCAAATGGATATTCTGGGAGGAGAGGTATTGGAAAGAGCCATAGAAAAGGGAGCGTTGACAGGTGTGGGAGTCAATGATCTGAAGGAGGTTCTGTCAGTGGGACCGCTGGTGCAGGGGGCCAGCCACAGCGAGGACGCCTACTTTATTTCCACCCAGTTTGGAATTTATTATAATGCCAGTCCTAATACGGCTCACTTAAAGGGAGAAACTCTTTTGACGCTGGTGACAGAAGCCTACAAGGAGTGGTTTATCCGGGAGTATTCGGAGAACATTCGTGTGTTGAAGCTGGATTTTACGGAAACGGAGAAAGAGGATTACCTGGATATCTGTGAATTTTTGAGGAAGCAGGCAGAGGCCATTGGCCGCTATATGCTGACCCTGTCCGGTGAAGAGGCGGCCTTTCAGTCCCAGAGTAGCGGAGAGACCTTTCAATCGATTTCTTCCCAGGCCTACACGGTGGCGGACGTGATGGTGGAACGTCTGGAGGCGTATGTGCTGGAGGACGGTATTTCAAAGGAAACGGGCAGATATGTGGAACGACTTAAGATACAGAATGTTTTTAAGGATTTTGACGCCAGGAAGGCGGCTGCTGCCAGCGAAAACAATCTGACGGCCATTTCCATGTATGAAAATGATATGGCCAGGATTGTTCTTGTTCCCACTTATGATACCAACTATCAGTTTTATATGTCTCAGACCCGGATCGGTATTGATGATTTTGCGGCTGATGCGGACAGCTTCGCCAATTCTAAAACGGCCATCCACAGTGAAATGGCCAGGAATGAGCATGTGGTACAAATGCTTTCGGGCAGATACGAACCGGACGGCATCAATGAAAAGGCGGAGCTTTTGATTTCCCAGATTGAGGCGGAGCTCAACAGACTGGCCCGTGCCGCCCAGAATCTGGTAAAGGAATTCAGCAATCGGCAGGCCAATGAATATATGACCATTACAGTCTTTACACGGGAACAGCAGGCAGCTTCCATTATTATGGAAATTTTTGCGTATACGCTGCTGTTTGCAGTGTGTATCCATATCTGCATGCTTGGGGTCCATATTAACAAAAACAGCAGAAAGAGGTCAGGTGGGACATGAGAAAATTTGAGCTGCTTCGCTATCTGAAAAGATGGATGCCGATGATCGTGCTCTTTTTTGTTATTATGACGGCAGGAGCTTTTCGGGCGCTGGAGAAACGACAAAGCTATGAAGCCTCTTCGGTGATCAAATACAGTAATGAAGGGGCGGCTGACGGGCTGGCTCCTGACGGGGAACGAATTGATGTATCGGAAATTTATTCTTCGGCCAATATGGCAAGAGTGATGGAAAATCTGGGCCTTTCCTATGACCGGAACAGTTTGGATGTGCTTTGCTCCGGCATTACGGTCACGCCGATTATAGAACAGCAGGACGAGAATATCCGGGATGCGGTCAATAAAGAAGGAGAGGAATATACCATACAGCCCACAGCGTATATAGTGAGCTGTACTCTGGACAGCAGCGGAAGTGCCGCGCTGGCCAGAAACATACTGAATGAGCTTCTGGATGTGTATTTTTCGGATTACAGCAACAAGCATATCAATGTGGGCCAGATCGATAACCGGATGAAGGAGCTGGCAGATACGGATTATGATTTTCTGGAAATGGTGGAAATGGTGGAGGCTCAGCTGGCGGACACGGTGGATTCCCTTCACACCCGCTATATGCGTGCTCAGGATTTCAGGTCGGTCAATACCGGTTATTCTTTTGCGGATCTGCGGGATCAGTTCAGCCTGCTCCGGGAGGTGGATGTCCCGCAGCTGTACGCTTTGATTCTGGGAAATCAGATTACGAAGGATCGGAAAGTTCTCATCAACAAATATCAGAACCGGATCGCCAATTATGAATTGAGCAGTGCCAAAGCCCAGGAGAATATTCAGGACATTTTGGAGGTTATCAATTCCTACGTAGACAAGATGCGGGAATCGGGAAATACGGATCTTGATTCCGAGTATATCCTGGGAGATGTGTATGAGGATGAGCGCATGGCGGATGACGGCAGAAATTACAGACCTACCAACCGGACAGTACAGTATGACACGCTTCTGAGAAGCTGGGTGAGTTCTCATAATGATTGGGACTATGCGGAAATCGATGCCGCTTATTGCAGATATATCATCAGCGTATACAGTGACAAGGGCACCGGAGCGGAAACCGCAGGCCAGGAAGCATCCGGATCCGGGGAGGCGGAAGCTGAAGCGGCGGGAAACGCATCGGACAGGGTGACAGCGGAGGATATACAAAGCCGTATCAGCCACATGCTTGCCAGAATGAATGAGCTTTACGAAATCGTGAATGAGACAAGTGTAGAGTACAACGAATACCTGGGGGCGGCCAATATCAGGATTCTTTCCAGTGCCGCTGTGAGCAGCGCCTTTAATATGAAGCTGTATCAGGCGGTCATTGCCGTCTTTTTTCTGGTGATCGGCTGCTGCGGCGCCATTGTGCTGGGGCGGGCGGGCGACATTTTGGAATACCTTTTCCTGAAGGACAGCATGACAGGCTGTATGAACAGGGTATCCTGCGACAATTATATCCAGAGAAATGAACAGCGTCTGCTCTCCGTGAATATGTGCTGTATGAGCCTGCAGATCACAAATCAGCGGGAACTGAACCAGATTTATGGGAGGAAAGGTGCGGACGATGTGCTGAAGGAGTTCGGACGGGTTCTGCAGGAGGTATTCGGCAGCAGAAAGAACAGCTTTATCGCATATAACGGCAGCGGCCAGTTTATGGTGTTCTTTGAAAAAACAAGCCAGGAGAATGTTATGCAGGAGGCCGGGCGGCTAAGCATTATCTTAATGCAATCCCTGGACGATTACAGTGTTTCCTACCAGATGGGAGCGGTGAATGCGGGAGAGGAGGCACTGTTCTGGATCCGGGGGCTGATTTCCGGCGCGGTTAAGAACGGAAAACCTTACAGTACCTGTAAGGCACCACGGATCCAATAAGAAAGCAGGTTTGGAGAGCTTATGCAGGCAGCATTGGGAGTAATATATTTTTTGCTGAGCGTGGCAATGTACTATTTTAATATGGAGCGGATCCAGCTGGGAGTGGACCTTATGTATAAGGTTCTTCTGGCGGCGGCTGTTGCAGGCATCAGCTTTATGGTATTTCTTGTACGCACCAATTTAGGCCGGGCAAGGCTGCTGCTGAAATATATTTGTCTGCTGATTCTTCCCCATCTGGCTGTCATACTGGTGTCCATGCCCATATGGGTATACCGGATGCAGGGAGGCGTGGTGATGCGCCGGGGGCTGATGTATCAGATTTATGGAATCATTGCAGTCCTGGCCATGGCAGGAATTCTTTATGTATTTGGAGAGAAGGGATTTTGGCTGAATCTGGCGGCCATGGTGACAGCCAATCTGATAACCATTCTGGAGGTAATACGGGCGCAGGGGGTGGGCGCTTACCTGGCGGAGCTTCGGAAGCTTATTATGACCTTTGCCGGGGAGACAGGGGAACTGATGGGAGCGGTGGAAATTCATGAGCTGACCTTTGCCATAGGACTGTGCCTGCTGTTTTGTATGATGAATTGGAAGAGGATCAGGAAGTCTCCCGGTGTCGGGCTTCTTTTGGCGGCAGCGGTGTTTTGCTTCCTGTCCGGCTTTAAGCGGATCGGCATTGCGGCCATAGCGGCGGCCATGCTTTCCCGGATCATTCTGGGAGCTGTGTCCGGGGGCAGAAGGCGGCGATGGCTGATGCTGTTTTCCTTTTGTGCCATCGGTGGGATGTTCGTCTATATCTGGCTTGTTAAAAGCGGTATTTATGAATTCCTCAGTGATTATTTTCACCTGGATACAATGGGACGACGTGAGCTTAGCTGGTATATCGATGAATATTATTGGATTGGACCAGATTATATAGGAAACGGGGCGGGCTTTGTAAGCAGAATGTTTTACGATCTGCCGGCAGAGTATACCATTCGGGCACTTCACAACGAAATTCTTACGATTTATATCGATATTGGCTTCTGGGGCTTCTGGCTTTGGATGCTTCTGTATATGCCGGTGCGCAGCTGGGCCATGGCGAAATGGCAGAACGTGGAAGGCGGAATTTTGTGTTGCTGTGCAGGCTTGTTTGTGCTTTTGACAGCCATGACGGATAACACCATCAACTATACCTATGTGACCGGCTCGCTGGCTATAAGCGTTATGAGCTATCGCCTTGAGGCCCTGGAGGGGGATTGAGAAAATATGCTGGAAGTCACATTGTATTGTATCGGGAAGTCACCTCATCTGAGTATGCCTGTAACAGGCTTCTTAATGCTGGAAAAGCAGGGAAGGCTGCGGATCACATGGGAGCTTGATTCCGAAAACCGAAAGGGCTTTCCGTATTCCTTGATTTTGGGAGCCTATGTCCGGGGAAAGCGGATCCTTTTTGATATGGCGGATGGATACGGAATGCCGGCGGAGGAGCTTTCCCGGGCGGTAGGGCAGTCGGATTTTTATTTTCGCCGCAGCTTTTCAAAGGAGCAAAACAGCCAGCTTCCGAAGGAGCTTTCCCAAAGAATGTATCCCTTGGGTTTTCATTATCATGTGTCCTGCCAGGGGAATTTTATGGATCAGGTCTTTTCCTTTTCCGAGTGGAGAAAGGAGCTGTTTCAGATCATTTTTAACGGGGCTTCCCGCAGATATTTTACGCCGGAACGTTTTGAATGTGAGCCCCGGAAAAAGGATACGCCGTCGGTTCTGTTTTATACCAGGCTGTGGGATCCGGAGGCTATTCCGGCGCTGTATGACAGCATTTTAAAGATCAACCGGGACAGGATCAGTCTGGTAAGGGAGCTGAGAAACAGATATGGTTCCCGCTTTCGAGGCGGAATTCAGTATTCGCCTCTGGCGCTTCGGCAGTGCAGGGAGCTGGTGGTAAATATCAGGGACTCTCAGAGAAAACGGTATTTGAGAGCCATGAGAGAGGCGGACATCTGTGTTGGCTCCACCGGTCTTCATGGCTCCATCGGATGGAAGACCGGGGAGTACATTGCAGGGGCAAAGGCCATCGTAAACGAGGCTTTTCAATACCAGGTTCCGGGAGATTTTCAGGAGGGAGTCCACTACCTTTCCTTTACCCATGTGGAGGAATGTATAAAGCAGGTGGATGGGCTCATGGAGCATCCGCAGGAGGTTTATGCCATGAAATGTGCAAATAAGGAATATTATGAAAAATACTTAAGACCGGACCGGCTGATATCCAACGCTCTTTCCCGGGTATTTCCCGACTTTGACGCCGGCAGGTAATGGTTTGGTTTTGTGGGCAGAAATGGTAACGGGAAAAGAGGTGCAGATAAAATGGAGATCAGCGTGATCGTTCCTGTATACAATATGGAAAAGTACCTGAGACGCTGTATGGAATCACTTTTGCGACAGAGCTTTTTACAGCGGGAAATCATTCTGGTGGACGACGGTTCTACGGACGGAAGCGGAGAATTGTGCGACAAATATGCAAAACTGGAAAATATAACAGTGATTCATCAGGCCAATCGGGGACTGGGTCCGGCGCGGAACCGGGGAATGGAACAGGCATCGGGAAAATATGTGGTGTTTGCGGATGCAGACGATTATTTTGGGCCGGAGCTTTTGAAAAATTTATATGAGGCGGTCAGCGGTGAAGAAGCGGATTTGGGTATCGGAGGGTACACTGCTGTCTATCCGGGCGGACGGACGCAGGCCTTTTGCTATACTGCTGAGAAGCTGGTTCTTGAAAAAGAAGCAATGGGAAAGCTGGCCCTTAATATGGCCGGTTCTCTGCCAAAAGACAGGCTGGACTCCAAGTATGGGAGAAGCGTTTGCGCCAAAATCTACCGGCGCAGGGTGATAGAGGAATATGCGCTTTGCTTCGTGTCGGAGCGGGAGCTGATTTCGGAGGATCTGGTGTTTAATCTGGATTATCTGGGGTATGCAGAAAAAGCGGTGGTCATCGACGATGTTTCGTATTTTTACTGTACCAACCCCGGCTCTCTTTCCAAAAGGCCCAGGGAGGATCGGTTTCAGGAGGATTGTCGATTGTACAGGGCTCTTGAGGAGCGTTTTTCCGCCTGGTGCGGAAAAACGGAGTATCAGCGCTACCTGCAGCGCTTTTTGATCAGCAGGGCCAGATTCGACATGATGCAGAGGGTTCTGTACCTGGATCGATGCGGGAAGAAAAATTTGGTGAAACAGACCGTAAAGGAGATTCTGGACTGCAGGCAGCTGCAGGAGGCGCTCAGGGATTATCCCTGGAAGCAGCTGCCGGTTATGCAGGGAATTTTTGCCTGGGGAATGAAGAGGAAACGGAGCGGCTTTCTGATTCTGTTGATCCGTCTGAAGCAGCGTTTCCTGCCGGGAAACCAGAATGTGACATTATGAGAGAGGCGGTAAAGGGAATGAAGCTTTCGGTGATCATTCCGGTTTTCAATTCGGAAAAATATATTGAAGAATGTCTGAAATCTCTTTTGAGGCAGAAGCTTTCTGATTCGGAATATGAGATTCTCTGCATCGACGATGGAAGTACGGATCACAGCGGAAGCATACTGGAAGCATATGAGAAGAAATACCGTCAGATCAGGGTATTCCGGCAGGAAAACAGGGGAGTGAGCGCCGCCAGAAATAAAGGATTGCAGGAGGCCCGGGGGGAGTATCTGAGCTTCGTGGACGGAGATGATTTCCTGGCGGAAGGAGTGCTGGCCGGCTTGTATGAGATGGCCGCCGGCCGGGAACTGGATCAGCTGATGTACGGATATCAGGTGTTTGAGGATGACGTAAAGGAGACAGAGAGGAAGTATACGGAGAATATTTTTTTATTTGAGAACGGTCTGGAAATGGAGAAAAGCCGGGTTGCTCCGGAATGGAAGGTGGTCTGGAATTACCTGGTCAGACGCCGGGTGCTGGAAAAATATGGTCTGAGGTTTGTGGAGGGCGTGGTGGTTTCGGAGGATGAGGAGTTTAACTTCTGGCTGAAGCACTGTACAGGCTCCTGCGGCTATGTGGATGAAAAGCTGTATTATTACCGAAGGCATGCTGCCAGCAGTCTTCATACCTTTCGGGACAGTCTCCATTTCGAGAGATATATCAGAGGACGTCTTGAGCTGGCCGTCCATTATCAGAAAATATTGGAAAAGTATGCAGAGGGAAAGCCGCCAGAGCTATTGCTGCCGGTGACAGAGGAAGAGGTGAAAAACAGAATGTATTGCGGAATCCGCGGGACGCTGAACCGGCTTGCAGTCCGGGGAGACCCGGGTCTGATGGAGCTTACGCTTCGTTTTCTGGAGAACAGGGGGCTTTATCCCTATCCGCTGAGACTGTATCGGCGAGATGGGAGGTATACCTTTCAGCATTTTTTGGCCGATTGCCTTTCGTTTTTCTATCCGAAAAAAAGGTACCTTCGATTTTGCATTGCACTCCGCAGTCTGCTTATAAAGAGACAGGGCGACGTGGGCATATTGACCTTTCACTGCGCGGATAATTACGGAGCGCTGCTGCAGGCCTGCAGCCTGCGGCGCTGCATATGCAGTCTGGGCAGAAAGGCGGATATTGTGCGTTATGAACCGGCGGCGGTGGCAGGAGGGTTTCGGTGGATACCTTACATTCCCGGCGGATCCCGGAAGAGTGTTCTGGGCAGGGCCATTAGAGGTTTTCGATACAATCTGGGGAAGGCGCCGGATTTTTTCAGGCGCAGGCGGTGTATGAATCAGTTCCGGAATTGCTTTTTGACGGAGGGCTTCGGCTTTAGGCTTCGTTTTCCAGGTCAGTGGAAAAGACTTCCCTACAGGGATTATGTGATCGGCAGTGATCAGGTATGGAATCCCCAGCTTACGGGAGGACTGCAGGAAGCGTATTTCGGTTTTTTTAAGAATCCTAAAAAGGAACGGGTGATTTCCTATGCGGCCAGCCTGGGAAGCTCTGAGCTGGCATCGGAATATAATGATGTATTTCAGAGACTGATTCAAAATCTGGACAGGGTTTCCCTGCGGGAAAAGGAGGCGGCCGGATATGTGAGCCGGTTTTTCCGGGGACCGGTGGAAATATGCATGGATCCAGTTTTTTTGCAGGACAGAAGCTTTTGGGAAGGTCTGGAAAGGAGGCCGGACCGGGAGCAATATATCCTGGTTTACAATGTGGACGGGAACCGGAGGCTGTACGAATATGCAGGAGAGCTTTCCTGTAAGCTTGGGCTTCCCGTGGTTGAGCTGGGGCTGGGGGCATGGCAGAAGCCTGTGTTCTGGATGGATTATCAGGCGGGACCGCAGGAATTTCTGGGCTATATTCACCATGCGGAGTGTGTGGTGACAAATTCCTTTCACGGCATCGCCTTCAGTATTATTTTTGAAAAGAGGTTTATTGGGTTTTTACACGAAACCAGAGGAGAAAGGACCCGGAATATTTTGAAAATATGCGGTCTGGAGGACAGGCTGTATGAAGAAAGGGGCGGGGACGTTTATGGGCGCGGCGAAATCTGCTGGGAGGACGTAAGGAGACGGACGGCGGAGGCGGTGAGGCGTTCAAAGGTTTATTTGGAAATCTTAAAGGAAGAGGATGAAAAAGAATGAAAAAGGTGTCTGTCATTATTCCGGTCTATAATTCGGAACCATTTATCCGGCAGTGTGTCGAATCTGTACAGAATCAGACCTTTGACAGCCTGGAGATCATGATCATAGACGACGGATCTGTAGATGGAAGCCTGGATATATGCCAGAAGCTGCAGCAGAGCGACGACAGAATACGGATTGTAAGTCAGGAGAACAGAGGTGCGGCTGCGGCCAGAAACCGCGGCCTTGATCTGGCCGGAGGAGAGTATGTTTTTTTCCTGGACAGTGATGATCTGATCCATCCGCAGCTGATCGAGGAATCTGTCAGACAGGCCAAGGAGCTTCAGGCTGATCTTGTGATGTGCCGATTTGTCCAGCTGGAGAACAGGCAGATACAGAAAGCCTGGAATATGTTAAAGCCTGAAGAAGGGCCTGTGTGGGAGCTTTTGGAGGGAAAGGAGCTGGAAGAACAGTTTCATATCAGCAAGCGCCGCATGCTTCAGCGTATTGGCGGACTGCTGGTGCGCAGAGATTGTGTGGGACTTCAGCGGTTTGACGAGGGGCTTCCGTACGGAGAGGACACTTTGTTTATATATCAGCTGGTTTTGCAGGGGGTTCGGATTGCATATTCCCAGCAGCCCTGGTATTACTATCGGATAAATCCGGACAGTGTCAGTCATCAGCGGCAGGTGATCGGCAGTGAGAAGTTTTTGCTGTGTGCAAGGCGGATCAGGGACAGTGAAGCCGAAAGGGGACATTTAACCTATGTCCTTTTCTGGGAGGCAATCTTCCTGTATCAGATCAAGAGAGCTTTTGTACAGATGAAGCAGATGGGGGACGAGACAGGAGCCGAAAAGCTGAAGAGGGAGGCGGAAAAAGAGATCAGAAATCCGATTTTTCAAAAACTCTCGCTTCGAAAAAGAGTCATGTTTTGTTTCTGTTTTTACCTGACCCCATTGTATATTTTGCTGAATAAGCTCAGGCCTTTGTACAACAAAATTTTGTCGAAATAGGTGCCCGTGAAAGCGGAACAGGGGGCAGAGCAAATGAGATGAAGAGAAGAATGGTTTCGGTGGTTACTCCGGTATATAACGGAGAAAGATATCTGCCCCGGTTTCTGGATTCTGTATTGATCCAGACCTATGCGCAGCTGGAGATGATATTGGTGGACGACGGATCCTCGGACAATACTCTTTACATGGCCCGCCGGTATCGGAAGGCTTTTGCGGAAAGAGGCTGGGATTATCACGTTGTAGAAGCGGAGCATAAAAACGCCTCGGCGGCCATTAACAGAGGGCTGGATTTTGTGACAGGAGAATATCTGATCTGGCCGGACAGCGACGATGTACTGGAGGCTGATTCCATAGAGAAGAGAGTGGAATTTCTGGAGGCTCATCCGGAGTATCAATGCGTGCGGAGTCTGCCTTATTACATAGAGGAAGAGACCGGAATGCGTGCAGACTGTATGGGGGAACGGACAGGAGACCTGCAGAAGGAAAACCTGTTCTGGGATGTGCTGGAGGCGGAAACCTTTGTGTCCTGCGGCTGTTATATGCTGCGTTCTCAGGCCTTTTTTGAAATCTATCCAAAGCGGCGGATTCCGGAGTCGGATGCAGGGCAAAATTTTCAGATGCTGCTTCCGTTTCTGTATCGGCATAAATGCGCCACCATACAGGAGCGGCTTTATGGGGTTTACATTCGGAAGGACAGCCATTCCAGAAGAAAAAAGAGCTCTGAAGAGAAGGAAAAGAATTGCCGGGACTTTGAGGCATTGCTTTCCCGGATTATGCCCCTGTGTCCTATACAGGATAGAGCCTCCCGAAGGCGGATCGCCCGCTGGAAAGCCCGCCGCCGGTATGAGCTTTCCAGAGGCGGCCCTAAATGGAAGCAGCTTTTTGCATTGTGCCGGCTGGTGTGGTACAGGAGGAGGGGATTATGTCTATTTTGGAAATAATGAAAAAATTTAATATGCTTTTATCTGCCCGCCAGCGGCGCAGAATCGCAGAATTGGCGGTTCTTATGGTGATCGGCGGATTTCTGGAAATGTGTTCCGTATCGCTTATTCTGCCCTTTATGAGTATGCTGATGGGAGCCTCGGATTCTATGAATACATGGTATATACAGGGATTCTGTCGGCTTTTCGGACTGAATTCCAGGCAGTCCTTTCTGACGGCGGCGGCGCTGATCCTGGGAGTTGTTTTCATAGTAAAAAATCTTTATCTTTTATGGGAATTTAATCTGCAGTACCGGTTTGTATACAATAATCTGTATATTATGCAGGGAAGGCTTCTGGATGCTTTTATCCATCGGCCCTACGAATTCTTTTTGAAGGTAAGCTCCGGGGAGATGATCCGTATTATCTACAACGACACCCAGGCGGCCTTTGATCTGCTGGTTATTTTATTACAGCTTTTGACGGAGCTGGTGGTATCCTTCATGCTGATTGTCACGGTATTTATCATCACCCCTGTGGTAACGGTGTGTATGGCAGCCGCTCTTTTTCTCATGCTTTTTGTCAGCAACAGAGCCATAAAGCCGGTGCTCCGAAGGGCGGCCTGCAAAAGTCAGGAGGCCGGAACAGGAATGAGCAAATGGCTCATTCAGACCATAGAGGGAATCAAGGAAGTCAAGGTGCTGGCAAAGGAGGAATATTTTCAGAAAAACTATGCCCGGCATGGAGAAGCATCGGCAAAAAGTGTAAGCAAACGACGGATTTTGGATATGACGCCCCGCTATATTATGGAAGCGATGCTGATGGCGGTTATGTTTCTGGTTATTGCGGGAATGATCCATGGAGGCGTGGAGCTGGAAGGGATGATTCCCACATTGTCGGCAGTTGCCATGGCGGCTATGAGACTGCTTCCTTCAGCAAACAGAATGTCCCGCTGCCTGTCCGGAATAGCCTATAATGCGCCTATGCTGGATAAGCTGATGGAGACGGTAATTTACCACAGGGTGGACCGGGAGGCGGAGGATTCAGAGGATGATTTCTATCAGGAAAAGGGGGAGCTTCCAAGGCTGCAGAAGGAGATTATGCTTGACAGGGTCAGTTACCGTTATCCTGACACGAAGGAGGATGTTCTGAAGGAGATTTCCATGATCATCCGCCGTGGAGAGGCTGTGGGAATTGTGGGACGGTCCGGTGCGGGAAAGACTACGACAGTGGATTTGCTGCTGGGACTCCTGCGTCCCCGGGAAGGAGAGATTCTGGTGGACGGAGTGAATATTCGCAGGAATATGCGCCGATGGCTGGAGCAGGTGGGCTACATACCCCAAAGAATTTTTATGCTGGATGACTCCATCCGTGCCAACATAGCCTTTGGCGAATCGCCCGGGGAGGTAAGGGAGGAAATCCTGTGGGAGGCGCTGCGGGCGGCCTCTCTGGAGGAATTTGTCCGATCTCTTCCGCTGGGACTGGATACCCAAATCGGAGAACGGGGTGTGCGGATATCCGGCGGCCAGCAGCAGAGGATCGGGATTGCCCGGGCCCTGTACCGCAATCCGTCGGTTTTGATTTTTGACGAGGCCACTTCTGCGCTGGACAAGGAGACAGAGCTGGCTGTCATGGAATCCATCGAGTCTCTGCGCGGGCGCAAGACCATGATTATCGTGGCCCACCGCTCTTCGGCGCTGGAGAGCTGTGATCATATTTTCCGGGTGGAAGAAGGGAAAATTATCAGACAGCGGTAATGATTGCTTTGCAGTGGGTGAAAAAATATATGAGGATTGGGATTCTGACACATCATTATGTGAAAAATTACGGTGCCTTCCTGCAAATGAAGGCGCTCTATGAAACGCTGAGAGAGGTGTATCCAAAGGCGGATATCCGTATTGTAAATTTTATCTGTCAGGAGCATTTATGGAGAAATATTATTCATGTGCTTCACTATAGACGAAAAAGCGATACACCGGTTATATATAGGGAAAAAATCAGACAGCTGAGGACTTTTATAAGGTATGAGCGCTCTCTTCCCAGGACGGCCAGGGTGGGGACGGCGGAGGAGATCGAGGCTCTGGGATTTGACCTCCTGGTGTTTGGAAGTGATGAGATCTGGAATGCGGCGGACTGGGGGTATCATCCTCTGAAATTCGGCGCGGGATTTTCGGAAAAGACAAAGCGGATCGCATATGCGCCCAGTGTAGGAACCTTCTTTCAGTTATCAAAGGAGTCAATCCGGGAGGGCATAAAGGGCTTTTGGAGGGTTTCGGGCCGGGATGGTGAGACGCTGGATTTTTTAAAGCGTATGCACAGAGGGGATGCGGTCAGAATGCCGGATCCGGTGTTTTTATATGATTTTGACAGGGATTTGCAAAAAGAGGGAATCGAAAAAAAGCCTTTCCGCTATATTTTGATTTATGATTGTAAGCTGACAGAGAAACAGGAGCAGCAGCTTCGCGCTTACAAAGACCAGCATGGCTTTAAGCTCCTGGGGGCGGGAGACTATAAAAAAATGTATGACGGGGTGACGGTGAACCTGACGCCTTATGAGTGGGTGAGTCTGTTTTGGCATGCCGATAAGGTGATAACGGGTACCTTTCACGGAACCGCATTTGCAATCAAATATCACAGAGACTTTGCAGCCTTTCCCACGGAAAGAAACCGGATACAGAAGGTGGGATCTCTCCTTCGGGATGTGGGAATGGAGGAGCGGATGCTTTCCCCCGGGGAGGAAGATAAGCTGTGCAGTATTTTGGACAGGGAATCGGATTTTACAAGGGCAGATGCCTGCCTGAACCGGATGAAGGAGGAGGCGTTTAAGTTTCTGTCCACAGGGTGATCTCGCGGCAGCAGGTCAGGCAGAAGGGAGAAAGGATGGAACTTGGCAATAGAAAAATGAACATAGTATGTGACATGGAAAAGTGTGCCGGCTGCATGGCCTGCGTGGATATATGTCCCCAAAATGCCATTCAGGTCCTGCAGGGCCTGCGTTATTATCAGGCGGTCATTGATGAGAAGCGCTGTACGGACTGCGGGGCCTGCCGCAGAGTCTGCCAGGGCAATGAGTCTGCACCGCGGCATTTACCTATCCTGTGGCAGCAGGGATGGGCAGCAGATGAGAAGCTGCGCTCGGGCGCCGCTTCCGGCGGCCTGGCATCGGCGCTGTCCAGGCAGTTTATCAATGAGGGCGGCCTGGTCTGGAGTTGTACTTTTGACAAGGGAGAATTCCGCTTCCGGGAGGCATGTTCTCAGGAGGATTTAAGACAATTTGCCGGTTCCCGGTATGTAAAGAGCGATGCCCGGGGAAGCTATCGGGCCATTCGCAGGCGCCTTGAGGAGGGCAGGAGAGTATTGTTCATCGGACTGTCATGTCAGGTTTCGGCGCTGAGGAATTTCGTGGGGCGAAAGCTGGAGGTGCAGCTTTATACGGTGGATCTGATCTGCCACGGAACGCCGGCTCCCCGGACACTTTCCCTGTTTCTGCAGCAGTACGGAGAGAAGCTTTCGGAGCTGCAGGACATTCGTTTCCGGAAAGGCAATAACTATCAGCTCTTTTTTCTTCATAAGGATGGGAGTGTTGTCAGCCCAGTGCCGGAGGGAGTCAAGGATCCCTACAGCATTGCCTATTCCAGGGGACTGGCATGCACGGAAAACTGCTATGCCTGCGCCTACGCAAAGGAAGACAGGGTGTCAGACATTACTCTGGGAGATTCCTGGGGCAGTGAGCTGCCCCGGAAGGAGAGAGAGAAGGGCATATCTCTGGTGCTGTGCCAGACCGCCAAGGGTATGGAGCTTTTGAAAAAGAGTGCCATTCACCTTGAGGCAGTGGACCGTGAGAAAAGCATTGTGGGAAATTACCATCTGGAAATGCCCCTTGTGAGACCGGAGAAACAGGAGCTTTTTATGAAGGGGCTGGAGAAGGGAAAGAGATTTAACGCGCTTGTGAGAAAATGCTGTCCCAGGCAGTACTATAACAACTGCTATAAAAAATTACAACAATTGCTTGTAAAAAAATGAATTGTCTAGTAAAATGGTCATATGGGAGTTGGAAAGTCCAAAAAAGGATAGCGAAAAGTCCCCAAATTACACTAATAAGTTGGAGGAAAGTCATATGAAAGTTTACACAACTGACAAGATCCGAAACGTCGTACTGCTGGGCCATGGCGGAAGCGGCAAGACCAGTCTGGCAGAAGCTTTTGGCTACTTGTCCGGCCTGACATCCAGAATGGGAAAGGTTACCGACGGAAATACCATAAGCGATTACAGTAAAGAGGAACAGAAGCGTCATTTTTCCATCAACACCACTGTAATCCCCATTGAGTGGGAAGGCGTGAAGATCAATATTATAGATACTCCCGGTTATTTTGATTTTGTGGGCGAGGTAGAGGAGGCGGTGAGCGCCGCCGGCGCCGCCCTTATTGTGGTAAACGGAAAGTCCGGCATCGAGGTGGGCACCCAGAAGGCATGGGAGCTGTGTGAAAAATACAAGCTGCCCAGGTTTGTGTACGTTTCCAACATGGACGTGGACAATGCTTCCTTCCGCCAGGTGGTGGAGGATATGACGGAGCTGTACGGCAAAAAGATGGCTCCCTTCAATCTGCCGATCCGTGAGAGCGAGAAGTTCGTGGGCTATGTGAATGTGATTACCGAGACCGGAAACCGGTGGCAGGGCAAGGAAGTGGTTCCCTGCGAGGTGCCGGAGTATAATAAGGCCAATCTGCAGATGTGCCGTGACACCCTGATGGAGGCAGTGGCGGAGACCAGTGAGGAAATGATGGAGCGGTATTTCGGCGGCGAGACCTTCTCCGAGGCCGAGATCCGGGCAGCGCTTCGCACCAATGTATGCGACTGCAGCATTTTCCCCATGACCATGGGCTCTAATGTACTGTGCCAGGGTGTTTATACACTGCTGGATGACATTGTAAAATATATGCCCAGCCCGGAGAACCGCAGCGTGGCCGGCATCAATATGAAGACAAATGAGATTTATAATGCTGATTACGATTTCTCCAAGGCAAAATCCGCCTATATCTGGAAGACCATCGTGGATCCCTTTATCGGCAAATATTCCCTGGTGAAGGTGAACTCAGGCGTGCTGAAGACAGATGATCTCATCTATAATGTGGACAGGGATATTGAGGAGAAGGTGGGCAAGCTCTACGTGATGCAGGGCAATAAGCCCATTGAGGTTCCGGAGCTTCATGCGGGCGATATCGGCGCTTTGGCCAAGCTTACCGCTGCCAGAACCGGAAACAGCCTTTCCACCAAGGCATCTCCCATCAAGTTCGGTAAGGCGGAGATTTCCACACCTTATACATATATGCGCTATAAGCCCAAGAACAAGGGGGATGTGGATAAGATTTCTCAGGCTCTGCAGAAAATGTCCCATGAGGATCTGACACTGAAGGTTGTCAACGATGCCGAGAACAGACAGACACTGCTCTACGGTATGGGTGATCAGCATCTGGAGATCGTGGTAAGCAGGCTTCTGAATGAGTACAAGGTAGAGGTGGAGCTGGATCGTCCCAAGATTGCATACCGGGAGACCATCCGGAAGCAGTCCGATGTGGAATACAAATACAAAAAGCAGTCCGGCGGGCACGGCCAGTACGGACATGTGAAAATGCGGTTCAGCCCTTCCGAGGATCTGGAGCAGGCCTATGTGTTTGAGCAGGAGGTAGTGGGGGGCGCCGTTCCCAAGAACTATTATCCTGCGGTGGAAAAGGGACTTCAGGAATCCGTGCAGAAGGGGCCTATGGCGGGCTATCCGGTGGTAGGCGTCAAGGCGGTTCTCTACGACGGTTCCTATCATCCGGTGGATTCTTCGGAGCAGGCATTCCGTATGGCGACTATTCAGGCCTTCAAAAAAGGCTTTATGGAGGCGCACCCTGTTCTGCTGGAGCCTATTGCCAGCCTGAAGGTGACGGTGCCTGACGCCTATACCGGAGATGTGATGGGCGATCTGAATAAGAGAAGAGGCCGTGTGCTGGGGATGAATCCCGCTCCCGGCGGAAAGCAGATCGTGGAAGCGGAGATTCCCATGAGCGGACTGTTCGGCTATTGTACGGATCTGCGTTCCATGACAGGCGGCAGAGGCGAATATGCCTATGAGTTTGTGCGCTACGAGCAGGCACCCTCCGATGTTCAGGAGAAGGAAGTGGCCGCAAGAGCTGCCAAGGTGGCGGAGAATAACGCGGAAGATTAATGAAATAAGTGTGTAAGGTGTATAATGAATTGCAAAAACATGCCGGAGAGTGGATTTCTCCGGCATGTTTCTGCATAGTGACGATTATGTTTGCCCGGATATTATGATTATATGTGATCGAAAACATTTAAAGGGCGGCTCCTATAGCGGTGTTCCTAAATTTATTGCCGAAACCCTGAGTCATTCCACAGCAAAGAGAGATAAAACAGAGAAGAAGGATATTTATGAAAAAGCTGGAGTAGAAGAATATTGGATCATTTCTCCGCAAGGATCTGTGGAGATTTATTATCTGCAGAATGGAAAGTATATTCTGGAACAAAATTATATGCTGCAGAGTGATAAAGAAGAAGAGTATTATAATGCTGAAATGGGAATAAGCCTGCGGGCATTTCCCAATATAGAAATCAAGCTGGGAGAAATATTTGAGGGAATCGATGTATAGAACGGGTTTGCCGTAATCAGGCTTTCCTGTGGGTTAAGATTTTCTGCCCAACCGTTAACTATGCCTCCATTGTCCCGAAATATATTTTTCCTTATACTGTATTTGGGTGCTGAAGCTATTGCTTCGCATGCAAATTCAGGGAAAGGAAGAAGATGGAGGAAAAAGATGGAGTTAAAGCTTGGCAAAAAAATTATAGAATTACGAAAGAAAAAGGGAATGACCCAGGAACAGCTGGCCGGAGCGCTGGGGGTGTCTGCTCCGGCGGTAAGCAAATGGGAGACGGACAGCTCCTATCCGGACATTACCCTGCTTTGCCCCCTGGCAAGGGCACTGGACACAGATGTAGATTCCCTGCTGGCTTTTGAGGAAGATATGTCCGAGGCGGATTTAGGGCAATACATGACGGAAATTATAGAGATGATAAGAGGGGGAAGGATACCGGAAGCGGAGGAACGGCTGAATGGACTTTTACATGCGTATCCTTCCAATATTCCCCTGAAGTTTTCCGCAGTGGCGGCTCTGACCTATTTTGAGATCAATGCACCGGAGGCTGACGAGGCGGATAAGCTCCGGTGGAAGGATCAGAAAAAGCAGCTGGTTCGTGCAGTACATGACGACGGTAATCCGGCCTATTATCCATCGGCTGTATCCATGCTGGTTTCCATGGCTTTGGCGGAGGATCAGCTGGAGGAGGCGGAGAGGCTGCTGAAGGAGACGATGGCGGATCAGGGGGATTTTACCTTTCTCTGGAGTCAGCTTTATCTTAAAAAAGGAGAAAAAGAAAAGGCTCTGGGAACTGTCCAGAGGCGCCTGTATTCGCTGGTAAATGATATGCGGACCTGTCTCATGGCCATGCTGGGACAGGACATGAATCCGGATCTTGACAGGGCCGTGGAAATCTGTGATGTGCTGCAGATGCTGGACAGCATTTTTCGGGTGGGAGGCGGAATGGGAGACGGTCTGTATGCCGAGATATATCTGCGGGCGGGTAAAATGGAGGAAGCCCTTGCATACCTGGAGCGGCTGGCAGATCGAATGACAGGGCCCATGGAGCCGCCCAATCCGCTTTTGTTTGCACCGGAAATCGCTCCCGGGCCGGAAAAGCTGGAGTGGAACCAGGAGATCCTTATGGCGGCGCTCAGGGGCCTGGAGACGGACGCGTGCTTTGAACCGCTTCGGAAGCAGGAGCGGTTTCAGAGGCTGGTGGAGCTGATACGGAAGCAGGTGCAGTCTTAAAGATCGATTCGCTGCAGGGGGCTGTGGAGATTTATTATCTGCAGGAGGGGAAATATATTTTAGAGCAAAGCTATATGCTTCAGCGTGATGTGGAAGAAGAGGACTATAACGCAAAGACGGAGATTTCTCTGAAAGTGTTTCCTCATATTAAGATGTGTCTGGAGGAAATTTTTGAGGGAGTCGAGATAGTGTATTGACACGGAGGGAAAAACAGGCTAAAATACCTATAAGTTTCACGGGAAATGATTTCCTAAGCGTTTCCCTGAAAGGAATTAGTAAATAAGGAACAGACGTTGAAGAGGAATATTAAGAGGATCTGGCTTTCAGAGAGCTGCCGGAGGGTGCGAGGCAGCAGTGACGGTGCTCCCAACTGGCCTCGGAGTTTCTGCCCGGAAGCGCGCAGGCGTGTGTAAGGGCGGACGGTTCATCCCGTTATCCATGAAAAAGTGCACAGGCAAAAAATGATATGGAGTATGGGTTGTTTCTTTGCGGCGGATCCAGTCGGCAGAGAGGCAGCGCCTCATGGAATTTCCCTGTGAAGTAGAGTGGTACCACGGAATCAGGCCCTTTCGTCTCTATAGGACGAGAGGGCTTTTTATATATCATAGAAAAGTGCTCCTATGATATAAAAACGCTTCGCGGGGGCGCATGGGGGAAACAGCAGCACAATGTGCCCCGCCCGGTGAGAGAATGGAGGAATCAAAATGGCAGTACCGTACAACCATCACGAGGTGGAAAAGAAATGGCAGACTGTCTGGGACGATGAGAAGGCCTTTAAGACCTCTGACGATTATTCCAGACCCAAGTACTATGCACTGGTGGAATTTCCGTACCCTTCCGGCCAGGGGCTTCATGTGGGGCATCCCAGACCCTATACGGCCCTGGATATTGTGGCCCGTAAGAGAAGAATGCAGGGCTATAATGTGCTGTATCCTATGGGCTGGGACGCTTTTGGACTTCCCACGGAAAATTATGCCATCAAAAACCATATTCATCCGAAGATTGTCACAAAAAATAATGTAGAACGCTTTAAAAGTCAGCTGCATGCTCTGGGGTATTCCTTTGACTGGGACAGGGAGGTCAATACCACCGACGATCAATATTACAAATGGACCCAGTGGATTTTTTTGAAGCTGTTTAAGGCGGGGCTGGCCTACAAGACGGAAATGCCCATTAACTGGTGTACCTCCTGTAAGGTGGGACTGGCCAATGAGGAAGTGGTGAACGGCGTCTGTGAGCGGTGCGGCGCAGAGGTGGTCCGCAAGGTGAAAAGCCAGTGGATGCTGAAGATCACGGAATATGCCGACAAGCTGCTTCAGGGGCTGGATACGGTGGATTATATTGAGCGGGTCAAGGTTTCCCAGAGAAACTGGATCGGCAAATCTCAGGGTGCAGAGGTGGACTTTGCTATTACCGGTAAGGAGGAAAAGCTCCGTATCTATACCACCAGACCGGATACCCTGTTTGGCGCTACCTACATGGTAGTGTCCCCCGAGCATCCCATGATCGAAAAATATAAGGATGAGATTGAAAACTATGAGGAGCTTGTGGCCTACAGGGAGCAGGCGGCGAAGAAATCCGACTTCGAGCGCACGGAGCTGGCAAAGGACAAGACCGGCGTCCAGATCCGGGGGCTCACTGCCACAAACCCTGTAAACGACAGGGAAATTCCCATATGGATATCCGACTATGTGCTTATGACCTACGGAACAGGCGCTATTATGGCGGTTCCTGCCCACGACGAGAGAGACTGGGATTTTGCCAAGAAGTTCGGTCTGCCTATTATCGAAGTGGTGGCGGGCAGTCCGGTCAGCGTTCAGGAGGCGGTGTACACGGATGTGGCAACGGGAATTCTGGTAAATTCCCAGTTCCTGGACGGGCTGTGTGTGGCGGATGCCAAAAAAAGGATCATCGACTATCTGGAACAAAAAGGGATCGGTCACAGCAAGACAAATTATAAGCTGCGGGACTGGGTATTTTCCAGACAGCGTTATTGGGGAGAGCCCATTCCCATTGTGCACTGTGAAAAATGCGGCTATGTGCCGCTTGACGAGAGCGAGCTGCCGCTTTTGCTTCCGGAGGTGGAATCCTATGAACCTACCGACAACGGTGAATCACCACTGGCGGCTATGACGGAGTGGGTGAACACCACATGTCCCTGCTGCGGCGGCAGCGCAAAGAGAGAAACGGACACCATGCCTCAGTGGGCAGGCTCCTCCTGGTATTTCCTGCGGTATACGGATCCTCATAATGAGAAGGCGCTGGCAGGTAAAGAGGCGCTGGAGTACTGGATGCCCGTGGACTGGTATAACGGGGGCATGGAGCATACCACACTCCATCTGCTTTATTCCCGGTTCTGGCACAGATTCCTGTACGACCAGGGACAGGTGCCCTGTCCGGAGCCCTATCAGAAGAGAACCAGCCACGGCATGATCCTGGGCTCCAACGGGGAAAAAATGTCCAAGTCCAGAGGCAATGTGGTGAATCCGGACGACATTGTCAGAGAGTACGGCGCGGATACCTTAAGGACCTACGAGATGTTTATCGGAGCCTTTGACCTGAGCGCAGCCTGGAGTGAGGACGGCGTGAAGGGCTGCCGAAGGTTTCTGGAGCGGGTGTGGAAGCTGCAGGACATTCTGACGCAGGAAGAGGGATATAGTCAGGATCTGGAGACAAAAATGCACCAGACCATCAAAAAGGTATCGGGGGACTATGAAAGCCTGAAGTATAACACCGCCATAGCGGCCATGATGTCTTTGATTAATGAGTTTTACAAAAAGAATTCTGTGACCAGAGGTGAATACAGGACGTTGCTTACACTGCTGAATCCGGTGGCCCCTCATATCACGGAGGAGCTGTGGCAGACCGCAGGCTTTGAGGGAAGAGTGTACCAGACCACATGGCCCGAGTATGACGAGGCAAAGACGGTGGAGGCACAGGTGGAGATCGGCGTACAGGTGAACGGAAAGATGCGTGTTACGGTTTCCGTGCCCAAGGACATGGAAAAGGAAGCGGTGATTGCCGCAGCCAAAGAGGCTCTGGGAGATAAGCTTACAGGAACTGTGGTAAAAGAGATCTATGTGCCTGGCCGGATCGTGAATATTGTTGTAAAGTAGTTGTTCATGCAGGTAATTCCCGGTGAGAATGCCATAAAAATCTGCCGCAGACTGTACGGATTGGAGGAACAGTCTGCGGCAGAAAGCTTCTCTAATGGTTTTCCGTCCCGTGGGGGATAGTGGGCTGGTCGCCCTGCCGGTTTTTTTCCAGAATCTTGTCGATCTGCGCCAGCTCTTCCCTGGAGCTGTGTCTTTTGATGGCGGAGATAGCGGCGTTCATTTCCTGGGGCGTAAGGGTCAGATTTTCCTGCTTGGCCTTTTTCATCATGGGTACCACGAAGGCCATCATTTCCTTCTGGCTTTTCCCATGGCCTTCAGCAAAAAGCCGTCCAAGAAACTGAAGCTTCTTTTGGGGAATATCCTTTACCAGAGGATCCTTCATCCAGTCGGGCGCCATGCTTTCGTCCGCGGAGTGCATTTCTTCCATGGAATGCATTTCTTCCATAATAATACCTTCCTATTCTTCTTTTTTTCCAAACATATCAAAAACCGAAGACAAATCCATTCCACCCAGATCGGGCATTCCGGTCATTCCCGACAGAATATCCATAGGATTGCCTCCCTCAGAATTCATACCCTCAGGGAAAAGCTCCTTCAGCATTTCCATCATCTCCATCATTTCCTGCATCCTGTTCATGGTCTGCATCATATTTTTGATAGATTGGATTCTCTCCTGCTCGCCGGGACTTCCGAATGGCATCAGTTCGTCCAGAAAGGCAATCGTGTCATTGCTTCCGGATTTCAGAGGATTTTCCGGGCCGGAGGACTGCAGAGGAAACAGGGGTGACCGGAGACTGAGGACGGGACTTTTGGGACGATTCTTCAAAAACTGCAGGGTATGCTGCAATTCCAGAAATTTTATATATACTGCCAGCCCTCCCTGCAGGTCCGGGGCAAGATAGGAGAGGAATACCTTTAACATCTGAATGTGATTCGTGGTAAGCAGTGAATCAAATGCAGCAATTATATCGGATCCTTTTCCCTCCATGTGAAAACCATACCTTTCCGGGTGCATTATGTACATTGTACATTGTACATGTTATGACAGTCTGCGGGATATTATGCTGTTTCTCACAGTATTTTCTTCATATTGGAAAACAGGCCCCGCCGGGAGCCTGCCTTCCATCAGTGGGGCGGCCTTCAGGCCGCCTTGATCCTGCTTAGCAGCAGGTGTTGTTGCATCCGCATCCGCAGTTGTTTCCGCCGCCGCAGAAGCAGGAGAGCAGCAGGATCCAGATGATCCATTCGCAGCCGTCGCCGCCGCCGAACAGTCCGTTGCCGCATCCGCAGCTGTTGTTGCAGCCACAGCCATTGTTGCGTCCGCCGAACAATCCGCCGTTGCCGCCACAGCAGGATAACAGCAGGATGATCCAAATCCAGTTATTTCCACATCCACATCCGTTGTTCTGGGAGCTTACGCATCCGCAAGAGTCGTTGCAGCCACAGTTAGTAGCAGTCAAATCGCTCATTTTAATTGCCTCCAAAGGTTTATTTATGCTTTATTCTATGCATGGCGGCCTGTCAATGTTTCCGGGATTTGGAAGATCTTTTTTGCAGGAGAGATTTTTGGCGCTTTTTGAAGTTTTCCTGCCTCATATGTGGATAAAAGACTTGCATAAATTCTGATATGGAGTAAAATAAAGAAGGGATATCATTAAAGGCAGAAAGGTTAGATATGGCTCAGAAGGAATACATAGTGGAGGGCAGACGCTTCCGGACCAGGGAAGATTATGCCCGCGCAATGCATGACAAGAAGATCATAGACGAAATACGCGGCAGCGTTAACCTGAAGAATAGAGGGGCCCTGGAAAAGCTGGAGAAACAGCTGAAGGGAGGTAAATACAGATTTTATACGCTCTTGGGAGAAGATTTCAGGGATGAAATCCGGGAACTCCTGGGGAAGGGGGCGCAGGGGAGGACCACCCCGGTTCAGAGGAAAACGGCATCTCAGGGAAAGACTTCATCCGATCAGGTAAAAGCGGCATCCCGGGGAAAGGCTTCACCGGTCATGACAAAAGCGTCGGCTCAGGTTAAGGGCTCGGGACCGGGGAGCAGATCTTCTGAAACGAAGATGGATTCCTATGTGCTGGCGGAGCTGAAACGGCAGGAAAAGCGCAGAAAGCTGACCATTGCCGTATGCAGTATTGTGGCAGTGTGCTGTCTGGGATATTTTGGAGTTTATGCCTGGCATAGCTACCGGACGGACAACACTTATCAGGCGCTCAGCGCCTTAAAAGAAAAGCCGGTGGTACAGCGGTATCCTTCCGCATCTCAGTCGGGACCTCAGTTTACATTGGATGAGGCCCAGGAACCCCGGGAGGTGTTGGAGGAATATAAAAATTTATTAAATAAAAATAAAAAGCTAATCGGATGGGTGAAAATAGACGATACAAATATAGATTACCCCGTAATGCAGACTGTGGACAACGAGTACTATCTGAACCATAATCTGAACCAGGAATATGATAAAAACGGGTCTATTTTCATGGATAAGGACTGCGATGTGCTGAAGCCCAGCACCAATTTTATTATCTACGGACATCATATGAAAAACGGGCAGATGTTCGGCAGTCTGGACAGGTACGCCAGTAAGGACTATTATGAAAAGCATCCGTACATTCAGTTTGACACCATCTATGACAAGGGGACATGGGAGGTGATGTACGTATTTCGCTCCAGAGTGTACAGCGAGGAGGAGATCGTATTTAAATATTATCAGTTCATAGATGCCAACAGCCAGCAGGAATTTGATTCCAACATGCGGGAGATGGCAGCTATGTCTTTGTACGACACGGGAGTGACCGCCAGTTACGGCGATCAGCTTCTGACGCTCTCAACCTGTGATTATCAGGAGAAAAACGGACGTTTTGTGGTAGTGGCGAAGAAAATCGCAAAGGAGTAGGGAAAATGACGAAGGGTGTAAACAAGAAAAGCAGGAGATTAAAGAGGTCGATCCGAAAGACCCTGGGGACGCTGTTCCTCATATCGGCGCTGATAGTGGCGGCGATTCCCACGGAAAACCTGCAAGCGGAAGGGGAGAATAGTCCCAGGGCAAACAGGGTGCCTGTGACTACGGACAGTACTCAGAGGATTCCGCAAATAAATGACAGCACGGTTATCTATACTACCAAGGACAGAAAATATCGGTTTGCATATATGAGTGACGGCGGCACAGATAAGATTGCGGTGCTTTTGGGGTACAGCGCGCTCACTCTGGAGAACGGCCTTTTGGAGATTCCCGAGAGTGTGGACGCTTATGCCAAGTTTACGGAGACTCTGGGAACGGACAGAGGCTATGTGGCCGTTGGAAAAGCCGGAAACTTTCTGTATTGGAAGGAATGCACCAAGACGGAGTGGAAGCAGAAAATAGATCCCATTACACAACAGCCCATGGTGGATAACGAGGGGAATCCGGTGATGGAAGAGGTGGAGGTTGAATGGAGGTACAATCCCTGCTATGCGGATACTTATGATACATCCTGGGGATCTATTGCGAAGGAGCACCCGGAGCAGCTTTACTATGACAAGAACTTTCAAACGAATACTACTCCGAAGATCGATTTGACGGAAAACGATGCGGTGGCTTGTACTGACTTGAACTATCAGATCATTCAGGGAGCTACGGTAGCTTACATCGGCAATCAGTGGCTGAAGGAAAAAACAGGTGCCGACGGAAAGCCTATTTCAGGGGAATGGGTCCTGGGCGGTTCGGTAAATGCCAATAACAAGGATAAGGGAATATTTGCCAACAATGGTAATATCCATACTCTGGTGGTTAAACCCAGCCTGATGGGTATTGGCGATTATGCGTTCTATCGTTGCAGCTATCTGGACAGCATTACCTTGGGGAACGGTCTGAATACCATTGGCAACGGGGCTTTTTCGGATTGTACAAACATGACTGCCATCAGTCTGGATATTGGAAGCAACCTGAACCAGATCGGCGATCATGCCTTTTACAATTGTCAGAGTCTGGGCAGTTTTACTTTGCCCATCCAGGTTTCTTTGATCGGAGACTCTGCTTTTGAAGGCTGTACATCTTTAAAGAGTGTGGATCTGTGCAGCGCAGGGAACTTTAATAACCTTACGACTTTAGGATGGGATCTGTTTAAAAATTGCGAGGCGCTGGAGTCTGTGACTTTCCCGGATAAGTGTACCAGCCCGGTGTATATTTCCACCTTTGAGGGCTGCCGTTCCCTGAAGAGCATATCCACCAGAAATAATCAGATTACCTTCCCGGAGGAAGCGGGCGTTTATACCTATGAGCAGTTTAAGGCCATGCTGGAGGGACCGCCGGTGGGCGGAGCCTTCTACTTCGAAGGAATGGAGAATTCCGCGCTTCATCAAATGTGCACGGACAACTATTTTGCCTTCAGCTACATCGATTATCTGGGCGGTGTGGTTACGAACCTGGATCGTTACGAAATCACTGTGGCAGAGACCGGAGGGCGGGCCACCTATGAGGTGAATTCCTCTAATCGTCTGATTTCCTGCAGAACAGAGCCGGGCGTGAAGACGGTGACCATACCTGCCAGAATAGGTCCTCATGCCATTAACTATATTGCTTCCAATACCTTCCAGGATCACTGTAATATTACGAAGGTAACTATACCGGTCAATATTCTTTCCATTGACAACGAGGCTTTCCGAGGCTGTCATAATCTGGCGGACGTGATTTTTGATACGGCCAATGTAACCATCGGAGATAATGCCTTTAAGACGCAGGAAGTGCGTTCCCATGAAACAAACTGTCCCAACGGAGGACAGGTGGGAACTGACCCCGATATGTCTCCGGCGGTGAAGCTGAAATTTACCGGTCCGGTTTCCAGCACATCGGGTCCTTTCAAATATGCCATGAGCGAAAACGGGAAATACAATATTGAGTCCCAGCAGAGCTCCTACATTACGTATTACAGCGGCTGGCCTTCCAATATGGAGATTCAGTATAATCCGGACAGCAAAATGAGCGAGCTTGTGAATTTCCCGTCTCTTTCGGACCTGAAAAACGGCGTATACAACTCTCAGAAGTATGCCTATATCACGCCGGAGCATGAGCAGGCCCTTCGGGATGCTGTAAACAAGTATGTTGGCAGCGGCACGGTTTCCGGCGGCGATGCCAACAGGGGCGATATGACGGAGTATGAATGGCAGATTATCAATGCGGCTATGGGGATTGTGATTCCTGAAGGCGTGGATTCTGTCAAGCCGGGATTGTTTAAGATGAAGGATGACGCCGACATCGGTACGCTTCCTGAAAACGAGTCCAAAACGGTGGAGGCTTACAGCCTGAAGAGGATCCAGAATGAGACCGACGAGGCGGGCAATGAAAAGAGCACCTTTGCAGGATGCAAAAACATATCCAGTATTAAATTGCTGGGCGGCACGGAGACGCTGGATTCCTATGCCTTTGAGGGATGCGATATTCTGTCCAGCGTGACTCTGCCTCCCACCGTAAGTCAGATAGGAGTGAGACCTTTTGCGAATTGCCCTGCCATGAGCCAGGTGGATTTTTCCGGGAGTCCTTATTTCTCCTGTGAGAATTCCATAATCTATGAACTGGATGATGCGGGCGCGAAGGAAAAGATCGTGCAGTGTCTGGAGGGCAGAACCAATGTGATGGTAACGGCGGCCGAAACGGCGGGTGTAAAGGAAATGTATCCGGAGGCCTTTGCCAATACGAACATGGTGAATGTGGATCTGAGCAATACCTCCATTTCCTCCATACCGGAGTATGCCTTTGCCCTGACGAATGAACTGGGGACTGTGACTTTGCCCAAGTCTATTCGTTCCATTGGAAATAACGCGTTTTTCTACAGTCATATTACGGCATTGAAGATACCTGGCGCCAACCAGATGATCAACAATAATGCTTTTGGCCGGGAGACCCATCCTGGCGATGCGGTTTTGGATGAGCATAAGATCAGAGTGGATATAGACACAGATAAAGCGACTAACACAGGAAATCTTTGGTTCTACTGTGAAGAGGGGAGTATGGCGGAGGTATATGCCAAGGAATACCCTGACGGTCCCATCAATGTGTCTTACGAAGAGCCGGATACAGAGTTTGAGGTTCTTTTCCTGGATAAGGATGGAAATCCTCTGGAGAAGCCTCTTGACCTGTACGGAAAGGAACTGCCGAATCCTCAGATTGTAAAGCAGTTTGAATCTGCGGTGGAGCCTGTGCCGCCTCAGGTGGACGGTTTCCGGTTTACCGGGTGGATGCCGAAGGATTATGCTTCGGTGACAGAGGACTTGAGAATATTTGCTCAGTATGAAAAGCTGGCGGATATATTCCACACGGTGGAATTCCTCAATGAGGATGGTTCTGTGTATATGACGCAGACGGTAAGACATGGCGAAAACGCCATTATTCCCCAACCGCCTGTGAAGGAAGGATATACCTTCCAAGGATGGAGATACGGCAATCTGGAAAATATTACCAAGGATGAAAAGGTATATGCCTATTTTGTGAGAAATGGGGAAGGCCCGGATGATCCCAATAATCCCGGAGGAAGCAATAATCCCGGAGGCAGCAATACCCCCGGAGGAAGCGGTAATCCCGGAGGCAGCGGGAGTCCGGGGGCAAGCGGAAGTCCTGGAGCAAGCGGAAGTCCCGGGGCAAGCGGAAGTCCTGGAGCAAGCGGGAGTCCCGGGGCAAGCGGGAGTCCGGGCGCCAGTGGCAGCCCC
>OFGC01000278.1_pt1 | contig 58364 bp, 44 predicted proteins | sample 1521691 | NCBI WGS metagenome assembly OFGC01 (sample SAMEA3504121, study PRJEB24116) | mouse gut metagenome | biome: mouse gut; feature: mouse-associated habitat; material: faeces | place: Denmark | collected 2011
AACGCAGCAGTGGAAAGGACTTTACAAAATATCCTGTGTATGAGGGTAGAATTGGTGTCAACTATAATTTGGGCAATCAGTATGCAGGTTTCTATTATGATTTTGCATATCGCCCAGCCTACGGTACTAGTACATCGTTCACATCAAGACTCCTCAACTCCGTTCTTGAAGATGAGCTCAACTACAACGGCACTAACCATAGACACAACCGTCAACACCTGCTTAGCGCATATTATACCGGAACAATGGGTAAATGGCAACTGAGCGCCAACTTTGATGCCATGTGGCAGATAAACAACCGCACAACGAATGAAACAGAGAAGTCGGCATTCAACTCTGAACGTATATTTTCAACTGACAACGCTATTGAAAATAGACTCTTGGCTGGGAATATCACAGCTTCGCTTCCGGCATTGAAAGGGGAGTTGCGTTTCGGCACAGAGATCAGCGATATTTACCGCAAAGACCGGTATCTGGCGGATGTCGATTTCATCACTGACAACGATACTAAAATCAAGGAAACTACATCGGCATTATTCGCTGAAATGTCGCAGACCTTTGGGAAGCTGTCAGTTTCAGCAGGTCTTCGTTGGGAATATACCGATTCCCGATATTTCCTTTGGGGTGAGAAGAAAGATGATCAAAGCCGTCGATACCATAATCTTGCGCCCAGTGCCTCCTTGTCCCTTCCAATAGGGAATGTATCAACCAATCTTTCTTATATGCGTAAAACCTCACGTCCCGCTTTTGAGCAACTGAGCAGCGCCGTAAGATACCTTGACAGATACAGCTATGAGTCCGGCAATCCTAATTTGAAACCAATTTATCGAGACTATGTCTCATTGTCAGGTTCATGGCGTGATCTTGTTGTTGAACTGACTTACTATTCCACGAAAAATTACTTTATGTGGCAGACAACACCTTACCTCGGTAACCCTGACATGACATTGTTGAAAATGGATAATATGCTCCGATACAATACCTTTGAGGCCTTCGCCAATTACTGGCCATGCTTCTTCACAATCTGGCGACCGACATTTATGACAGGCATCATGGCTCAGGATTTCAAGTTGATGCACAACGGCACTGAGATGAAATTGAACAAACCTCTCGGGATTTTCCGATTCAATAACGCAATTCATCTGCCATGGGATATGTGGCTCAATGTGGATTTTTCATCCCAGACATCCGGCAACGGGGATAACGTGTATCTCAAAAGTCGTTGGAACTGCGACCTCGGATTATACAAATCCTTTGCCAACGATACATGGAGCGTAAAACTTCAACTCAACGATGTGTTCAACACCTATCGTCAGCAAATGATCGCGTACGATGCCCTCAGCGAAATGAAAGTCAACAAAATATATGACACTCGGGACCTGTCGCTGACTATTCGCTACAATTTCAATACCGCCCGATCCCGCTTCAAAGGTCGCGGAGCAGCCAATTCCGAAAAAGATCGATTCTGAAAAATCACTATCTCATGCAAGAGTCAGTTGCCGCAAGGGTTATAATGGTGACCTCATGTCTGAAAATCAAAGTTCCGAATAAGTTCCGCACCTAAAAGGAAAAGCACCTATAGTTAAATCTAATAGCTTGATTGTTAATGTGATGTTTCTACTTGGGCTTGAATCAAGGACTCTCCCTGCCAGTATTAGACCCGGAGAGTCAGGTGCTCTAAAAGAGTAAAAGAAAAAGCAGCTACGATTTGAGTCGTAACTGCTTGATTTTTAATAGGTGGTCCCACTTGGGCTTGAACCAAGGACTCCCTGATTATGAGTCAGGTGCTCTAACCAACTGAGCTATAGGACCTGGGGTGCATTGCGGCTGCCTTTTGGGGCGGCTGTCCGAAGTGTTGGATGCTTCGGCGCTTTTGCAGATGCAAAGTTAATTAAAAAGTTTTATTGGTGCAAATTTCTGATGCGATTTCTGCTGCTTTTAATCTGCGTGCGGCTGCTTTCTCGCGGCTAACTACTGGACCTGGGGTCAGGGGCCTTCTTGCTGGTTGCGGCTTTGGGCGCCTTTTATGCTGTTTTTTATTTTTTCAGGAGCTGGTAGATCAGGAGGAGTTGGCGGCGCAGGTCGCGGAGGTCGTAGCCGTTGCGGGCGGCAATGCCTGCAAATGCTGTACCGAGATATGTATCCTCAATCAGATGTGCTGCGACTTCCGGTTCGATTTTTTTGATTTCGCCAGATTCGATGGCGCGAGTGAGGATGTTTTTCCAGACTTCGCATTCATCTTCATACCATTTGGCCGCATCGACGAGGGTTTCGGGGATGAGGTTGTAGGCCGAGAGCTGCATGTTGAAGAGAGCGTAGTTGATGTTGTTGATTCCTTCGCGTTTCCAGTGGCGCTGGTGGCGTCCGAGGATGTTGAGGAAGGAGTCGATGGCGTCGTATAGGGAGCAACGTTCCGGGTCGGGGATTGAGCGTACGCTGCTGTTGTTGAATACGAAAGTGTTGACGGATTCGCGGAAGAGTTTTTCCTTGCTTCCGATGTGGTACATTATGGCTCCGCGACTGAGTCCGGTGGCATTTTCGAGTTCAGTAAAAGTGACGTCAGCGTAGGGCTTTTGTGTGAAAAGCCGCATTGCTTCGTTGAAAAGCTTTTGTCTTGTCTGGTTTCCGGTTGATCTCATAATTTTGTCGATAGTTATCACAACTTGTTATGCAAAATTAATAATTTTTAATGGGAAAACCATGGTGGGTTGGCTTTAAAACGGCATCGTATGCTTATAATATGAGTTGGATTATTAGTATTGTCATGGTTTATCTGATTATTATTTATGTCTGGATGGCGGGTGGATTTTGCAGGCGCTCCTTTTGGGGAGCGCCTGCGCTTTTGGGGGTGGCCTTCCGGGTGCTCGCTTCGGTCGCACCACAATGCTTTGCTTTTGGCTTAATTTCGGGTTTGGGGCTTGATTTCGGGCTTGCGCCCTCAGTATTTTTCGGGCTTGCGTGCGCGCTTAGCATTTATTTCGGGCTTGGGCCCTCAGTATTTTTTCGGGCTTGCGTGCTTCGCATTTATTTCGGGCTTGCGCCCTCAACACAGTGTGGAGGCTGGGGCTGGGCTTTTGGGGCAAGGAGGGGTGGGGTTAGGCGCGGGTGGGTTAGGCGCGAGTGGATTAGAATGGCAGGGGGGTGGAGGGGGAGGTTAGGTTGACAATGGGGGTTGCTTTTTGTGGGGTGTCGGTGGGATGGGAAGGGGATTGGCGGGCTCTTTGGGCGGCACGGTAGGCTGAGGCGGCGCGGATGGCGGCGGTGTGGGGGGATGGGAAGCGGTTGTAGAATTTTATGAATGATGTGCGGGCCCAGCCTTGAGAGAGGTTGCGGATGAAGAGATTGGCAAGGCCTTCGAGGTGGCGTCCGGCGTGGCGGATTTCGCCTATCAGGGCGGTGAGGCTATCGATGCCGCTGATGGATAGCTCGATTACGCTGGCGCCGTGGAGGGTGGCGCGTACAAATATTCGGTCGGTGGCGTGAATTGGATATGTGTTCATAATTGTCTGTATTTGGCGGCTGGAGAGTTATTTCTCCTTTTCGATTGCAAAGGTAGTGGGGGTGGCTGCAATTAGATTGCAGTGAGGTGTTAATGGAGGTTAAATTTTTGATTGGATTTCTTTCTTTCGGCGATGGCTGCATGGCTTGCTCTTTGAGAGGCTGAATCTGCTCAAAATCTTAATTATGCGTGCCCTTGAGAAAGTTTAAACAACTTTAATTTGGCGGCTAATTAATAGTTATGGGAAGTTAAGATGGATTAATGATTGATTGGGCGAATTTATCTAATTTTGCATATTGTAATGCAGGAATGGTGGAATGGTAGACACGGGGGACTTAAAATCCCCTGGCCCTTACCGGCTGTGTGGGTTCGAGTCCCACTTCCTGTACTTTATAAATGATTTGCTTTTGCAGGCCCTTTAATTGGGGCCTGCTTTTTTTTCTGGGGCGGCCTTCTGGGTGCTCGCTTCGGTCGCACCACAATCTTTGCCTTGGGGGCTTTTGGGGCTTCTGGGGCGGCCATCTGGGTGCTCGCTTCGGTCGCACCACAATCTTTGCCTTGGGGGGCTTCTGGGCGGAAATTTAATAACCCCGGCTGGATGGCCGGGGCTATGGAAATATAGGGGCGGAAGGGAGAGGGAGAGGGAAAGAGGGGGGAGAGGGCGCGGAAGGAGGGGAGGGAGAGGGAGGGGTTATTTTTTGCGGTGGGGGTAGGCTTCTAAGGCTTTTTGGAGGATGGTTAGGGCTTGGGATAGGTCGGTCTTGTTGAGGACGTAGGCTAAGCGGACTTCGTCTTTGCCGAGGCCGGGGGTGGTGTAGAAGCCTGAGGCGGGGGCCATGAAGATGGTGGCGCCTTCGAATTCGAATTCTTCGAGACACCAGGCGCAGAAGTGGTCGGCGTCTTCGACGGGGAGTTTGGCTACGGTGTAGAATGCTCCCATTGGGATTGGGGAGTAGCAGCCTGGGATGCGGTTGATGCCGTCGACGAGGAAGTTGCGGCGTTCGACGTATTCCTGGTAGGTGGCGAGCATGTAGTCGGGTGTGGCGTCGATTGATGCTTCGGCTACGAGTTGTCCGAGGAGCGGCGGGCTGAGTCGGGCCTGGCAGAATTTCATGACATTTTTGCGGAGGGCCTCATTTTTGGTGATGAGGGCTCCGATGCGTATGCCGCATTCGTTGTAGCGTTTTGAAACGGAGTCGATGAGGACTACTTGCTCTTCGATGCCCGGGAGGTGGAATGCGCTGATGTAGGGGGCACCTGTGTAGCAGAATTCGCGGTAGACTTCGTCGGAGAAGAGGAAGAGGTCGTGGGTTTTGACGAGGTCGCGGATCTGGAGCATCTCTTTCATGGAGTAGAGATAGCCGGTGGGGTTGTTGGGGTTGCAGATGAGTATGCCCCGGGTGCGCGGTGTTATGAGGCGTTCGAATTCTTCGACGGGGGGGAGTGCGAAACCGTTGTCGATGCGTGAGGGGACGGTCACGATTTTAGCTCCGGCAGAGATTGCGAAGGCCATGTAGTTGGCGTAGGCGGGTTCGGGGACGATGATTTCATCGCCCGGGTCGAGGCATGCCATGAATGCGAAGAGCACTGCCTCTGAGCCGCCGGAGGTGACTATGACATCGGCCGGGGTGACATCGATGTTGAAGCGGTGGTAGTATTCGCAGAGTTTCTGGCGCAGAGAGAGGAGTCCCTCGGAGGGTGAGTATTCGAGTACTGAGCGGTCGATGTGGCGGAGTGCCTCGAAAGCCTGAGGAGGGGTGGGGAGGTCGGGTTGGCCTATATTGAGGTGGTATACTTTAAGTCCGCGTGCCTTAGCCTTGTTGGCCAGCGGCACGAGCCGGCGGATAGGTGAGGCCGGCATTATTTCGCCGCGTTTAGAGATTTCGGGCATATTTTATTCAGGGGTTGAAGAGGTCTTTATTATAGAAATCGAGGATAGAGTTAGCGTGTTCGAGGGCCTGTCGGGCGCTGCAGTCGGGGTCGATCTGCAGGGCTGCGAGGTAGTCGGCTATAGCGAGGGAGCGGTGTCCGGCGCCGAAGTGTTTGAGTCCGCGGAGGGTGAGGGCTTCGGTGTCGGCGGGGTTATGCTCGATGAATATGTCGAGTCTGCGGATGGCCTCGTCGGCGTCGAGGAGCCGGATTTCGGCCTTTAGTGTAGTCAGGTCCATACTGTAGTCGGGGTGGATAGAGTGGGAGAATGTGGAGAGTCGGAGGAGGGTGGAGTTCAGGAGAGGGTGATTCGGGAAGACTTCACCGGATGATTCATGAATATTGATGCGAGTGCATCGAATTTATCGGGAGCTTCGGTTGTGAGGAATCTGAGGGTTCCGCCGCGCGAGCATCGGGCGTTGATTTCAGGGTGGCGTTGCAGATAGTCGGCCAGTGAGTCAGCCACGATAGAGCCTTGCGGCACGATGCGGATATGGCTGGGCATGTAGCTTCGGATTTTGGGCATCAGAATCGGGTAGTGGGTGCATCCGAGCAGGAGGGTGTCGATGTCGGGGTCGGCGGCGAGCACTTCATCGCAGTATTTCTTGACGAAATAGTCGGCTCCGGGGTGATCGGCCTCTCCATTTTCGATCAGTGGCACCCACATAGGGGCGGCTACTTCAGAGATTTTGACATCCGGGAATAGTTTTGCTGTCTCGATGGCATAGGATCGGGACATGATTGTGCCGGGTGTGGCTACGACGGCCACGTGGCGCGACTCGGTGAGTTGGCCGAGAGCTTCGACCGTGGGGATAATCACTCCGAGCACTCTGCGTGCGGGATCGATATGGGGCAGGTCGTTCTGCTGGATAGACCTCAGAGCCTTGGCCGAGGCTGTGTTGCATGCGAGGATTACGAGCTGGCACCCTTCGTTGAATAGTCGGCGCACGGCCTGGAGAGTGAAGTCGTAGACTATGTCGAAGCTGCGCGCGCCGTAAGGGGCGCGCGCATTATCTCCGAGGTAAATATAGTCGTACTCAGGGAGTCGGCGTCGGATTTCGTTGAGGATAGTCAGTCCGCCGTAGCCTGAGTCGAAGATTCCTATTGGGGTCACAGTCTTATTTTATGCCGAGTTTAGCCTTTACGAGGGGGGTGATGTTTTCGGCAGGTGCACCGTAATAGAATACGATCGAGGGGTCGAGGCTCTGTACGATAGTGTAACCGCCTTCGCGGCCTACTGATTCGATTGCGCCCTTGAGTTCGGTAGTGATGGGGAGCATGAGTTCCTGATGCATTTTAGAGAGTTCGGCATCGATCTGCTGCATGAATTCCTGAGCGCGGGCCTGGCTGTCCTGGAAAGCGCGGACCTTGCGCTCGCGGATGGCGGGGAGTTCGTCTTCCTTGAGGTTCTGGAGTTCGGTGTATTGTTTCTGGAGGTCTTCGTCGAGAGATTTGGCCTGAGCCTGGTATTTGGCCTGCGCCTCTTCGAGTTTTTTCTGGGCTTCGGCAGTGGCGGGCATGGCGGCCATTACCTCATTAGCGTCGACGAGACCGATTTTCACATTCTGAGCGCCGGCCAGGAACGGGATGGCCAGGGCGATTGAAAGGATGATTTTCTTAAGCATTTTTTATTTTTGATTGTAGTTTATTAGTATCGTGAATACGGGGAGATGGAGAGGGGATTATTTGGAGTATCCGAGTTTGGCGAGCACTTCATTGCTGACATCGATGCGCGGAGAGGCGAAGACGATGCTTTGTGAAGATGCGCGGTCGAAGATTACCTGATAGCCCTTCTCTTCGGCCACAGCCTTGACGGCATTGTAGACATCCTCCTGGATGGGCTTCATTAGCGACTGGCGCTTTTTGTAGAGTTCGCCTTCGGGGCCGAAGTATTTATATCGGGTGTCGGTGACCTCTTTCTCTTTAGCCACGATTTCTTCCTGGCGTTTTTTCTTTTGGTCGTCGGTGAGGAAGACCATGTCGGCCTGATAGTTTTTGTAGAGGTTTTCGGCCTCTTTGGAGAGTTCGGCGACTTCTTTTTCCCATCGGAGAGAGACCTGGTTGAGCTGCTCATTGGCCATCTCGTATGAGGGGACATTGCGGAGGACGTAGTCCATATCGACTAATGCGAATTTCTGGGCCATAGCCGGGAGGCAAGCTATGATTGCCAGGATGGCTATTGAGAGTATTTTTTTCATATCGTTATAATTTTAATGGTTATGAAGTTATAACAATCAGACTTTGCGAACGGCCTTGGGTTTATGCCGGAATTCTCAAAAAATGTGAAATCCGGGCTTGCTTTCGGGCTTGCGCCCTCAACACAGTGTTGAGGCGGCTTGGCTGGGCTTGGGCTTGGCTTCGGGGTGCTCGCTTCGGTCGCACCACAATGCTTCGCCTCGGGGGCTGGCCTTGGGGGCTGGGCTTTGGGCTTGGCTTCGGGGTGCTTGCTTCGGTCGCACCACGATGCTTCGCCTTGGGGGCTGGGCTTTGGGCGGCTTTGGGCGGCCTTTGGGGCGGCTTTTGGGGTTAGAATTCCTGGCCGAGGATGAAGTGGAGCTGGGAGCCTCCTCGGCGGCCCTGGACTCGGTCGAAGCCGTAGCCCCAGTCGATGCCCAGGAAGCCGAGCATGGAGAGGTAGACTCGGGCTCCTACGCCTGCCGAACGCTTTAGGTTGAAGGGCTGGAAGCGGTCGACGGCTGTCCAACAGTTGCCGGCTTCTACGAATGCGAGGGCGTAGATTGTGGTCGAGGGCTGGAGCATGAAGGGGAAGTGGAGCTCCATGGTGTATTTGGCGTAGGCGTAGCCCTCCTGTCCCCATGGGGTGAACTGGCCGTTGTCGTAGCCACGCATCGAGACGGTCTCGGTGGCGTAGGTGGTGGAGCCAGACATGCCGTCGCCTCCGAAGTAGAATGTTTCGAAGGGGGTCTTGATGTTTTTGTTGTAGGAGCCGAGCAGGGCGAAGTCAGCGCGCGTCATGAGCACGAGGGTCCATTGGCCGTCGGGGTCGGTGAGCGGGGTGAAGGTCTTGCTCTTGAATTTGAGTTTCCAATACTCGATCCATTTATAGAGCTGGGCTTTGGCGTTCTGGTCGTTGTTGGTGTTAGCCTCGTAGGCCAGCTTTGCCCAGTCCTTATGTTGGAATGTCGACACCGGCGGGGTGAGTTGCAGTTCGAGCGAGAATTGCGAGCCACGGCGGGTGTAGATGGGGTTGTCGATTGAAGTGCGTTGCAGCGTCAGACCGAGGGTGAGGGCGTTGGAAATACCATTGTTCATGTAGTAGAGCCAATCCCAGTTTTTGAGGTAATACCAACGGTAGCCCAGAGTGGCCTGGAAAGTGAAGTAATCGTCAGGCCAAGTGAGTCGGGTACCGAAGCCTACCTGTACGCCGGCCATCTGGAGGACCTTGTTGGGGTCGTAGGCATTCTGGTAGGCGTAGGTGTCATAGCTATTACCGTAGGTTCCGCCGTAGTATAGCGAGTTTAGATAGGCGTTGCTCCAGTTATTGTTGTAATAGGAGCTGTTGACGCCCGTGTAACGGCTATAGTCGGCTGAGACGGAGAAAGAGTTGGGGCGTTTGCCTCCGAACCAGGGGTCGAAGAACGAGATTGAATAGCTCTGGTAATACTTGGCGTTGGTCTGGGCAGAGATGGAGAAAGTCTGACCGTCGCCACGCGGGATGATTCCCTTGTAGCTATGCGGATTGAAGAGATTCTTGATAGAGAAATTCGAGAAAGAGAGGGCTACCTGACCGGTCACACCCGTCTGACCCCAACCGAAAGAGAGCTGCACCTTATCGTTGGGTTTGGACTCCAGATTCATGACGATATCGACAGTGCCGTCGTTCTCGTTAGGCTCAGGGCGGATGTCCATATTCTCAGGGTTGAAGTGTCCGGAGGCGGCGATTTCGCGCATTGAGCTGATGAGGTCGGTCTTAGAGAAGAGGTCGCCGGGGCGCATTCGCAGATCGCGGCGTATAACCTTTTCATACAGCTGGTCATTGCCGTTGATGCGGATGGCATTGATGCGGGCCTGCTGACCCTCGTGGATGCGCATCTGGAGCGCTACCGAATCCCCCTTCACATTCTCCTCTATAGGCACGAGATTGAAGAAGAGGTAGCCGTTGTCGAGATATACGTTAGAGACAGCGTCGTCGTCGGTAGAGATACGCTTGTCGAGGCGTTTCTGGTTATATACCTCACCCGGGTATATGCCCAGGATCTGGTTAAGGGTTTCGGTGGGATAGACAGTATTGCCCACCCATGAGATATCAGAGATATAATACTTCTTACCCTCATCGATAGTGAGGAATACATCGACCTTATTATCATCGTAGCGCGCCACTGAGTCATGAGTGATCTTGGCATCGCGGTAGCCGAGTTCGTTATACTTGTCGATGATGCGTCGGCGGTCGTCGGCGAAGTCGGACTCCACGAACTTCTTCTGTTTGAAGAGATTAAGGAGGTTGCCGTTTTCGTTGGTCTTCTTCATTGCCCTCTTGACGCGGCTGTCGGAGAGCACTTCATTGCCATCGACATATATTTTGTGGACCTTCACCTTATTCTTGCGGTCGACCGCGAGGGTGAGGATTTCCTGATTCTCTTTGCTGAGGTCGGGCTGGCGGATTACCTGCACCTTTGCATTTTTGAAGCCCTTGGCCGCATAGTAATTCTCGACGATCTGGGTCATGCGGGCGATGATGTTGGGCGAGAGCTGCTGTCCGGGCACCATGCCGAGGCGTTCGGTGAGATCCTTTTTCTCGCCGCCTCTCACACCTTCGAATCGCAGTTCGGTCATGCGTGGCTGCTGGCGCAGCGCGATATTGAGCCACACCTTATCGCCCACCATCTTCTCGACCGAGATCTGCACCTTAGAGTATAGACCCTGCCGCCAGAAACGTTTTACGGCATTAGAGATAGCGTCGCCCGGGATGTCGATGCGTTCGCCCACGCTCAGGCCGGAATACCCGATGATGACATAATCCTCGACATGATTTATGCCGCTGACCGATATACCCGCTATTTCGTAAGTGCGCGGGATAGGCGAGTAGATGATATCCGGATTATAGATAGTGTCGGCCGGAGCCTGCGCAGCGGTCAGGTCAGGCACCGAAGCGGCGCCTGCAGTCGGCGCGGCTGGCGACTGAGCGGCTGCCATGGCGAAAGATGCGGCAGCCAACACGCATGGTAGGAATATTTTAGAAGATAAGCTCATTTTCATTTGTTTTGTACTTGAGCGCTTGTCATGCCGAAGCGGCGTTCGCGGCTTTGGAAATCGATGATGGCACGCGCATAGGCCTCCTTGTCGAAGTCAGGCCAGAGCACCGGAGTGAAATAGAGTTCGCTATAAGCGATTTGCCAGAGCAGGAAGTTTGAGATGCGATGCTCACCGCCGGTGCGGATCAGCAGGTCGGGGTCAGGGATTCCGGCAGTGGCCAGATGAGAATCGAATACAGATTCAGAGATATCCTCAGGTGCGATTTCACCCTTCTGAGCCTTCGAGGCCAGACGTCGGGCCGCCTCGGTGATTTCCCATCGGGCCGAATAAGAGAGACACATGCCCAGTGTCAGTCCGGTGCAATGCTCTGTAGCCTTCTCGGCATCGAGCAGGCGGCGTCGTGCATCATCCGGGATGCGGTCGATATCGCCGATGAGGCGAATGCGCACATTATTGCGCAGCAGTTCAGGCAGCTCGCGCTCGATAGCCCATCCGATGAGGTGCATCAGAGTGTCGACCTCCTGTTGGGGTCGATTCCAGTTCTCGGTAGAGAAAGCGTAGAGTGTTAGGAAGCGTATCCCCATGTCGGAAGAGAATTCAGTGGCACGGTGCACGGCCGAGACTCCCTCGGCGTGTCCGGCGCTGCGGGGGAGACCCTTGAGGTTGGCCCAGCGGCCATTGCCGTCCATGATGATTGCCACATGGCGTGGGATACGCGACGAGTCTATCTGTCGGATAAGGGCATCGAGGTCTTGCATATAGGGTGAGATAGAGGATTAATCTTTATAATGGCATGTCTGGCATCGCTTGCTGAACTCATAGGAGAGGGTTATGGTCAGTGTGGAATACCAGTCAGTGTTTTTGGCGAAAGCACTCTTTATACCCATCGGGTCGGCGAGTTGAGGGCCGTCGAGGCGGTCGGAGAATACCTTCTTCATCAGGAATTCGGCTCCGAGATTGAGGCGGCGGTTGATTTTAAACTTCGCCCCGACTCCGAAGGGGAGGGTAAAGCCGGCCGTGGTGGCGCCCCCCACGCTCCACACTGTCAGCGACACGCCGCCGGTGATGTAAGGTGAGAAGCGTTTGAGCTTGCGATAGCGTTCGCCCATGCCGTAGTTGAAGAAATTGAACTCGGCCATCTCTCCGATTTCGAAGAAGGTGGTAGAGAATTTGTAGGTTTCGCCAGAGGGGAAGACATTGGTCATCTGGGCCGAGTTTCCCCGGAGGCCCCCCACATAGAAATTGGACTTGAAAGCCCATCGAGGATTGGCGATGTAGCGGAACAACAGCTCCACATCCCACGAAGGATTCTGATAGAGGTTTGCCGTATTGGCATCGCCCAGGTATCCGGTCATGCCGATACCTCCGCCAATGTCGAAGCGGTAGTCCTCTTGCGCGTTGGCCTTCGACAGAATCAAAGCCATCGCCAGAGCGAGCAACAGAGATATTTTACGAAATACAGGCATGCCGTAGATAAGAAAAAAGATTTAAATAAGAATCGAGTGGGGGGAGATTATCAGAAGAGCGGCGCGAAAGTGAGTCGGGCCAGCACTGCGCGCCAAATGCTCGGGTTAAGTTTGCCATCCTCCTGCATGCCACCGAAGAGGTAGATGTAGGGGCATTCCCAGCTCACATCGGCGCCATCTACGAAGTAGTTGATGCGGCTCACATCATGCGGCGAGCGTTGGGGGAGCTGGCGCCAGTTGGCACCCAGATCGGCATTCATCGAAGTGGTGCGGATGATGGCATCGGCATCATAGAGCGACGGGATATAGGCCGGGAGCTGCAGCAGCGATTCAGCCTTGATCCAGTTGACACCATTATCGTATGAGAGGTAGACGGTGCGGTTAAGCGAGCCGTCGGCCAGGCGCCCGCCGATGGCCAGACACACGCTGAATTCGGTCTGCACCCATGAGGTGGCCGTCTGGCGATAGTTGAAGTAGGGGATCAGCAGCGCCCCCGACATAGCCGGCAGCGGCTGATTGGAGATTTTAGCCCAGGAGTCGCCATCGTAGGCCCAGGTGTCGGCCGTGGTGCGTCCGTCGCGTATACCGCCGGTGAAGAATCCGATTGGGTCAGCCGCCCACTTTGAGGTGAACGAATTGAAATTCGAGAATCCCTCAGCCGGGAAGTCGCTCTCAAGTGGAGTCGGCTCGAAGCCGGCAGGGCGCGGATAGATGTCGTGGCAGAGTTTCCCCCGGCTCTCGACTATGCCCAGCACTGCGTCGCCGAATGGGCCGATAATGGCGTGCCAGGTCATGGGGGTGGCGCTCCATGCAATCGCATCGGCCGAAGAGTACATTTTCCCGGTCGAGTCGAGAATATAGAGGGCCGAAGAGGTAGCGGTGAGCGAGCGTACCTGCGGGGTGAAGCCCATCTGAACCGGTGTCACGTTCCAGCGTCCGGAAGTGATATCGTCGGTAGAGGAGATTGCATACGTCCCGTCAGACTCCTCGGAGAGGCAGAAGATGCGGTCGGCCATCTCTACGGTGCGCTGGCTGCGCGGAGCCGCTGACGGGAGCGGAGCCAGGGCCGAGCGGTCCCACATCAGCGAGTCGGCCACCATCTTATGCACATTCACCTTAATCTCGTAAGTGCGCGAGAGAGCGTTGTCGTCGGTAGAGAGAGTCAGTGTGACGCGGCCCGAGAAGTCGATTGAATCTGTGGGAGAGGTCTTGTAGTCGACGACACCGGTGCGGGTCTGACCCCCGGTCATATTGATTTCAGCCTTGCTGACAGCTGCCGGGAAAGTGATTTTCGGCACAAGACGGTCGATAGCAGTGCCCACCGGGAGCGAATCGGCATTAAAGATGACTCCATGCTCCAGGTCGATTGAGAAGAATACGGAGTCGAGGTTTTCGAGCACCTTCGAATTCGCATTGATCGAGAAGCTTTGCACAGCCACCGATATAGCCGGCTCATAAGCCGGCTCATCGTCAGATTTCTCATTGCAGGCGCCCATCACCAAGGCCGTCATGAAGATGGCCGGGAGCAGGCGCATTAATTTATAGGGAGAAAAGTTCAGCATCACGCTATAGTGTCAAAATGGGGTCAGTGTGGAGCCCTCGGCCCTGATGGAAGAAGAGAGGGGGGCGGGGAGCCACGTTAAAACAAATAAATCATGTAAGTAGCCGTCAAAATAATTTGACCGGTCACTTACAACTTGCAAAGATAATACTTATTTGCGGAATATCGCCAAAGAATTGCCACCCAACTCGCAAATTTCCTCAATCACAAGCTTCGAGGGATTGAAATCCGGAGCCGGCACCCCCTCGTGCAGCAGGCGTGGCGAGGTCTCGACGCGCAGCATGTCGAAGAGTCCCAGGTCGATAAACTCCTGCAGAGTTCTGGCACCCCCCTCGACCATCAGCGACAGCAGCCCCTGCTCATCGTACAGGCGGTGCAGGAAGTCGGCCAAGGGCTCATTCTTGCCCCTGAGGATGCACTCGCGCTGCATGATATTGGCATCGGCAGGCAGGCGTGGCGAGTCGAAAGTGGCCGGCCGGGGGTCATGCCCAGGCCAGAGGCGCGCATCGAGGCGCGGATTGTCGGTGAGCACGGTGTCGGTGCCCACCATGATAGCGTTAGCCACGGTGCGCAGCTTATGCACAGCCAGTTGGCCGACAGGCGAAGAGAAGACCACACGCTCGGGCTGAATTGCATCCGGAGCATGGTGCCCGCCCGCGATAAATCCATCGGCACTTTGCGCCCACTTCAGGATCACATAAGGCCAGCGCCGCTCATGTGCCGTCATAAACGGAAGATTCAACTGTCGGCATTCATCAGCCAGCACACCCTCATGCACTTTTACCCCCGCCTCGCGCAGCATCCTGACACCACGGCCGGCCACCTGCGGAAACGGGTCGGCCGCACCGACCACCACTTCCGGTATACCCTCGCGTATGATCATCTCAGCGCAAGGGGGTGTCTTGCCATAATGCGAGCACGGCTCAAGAGTGACATACATCACCGACTGGCGCAGCAGCGCGCGGTCAGCCTGACTCACCGAGCGGACCGCATTGACCTCGGCATGCGGTCCGCCAAACCGGCGGTGCCATCCGCGGCCGATGATGCGTCCGTCGGGCGCCACGATCACCGCCCCCACCATCGGATTCGTATAAGTGTGGCCATACCCCAGCCGGGCAAGCTGCAGCGCCAGGCGCATATATTTGATATCTATATCCATATTAATCAAGTTAAGGAAGACAGGCATGAAGATGCATGATTTTAGGTGAAAACATGCAAAAACACCGTAAATTGCAAACTGTCGACATACAAATAACGCATCAGTTGGGCAGGTTATTTTTTTTTGCTATCTTTGCCACATCAACAAAGGTGTATCCTCGCCCCCTTCATGCGCCGAGTCAAGCCACGGCCGCAAGGCGGGATATGCCCCAGTGACAGCGCTCAGCCTATGAGAATACATATCAAACCCAACCGAAATATTCATGAAAGCAATCAGAAACCTTGCTGTGGCCCTATGTCTGGGCGCAGCCACAATCAGTACAGCCATGGCTCATGAGAATCCCTTCCTGAAGCCTTATGCCACTGAGTTCGAGATTCCCCCCTATTCAGAGATTCTGACCTCAGACTTCATTCCTGCCATCAAGGCCGGCATAGCCCAGCAGGATGCCAACATAGCCCGCATCGTCAACAACCGTGCGGTGCCCGACTTCAACAACACCATCCTTCCGCTCGAGAATCTCTGTCCGATACTTGAGCGAGTGGCCTCGGTGTATTATCACTACGACAACGCCCTGAACACTCCCGAATTTGCAGAACTGGCCGACGAAGCCATACCGCTGCTCAACGACGCCTCCAATCGCGTCAACCTCAACGAAGCCCTCTTCCAGCGCATCAAGGCCGTCTACGACCGTCGCGACGAGATGGGGCTCACAGCCGTGCAGAAGCGCCTCGTGGAGAAGTACTACCGCCAGTTTGCCCAGCAGGGTGCCGCTCTGCCCGAGGATAAGAAGAAAGAGCTGATACGCATCAACGACGAGCTCTCAAAACTCTTCATCCAGTACAACAAGAATCTGCTCGGAGCCACCAACGCCTACTATGTGGTCGCCACTGAGGCCGAGACAGCCGGACTCCCCGAATCATCAATCGCCACAGCCCGCGAAGAGGCCAAGAGCCGCGGCATCGACGGCTACGTCTTCACACTTCACGCACCGAGCCGTCTGCCGGTGCTTCAATCGGCCGACAACCGCGAGCTTCGCCGCAAGATTTATGAAGGCTACACCAGTCTGGCCACACAGGGAGAATTCAACAACCTCCCCGTGATTCAGAAGATAGTGGCCCTTCGCGCCGAGAAAGCCAAAGTGATGGGCTTCGACAACTTCGCGCAGATGATGACATCGCGCGTGATGGCCAAGACCCCCGAAGCCGCCGAGAATCTGCTGATGCAGGTGTTCAAGCCCGCAGTAGAGCGCTCGCGCGAGGAGGTGGCCGACATGCAGGCCCTCGTGGATGCCGAGGGTGGCAACTTCAAGATCGCACCCTGGGATTACTACTACTATGCCGACAAAGTGAAGAAACAGCGCTACGACTTCGATGAGGCCGAGGTGCGCCAGTACTTCTCGCTCGACAATGTACTCAACGGTCTCTTCGGAGCCGCAGAGCGCCTCTACGGCATAAAGATGGTAGAGCTTCCGAATGCGCCGAAATATATGGATGAGGTGACAGTCTATGATGTGCAGGACGCCAAGACCGGCGAACACATCGCCGTCTTCATGACCGACTACTTCCCCCGCGCATCGAAGCGTCAGGGCGCATGGATGGAGGAGCTGCAGACAGCCGGTATCTACGAAGATGGCCAGGTGAAGCGCCCCATCGTGTACAACGTAGGCAACTTCACACGTCCCGCAGGCGACACCCCCGCACTTCTCACCATCGATGAGGTAGAGACCACCTTCCACGAATTCGGTCACGCCCTGCAGGGAATGCTCACCCGCGCCCCCTACAAATCACTTGCCGGCACACGCGTAGACCGCGACTTTGTAGAGATGCCCTCGCAGATGAATGAGCACTGGGCCTTCTCGCCCGAGCTCATCAAGAGCTACGCCCGCCATTACCGCACAGGCGAGGTGATACCCGACTCGCTCGTAAGCAAGCTCAACGCATCGTCGAAATTCAATCAGGGCTTCACCACCACTGAGCTCGCTGGCGCCGCACTCCTTGACCTCGCCTGGGGCAAGCATGATGGCCAGAATGTAGATGTGATGGGCTTCGAGAAAGAGGTGGCTGACCGCATCGGCATGCCCGAAGAGATCACCTTCCGCTACCGTTCACCCTACTTCAAGCATATCTTCGGCGACGACGGCTACGCATCAGGCTACTACACCTATCTCTGGAGCCAGGTGCTCGAGGCCGATGCCTGGGAACTCTTCGAGGAGAAAGGTATCTTTGATCCCGAGATAGCCAAGCGCCACAAAGAGATAATCCTTGAGCCCGGTGACACCGAGGATGCCATGGTGCTCTTCGAGCGCTTCCGCGGCCATAAGCCTGACGCTCACGCCCTGCTGCGTCTGCGCGGCTTCGAGTAATCTGACTCCAGCCATTGCGCTATAATGACAACTGCCCTGCAATCTTCGCGTTGATTGCAGGGCAGTTTTCCATATGGGGCAGGACTCTTGCAGAGCCGCCGTGAAAAATCATAGAGGCGGAATCTCGAAAGTGGAGAGGAGGCCCAGATGGTCGGAGGTGCGCACATTGATGCGCTCCACACTCAGAGGGCGGATATTGCCGCGGTACAGCACCTGGTCGAGATGGAAATAGAAGAGATGCGGATAGAAGGTGTAGGTGGGGAAGAAGTTTGTGGCGCAATAGGCATCCTTGAAGCCCGCTTTCAGAAACATTCGGTAGGTCCATGAGGCCGGCACATCGTTGAAGTCGCCCACCACCACCACAGGCATCGCCAGACCCTCGAACCCGCGGGTCACCTTGCGTGCGGCCTCGGCGCGCACCGGGAAGGCGCGTTTCAGCTTATTGAACACATGATGCGAGATGTCCTCCTTATTGTCGAGAGTGCCCTCGGTAGAGAATATATTCTTCTCATCCTCATCCAGTCCGAAAGAAGGGAGATGCACATTGGCCAGAGCAATCACACCACCCGGCAGCTTGACAGTGCAATACTCCGCCAGCGTAAACTTATTGACACTGCCGAAATATATGTGGCGCAACGGATACTTCGACAGGATGCAGATGTCGTAGGTTGTGCCCAGACCGAGCTGATAGGGATAGCGAGCCAGAATCGAGTCGGCCGAGGCCTGCGAGAACTTGCGCATCTTCTCGGCAGAGAACCCCTGCATCTCCTGCAGGCAGACGATGTCGGGGTCAAGACGCAGTATAGTCTCCATGGTGCGCGAGCCATCATAGTCGGTTTTTTGCAGGTCGTCGCCATGCAGGATATTCCATGTCAGGAGTGTGAAAGTGGCCGCGCCCGGAGTAGGCTGCTCCTCATGGCCCATGGGGAACCACATCTTTATCGGCGAAGCGCAAGCCAGAAACATCACCACCCCCACCGAAGCGATGATCCAATGTCCGAAGCAGAACCATGCCACAGTGATTATGGCCGAGATGGTCAGCATCACCGGCATGCCGATGGTGAGCACGCAGCCCAGAGGGGTGATTTCAGGTGGGATAAGTCCGCCGAAGCAAGATAGGGCGGTGATGATATAGATCACCAGAGTGGCGATCATGCCCACCATTCTTAAGATTGGAGAAATGATAAACATATAGATTATATAGTTAAACCGGGCGTCTGACGGGCATCAGGCGCTACGCTTTGGTCTCTCTCAAAAATAATGCATTATTTTGAGAGAGGGATATGCGTGTTGTCAGTATTGGAATGGATTTCGTCGGCCCCCATTCTTATGGCGCCAGTAGAGCAGCAGGATCAGACCGAAGAGCATACCGCCGAGGTGGGCGAAATGGGCGATGGTGCCCATATTGCCGCTTACTCCCAGGAAGAACTCAATCACCGCATATCCGATGACCATATACTTAGCCTTCACCGGCACCGGGATAAACATGAAGTAAAGCGGCAGGTCAGGAAACAGAAATGCAAATGCGAGCAGCAGACCGAACACCGCCCCCGATGCCCCCATCGTAATGAATTGCTCAGGATGGATGGCCAATTGCTTCTCGACTACTTCAGGCAGCAAGCCGGTGTGACTCACTATGGCCTGCACGAAATCGTGATGCCAGGTGAGGGCCCACACCAGTTCCTGCACCAGCGCAGCCCCTATGCCGCACACGAAATAATAAAGCAGAAATCGCCGCGAGCCCCACGTCTGCTCCAGGATGCGTCCAAACATCCATAGCGTAAACATATTGAATCCGACATGCCATATTGAATGCGGGTCATGTATAAACATATAGGTCACCAGCTGGATTGGATTGAAATCAGAGTCGGTCCATCCCCAGGCGAAATGCAGTCCGAGCAGGTCGACCAGATGACGTCCGAAGCTGCTGCTGGCCGCCTCGATGATCCAGATAAGAAGGTTGATGATGATAAGATTGCGGGTGACGGGTGGGATGCGTTGCCACCATGACCCGGCTGAAGTTCTGAAATCGGTCATACAAATTGAATGATTAACTTGCAAAGTTAATTAAAAAAAATGATAATCTGGCTCTGCTGGGAGCTTCGGCCTCTTTTGGGGCCTCTTTTTGGCCTCTTTATGGCCCGGCCTCGGGCCTAACTTCTGAAAACGCAAGCGCAGTGGGATGGCTTCCTGATTTATATATGCGGCTGGGCTTGGGAGGGCTGGGCTTAGCGGGGGGGATTTCGGGCTTGCGCCCTTGCATTGATTTCGGGCTTGCGCCCTTGCATTGATTTCGGGCTTGCGCCCTCACATTGATTTCGGGCTTGCGCCCTCAACACAGTGTGGCTTCGGGGGAGGGAGGAGCGGCTGCGGGGCGGCGCGGGGCCGTGGGGGCGGCTGCGGGGGCTGCGCGGGGGGAAAATGGGGGTTTGGGTGGTGATTTTTTTGGGGAATTGATTTTTTTATGTAATTTTGGGGAAAATGTTGATTTCGGCATAACTATTTGTTGCTGCAATCAGTTATAAGGATATAGGGGAGGAGTGCGCTCCTGCCGGAATTATCCCCCTTGATCGCGGGGAGGATTCTTCATTTCGAGATTGACAACTTTTAAACATACAATATATTATGAACAAGACAGATCTTATCAATGAGGTTGCAGCTAAGGCCAACCTCAACAAAGTGGATGCCAAGGCAGCCGTAGACGCAGTGCTCGAATCGATTGCCCAGGCTCTCGTGAATGACGACAAGGTGCAGCTTCTCGGCTTCGGCACATTCTCAATGACAGAGAAGCCCGAGCGCACAGGTATCAACCCGCGCACAAAAGAGAAAATCACAATTGCAGCCAAGAAGGTCTGCAAGTTCAAACCTGCCGACACACTGGGTAAATAAAATGGACTGGAAAGAGGCCCTCGGGGCACTTCGCGCCAGCGAAATGCCCGAAGAGCCCGCATCCGGCGACAATACTGACGTCTTCCCCCCGGCTGAAGCCGGCGGGGGAGACGCGATTGTGTCGGGGCGTGTGCTGAGAATGTTTTATGAGAAGAAAGGGCGCGCCGGCAAGGCTGCCACCATCATCGAAGGTTTTGATGAGGCAGATGATGCCGAGGCTCTGGATGTGGCCCGTTGGCTTAAGCAGCGCATAGGCTGCGGAGGCTCCGCACGCGGCGGAGAGATTCTGCTGCAGGGGGATCGCCGCCATCAGGCCGCCGACCTTCTGCGTCAGAAAGGTTATAAAGTCAAGGGGGAGGGGTGAACCGACTCCCGAAGATACAAACTCACTAATACTCACCTGAATCATCATGCTCACACTGCAGCGAGCCTCAGCCGGCTCAGGCAAGACCTTCACACTGACCAAGAGATTCATAGAGATGCTCATCACCGTGGCAAGCAGCGATGGCCCCACGCGGCGCCTGCGCACAATGCCCGAACTTGCCGACTCGGTGCAGCATATCCTTGCCGTCACCTTCACCAACAAGGCCACCAACGAGATGAAAGAGCGCATCGTAGGTAAGCTTTATGAGCTGGCTTACCCCCCGGCAGGGAAGCGCCCCGATTATATGGATTACTTCACGCAGACCTATGCGGTGTCGGAAGCCGACGTCAGCGCCGCCTGCCGCGAGGCGCTGCATCAGGTGCTGTATGAATACTCCGATTTCAATATCTCTACCATCGACGCCTTCTTCCAGAATATATTGCGCACTTTTGCCTACGAATCGGAGCTGCCCGACTCGTATCAGGTGCTTATCGACAGCGAGCATGTAGCCGCCACGGCCGCCACGTCGCTCGTCGACGATATCTCGGCCGGTGACTCAGCCGCCGACGACCGCTACTGGGTGCGCCATATGATCGACAAGGAGATGAAACGCGGCGGTGCGCAGTGGAATCTCTTCCAGCAGCGCCAGAAGGGTAAGGCCGGCAGCGGTGTGTTCGGCGCCCTCAGCAAGGTAGCGGCCCAGATTGATGATGAAGAATACAGCGCCGTGCGCCAATCGCTCGACGAATACTTCGACGCAGGCCACAGTCTGCGGCAGGCTGCCGAATCAATCGAACGCGATATCGCCGACAAAGCCGCCGACCTCTTCGCTCCCCTGCCATCTCTGGCCCGGAGTGTTCTTGATGCCTACACCCCATTCGGCGACCCCGCCTCATTGCTCCCCTATGGCGAAAAGAACGCCGCCTGCCTTCGCGCCCTCATGCGCAGCGACGCCGACCCTATGGGAGAGTATAAGCTCGACACCCGCTCAACCAAACATGTCAACTCAAAAGTGCCCAAAGCCCTCAGTCAGCAACTGCTGCCATATGCCGACACCTGGCGGGAGCTTTGCGATGCCTTTAAGGCCTGGAAAAACTATCTGCAGAGCGATGAGGTGAGCTATTGGGAGCTCATCAAGCCCGCGCTGCCCAAAGTGGCACTCACCAATACGTTGCGCCAGCGTGTCAACGACTATCTTCTCGACATAGGCGCCATGAAGATAGCCGACACCAACACGATGATACACCGCATCATAGCCGATGATGATGTGCCCTTCATCTACGAACGCCTCGGCACGCGCCTCAACCACTTTCTCATCGACGAATTTCAAGACACATCGCTCAAGCAATGGGACAACTTCCGCCCCCTGCTGCTGGAGAGCGAATCGCACGCACATCCCAATCTCATCATCGGCGATGCCAAGCAGAGCATCTACCGCTTCCGTGGCGCCGAACCTACGCTGATTACCGATATAGTGCCCTCCACCTTCAGCGACGCCGACATACGCGGCTATAGCAAGGAGGAGAACTCCAACTGGCGCAGCCGCCTCAACATAGTGCGCTTCAACAACATATTCTTCAGTTCACTCGCCGCGCGCCTGAGCGACCGGATAGCCACACTCTATGCCAACACCGTGCAATATCCGCGCAGCCGCGAGCCCCAGAGAGGGTATGTAGAGGTGAATTTCTACGACCGTCATAACCTCACCGCTCCCTTCGAAGATGTCACCGACAACACACCGGATTCAGCCGATAGCGCCGACGCATCGCAAGACTCAGAGGCCGGGCGCAAAATCCCCCTGCCGATCATCAGCCGCATAGGCAATCTCATCACATCGTTGCTGCGGCGCGGCTACAGGCAGAAAGAGGTGGCAGTAATCGTCAACAGCCGCCAGGCAGGCAAAGAGGTGATAGCCGGCCTCATGGCTTACAACAACACCCTTGGCGAGGGTGATGAGATACTGGAGTTTGTGAGCGAAGACTCACTCACCCTCGACACATCGTCGGCCGTGACCACCCTTGTAGAATGCTTCCGCCTCATTCAGGACAGTGTAGAGGGTAAGGAACGCCCCGCCGACAGCACCGGACGCCAGACCTCGCGCTCGGTCAACTGGATAGAATTGCAGAACAGCTTCAGCTTCTTCTCAGCCCGCAACCCGGGCAAATCGCTTCAGGAGCGCCTGCGTGAATTCATGGAGATGCCAGTAGAGGGTGACACCCTCGGCACCCTCATCGCAGGGATGCAGGCCATCACGCTCCCCTCGCTTACAGAAGCCCTCGCAGAAGTCTTCCTCACTCCGCATCAGCGCCGCACCGAAGCCCCCTTCATAGCCGCATTCCAGGATGCAGTGCTCGACTATTGCGAAGCCAATCCTACCGACATCGGTTCGATGCTGCGATGGTGGGACACGTCAGGCAAGCGCATATGTGTGTCATCGCCCGAAGACACCGACGCCATCAACGTCATGACCATCCACAAATCGAAAGGCCTGGAATTCGAATGTGTCATACTCCCCGACATCGATCTGCGCCTCGACATGCGTCGCAGCGGCGAAGAGATGTGGGTGCCCATACCTACCGAACTCAGCTACTCGGCGCGCTTGCCGAAGCTCCTGCCCATCACCTTAAGCTCCAAGGTGGCCGAAGGCACCGCCTGGGCCGACATATATGCCGAAGAGCGCCATCGGGTGCAGACTGACCAGATCAACAAAGCCTACGTAGCCTTCACTCGAGCCGTAAGCGAACTCTACATCTACCTGCCCGGACCCTTCAAAAAGCAATCGACTGATTCCGACGGCCTCGCCGCAGCCCCGCAGCTATCCTCCGCCGATGCCCCCCTGATGCGTCATCACGCCTATGAAATCTGCCGCGATGTCGACGCTCTTATAGAGCAGGCTGTCGAAGCGGACGCTGCCACCCGGCCCGATGCCGGAGAGGATTACAGCTACATGCTCCCTCCGCAGGGGGCACTGCAGAAAGAGGACGAATGGCAGGTACGTTACGGCGAGCCCCTGCAGGATGTGGCTACCGCCCTCGCCCGGCAGCGCAGCCGTCGGGGTGGGAGTGTCGAATCGCGCAAGATAGGGCGCTACTACATCAACTCCGACCGCGAGATACTCAAATATCACCCCGAAGGAACACCGCCCGTGGTGGACTCAGCTGATGACGACCGCATCGACCCCCGCTCGGAAGGGAGCCTCAAGCATGCTGTGCTCGAACATGTGGTAGTAGCCTCCGACATCCCCCACGCCCTCTCCAAGATACGCAGCCGCGGCCTCATCACCCGCCGCATGATGCGCGAGTATGAAGCCTCGCTCGGCGCCGCCATCGAGTGGGTCAGCGACCGGCATTGGTTTGACGGCACATACCGAGTGCTCAACGAGCGTCCCCTGCTGCATCCCGGCGAACTCATGAAGCGCCCCGACCGCGTCATGACAGATGCCGACGGAGGCGCCATTGTGATAGACTACAAATTCGGCGACCCCTCCAATATCAAGGCCCACCGGCGTCAGGTAGGCGAATATATGGGGCGCCTCATGGCCACCGGCCGCTTCACGCATGTCAAAGGCTACATCTGGTATGTCAATCATCAGCAGATTGAAGAGGTAGAGAAGATGATACCCTTCCGTCCGCGGCGCAAAGGGGCCGGCGGCGGCACATTGTCGGGTGGCTGGTGATATATTTTGTAATTAGCTGAAAAATGGCTAAATTTGCATAAAAATGGATAAGTGGCTCAGAATGATGAGAGATGGCGAGGAGCAATCATCCTTGTCAGCATCATTATTTTGACCGCGCGGCATACCGACGCAAACTCTGCCTCCGCGCTGCGGCCCATCTCCACACAATCACTTGAAAACGCAAATAAAATTTTGGATACAGACCCTTTACCAACATCACTGATGCCCGCCGGTCCGATGACGTCGATGCTCTGCATGGCAGCGCGGGCAATAGAATTTCATGCCCCTGCCAGCTGGGGAAGCTGGATAGCCATCGTGGCCATAGCCATCTTCTGCCTCATGGTGTCGGCATTCGTCAGCGGCAGTGAGATTGCCTACTTCGGATTGACCCGTCAGGAGATAGATGAGCTCAAGGAATTGACCGCAAAAGAGGCCACACGGGCCATGACGCTGCTCAGCGATTCAGAGCGCCTGCTGGCCACAATACTCATCTCCAACAATCTTGTGAATATCACGATGGTGGTGCTTCTGACATTCGCCATCAGCCAGACCGTGCAATTCAACTCGGAGGTGGTTAACTTCCTGCTTCAGACAGTCTTCATGACCTTCCTGCTGCTGCTCTGTGGCGAGATATTCCCCAAACTCGTGGCCCGCGGGCGCACCATGCAATGGGTGCTCAGTGCCTCCGGCGGACTGATGATGCTCTACAAGATGTGTTATCTCCCCGCGCGGATAATGGTCAAATCATCCACCCTCATCAACCGCATCGTTACCAAAAAAGAGGAGGATATCTCTACCGATGTGCTTGAGAAAGCCCTCTCGATATCCGACATCAAGGAGGGACAGGAGAAAGAGATGCTCGAAGGTATTCTCACATTTGGCGAGAAAGAGGTGTCGGAGATCATGATATCGCGTGTGGATGTCACCGATGTGGAGTATCACGAGACCTGGGACAACGTCATAAAAGTGATACTCGACTCGGGATTCTCGCGCATACCGGTCTACGACACATCGCAAGACACCATCCGCGGCATACTCTACTCCAAAGACCTGCTGCCATATATCGGCAACCGTGACAACTCCTTCCGCTGGCAGACCCTGATTCGCGAACCCTTCTTTGTGCCTGAGAGCCGCAAAATCGACGACCTGCTCGAAGACTTCCGCCGCCGGCGCATTCATATGGCCATCGTGATAGATGAATATGGCGGCACACAAGGCATCGTGGCACTCGAGGATATCATCGAAGAGATCATCGGAGAGATAGATGATGAGTATGACGACACAGCCTCGATGTATCGCAAGGTGGCACCTGACACTTATATCATCGACGGCAAGATGTCGATCAGCGACCTCTGCCGGGTCACTGCCATAGAGGAGGAGTCGCTCGGCGACCTCGGTGATGCCGAGACATTGGCCGGACTCATGCTCGAGATAAAAGGTGACTTCCCGGAGCCTCGCGAAGAGTTGCGCCGCGGCCCACTCAAGCTGCAGGCCCTAAAGATAGAGAAACACAGGATAACCAAGGTGAAGGCTACCGTAGAGCACCCCGCCGAGGAGAATGAAGAGGAACATGGAGACTGAATTCATATTCTGGCGTCACGCCACCTCGGCCGGAGTGCAGGTCGAGGAGATTTGCGGAGGCGAGGATAAATCGCAGCGCCTCTGGATGGCGATGGCCCTGCAGGTGTTTGGCGAGAACGGAGCCGAACGCTTCCGTGAGATTGACCACACAGCGAGCGGCGCCCCACTGCTGGCCGATGAACCTCAACGCATATCGGTGTCGCACACCACTCACTTTATGGTCGTGGCCATGCTGCCCCGCACACCTGAGGCCGACCTCACATGCTTCAACATCCGCACCGCCATGGGGGTGGATTGCGAGCGGGCCGACCGCAGTCAGGTGCTCAAAGTGGCCGAGCGTGTGCTAAGCTCCGATGAACTGCGCCTTGTGGCCGACTATGCAGCCGCCCTTGAGCGTGGCGATGCCCACCATGCCCCACTTGACGCCGATGCGGCGCAGGTCAGGGCTCATGTGCTTGCCTGGACCATCAAGGAGGCCCTCTACAAAGCCGCTCTCGCCCCCGGACTTGATTTCCGCAGCGCCCTGGTGATAAAGGCCCTGCCTGAAATATGCAGTACCCCTCTTGCCGGTAATCCACGCTTTGGACGCGCCGTGATAGAGCGACCGGCCGACCAAGCTGGCGCCCGCACTGAGAGCATAGATATGGAACTATTCAGCTACGAGAGCGAGGGGCATATCGTGACTCTGGCCTATTCGCCCCGTGCCGCCAAGTGGAAGCGTGTCAAGGCTTGAGTAAAAAAGAGAAGGCGCATCCGCGGATGCGCCTTCTGCAATTTGATATAGTATCAGTCGGGATTCTTATTCCTCGATTTTGATGTTGAGGTCAGCGAAGGGACGGTTGCCGCCTGCGGCATTACCATCACGGCGCGGAGCACGCTCACGGCGTTCGCCGTTGAACTCGCGGCGCGGGCCACGCTCCTGACGCTCGCCATTGAACTCACGGCGCGGGCTGCGGTCGCCACGCTCAGGGCGGTCGCCACGCTCACGACGCGGACCACGGTCGCCACCTTCGCGGCGCGGACGAGCCTCACGCTCTACATATCCCTCAGGCTTCTCAGTGAGCACACGCATCGAGAGACGATACTTGCCGGTCTTCTTATCGATTTCGATAAGTTTCACCTTCACCTTGTCGCCCTCCTTCAGACCGCTCTGATCCATGGAGTCGAGGCGGTTCCAAGAGATTTCAGAGATGTGCAGCAGACCATCGCGGCCGGGCATGAACTCAACGAAAGCACCGAAGTCGAGAATCGAGCGCACAGTGCCCTCATAGACCTCACCCTCTTCGGGCTGGGCCACGATAGCCTTGATGCGGGCCAGAGCTGCATCGATGCCGGCGGCATCCTTCGATGCGATTTCCACGCGGCCTACGCCGGTCTTCTCATCCTCATCGATAGAGATAGTGGTGCCGGTCTCCTCCTGCATAGCCTGGATGACCTTGCCCTGCGGGCCGATGACTGCGCCGATCATCTCCTTCGGAATCTCGATGGTGACGAGTCTGGGCACATGAGGCTTGTAGTCCTCGCGGGCCTCGGGGATAGTCTCAGCGATGATGCCGAGGATGTGCATACGCCCCTGGCGAGCCTGCTCAAGAGCCTTCTCGAGCACCTCATAGCTGAGGCCATCGCACTTGATATCCATCTGAGTGGCAGTGATGCCGCGCTCGGTGCCGGTGACCTTGAAGTCCATGTCGCCGAGGTGGTCCTCATCGCCGAGGATGTCAGAGAGGATAGCATACTTCACATTGTCGGTGTCAGAGATAAGACCCATGGCCACGCCGGCCACAGGGCGCTTCATCTTCACACCCGCATCGAGCAGGGCGAGAGTGCCGCCACATACAGTAGCCATCGAAGATGAACCGTTGGACTCCAGGATATCGCTGACGATACGGCAGGTATAGGGGAATCCATCAGGGAACATGCGCTTCAACGCGCGGTGAGCGAGATTGCCATGACCGATTTCGCGTCGGCCCACACCACGCTGCGGACGAGCCTCGCCTGTAGAGAAGGGGGGGAAGTTATAGTGCAGCAGGAAGCGCTCCTTGCTCTGGTTGAGCACATCATCTACGATTTTCTCATCGAGCGTGGTGCCCAGAGTGGCAGTAACGAGAGCCTGAGTCTCACCACGAGTGAAGACAGCCGAACCGTGAGGGCCGGGCACATAGTCGATCTCGCACCAGATGGGACGGATGTCGGTAGTGGCGCGGCCGTCGAGGCGGATACCCTCGTCGAGCACACAGCGGCGCATAGCCTCCTTCTCGACGTCATGGTAGTAGCGCTTCACCATCTCCACGCGCTGTTCGGGAGTATAGAGTTCGAGCTGCTCGTCAGTCATCTCGGGGAGCGACTCGATATATTCATCGCGGATAGCCTTGAAAGAATCGTTGCGCCAGTGCTTGTCGGCACTGCCGGTGCGGGCAATTGCATAAGCCTTGTCGTAGCACTTCTCGCGCACGTCGGCACGCAGAGCATCGTCGTTGATTTCATGGCAATACTCACGCTTCACCTCTTTGCCGGCCTCCTTCATAAGCTCGATCTGAGCCAGGCAATGCTTCTTGATTTCAGCGTGAGCCACCTTCAGAGCCTCCAGAAGGTCGGCCTCAGACACCTCATTCATCTCGCCCTCGACCATCATGATGTTGTCGTAGGTGGCACCCACCATGAGCTCGATGTCGGCGCGCTCAATCTGCTCGAAATTCGGATTGATCACCCACTGGCCATCGACGCGGGCCACGCGCACTTCAGAGATCGGGCCATTGAAAGGGATGTCAGAGCAAGCCAGAGCAGCCGAAGCCGCGATGCCGGCAAGCGCGTCGGGAGCCTCATTCTCATCAGCCGAGAAGAGGGTGACATTGACAAAAGTCTCCGCATGATAATTCTCCGGGAAAAGCGGACGCAGCACGCGGTCCACAAGACGCGAAGTGAGGATTTCATAATCGCTGGCGCGACCTTCGCGCTTCAGGAATCCGCCGGGATAGCGGCCAATGGAGGCATATTTCTCCTTATACTCCACTGTGAGGGGCATGAAATCCACCCCTTCGTTGGCCTCGGCGGCCGAGCATACTGTGGCGAGCAGCATGGTGTTGCCCATGCGCACCTCCACGGCGCCATCAGCCTGCTTGGCAAGTTTACCCGTCTCGATTGTAATCCGACGGCCGTCGCCAAGGTCGATGGTCTTTTTTACTGGTTTAAGCATAGAATCGTTATTGTTTTTCTTCGCTGCGTTTTTGCCGCTGCGCCCCGCCCCTGTGAGGGGTGCGGAGACGATATTAACTGTAACTTTTTAATTTTCCTACAAAGTTAATAATTATTACCGCTTTAGCCAATGAAGTTGTTTAAACTTTTTACGAAAAACATCAAAAAAAGAATAAAAACAATTGCCGCGGGCAATCAGATGCGGGTCCGGACGGCTCATTATTTTAGCCGCAGCCCCGTAGCGGGGCGCCCCGACGGCTCATAATTTTTGACGGGCGCGGATGAAATGTCAGCTTTTTTAATTAATTTTGGCAATCAAAACCGAAAGATTAAGACCATACACAACATGCGCCAATATCATCATGCCGCCGCAGGAGTAGCTGCGGCCTTTGCCTTTGCCGCCGCCATAATGCTTGGCGGGTGCACAGAGCCATCATTCAAGGTCAAGGGTACTGTCGAGGGGGCCGAAGGCTCAACCCTCGTGCTCGAACGCCCCGACCATGCCGGGATATGGGTCGGCATCGACTCAGTCGAATTGAAGGATAACGGCAAATTCTCATTCAGCCAGATGGCCCCGGCCGACCCCGAGATATATCGTCTGCGCCTCAAGGGCGACTACATCTACTTCCCCGTAGACTCAGTCGAGACCATCACCATCGATGCCCGCGCCCCCCGCTTCGCAACCGACTTCAGCATCGCCGGCTCCGACCAGGCTGTGGCACTCGGCAAATTTGAGAAAGAGCTCATAGCCAAGGCTGCCGTGCTCGATAATCCCGACTCGGCGCGCAACTTCAAGCGCCACGTCTACACCGCCTATCTGCAGGATGCCCGGGGCTCGGTGGTGAGCTACTACATACTCACCAAGACCATCAATGGCCAGCCCCTCTTCCGCCTCCCCGACGACTCCCGATATTTCGCAGCCGTGGCCACAGCCTTCCGCGAATACCGCCCCTCCGACCCGCGTCTGCAGCTGCTGACCGAGACGGCCACCGCCTCGCGCCGCCAGACCCAGCGCGAGCTCCCCGACTCGGTGCGCCGCATACTGCAGGCCAATGCCGCAGGATATATCGACATAGCACTCCCCGACGTCGACGGCAAGGATGTGAAACTCTCTGACAAGGCCGGAAAGGGGAGTGCCACGCTGCTGGTGTTCTCAAATCTCTCTGACCCCGCGACGCCGGCCCTCAACGCCGAATTACGAAAACTCCAGGGGGTGCAGATCTACAACGTAGGCCTCGACGACGACCAGCTCGCATGGCGCAACGCAGCCGCCAATCTTCCCTGGACATGTGTCTATGCCACCGACACCGATGCCGCCACACTGGTGCGCGACTATCAGGTGGCCGCACTACCCACCATATTTGTCATTGACGCCGCCGGCAATCTCACCGCCCGCTGCACCTCGATGGCCGATGTCAGAGCTCATCTGCGCTGAACCCCACAGACTCTACAACCCTACAATCTGCATATGGAAAACCTGAATCATGAAATTGCCGCCCATATCCCCGACTGGGTATGGGGCATGAACTGCGCCGTGACAGTGTGCGACGCCGACTGTCGCATAATCTACATGAACCGCCGCGCCCGCGACACCTTCGCCGCGCATGGCGACCTCATCGGATGCAATCTGCGCGATTGCCATTCACCCCGCTCCGTAGAGATAATCGAGCGCCTGCTTCGCGACGGAGGCACCAACTGCTATACTATCTCAAAAGCCGGCCTGCGCAAGATGATATTCCAGACTGCCTGGCGCCACCGCCGCGATGACTCAATCGGCGGCCTCGTAGAGCTCTCGATGGTGATACCGGAAGAGATGCCCCACTATATAAGAGACTGAGCTTCATGGATATATCCGGCGCCCCATGCCGACAGAAAATAATGACCTGCACCCCACTGCGTAGATGCTGAAAAGCACGCCGGGGGTGCAGGTCTTTTTAAATATGTTTAACAACATATAACATTTATCAAACCAATATCACGCTCATGATGTTAAGTAGATGTGAATCGCCTTAAAGGGCGCCCCAACGCTGCCATCCGCGGCGCGCACGCGCGCAAAAGGCTACTCTCAGCAAGAGACTCAAGTTGCAATCAATCAGCTTATTGGTCTCCTGCTTACGGACGGAATCATTCATCTAATTCAAACACGAAAGTAAAAATACTATGAAAAAGATCTTCTCCATCTCAGCATTAGCATTGGCAGCGATGTTTATGGGTCAGGTCCTTGCGCAGACAGCAGAAGTGAAAGTCAAGGACCACAGCACCAATCCTGACGTATTCTTCCTCATGGAGGGTGAGGCTCCCAATAGCCTCGAACTCCTGCCCGGGCCGCCAAGCGTGGAGTCAGTGCAATTCATGTATGACAAAGCCCGCTACGACTGGGGCAAATCTATACGCAACACCGAGCGAGGCGAACAGGCCTTCCGCGACGCCCGCGTAGAGGGTCAGGATCTGCCCGATGCATTCTCAGAGGCCTTCGGAGTATATATCAGTCCGGAGACCACTCCCGAAATCTATAAACTCATAGTCGGTATGCGCGAGGATGCCGGCGACCTCGCCACCCGCGAGGCCAAGAACTACTACAATCGCCAGCGCCCCTACTCATTCTTTGGCGAAGACACCTGCAATCCTGAGCAGCAGGCCGAGCTCTCCACCAACGGCTCATATCCCTCGGGCCACACCTCTATCGGCTGGGCCACAGCCCTTGTGCTCACCGAGCTGAATCCCGACCGCCAGGACGAAATCCTTGAACGCGGCTTCCAGATGGGTGAATCGAGAGTAATCTGCGGCTATCACTTCCAGAGCGATGTCGATGCAGGTCGCATCACCGGCTCAGGAATCGTGGCACGCCTGCACGCCGACCCCGGATTCAACGCCCAGCTCGACAAAGCCAAGAAGGAATTTGCCGGACTCAAGAAGCAGGGTAAGGTAAAAGCCGGCAAACGCCCGCAGCCCCAGCGCGCCGAGAAATAAAGTGGCCCTATTCCACATTTCACCATAAATCAAGAGAGACTACTATACCTACTGACCGTAAGTATCTCAAAAATAAACCTAAGAATAGTATATAACTGATTTTTTGAGAGATACTTGACCTAAATACCGACAGTTATGAATACCAGACTTTTACTCGCATCAATAGCCCTCACATCCCTGAGCATTCCGGTCATGGCTGAAGAGAGCACCGACATAGCCTCGGCAGAGGCCGCCACATCAGGCGCACAGGCCACCCTGGCCACCACATCGTCAGCCGCATCGCAGACCACAGTCATAGTGGTCGAAGAGGAGGCCAAGAAAGATAAACCCAAATTCTCAGTGACTCCCACCGGCCGCATCCTTCTCGACGGCGGAGTATTCATCTCGCCGCAGAAATCACTCTTCAAGGATGGTCTCGCCATTCCCGACGCCCGCCTCGGAGTGAAGATGAAATATGGCAAATGGGGCGCAAAGGTTGATGTAGGCTTCGCTTATGGCAAGGTCGGACTGAAAGACCTCTATATCGAATATAACCTCAACGAAGAGAATAACTTCAAGATTGGTTCGTTTATCCATCAATTCGGTCTGCAGAGCGCCACATCAAGCTCGATGAAGCCCACGATGGAGGAGCCCGTCAGCAACACCGTATTCAATGACTCCCGCCAGCTCGGTGTGCAGTATGAATACAACGGCAAGAAATTCCTGGCCAGCGCCAGCTTCCACATGGAACCCTCCGCCACCAACTATATCCTCACCCCCGAACAATTCACCCAGGAGGGCTACGGCATACGCTCGCGCCTCGTCTATCGTCCGTGGCATGACCCGGGTCTGATGGCCCAGATCGGCATCTCAGGCGCCTTCGCCACTCCGCAGCGCCATGGTGATCCCGACACCCACGACGCCTTCACCTTCAAGGCCAACTATCCCACACGCATCTGCCAGGTGACAGCCATCAACGCTGATGTCGACCACGCCAAGAATCTCTTCAAACTCTCGCCTGAGCTCTTGTTGAGCTACAACCGCTTCGCCCTCGAATCACAATACTTCTGGGTCAATGTCAACCGCCGCGACGGCTACAACGCCTATGTCGGTCAGGGTGCCTACGTCACACTGCGTGGCCTGATACTGGGCAGCACCTACACCTACGACATGATGGGAGGCGGCATTGCCACTCCGGCTCCCAAGAGCCTCGAACTCGTGCTTGACTACAACTATACCACCCTCACCGACCGCTCGGCAGGCATCTACGGCGGCCGCATGAATGACTTCTCAGCCACACTCAACTACTATATCAACAAATATATGATAGCGCGTCTGCACTACTCATATACCCGCACATGGGATGGTCCGTCGGCAGGCCCCGTGACCCTCAACGGCATAATGGCCCGACTCCAGGTGATCTTCTGATACACCATTACGCATCCCACCGACTACGTGACCCCTCCGGCGACAGAGCGCCAATACAGCGCTCCTCTCCGGAGGGGTCTGCATGTGTAGCGGTGGGCGCATCTCAGAAATTCAGAATTTGGCGCTTATCATTGGGAATGACGCAAAAAATAGCTAATTTTGTAGTTTATTAGGATAGTAAGGTCCATGCTGCAAGTGGTGGGGGAGTGCTCCCGCAGGGCATGGATGAGTCTAACCGAATATCTATCATTACAACAGACAACATATCCTCACATAGACTATGAAAATTGAAGAGATAATCGCGGCCGGAGTGGCCGATGCTGTCAAGGCTCTCTATGGCGCTGAGGTGGCGCCTGAGTCGGTGCAGGTGCAGCAGACGAAAAAGGAATTCGAGGGACACCTCACCGTAGTGGTGTTTCCCTATCTGAAGGCATCTCACAAGAAGCCCGAGGAGACAGCGGCAGAGATCGGCGAGTGGCTCACCGCCAATGTGGCCGCTATCGAGAAGTTTAATGCCGTAAAGGGTTTTCTCAATCTGAGTGTGGCCCCCTCATTCTGGCTTGGCCAGCTTCATGAGATTGAGGCTGACGAGAACTTCGGCTTCCGCCCCGTCACTGAAGAGTCTGACCTCGTGATGGTGGAGTACTCATCGCCCAACACCAACAAGCCCCTTCATCTCGGCCACGTGCGCAATAATCTTCTCGGCTATTCACTCTCGCGCATACTTGAGGCCAACGGCCACAAGGTGGTGAAGACCAATATCGTCAACGACCGCGGTATCCACATCTGCAAGTCGATGCTGGCATGGCAGAAGTGGGGCAACGGCGTGACTCCCGAAAGCTCAGGCAAGAAGGGTGACCACCTGATCGGCGACTTCTATGTGGAATTCGACAAGCACTACAAAGCCGAGCTCAAAGCCCTCAAAGAGCAGGGTATGACCGATGAGGAGGCCGAGGCTGCCTCGACCCTCATGCAGGAGGCCCGCGAGATGCTGCGTCGCTGGGAGGCCGGCGATGAGGAGGTGCGTAAGCTCTGGCGCATGATGAATGAATGGGTGTATGCCGGATTCGACGAGACCTACAAGCGTCTTGGCGTAGACTTCGACAAGATATACTACGAATCCGACACCTATCTCGAGGGTAAAGACCTCGTGCTCGGCGGTATTGAGAAGGGGATAATGTATCGCCGCGAGGATGGTTCGGTGTGGGCCGACCTCACACCCGACGGCCTCGACCACAAACTGCTGCTTCGCAAGGATGGCACATCAGTCTATATGACTCAGGACATAGGCACCGCCAAACTGCGTTATCAGGATTATCCGATCGACAAGATGATATATGTGGTGGGCAACGAGCAGAACTACCACTTCCAGGTGCTGGCGCTGCTTCTCGACAAACTCGGCTTCAAATGGGGCAAAGACCTGACCCACTTCTCATATGGCATGGTAGAGCTGCCCGAGGGTAAGATGAAATCGCGCGAAGGCACCGTGGTGGACGCCGACGACCTGATGGACACAATGATTGCCGATGCCCGCGACACATCGGCCGAGCGCTTCGCCGGCATGCCCGCTGAAGAGGCCGCCGAGATAGCCCGCGTGGTGGGCATGGGCGCGCTGAAATACTTCCTGCTCAAAGTCGACCCCAAGAAGAATATGCTCTTCAATCCCAAGGAGTCGATTGACTTCAACGGCAACACAGGCCCCTTCCTGCAGTACACCTACGCGCGTATCCGCTCGGTATGCCGTCGTGCGGAGGCTGAGCTCGCCGAATGCTCCTACGCCGAGGCGATGCCCAACGAGAAGGAACAGGTGCTGATTCAGAAGATTGCCGACTTCCCCGGTGTGGTGGCCGAGGCCGGACGCATCTATTCGCCCGCGCTGATTGCCAACTACTGCTACGACCTGGCCAAGGAGTACAATCAGTTCTACCACGACTATCCGATTCTGAAAGAGGAGAATCCGGCCACACGCTGCCTGCGCCTGAATCTCTCGGCAGTCACCGCCCGCACGCTTCGCGCCGGCGTGAGCCTGCTTGGCATGGAGATGCCCGAGCGCATGTAAGCCGCAGTCCCGGGTATAGGTAGGCCGCTGAAGCCTGAACTTCGCCAAGCGCCAATGACCCGCATCCCCTTTGAGGCGCAATATTGCGCCCCGAAGGGGGATGTGGCCGGCCCTCGCAGACCGCAACATTGCAGAAAATAACATGATTTGCAGAAAATTAAGCAAATTTGCACTGTAAGTTGTTGGAATTATAAGTAGGTAGATTCCCGCCGGCTGCAGCTACGGCCGACTGCAATCTGCCGAACAGGGTCGGCGTCCGGCACGCCGCCGCGAGGGTGGCCTGCCGGCCCGGGCCCGACAACAAAAAAGAATAACCAAAACTCCACATCATATGGATTACAATCAGTATAAACAGACTCCTCCGGTCTACAACGGAGGCTCACAGAACGCACTGGCCACACAGGTCAACGCCGTGATGCGCAAGGTGTATGTGCGCATGTTTATCGGCCTTCTCATCTCAGCCTTCTGCGCGCTGGGTGTGGCCTCATCGCAGGCCGCGATGGCATTCTTCTTCGGCAACCAGATAGTGTTCTGGGGGATGCTGATAGCCATGTTTGTCATGGCATGGGTGATACCCTCGCGTGCGATGCGCATGAGCCAGGGTGCGCTGATAGGGTGCTTCTGCCTCTTCTCAGCTCTGATGGGCGCATGGCTGGCCCCGATATTCTTTGTCTACAAGATGGGCACCATCGTCTATACGCTCTTCATCACTGCCGGCACATTCGGCGCGATGTCGGTCTACGGCTATTTCACGAAGTCTGACCTTTCGAAGATGGGGTCGTACCTGATGATGGCTCTCTTCGGCCTCATCATCCTCATGGTGGTCAATATCTTTGCCAAGAGCTCTACGATTGAGTGGATTGTGTCGATTGTGGGTGTGCTGCTCTTTGTAGGCCTCACCGCATGGGACACCCAGCAAGTGAAGCGCATCGCCATGGCCAACCTTGACCCCGCCGTCAGCGACCGTCTGGCCACTATAGGCGCGATGAACCTCTATCTCGACTTCATCAACCTCTTCATCTTCCTGCTGCGCATCTTCGGCGGCTCACGCGACTGATGAGAATACGCGAAGGGGCATGATCTCCCCTTTATTTCAGCATGATAACAGTAAAGGCGTCCGGAATCCACCGGGCGCCTTTACTGTTAAGTATCTGATTTGTGATTGGGCCTTTTATACATTAAAATGGGAGTGGAAGGGCTCAGGTAGGGGGCGGCGGTTAGAATCTCACGCCCACCGAGAGTGAGAAATTCTCAATGGCGCTGAATGCCGAGAGACGCCCGGTCTTATACCATTTGCCATCGGCTTTGAGTATAAGGCATGTGAAGAAGTCACCACGGTTGTAGGTCAGCGACATGCGCCCCTTGGCATTGAGCGAGAGCATCTTGTCGGCGCCGTCGTAAGAATCCTCATAGCAATGGATCACACCTACCGAGGGCATGACCGATATGTTGTAGAGGAAATGCTTGTTGAGCACCCAGTTGAAGCCATATCCGAAGAGGAGGCAATAGCTGTGGTAGTGGAAGCGGAAATGTCGGTCGTCGACCGTGAGGTAGGGCTTGAGAAAATCGGCAATGCGAGTGAAGTCGAGCTCCACATCCTCGTAGGCGTAAGTGAAGCCGAGTATGAATGATCCGGCGCTCCGCTTTTGAATCTTCGAGAAATAGTAGGCTGCGCCGTTGGCGTAGCGGTAGTTGTTGAAGTAATAGTATAGGTCGGCGGTGAAGGATGTCATGTCGAGCCCCGGGAAATCCTCTTTGATGAGATGGCCCCGCTTGTAGTCGCCGAATGTGCGGATATAGGTTCCACCCGAGTTGCGGTTGAAAGCCACATCGAGATTGAAGCGTGCGCAGTTGAAGCCGAGTTCGAGTTTGCGGTGGTTGACCGGTTTGTTGAAGAATATATTGTTGAGGTCGACCCCATAATTGACGCTCACCGCCATATATTGCAGATAGACTGAGGCATTGAGATAAGGGTCAGAGATAAGCGTGACAGGCATCTTATGGTTGAGATTCATGTTGTAGGAATCAGTCCAGCCATCGAATGCCACGCGCGCCTTCCAGCGCCGGCCGGTGCCTACGACGTATGTGGTGTCGTAAGAGTTGAAAGCCTTGTCGGCCCAGTTGTAGACATCGACGCAGAATTTCACGAATTTCGGATACTCTACGGTGGTGTCTGACATCGACAGCTCGCCGCGCTTCAGCAGATGCAGCCAATTGCGGTCGGACTTTGTGGCGGCAGTGTCGGCAGGCGCATCGGCGGCCACATCATCGGCCTCATGAGCCGACACTTCAGCGGCCACATCATCGGGCACGTTGGCGAGTATATCGGTGGGCACTTCAGTGGGCACGTCGGCTGCCACCTCGGCATGTGATGCGAGGCTCGTGAGAATCATGATGCATATGCATAGCAGCAGTATGCGCGTGGATGGCGAATGCGTCATCGTCGTGGGGTGGGGAAGTCTAAATGTGGTGTTGTTGGAGTGGTGGAAGATATGCTGATTGGCAGCGTGGCTCAGTTGATGCCGCGCGCATCGAGCGCCTCTTGATAGCGTCGGGCGTTGGCCAGATGCTCCTCATAGGTCGAGGCGAAATTGTGGAATCCAGAGAAGTCCTCTTTGGCACACATATAGAGGTCGTCGGAGGGGGCGGAATCGAGTATGGCGTCGATTGTGGCAACATCGGTAGTGCGTATTGGGCCCGGAGGCAGACCGTTGACGCGATATGTGTTGTATGGACCCGGGGCGTTGAGGTGGGCCCCGGTGACGCGCTTGATTGTGAAATCCTTGAGCGCGAATCTCACTGTGGGGTCAGCCTGCAGGCGCATATTGTGGTTGAGGCGGTTGATGTAGAGGCGTCCGATGCGCCCTTTCTCAGAGAGCTGGTTGGACTCCTCATCCACGATAGACGCGATTGTCATCACATCGGCCGGAGTCAGCCCGAGCGCGGCAGCCTTATCGCGGCGCTCCTTATTCCACACTTTATTGTAGTAAGCCCCTACCTTTTCGATGACGGCCTGAGGCGAATCGGTCCAGTAGAGATAATAAGTGTCGTTGATAAATAGGTCGGGTGCCTGCTCGGGGGTCAGACCGTAAGGTTTCAGGAAATCCGGATTGGAGAGAGCCTGGCGCAGGTCGTCGCCCGAGAAGTCGAATTTGGCCGCGATGCGGTCGGCAAAGGGCATGAATTCGCGCACGCCGTTGATGGTGAGTTTGACGGTGTACTGCTGGCCTCGGGCCAGAATCTTCGCTGCCTCGGCCGGAGAGGAACCCTCCGGAATCTCGTAGGCGCCGTAGCGCTCGGCCGTGTTGGAGGTGAGGGTGGAGAATATTCGCGAGGTGCGGCGGGCGTAGTCGTCGCCGAAATATTTTGTGAGCGAGTCAGTCAGAGTGGCTGTGGTGGCCTGGCGGGGTATGCGTATTACGGCCGCGTGAGCCGCCCCGCTCAGAAAGTAGGGGGCTGCAAAGAGGGCCACCGCAGCGATGACGACCGCGATGATGACAAATATCACCACAGCCCGGCGCTTAGTCTGGGATTGCTGTGTCATGGCTTGAAGCGGTTGATGATTGAGGCTATGTGTCGCGCCTGTTCAGCCGAAAGGTCGGCGATAGGGAGGCTGAGCACCGAGTCGGCCATCTCTTCGGCGCGCTTTAGACGCTCATCGGCGAAGAACCCCTCGAAGCATGGCTGGCGATGGGGTGGCACGGCATAATGGATGTCAGAGGGTATGCCGCATGATTCGAGATAGATTTTCAGGCGGTCGCGATATGGCGAACGCACCACATACTGATGCCACACCTGCTGCATATCGGGGAAGATGGCCGGGGTGGTCACCCACGGATTATCGATGCACGCATCATAGGCGGCGGCCACTTCTCGGCGGCGCTCACCTTCGGCCTCCAGGTCGCGGAGCTTTATGCGCAGAAAGGCTGCCTGAAGTTCGTCGAGGCGGTTGTTGTAGCCCCGGTAGAGGTTGTGGTATCTGCGGTCGGACCCGTAGTTGGCGAGAATCCTGACTGTCTTGGCCAGTTCGGCGTCAGAGGTGGCCACAGAGCCGCCATCGCCTAAAGCCCCGAGATTCTTGGTGGGGTAGAAGCTTATGGCGGCGGCATCCCCCAGTCCGCCGGCAGCATGACCGCCGGAGAGCCCCGGAGCCTCGGTCCTGGCTCCCACGGCCTGCGCGCAATCTTCTATGAGGAGAATGCCCCGTTCGTGCAGGCTGGTGCATACGTCGGGTCTCCAGCAGGGGGTGCCGTAGAGATGCACGAGCAGCACGGCCTTCGTGCGGGGCGACATATACTCTTCGATTGCATCGAAGTCGAGGTTCATATCCCTGTCGGAGGCCGGCATCATTACCGGGCGCAGCCCCAGTTCTGCCACCGGCAGCACCGAAGCGATAAACGTATTTGCCGGTATAATCACCTCATCGCCCGGAGCGAGTCGCCCGAGCTCGATATAGGCTCTGAAGATGAGTCGGATGGCGTCAAGTCCATTGCTGACGCCGATGCAGTGTGTCACGCCGAGTGCGTGAGCGAGTTCATGCTCGAAAGCCGCCGTCTCTTCGCCGGCCAGATATCGGCCCGAATCTATCACGCGCGCCGCAGCCTCCTTGAGCTGCGGGGCATAGCGGGAGTTGGTGAGGGCCAGATCTACGAAAGCGAAATTGCGTTCAGCATCCATATCTCTCCTTTACATATTGCTGAAACTCAGCATAATCGCGGATATATTCATTCTCGTCATAATACTCCGAATTGACAGCCAGCAGCACTGTGCCCGATGCGAAATTCTGCATGCTTATCCATACGCCGGGGGGGATGAGCACCCCCATGTTGGAGCGGTTGAAGTGTATGGTGCGCTCGCGGGTGCCGTCGGTGAGGATGAGGTCCATCGAACCGGTGATGCATATCAGCACCTCCTGATTGGACTTATGGCCATGTCCGCCGCGGGTGACGCCGCCGGGGATATCGTAGGTGTAGAACACCCGCTTGATTGCAAACGGCACATTGACGGCCTCCTCGATAAACGAAAGATTGCCGCGCGGATCGCTGACTTTGGGGAATTCAAAAGTTTTGACGTTGTCGAGAGGACTCATGTCTTGGGGTGGGGGATGTGTCGGGTTAGTATGGATGATGAAGCATCTTTCCGGGCCGTGGCTCCGGCAGGCCCGTCGGGGTCGGGCGCAGATACTTATGGCTGCCTTGATGCACACGCTGCCCGAAGCTTTGGGCTCCGGGCATAATGTGGTTTGTGGCGAGGGATTTATTTCTTCTCCTTGATCTTTTCGAGCTGGCGTTCAAGAGCCTCGATGCACTGGTCGACTGCCTCTTCGAATGTGTCGCAGGTCTTGGATGCGAACACCTCAGGAGTAGAGGGCACGTGGAGCTTGATGAGAGCCTCCTTGTTGCAAGCAGATTCAGGTTTTACGACCTTGAGGGTCACTTCAGTCTCGGAGATGAAGTCGAAGCGTCTGAAGAGACGGTCGACTTTTTTATGGATAAAGCCTTCGAGGCGCTCGGAGATGTCGAAATGGACGGCATTGATTTTCGCTACCATAATCGTATTGATTTAAAGGGTTAGGTAATCCAGAAGAGAGGCGTTATGCAAAGATAACGTTTTTTTTGTAAATGAAGTTCGTGAGGATGAAGATTTTTTTTGTCAAAGTGATTTCGTAATGGAGCCGGGGGGGCTATGGTGGGCCGCGTGGAAACCGGGGCCGGAGTTATTTCTTTTGCGAATTACCGTCGGTGGTGGCCTCTTCGGTGATGCGGGCTGCGGTGCGCTTCACATCGGCATTCAGTCCTCCGAGTCGCCATGATACATTCAGGCCGACATACCATTGCGAATAGCGTGATGCCGAGTAGATATAGGCAGTCTGGCTCTCCTGCTTCCAGCTTTGTGTGCGATGCGAGGGGAGAAAATTCTGTGCGCTGATTGATACTGATAGGCGGTCCTCTTTAAGGAATGACCTGCTGATGCCCAGAGAATAGTAATACCATGAGGCCCCCTTCGACTGGATGTCGGCCCATGGTGAGCCGTAGCCGCCGTAGGCGCTGAGGCGCACTTTGCATGGCAGGGTATAGTTGGCGTTGGCATTGATGGTGGTGCGCCAGTTGGCTTTGGCAGCGTGCAAGAGTTCGGAATCGGCGTGCATGTTGATGTAGTTGACGTCGGTCCAGAGTCCGAGGCTGAGGCTGGAGTTGATGTCCCAGTTGAGATTGAGTTCGATGTCGGCGGCATTGAATGTGCCGATATTGGCATATGTGGATTGCACTACTCCAGGCATTTCGGGCGAAGTGAAGATGATGTCGCTCACTGAATTACGCGAGAAGTAATATGTGGCCTTGATTGAGCCTGTGAGCGGATGGGCGTAGTTGGAGTATGAGAGCGAGAGGTTGTGGGTCTTCTCACTCTTAAGGTCGGGATTGCCGTAGGATACTGAGCCTGGAGTGAGGGTGTTGCGGTAGGGGTTGAGCACGCTGACTGACGGGCGGGCGATGCGCATCTGATATGCGGCGCGGAGATTCTGGGCGGCGCCGAAGTTATATGACACCGAGGCGTCTGGCACCCAGTCATTGTAGCGGTTGGTGAAGTCTGTATATTGTGGGGCCGCGTGATGATAGCGTATGCCGCGGTGGGTGAACTCATAGCGCAGTCCGGCGCGGACGTTCCAGCTTGAGTATTTGCCCGAGTATGAGGCGTAGGCGGCGAGAATGTCGTCAAATTGGGTGAGGCTGACGGCGTTGGGCTCGTCGGCTACGAGTTCATCGCGGAGCTGGCCGTAGAGTGGGGTTGCATCCGATGGCGCGCGCTTGATGTTGCCCTTCAGGCCGGCTTCGATAAGATGGCGCGGGGTGAGTTGATTGGAGTAGTCCACCTGGAATATATGCGAATCGAGCGAGCTGTCGCGGATATTGGAGCTCCACAGATAGTCGATGTCGGGGTAGTCCACCACATCATGGGTGTTGATGTATGAATCATTGTCCTGTCGGGAATTGCTGTAAGAGTAGGAGCCGACGAGCGTATGGTCGGTCCGACGGAAGGTGTGCTGATATGATGCCTGGAGAGAGAGCGAGCGGTAGGCAAAGTGGGTGGTATAGTCGCGCTGCAGGCTCCATACGGGTTGGGAGTCGGCATTGCTCATGGCCATATATTCATTGGCTGAGGAATCGTAGGTGTTGCGCATTCCGTTGAATCCGAGAGTGAAGAGATTGAGGGTATCCGGCTCCCAGGAGAGGTTGAAACTCCCGCCGATGTATGAGTTTGATGATTCGCTATGGGTGTCGGATGTGCGGCGGTATTGGTCGGGGTCAGTGTAGTTGATATTCTCGGTGTATGCAGATATGCGGCTGGAGGGATGTATGAAGCTGTTGTTGTATGACACGTTGCCGGCGGCGGTGACGCGACGCACCTTGGTGCGTCCGTAGGCATAAGCGCCTCCCCCCGAGTTGCTCATGTAGAGTCCGATATTGGCGAGGTAGCCCTCGAGGCTCTGGCGGGTGAGGGTGACGATGTTGAGGATACCGCCGGTGCCCTCAGCCTCATACTTGGCTCCGGGTTCGGAGATTACCTCAATCTTCTGGATGGTGTTGGCCGGCATCGACTTCAGGATGGTCTTGATGTCGCCGTTGAGCATGGGGTCCTCTTTGCCGTTGAGGAAAATTTTGAAACTCGATTGGCCGTTGACCTTGATATTGTCCTGCGCGTCGACGGTGACACCTGGGACTTTACGCAGAATGTCGAGCGTATTGTCGGTCTTTGCTGTGGGGTCCTCGCTGACGTTGTAGGTCAGCGTGGCGCCATCGGATTGTATCAGTTTGGCTTTGGCGGTGACTACGAGGTCGTCGAGGGTGGTGTCGTATGTCAGTGAATCGGGCAGTTCTTCGGATTGCTGCTCTGCCTCATCGGGCGCCTCATTCTCTGCGGCCATTTGTGAGGCGGGCATGGGGACCGATGCGGCGATTGCATTGCTGCCGATGGCTGAAGGGAGAAAAATGGCTATAGCTGACAGTATGGCCGATATAGTTAAGATGGAAATGTGGTGTCTCATAATGGTAAAGGTGTAGTTGAACATAGTGAAATTGTTTAAACTTTTTACGAAAAATATAAAATATTTAAACAACTTCCGTAGGAATCTTACGGGTTTGATGTCGTTTTGTAGCATGGCGGCATCAAAGTGCACCGGGCTACTGATTGGCCTACATATATAATACGTTCGCAACCGTTAAAAGTTACGAACGTATCCCCAAAAAAATCGGATAAACTTAAAAATCGTTATCGCGGCGTTTGAATCTGAGTCGTCGGTATTCCATTATTCTGCTGCGTAGCGCGAGCTGGATTATCGAGCCGGATTATAATGAGGTACCATTATAATCAGAGATATGGCCCGATTACTGTACACCCGAATCAATATCGGCCGGAGCGAGACTGGAATCGCGCTTTAGGTCAATCGAATTCATGTGCCGCATGGAATCAGTTGGCGAAGCCTGATTCGCTGGCAGAGTTGTTGAGCCGCTTTTGACGGTGTTGTTTGTGGGAATTGCCAGTCTGGAATGTGTAGCCGACTTTTACAGATAGTTGGTATGTCATATCTCGCAGGCCTGCTGTGGTGGAGTGAAGAAATCCCGGAATCTCGGTGATGGTCATATTTGCATCTTGCATGTAGGCATAATCTATTCCAATAAATAGATTTCGGTATTTCCAGTATGCAGAGGCATTTACATTCCAACCTGTGTGTGTTTCGACTACTCCATCGATAGATTTTCCTGGAGTGCTGCATGAGGCGTATAATTGAATATTGCTCACGGTATAGGATGCATTCAGATTAAGCGTATTCCAATCAAAACGCACGCGTTGTATGGGTGTTGTATAAGTGATATATTGGCCGCGGAAGAATGGTTGTATGGAGAGCCCGGGGAAGGGATTCCATGTCAGACCAAGAGAGTACGTCAGGTTGTGCTCTTCGGGAACAACGATAGTTTTGCGGATGAATATCTGATTCTCTTGAATCACATAATCAACATAGGGTTTCTTAATGTAGCGGTATGTCAGTGAGGGTGAAAGGTATAATTTGGCTTCAGGAATTGATAATGAGGCACCCAAGCTGCCGCAATATGAGTAGACAGCATGTTCGTAGCTATTATTTTCTGAGAAATATCGGGAGTCGATGAAGTAGCGGTTGGAATTCATGGCTCCCAGAGAATTTGTAGAGCTTTCAACCCAATATGCGAAACGTAGCATATGAGCCGGGGTGAAGGCGTAGCTGAGATTGATGCGAGGGTAGATGGTGAATTGGTTATGGGTGCCACCTTCCGAGAGTTTCGTATAGGTGTCGAATGCTCCAATACTTAGTGAGGTCCCAAATTTGTTGAAGTTTCGGCTATAACCTATTGCGATGTAGGGATTATGTCGTCGGTTATGAGTGGAAGATGGGAGGTCGGGGAAAAAATTGTCTTTGTACTGTTGGTGAAGATTGACATAATTTTCACATATGGATCCACTTATTGATCCACCCCATAATGGAGATGAAAACATGGCTGACACAGCAAGCGTATAGATGGTATTATTGGTATGCGCGGAGTTGAGATAGGATGAGTAAGCTGACCCATCCTCTACATCTTGTGCATTATACGTATCTCTTCCGGTTTTATTATAGGAGTTGAGTACATCGATACTTATCTCCTGCCCACCCTCGAATGCGTAAGAATAGTACACATCTGCTATAAATTGATCGCCTATAGAGTGTCTGCCGGTCTGACGTATGCCCTCAATGGAGTTTAAATGGTCCGACTCTGTAATGCCATAATAGTTCTCAACCTTATCGGATGCCGATAAGTAGGAAATATTGGTATGAAGCATGTGATTAGCCTTTTCAAACTGGTAAGTCACAGATGAATATGATTTAAGGCTCTTTTCCAATCCGGATTGTTGATTAAACGAATTTATCAAGTCGCCGTAATCGTATAATTCTGTGCTTTTACGGTCGGTTATGTGGCTGCCGTTGATTGAGAATAGCCCATTTACATAGTGAAGCGGGGAGTTAATAACAACTCCTGCGTTGCCTCCAGCAGTGAGTAGATTGGATACTTCTGCGGCTATATTTGCCGCGAACATTAATTCTTTAGGTTTCTTCAGAATAATGTTAGCTACAGGTCCGCCGAAGAATGATGCATATTTGGCAGGAGCATTATCATAATATATTACTTTCTGAATGTCATCACCTTTGAGGTTGCGAATTTCCTCTTCCGAGGCGCGTCGGCCATTGATTAGCACATTTACTTTTGTGCCGTCAAGATTTTCTAGCGCTCCTCCGTTGATTTGGTGTCGGAAAAGCGGCAGTGATGATATCGCATCAAGGGCGTTGATACCGTAATTACGGTTCTCTTTGGTGAGATAAAGTTCGGTGCGGTCATGGTAGTTTTCCAATATGCGTGCAGTCACCTCAATCTCTTCCAATTGATTGACAGTAGCTATCTCATTTGGTGTAAGGACCATTCCTCCACTCAAGAAATCGGCAGTAATATCCAAATCACCCTCTACCGATTCATAATCGGAGTGTGTGATTGACATGTGATAACTGCCGCCCGCGATGTTTTGAAAATGGTAGATTCCATTGATATCAGTGAATACTGTATACGCGCGTTCCTCTCTGCTATTATCCTCAGTGGTGGAATCGGGATATATTTTTTGTTCTTTTGCCAGCGAGTCTAATAGGCACCCGGCGATTTGCACAGAGTCTTGTTGAGCATCATATATTTTGAGAGGCATAAATGTTATGCGCACACCCTGCACACCATGGCCATCCGGAGATGTGATTACACCTTTAAGCTCATATCCTCTTACAAATGCGAATCCTGACAGTATCGCAATCAGAGATACTAATAATCGGTAGCGACTCATACTTATTTTAATTTTGGTGGACATCAATGAAAATGCATTCTCGAAGTTTATCGGGCATGTGGGGTGTGAGCTTACAACACTTGGGCTTGACGTGTGCGGAGGGTCACAGGGAGTCGAGAGGGGTGAATTTCATTATCGACTGTTCCTGATGGCGGCGCATTGTCCATGATATCAGAATGAACGGATGCAGGCTCGAGCCCATGAATTTTGTTTTGAGTGAGCTCTTGTATCCATCCGATTCGGTGATAGCGGTGTTCTTTCGGAATCCGGCGAAGTAGTCAACACCGGCCATGAATTGCCACTGTTGATGTGGTTGCCATATGAAGACGACGTTGGCCGTGATAGGGCTATCGAATCGTGTATATCCGATGGCATTGTAGTCCTTGTCGGTCCAGCTTACCACTCCCTGCACGGCGCAGTCTCCGAAATAACTTATTACCAAAGCATCAAGCGATACAGTGCTGCGATAAGGCGAGGAGTTGTATTTCACCCAGCCGTAGAGGGCATTGAAGTTGATGCGCGTCTTGTTATTGTGATTCCATGTGGTGCCGGTGCGAAGTCCGGGATGGCGGCGGTTGTCGATATTGCGCCATGTCGAGACCATATGATTGGCATCGCTGTATATCCAGCGGTTGATAAGGCCATCGTTGGCGCAGAAGAATCCCTCGCCATATACCATGAACTCACCTATATTTTTGCCGTAGTGCAGATTAAGGTTATGGAAAGTGTAGGGCGTGAGAAAAGGATTCCCTTCAACGCGTATCCAGGGATCGGTGGATGTGTTGAATGTGGCCAGATATTCTGTGGCGGGCATATGGTTGGTAAGGGTGTAGGATAGTCGCAGCGACTGTCGGCGTGGGAGCTGCCACGTCAGGCTTGCCGATGCGCGCGGACGCCAAAAGTCATTCCCGGCGGTGGGAGCGGTGACGCGCATGTATTCGAGTCCTGCCGAGGCCATGTAGGATACGCGTCCTGTACGATTTGAGTATGTGAGGTGGACGTAATTATCAAAAAGATTGATGCTCATGGGTGCATCCGAGGGGGCGGCGTTGTTGAAGGTTTTGTTATGGGTCTGCTGCATTACATAGCCGGCCGATATATTACCCCAGGATAGAGCGGAGTTATCATAATCTAAGGTGAAACGATACTGGTTGCGGATTGATTTTACACCTGCCTGGTATAAATCGGCATATCCGTCGATTGTCTCGGATTTTGAATCGAGATCGCTGCCGCTTGCCCAGTTGTAGTAGCCGAAAGCGGCGAGAGTGCCCGAGTCGGCAAACGTGTGCTCGTAATAGAGTGCTGCTAATGTTCCCGACAGATTATCGAAGGCCTCTGAATGTGTGGATAGAGCGGCAGTCTGCGTGAGGTCAGTCTGTGAGATGTAGCCTTCAGAGTCACCATAGCTGCGCTTGAAATCTTGCAGACCCTTGACGATGATTGAGAAATAATTGGCTGCATTAGGCATCCATTTCAGCATAAGATTACCACTCCAGTTGAGACCTCGGGCAATGGAGTTGCCATCTTCTGTCTTGTAGCGTGGGCCAATCTGCTCGTTGTATTGCAGAATGGTTTTGTCATGTATGGTATATGCTCCGAATAATGAAGCGTTGATAGCGAATTTTTGAGTTCCAGTCTCGAATGACCCCCCCAGAAATCCATTGCCGGGAATCACACTATGCCTTGTGCGCAGTTGGGCAAAGGTGTAAAGTGGGGTATTGCGCTTCAGGATAATATTGATGATTTTGTTATAACCCAATTCGAGGTATTTGGCATTAGCCACCTCGATGACTTCGACCTTGTCGATAAATCTGGGGTCAATCGGTTCGATGCCGGAGTTTTGTAGGCGCCCGTCGATTAGGATCAGAGGAGATTGGCCGTCGAGCGTAGTCACACTCTGAGAAACTATGTCGACTTTAAGCAACGGTATTTCAGCAAGCGCTCGGAAGGGGTCGCCACAATTTTTAGCATCTTTTGAAAGGGTGAATACTTCGCCGTCGGCTCTTTTCATGGAATCGCGTCTGCCTGTGACCACAATCTCTTCGAGCATTGCAGCCGTGGCGATGGAATCTGTCTCCTGATTTTGCTCAGAGGGCTGCGTGCCGGAACTTTCTGAGTCAGGCGAATTAAGATAGAGTCGGGAGGTTATGGAGCCACACTGCCCGTAGGGCGTCGTAAAGGCCATGAGATTGGCAGCTCCCAAGAGGAAGGAGCTGAGCAGGGCGCCGCGGATTGCCCATCTCTTCAATTTGGGGGATTGATATGACGTGTGCTTCATTTTTGTGGTTCTTTGAAAATTTTGTTGATTACATAATTCTTCTTGAACTGAATCAGAGCGAAGTCCTCGACTGTTGCGTTAGGCTTTGCTTAGAGGGATTCGAATAAGTAGAATATTTATGTGACGACTGAGGTTAAGGAGTGTATAATGAATGGTGATATTCAGTATAATGTTTAATCTCAGTATAAACTATTCAACAAGGTTGTTTGGGCTGTTCAAGAGTTTATGTTTGCAAATATAGTGTGAATTTTTGAAAATTACAAAAATTATCAAAAAAAATAATAAAACATGCTAATTTTTTTAGTTTGTACATTCTTACGGGAGCACGGGGTGACGGGAGAACGGTTTTTACGGGAGTACGTGGTGACGGGAGAACGGTTTTTTACAGGAGAACGGTGTGACGGGAGAACGGTTTTTACGGGAGTACGTGGTGACGGGAGAACGGTTTTTACGGGAGTACGTGGTGACGGGAGAACGTTTTTTTACGGGAGTACGTGATGACGGGAGCACGGTTTTTACGGGAGAACGGGGTGACGGGAGAATGTTTTGTGCGGGAGGACGTGGTTTACGTTCTCCCGTTAGCCATCGGTGAGTGGGCGTTGGCAAATTTTTAATGGGGAAAATGGCGGTGGTTGTCGTTTTTTTTACTGTATTTTGCCGGGAGTGTTGGAAATGATGGGATTTTGAAATAATTTTGTCAGAGATTGCAGGTGTGCGCCCGGCTTGGTGCGAGGGTGGCGTTGCATAATTTATCTAACATCATTTTTACGTGAATCTTCTTTACATATTGATTAATATCGTGGTGTGGTGCGGCATGGCGGGTGTCGATTCGGCTGAGGTGCGCTCCGACAGCGTGCCGACCGTCCGGGGCGCCGCTCCGCGGATAGAGGCAGCCGACACCGTTGCTGCTCCGGCCCCTGCTGCCGCTGCCGACAGAAGCCTCGATGAGGTGGTGGTGGTGGGCTATGCCGCCCAGCGCAAGGTAGACCTTACGGGAGCTGTGTCGAGTGTGGGGGCCGCAGAACTCGCCGACCGTCCGGTGACCAATGTCACCAACGCCTTGGCCGGACTCGCTCCCGGACTGACAGTGACCAACTCAGGTGGCAACACCCCCGGCTATGAATCGCAGAGCATCACGATACGCGGCATGGGCACCCTCAACAATGCCGCCCCGCTCGTGGTGGTGGATGGCATGACGGGTATAAATCTCAGCGACCTCAATCCGAAAGATATAGAGAGCATATCGATACTGAAAGATGCAGCTTCGGCGGCTATCTACGGCTCGCGTGCGGCCAACGGCGTGATACTCGTCACCACCAGCCAGGGCACCGAACGGCGCCCGACAGTGACCTATTCAGGCAATGTGGCCTTCGAGACGGTGGCTAAGCGGCTGAACCTCGTCACCGACTATGCCGACTTCATGGAGATTCAGAACGCCGGCCTCATAATCAATGGCCAGGCACCGCGATTCTCGCAAGGAAAGATTGATGAGTGGCGCAACGATGCGGGGCAGAATCCGACGGTGTATCCCAACACCGACTGGCAAGACCATATCTACCGCAATCCATCGGTAGTGCAGAACCATAATCTCTCGATTACCGGCGGCACGAAGGTGGCCCGCTACAATATATCGTTAGGGCTTGTCGACAATCCCGGTATGATATACCACACCGACTACCGCCGCTATCAGATGCGCACCAACCTCGACATCGCCATCCAGCCTTGGCTCAGTGTGGGCACCAACCTCTTTGGCTTCTACGACACCAATAACCCGTCGGCAGAGAATGCCGCAGCCGGAGGTGATGTGATATTCGGCTCAGGGGCATTCAACACTGTGCCCGGCATGACTCTCTACGACCCCGTCAGCGGACTATATGGCGGCATACAGAATCCGGAGGAGGAGAATGTGAGCAATTTCAATCCCTACAGGCGACAATGGTTCTATGACGATGATTATCCTGTAAAGACGCGCCGTATGGCAGGGAAGGTCTATGCCAGGCTCACTCCGCTGCCGGGATTGCGCATCGAGGGGAGCTTCGCGCTCAATTACTGGGAGAGAAATATCGAGCAGCACCTTACGGACCGCGACCTCTTCCGCTTCACCACCGATGGACCGGTGCTGATACGCGAGGGTGTGGTGCGCACCTACATACGCCGCTACAACTACCGCAACACCTACCGCGCCTCGGAGCTTACGGCCACTTACAAGCGATACTTCGGTCAGCTCGAGGCCTCGTTGCTGGCGGGCTACAGTCAGGAGTATAACAAGTATGACGAAGATTACTTCATAAAGTATGACCTCGTAGACCCCTCGCTGGGCGCCATAAATGCCGGCATGACCAACGGCAGCATCACCGGCAACTACAACGAATGGGCCATGCGCTCATGGTTTGGCCGGCTGAATCTGAGCTGGGAGGGGCGCTACCTGCTTGAGGCCAACTTCCGCGCCGACGGCAGTTCGAAGTTCGCGCCGGGGCATAGATGGGGTTGCTTCCCGTCGGTGTCGGCCGGTTGGCGCATATCTGAAGAACCCTTCATGCGCCGGGCTTACGGCTGGCTCCAGCAGCTGAAACTGCGCGCCTCTTACGGCACTCTGGGCAACAATGCCACCACGAGCTACTATATGTATCAGTCGCTCTTCGCCACAGCCAACTATATTCTCAACGGCTCAATAGCCGGCGGACTGGCCCAGACGATACTGGCCAATCCGAATCTCACATGGGAGAAGACCGCCATGGCCAACGTCGGAGTCGACCTTGCCGTGCTCGACAACCGCCTGAGCGCCTCAATCGACCTCTACCGCAAATCCACGAGCGGAATTCTGATCACACTCCCCGCACCGCTTGAGCACGGCACGAGCATCGTGCCCGACCAGAATGCCGGCGCCGTCAGAAACGATGGCATAGACCTGGGCGTCAGCTGGCGCGACGGCATCGGCGACTTCACCTATAACGCCGGTCTCAACTTCGGGTTTGTCGATAATAAGGTGACCCGCTTCCAGGGGGATGTAGCCTCGATCAACGGGGTCTACAAAATCCAGGAGGGGCGTCCGATCAATCAGCTTTATGTCATGACCGTAGACCGCATCGTGCGCGACCAGGCCGACCTCGACTATGTGCAGAGTCTGGCAGATGCCAATCCGGCATATTTCTCTACCTATCAGCGTCCGGAATTGGGAGACTTCCTCTACCGCGATGCCAACGGCGATGGCAAGCTCGATGCCGACGACCGCGTGGAGATCGGCCATGGCACTATGCCCCGCATCACCTATGGCATCAACTTCGGGGCCGGATGGAGAGGCTTCGATTTCAGCATATTCTTGCAAGGGGCGGCCGATTACCAGACCTACTACAACAACCAGGCCTTCCGCTTCGTCACCGTCATGGGGCAGTCGCTGATAAAGGATATCACCGACAATGCCTGGACCCCCGAGAATCCCTACGACTCAAAATACCCCGTACTACGCAACAACACCAACGGCAAGAACCAGATAGCCAGCGATGCCTTCGTGCATGACGCCTCCTATCTGCGATGCAAGAACATACAGTTGGGCTACACGCTGCCACAGAGGGTGACGCGCAAGTTCTTCGTAGAGCGCCTGAAGGTGTATTGCAGCATCGATAATCTGTTCACAATCACCCGCTTCCCGGGTCTTGACCCCGAGATAGGCGCCACGGTGGGTTATCCTTCAATCCGCTCATACTCAATCGGCCTGGACCTCACTTTCTGAATATACTTATGACACGATTTAGCAGACATATCATATACTGTGTGACACTCTCATTGGCTGCCTTTTGGGGCAGTGGATGCGAGAGACTGGATTATGTGCCGGGCGACCAGATGTCGGACGCCACCTTCTGGCAGACCGAGGATCATGCGCGTCAGGCCGCTGTGGGGATGTATGCTGCGATGAAGGCGAACTGGTGTTTCGGCATGGAGTTCACCTTCGATATGTGCAGCGACATAGCCGACGGCAGCTCGCCGTGGGCGGATGTGTCGCGTGGCACATCGTTCGCCTCCAACAGCAGCGGAGTGCAGAACCACTGGCAGTATCTCTACGAACTTGTCCACCGCACCAACACCGTAATCCGCCATGTGGCCACGATGCCGATCAGCCGCGAGACGATTGACCGCGTCACCGGTGAGGCGAAGTTTCTGCGCGCCATGGCCTACTTCAGGATGCTCAACTGCTGGGGTGGGGTGCCCTATTATGACGAGATGTGCGACATCAATGAGGAGTTTGCCACTCTCGATGCGCCGCGTTGCGATGAGGATGAGCTGCGCTCCCATATAATCGCCGACCTCACCGATGCCATAGCTCTGCTGCCTGTGAAGTGGGATGATGCCGACCTGGGGCGCGCCACACGCGGTGCAGCATATGCGCTGCGCGGCAAGGTTTACCTCTTCAACCGCGAGTGGGAGAGGGCTGCGGCCGACTTCGAGGAGGTGGTCTTCAACCGCTCGGCTGATTATGGCTATGCCCTGCATCCTGACTATGATGAGCTATTCCGCCTATATAATGGCCGGCATAGCGATGAGATGATATTCTCGATTCAGTCAATCGATGGCAATACGTCGGGGTATGCGCTGGATATTGTGTCGTATTTCGGCAATAAGTCTACGATGCGTCTCATAGCGGGCAACTGCATAGTTCCGTCAGTGGAGCTGGTGGATATGTATGAGAACAGGGATGGGAGTGAATTCGATTGGGATGCGGTGTTGCCGGGATTCGCCGGAGCATCGTCTGACGAGCGGCGCCGCATGATGTGTGTAGCCATCGACCAGGGAAGCACGCGTGTCACCTCGACTCTGGACTGCGACACGACGGCAGTGATGGATGCCTATCGCCTGCGCGACCCCCGGCTCTGCATAAATGTCATCACCCCGTATTCGCATTATCTGGGCACAGATGCCGGCTCGCAACCGATGGATAAGCAGTTTGTGCTGGCTGATGCCAGCCAGGGTGGCGCGCCGATGGAGGCGATGGCCTTCATGCGCAATTCTGAGGGGTGGAACTCGTACTTCTGGCGCAAATGGATACCCACCGGGAATCTTGACGGCTATTGGGGCGAGTATAACCGCACCCCCTATGAATTCCCGCTCATAAGATTGGGTGATGTGCTGCTGATGCTGGCGGAGGCCTATAATGAGAGTGGCCGCCTGGGTGAGGCGATTGAGATGGTAAATCGTGTGCGCGGGCGTGTGGGGATGCCGGGGCTGGGCTCCGGTCCGTCGTGGCTCGCCGTGGCTGACCACGATGAGATGGCGCGGCGCATACGCCGCGAGCGGGCTTTCGAACTGGCCGGTGAGGGGCAGCGCTATTGGGACCTGCGCCGATGGGGACTGCTGCGTGAGAGTGTGAAGGATGCACGCGACATATTCGGCGACCTGATGTATACACGCAGCTATCAGGAGCGTCATGAGCTATGGCCCATACCCCTTGTGGAGCGCGACCGCAATCCTAATCTGACTCAGAATCAGGGTTGGTGAGGCCGCGCGGGTGTGCCGATGAGTAGATGCGGCGCAGGTCGGTGGTCTGCAGATGGGTGTAGATCTGGGTGGTGGCGAGCGATGAGTGGCCGAGGATGGCGCGCACGCTGTTGAGTTCGGCTCCGCCATTGAGCATGGATGTGGCGAATGTGTGACGAAGTGTATGCGGGCTCTTGCGGCCCGCATTCTCATTTTTGAGCAGGCGCTTGATGATGACTTCGATGTTGGCGGCCGACATGGCTCCGTGGGAGGTGGCTATCAGCGGGCGAGGGGGCTGGAGGTGGGGCCAGCGGTCGTCGCGCATTGTCTGGAAGCGTGCTATCTCGTCGAGCAACTCAGTGGCGAGTGGTACGACCCTCTCCTTGCGCCCCTTGCCGACTACGCGCAGTGAGCCCAGCCCCGGATTGATGGATGCGTCGGTGAGCTGCAGCAGCTCAGAGCGTCGCAGACCGGTGGCGTATAGCAGATGCAGTATGAGATGGTCGCGGGCCGCCTCGATGCCGGCCGAGGGGTCGATTGAGTCGAGCAGCGCCTCCATGTCGGGGTCTCTGACAAAGTCGGGGAGTGGCTTGGGGAGCTTGGCGAGGGTGATGTCGGCAGCCGGATTGCACTTGAGCTCCTTGCGACGGCAAAGAAACTTGAAATATGCCCGCAGGCTCTGGGTCTTGCGTCGCAGCGATGCGGCCCCGGTGCCCTCTGATGCGAGGGCGGCGATCCATCGGCGAATGTCGGCCGTAGTGACGGGGGCGGCCTCGAAGGGGAGATGGGTCTGCGAGGTGTGGAAGTCGATGAATTGCTGCAGGTCGCGGCGGTAGGCCTCTACGGTGTGGTCAGAGCGGTAGAGCTCATACTGCAGGTAGGTGAGGAAGTCGTGCATGGCTGAGAGATACTTGAAAAAAAATCGGCATAGAATACACTGTGGTATCCTATGCCGACCTTTATGGCTTTGAGAAAAATTTCAGTTCGCGCCGAGAGGGCGATTCATGCCGATTACTGCTCAGCCTCCTGACGAAGCTGCTGCACATAGACGGCCTTCATCATTTTCTTGCGATTGGCCACGCTGGGCTTCTCGAAAGCCTGACGGCTGCGGAGTTCCTTTACAATACCGGTTCTTTCAAATTTGCGTTTGAATTTCTTGAGAGCTCTCTCAATGTTTTCGCCTTCTTTAACTTGTACGATTATCATTTTTCTTGTTTAAATTTATTGTCTTTCTGAGGCGTGGCAGCCGCTGCCGCTCAGCGGAGGGTGCACAACGCGGATGCAAAATTATGCAATTCAATCGTTTTGACAAAATTTTTTGAGGAAAAAATCTTGTCGGCGACTCATTTTTAGCTAAAAACTGCCTCCGCGCCCCTCTGGAGGGGGTAATGTGCGGTGGTTTCAGTCGTTGGGTGTGAGATTCTTCTCCTCGATTTCGGGCACATCCTGCCGCATGGCTGCCTGAGCTTCCGGAGAGTCATACCAGCGGGAGTACATGAGATAGTTTTTGGCTATCTTGATGTTCATCTCGCGGGCCTTCTCGGGCTCTACCATCTTGATGAATTTGGCGGGGCAGCCTCCCCAGAGTTCGTGGGCTCCGATTTTGGTCTTGCTGAGCACTACCGATCCGGCTGCCACGAGGGCTCCTTCGCCTACCTCGGCGTCATCCATGACGATCGCACCCATGCCGATGAGGGCGTAGTCGTGGATTTTAGCGCCGTGGATGACCACGTTGTGGCCTATCGAGACGTCATTGCCGATTTCGATTGTGGATTTCTGATAGAGGGTGTGGAGCACACTGCCATCCTGGATGTTGACGCGGTCGCCGATGGTGATGGTGTTGACATCGCCGCGCAGCACGGTGGAGAACCATACTGAGCAATCCTCTCCCATTGTGACATCGCCCACCACTACGGCGTTCTCCGCCAGAAAAGTGCCTTTGCCGATTTTGGGCGTGAATCCGCGCACAGATTGTATGATTGCCATATATATTTTTAAGTCTGATAAGTATCTCTCAAAAATTAGCCATGCATTATTTTTGAGAGATACTTATATCGGGTTATTGAGTTGGTAAGTGTCTGTTGCTCACTTGCGCACCAGCGGAGCGGTCTTGGCTTCCATCCATGCGGCCTCTTCGGGGGTGAGCAGCGGGGTGAGGCGTGAGCGCACCATGCTGTGGTAGTTGTTGACCCATGCGATCTCGTCGTCGGTCATGATCGAGAGGTCGAAGAGCGAGAGGTCGAAGGGGAAGAGGGTCATGGTCTTGAAGTCGTAGAATTGTCCGAACTCGGTCTTCATGCAGGGCTCGGTGACGATGAGGTTCTCGCAGCGGATGCCGTAGCGGTCGGTGAGGTAGAGGCCGGGCTCGTTGCTGGTGATCATGCCGGGCTGCAGTGGGGTGGGGTTCTCGTTGAGGCGTATGTTCTGCGGGCCTTCGTGGCAGTTGATGAAGAATCCCACGCCGTGGCCTGTGCCGTGATAGTATGCCTTCCCCTCATGCCAGAGGAATTGGCGTGCAAGGGCGTCGAGCTGCGCACCGCGTGTGCCTTCGGGGAAGATGGCGCGTGCCAGGGCGATGTGTCCCTTCATGACGAGGGTGAAGTCGTGGCGCTGTTCGGGGGTGGCGCCGCCGAGGGCTATGGTTCGGGTGATGTCGGTGGTGCCGTAGATGTATTGGCCGCCGCTGTCTACAAGGAGCAGGCCCTGGCCTGTGATGGGCACATCGGTCTCGGGTGTGGCTTCGTAGTGCACGATGGCGCCGTGGCCGTTCCAGCCGATGATGGCGGCGAAGCTCTCGTCGACACATGAGTCATCGGCCAGGCGCAGCGCACGCAGGCGCTTGCCGAGTTCGACTTCGGTGAGCTTGCCGGTGGGGTATTCCTTCTCGACCATCATGAAGAAGCGGGTCAGGGCCACACCATCCTTCTCCATGGCAGTGGCGAGATTGGCGAGCATTGTGGCATTCTTGATGCTCTTGAGGCGAGCTACAGCGGAGCCGCCGAACACCGGTGTGCATCCGATGTGGTCATAGAGGCCGCGCGATGTCTTTTCGGGGTCGATGAGCAGGCGTGTGGTCTTGGGTAGTGAGGCCACGAATTTTAGCACATCGTCGTAGGGGCGCACCTGGATATGGTATTGGTCGAGATGCTTCTGTACGGCGGGTGTGAGCTTGTCGGCATCCACGAAGAGCACACGTGTGCCATCTTCGCTGAGATAGAGGTAGCTGACGAAGATCGGAGAGTAGGTGATGTCGCCCGATGTGCGCACGTTGGTGGCCCAGGCGATGTCGTCGAGGGCTGAGAGGAGCACGGCATTGGCGAGTTCGCTCTTCACGGCCTCGATGATGCGGGTGACCTTGCTGTCGACGGTCTCGCCTACGATATGTTCGTCGTGGACGAAGAGTTTGTTTTTGGGGCGCTCGGGACGATCGGGGTAGATGTAGTCAAACTGCGGGAAGTCGGTGTTGAGGTTGACGCCGTTGTCGGCCAATTCCTGCTGCAGGCGCTGGGCGAATGATATAGAGAATGTCATGCCGTCGATGCCTACGGTCTGGCCTTTGGAGGTGTGTTCGGTGACCCAGTCCACGAGGTCTACGGCCTCGGGTCCATCCTCCTTCATCATGCGGAATCCGGTGCCCTGCAGCTGCTCTTCGGCCTGGAGGAAGTAGCGTGAGTCGGTCCATACGAGGGCGTCGTCGGCAGTGACGACGGCTGTGCCGTTGGTGCCGTTGGATGATTCGAATCCGGTGAGCCATTCGCGTCCGCGCCAGTGGTGGGGCGGAATCTCTGATTGGTGGGGGTCGGTGCCGGTGATGATGCACACATCCACGTTGTGTTGTTTCATGGCCTCGCGCAGATTGGCGAGGTAGGTGAGGTTTTTCTTTTCCATGTTTGGGTATATAGTGTTACTTTTTCCATAAAGAAGCTCCGGGTGGGAGCCGCGGGCTGAGTGGCCCCGCGCCCGTGAGCGGCAGGCGTGTGGGCGTTGCCACCGACAAATGTAATGCAATTATTCCAATAATAGAAATAAATCAGCCAAAAAATCGTGCAACGCCTCTGGGACGGCGTGTTCAACGCCGGTTCGCATCGCCGACAAAGAGGGATACAAATCCGGGTAATCCTCCACTGCCGTGGCTGCTTTGCCGGCAATCGGACGCATAGATATAACGCTTTTTGTGAGGTGAAGTTTTGACCAAAAAAGATAGACTAAATGGTCAAATTAGGATATTTTGGCATAGGAAATACCGTGAATATTGGTCAAAATGGGATAAAATTGGTCAAAAGTTCGCATGGGGGGGTAGCCATGCTTTTTTATTTGTGAAATTGAAAAATTCCTTATATTTTCCCGAGTTTGGGAGTTATACACTATAACAATCGGACACTCAATATTTTATGAG
>OFGC01000280.1_pt1 | contig 58185 bp, 56 predicted proteins | sample 1521691 | NCBI WGS metagenome assembly OFGC01 (sample SAMEA3504121, study PRJEB24116) | mouse gut metagenome | biome: mouse gut; feature: mouse-associated habitat; material: faeces | place: Denmark | collected 2011
TCACTCCTCTGAGTGAATGGCTGACAGCCACTGATGCAACTTTTCACGTCACACAAACTTGAAGTCATAGATATAAGCACTGTAACCCTTTTCTATACACTGTTTTATATAATTGTTCACTACGGCGTATGACTTGCCGGAACCGGGGGTGCCGAGGACTATTGTGGCGCGGAACGGGTTTACCACGTTTATCCATCCCTTGTTCCACCGCTTATTGTAGTAGAAACGAGTGGGGAGATTCACGGAATAGTCGTTGGTCTTCAGTTCCGTTTCCTGCATGAACGATTCGTTCTCGTTGTTGAAACGGTCGTCCATCAGGTTGCCTTTCAGCATACGGCCCATCCACACGCCTCCGAACAGCAACGCCACATACCCCGTGACGGTACATATTATATAGGAGTAAAGCCATTCCTTCGCCGGCATCCACCAGCAACCGAAATAGAGGAACATACCTGCGGTGATGGCGATTATTATATGTTTCCACCGGATGCTCTCTTTCTTGACCCCTTTCGTGCCGAAACACGAAAGGGCGAGAAGGAGAAGCGCGAACCATTTTGCGTTGTTGGGATTGTGGAACAGTCCGCAGGCATTGTCCAGATTGTTCAGTATCTTGTACGCGGTGGTATAGAACCAGCCGCTTTCCACGGTCTTTATGCCCGTGAACCAAAGCATATTCGCGGCCACAAGTACAAAACTTATGCCGCGCATGAAGTCCATTATTTTGGCTAACGCCCGGAGGTCGTCTTCCTGTTGGCTCATAATATATTGAAATTAAAGTTGAAAATTACAGTTTGGGGCCACGGCGCTTTTTCTTCTTACGCCGCTGCATGGCACGGTAGAAGGCTTCCTCCTCCGCATCGAATCCGGGGCCTGTATGGAAAAGGTCAAGACCGGGAATTGAGGGCATATCTTCGTATAGGGATGAATTGCCCTGCCGGAACTGCTGCTGCGACTGACCTTGACCGTGCTGCTGACCCTGTGATGTTCCGGATGTTCCCGCGCCTCCTGCTGTCTGTTGTCCTGTCGCATTGGATTGAGAATTACCTGAACCGGATTGTTGAGTATCAGGCTGCGGCTGTTCCTGTCGGGTGTCCGTCTGAACTGGTACAACCGAAGGTCTTTCTCCGGCAGTGAACCACTGTTCAAGAGCGTTGGCGGAGAACTGTCTGCCCAGACGCGAACCGTTAAGGACAGTCCTTGTATTGTGGTCTATGAATGTCGCGCCGTATATGCGCCCGGTATCGGTATGGCGCAGAATAAGGTCGATGTTCCTCTCTTTGAGTCTGGCGATGAAATCATCCTTACCCGAAGATTCCGCCATTGCCTCAGATACGGATTGCTTGGTCGGACGGATGTCGATGTTGTCTTTCGCACGCTCCATCTTTCCGTCTATCGCCGTGCGGCTGGCGAACTTGCCGAGGCGCGACGCCTTGAACGGCGATGCTATTGTATTGCCGTTGTCATCGGTGGCGAAATAGACCAGGCCGTGATACTCCCGTCCGTTGACCCTGCCATCGGTCTGTTCACACCTTATATTATATAGACCGAGTATGGCGTTATACTCGCCGATGGTCTGGAACTTGTAGCGCATACCCACCATTTTGACCGTGTTGGCAACCTGCCGCTTGATGTCGCCGGAAGGGTCGATTTCCCTGATGGGCATATCGGGTGTGATTCTCTGACGCTCGGCAGTATGAAGGTTGTATTTCCTCTCCAGTTCCCGTGTTATTTCCTTGCTGCGGTAAAAATTGTTTCTATCGGACACGGCTTTGCCGTCTGTTCCCACACGGAGTGCGACTATGTGGATATGGTGCCGGTCAATGTCCATGTGTTTGAAAATCAGATAAGGCATATCTCCCAGACCCATTTTCTGCATATACTCGTGGGCCAATGCAGTATAGTCGGTGTCGCTCAGACGGTCGTCGGGATGCGGGTTGAGGGAAATGTGCATCATCGGTCTCTCTGTCTTCGTGTGCGACGGCATCCAACGCATGAAGTCCTCATATACACGGTGGATGTTCACAGAGCCGGAACCGTCATTATATATTTTGTTGGTGTCGAGCAACCGGCCTTTTTCCTTGTTGATTTTCTCCCCGTTGTAGCAGATGGCACCGTAAAGGGAGTTGCCTAACGAGATTTTTGCGACCATGCTTCATCGAATTGCCGGGCCAGCGCGACTATCTCCATGCTGATTCTTACCAGCTCGGTGGTCTTCTGTTCCAGATTATACAGGGTCTTCATCGCCTTTCTCTCGTTGAAATTCTCCCTCAGCGTCTTTACAATCAAGGCGTATTCCACACCGACGGTACGGTAAAGGGCGTTAAGCGAGGATAATTTATCTATGAACACCCGTGTGTTCTCGTCCACATAAAAGACCTTGAACGGCTTTTCAAACAGCACCATCTTGATGAACGCCGACATGGATTCTACCTGAACTTTATCATACATCGACATCAGTATGGCCTGTTCTGCGGCAGTGAAGTTGACGGAACATCTGAAAACGGTGGTGTCGGCCTTCGGTTTTCTGCCGGCCCTCTTTCTATTGTCAGTCATAAATCGTGCAATAAAAAGTGTAATCAAATCTGCGGAGCGCAGAATCGAGAATGGGGAGGGCGACTTCGGAGCCATCCCAACCCAAGCTCGCTTGGCAAGGGTGATGTGCTGCAAATTGCATTTGGTGCAGCACATCACATACCTTGCCATGCCAATGTTGGCATCGTAAATCAGTAAAAATCAGATGAAGCGAATGTGTCCGTGCGCTTGCGATGGAATCCCGGAATCCTGTGTGTCGAATCCCGGAATCGTAAGGATCAATCAGCCGACATGAGGGAGTGCGATAAGAAAAAACGGTTACCCGGCGCGGCTGAAAAGCGTGTTTGAGGAATGTGTTGTGTGTATCTGCGTAACAATATCAGAGGCGGTTGGTTTGCCGAGGGTGGAAATCGCCGGCAATCGGTCGGCAATCGTCGGCACTTTTGGAAAACTATAAATCTTTTTCTGAATGACCGTCGTTATGATTGCAGTTCCGGTCAGTCAAACGGCAGGTCATCCACTCCGACGGAAGGATGTGCTGAAAGTCATCCTTATGGCTGAAAGGTCATGCGGAGATAAATATGAAAGTAAAGATGAACAGACTCCCGGCTGTACCTCCATCCGGTCATGATTATGGCAGTAAGTTCATACTTCCTTACGAGTGGACAGATGAATGAATGTGTTTCTGTGTGTATTGAAGGTCAGCACAACGGCAGTTCATTCAGATGTATGCCTGAACAAACGGAAATACGGATGTATGACCGTATGAACATCTGAATGGCTGAACAGTCAGACGCATGAACGTACTGATGTACTGACGTAATGAAATACTGACGTATTGATGTATTGATGTATTGATGTATTGATGTACTAACTGATTGCAGACCTCTTATTGATTGTATGCCGGAGTGAACGGGCTGGCGATTTTCAGTTCACTCCACGGATAAGCCGGACATGGTTATCAAGCCGGACATTCCGCAAGGCACGGGAAAAGTGCCGCACGGCTGATGCCGTATTACATTACCCAATCCCACCTACTATAAATGCAAGACCCGATTTATGTGGCTTTCGCCACACAGAAAGGGGGAGCCGGCAAATCCACCCTTACGACACTTGTCGCAAGCTACCTGCACTATGTCCTCGGAAAGAGGGTGCTGGCTCTCGACTGTGATCCCAGACAGCACAGCATGATTGAGTACCGCGAGAAGGACAAGCTGCTGATACGGGAGAATCCCGTTGTCAAGAGGCGTTTCGCCAGATTCATGGAAAACTTCCGTGGGGATGCCTATGAGATTATCAAATGCTCTCCCGCCACTGCTCTCGACCATGCGGAGAAAGCGATTCAGGAAGGGGAATCGCCTGAATATGTATTCTTCGACATCACCGGCACGGTCAACGACCGCGAACTGGTGAACCTTCTGGCCGCGATGGATTATCTTTTCGTGCCGATCACTCCGGAGACCGGAGATCTCAAAAGTTCAATAGGATTCGCCCACAACGTGAACGAACAGATGCTCTTCAAGGAAGGCACCAATGTCAAGGGGATGTTCCTTGTATGGAACAAGGTGCAGCCGAAAGACCGCAACAACCTCTGTCAGATCATCAACCGTTATGTGGCCTCGCTGTGCATCGAATCGCTGGACACCATCCTGCCCATGAGCGTGAAGTACACCAAAGACGGCGACACATCGGGGCGCTGCGGGATATTCCGCTCCACGTTCATGCCTCCGGACAAGAGCCTTCTGCGCAACAGTCAGCTCCCCGAACTGGTGGACGAGATTCTGGCAACCATAGAACCGGACTGATTATGGCAAGGAAAAGAGAACAAGGCTTCGATCCCGACAAGTTCCTTGAAAGATACGAGGAAAACGCATCGCATACGACATCTGCGTCCGAAATTCCGGTGCCGTCCGAAGCATCGGTTTCTTCCGAAAAAGCGGCGCCCGACAAGACCGTGGCCGACGGCATAGCGCTGTCCAACAGGGAACTTGAATATATGGAGAGTTTTATCCTTAAAAACAAGTACCGCCGCATAAGCCGCAAAGGGAGACAGGTGTACATAAGCGAGGAGTTCAAGCTCAAAATGCAGAAGATGATGCTTTTCTTCTCCGATGGAGGCTCGATTACGGAATATGTCAACAATGTGCTGGAACAGCATTTCAAGGAATATGACGACATCATAAAAAGGATGTTCAACGATTCATTAAAATTCTGAAATATATGGCAACTGAAAATAATAACGCCGCTGCGACAAATAAAAAATCCGCCTCAGTCTCTGCAAAAGACACGGAATCTTACCGCACTCTGTTTCTGGAGCCGGGAGAAGTCGGGGCGAGAAAAGGAATATTCGTTCCCCGTGAGCTTGTTGACAGGCTCAAAATGACCGTGCCGCTCCTTGATGTGGATGGGCTGACAATCGGGGTATATGTAACACGGATTCTACTCGACCATCTGAATGGAAACGCCGACATCCTCAACACCCTTATGGAGAAGGGGAAGAAAAAGACGCGCCTATGAACACAGCATCAATCCTGATTTTATGCGCCTTTGTCTATCTCGCCTTCGTGACATGGATGTTCCGGGGAAAGGGCAAGAAGCCCGACACCAAAACCGGCGGTAAAAAAGAAACGCAAGAAACGGCGTCGGACAGCGACGGTGAGGAACCGAAGAAAAATGTAGTCACGGTTGTTCCGCAGAGCGATTTTGACTTTGACAAATTCCGGGAGGTGCTAACAGAATCTATGGCAGCAGCCATGACCTATGTGCTGAACGCCAAAATGGGGGATGTAAATCCGCAGGATGTCGAGTTCAAAAAGTCTGAAACGGACAGCTCCATGAACGGAAATGCAGGGGATACTCCCACTGATACGGATACGGCGGACGATACCCCCGACATGGACGACTTCGAGCCTGACAGCGTTTCCCCTCCCGCGAAAGGGGAATCAATCGACGAGATTGAGGCGGCGGTGTCCGTGGCGGCAAATCCTTCGGCGACACCTGAACAGAAAGCCGAGGCAGGGAGAGTCCTGACCGGTATGCGCGATGTGGTATTCATCGGCAAAATGATGGAGACAGATGAAAGAATCAACGCTGGAATAATGAACTGCATCGCCGAGAGTGTGCGGGCGGCGCACAAGAAAAAAATCGGCAGGCCGTCCGCGACAAGGCGCAAAGGTCGTGAAATTGATGTTGACGGCTCGCTCCGGAGACCGGATAATACTGACAAAGACAGTGAAAAAGATGAAGAAGATTGATTACGGCTGACCGCACTGAGTCATACCATCCACCACACAAGCCGAAAAAAGGCGTTACCGTGGCTGGGTGTGTATCCCGGCCACATTCAAACACTGATTCTTATGAAAACTGCAAAAGACAAGTTTATGATTCTGAAAGGACGTGTCGTCCTCGCCGTTCTTATGATTCTCTGCTCTGTCGAGTTTGTCAGTGCCGCCGGCAACGGTCTTTCGGGCATCAACGAGGCTACGACGATGGTGACATCGTACTTCGAGCCGGGAGTGAAACTTATCTATGCGATCGGGGCGGTCGTGGGTCTTATCGGAGGCGTGAAATGCTACTCCAAATGGTCGAGCGGAGACCCCGACACCAGCAAGACCGCCGCGTCATGGTTCGGAGCCTGCATCTTCCTTATCGTGGCCGCCACAATCCTCAAGTCATTCTTCCTCTGATGTCCGAGTATTCCATCAACAAAGGCGTGGGGCGCAGTGTGGAGTACAAGGGTTTGAAAGCGCAATATCTGTTCATATTCGCCATCGGCCTTCTGTCCCTGTTCGTCCTGTTCGTGATAATGTATGTCGCGGGTGTCCCGCAATGGTTCTGTATCGGCTTCGCCGCAGTGTCGGCATCGGCCCTTGTATGGCTCACTTTCCGGCTAAACTCCAAGTTCGGGCAATACGGACTTATGAAGCTCAGCGCCGTGAGATACAGGCCCCGCTACATAATCAACCGGTTGCGAATAACACGCCTGATAAAAACGTGTAGGAAACAACATAAATAAAAATGAGAAATACCCTGAGAGCGACGACTCTTGAATCGAAACTGCCCCTCCTTGCCGTTGAACACGGCTGCATCATCTCAAAGGACGCCGACATAACGGTGGCCTTTGAGGTGAGGCTCCCGGAGCTGTTCACGGTAACATCTGCCGAATACGAGGCCATGCACTCGGCATGGTGCAAGGCGATAAAGGTTCTGCCGCATTTTTCGGTTGTCCACAAACAGGACATATTCATATCGGAAAACTACCGGCCGGAATTGCAGAAGGAGGGACTGAGCTTCCTCGACCGCTCTTTCGAGCGCCATTTCAACGAGCGTCCGTATCTTGACCACAAATGCTATCTGTTCCTGACAAAGACAACGAAGGAGCGGATGCGCCAGCAGAGCAATTTTTCCACCCTGTGCCGTGGACGCATAACCCCGAAGGAACTGAATCACGAGATGGTGGTGAAGTTCATGGAGAGTGTGGAACAGTTCGAGCGCATAATCAACGACACCGGGCATATCAGTCTGCGCCGTCTCTCTGACGACGAGATTCTGGGCACCGGAACTACATCGGGCATCATAGAGAAATATCTTTCCCTCTCCATGTCGGATGTAACGTGTCTGGAGGATATGGATCTATCGGCAAGGGAAATGCGTATCGGCGACAAGATGCTCTGCCTCCATACCCTTTCGGATACCGATGACCTTCCGGCGAAGGTCAGCACGGACAACCGCTACGAGCGTCTCTCCACCGACCGCTCCGACTGCCGCCTGTCGTTTGCCTCCCCCGTGGGGCTGCTCCTGCCGTGCAACCACATATACAACCAGTATGTGTTCATCGACAGCCACGACGAGAATCTTGCCCGCTTCGAGAAGACCGTCCGCAACATGAACAGTCTTTCCAAGTACAGCCGCAGCAACGCGATCAACAAGGAATGGATAGACCGTTATCTGAACGAGGCCCATTCATACGGGCTGACAAGCGTCCGGGCGCATTTCAATGTCATGGCGTGGAGCGACGACGCGGAGGAACTGCGGCGCATCAAGAACGATGTCGGAGGTCAGCTTGCGACTATGGGGTGTATGCCACGGCACAACACCATCGACTGTCCGACGCTGTTCTGGTCTGCCATGCCGGGCAACGAGGCCGATTTCCCTGCGGAAGAATCGTTCTATACCTTCATAGAGCCGGCGGTGTGCTTCTTCACTGCGGAAACGAACTACCGTTCTTCGCTGTCGCCATTCGGGATAAAGATGGTTGACCGTCTGACCGGGAAACCGCTGCACCTCGACATTTCCGACGAGCCTATGAAGCGCGGCATAACGACAAACCGCAACAAGTTCATACTCGGCCCGTCAGGTAGCGGCAAGTCATTCTTCACGAACCACTTAGTCCGCCAGTATTATGAACAGGGCGCCCATGTGCTGCTGATAGACACCGGCAATTCATACGAAGGTCTGTGCAACCTTATCCACAACCGTACCCACGGTGAGGACGGCATATATTACACATACCGGGAGGACAGCCCCATATCCTTCAATCCCTTCTATACCGAGGATTATGTTTTCGATGTGGAGAAGAAGGACAGCATCAAGACGCTGCTTCTCACACTCTGGAAGTCGGAGGACGACCGGATAACGAAGACGGAATCGGGTGAGCTTGGCTCCGCTCTGTCAATGTTCATCGACCGGATGAAGAAAGACCGCGACATCGTTCCCTGCTTCAACTCGTTCTACGAGTTCATGCGCGACGAGTACCGCGAGGAAATGGCGAAACGCCCGATTCCGATACACCGTCAGGACTTTGACATAGACAATTTCCTGACTACGCTCCGGCAGTATTACCACGGAGGGCGTTTCGATTTCCTTCTCAATTCAAAGGAGAACATCGACCTTCTCAACAAGCGCTTTGTTGTCTTCGAGATTGATAATGTGAAGGATAACAAGGAATTGTTCCCGGTGGTGACGATAATCATCATGGAGGCTTTCATCAATAAGATGCGGCGCCTGAAGGGTATCCGGAAACTCCTTATATGCGAGGAGGCGTGGAAGGCGCTCTCCACCGCTAACATGGCCGAGTATATGCGCTACATGTACAAGACCGTCCGCAAATATTTCGGGGAGGCCGTGGTGGTTACGCAGGAGGTTGACGACATCATATCGTCGCCGATTGTCAAGGAGACCATCATCAACAACTCCGACTGCAAGATTCTTCTGGATCAGCGCAAGTATATGAACCGCTTTGACCAGATCCAGTCGCTGTTAGGTCTGACCGACAAGGAGAAGGCGCAGATACTCAGCATCAATCTCGCCAACAATCCGAACCGGCTGTATAAGGAAGTATGGATAGGACTCGGCGGAACGCAGTCTGCGGTTTATGCCACGGAGGTGAGCCGGGAGGAATATTTCTGCTACACCACCGAGGAAACGGAGAAAATCAGGGTGCTGGATACGGCACGTAGACTTGGCGGCGACATCGAGGCCGCGATAAAGCAACTCGCAAATGAATGATGTATGACGGTTTTACGGATATTGCTTCTAATCATCACGGCTGTGATCGCCGTTGCCGCGCTCCTCCTGCGCATGGCACTCTACCTTCTCTCTTTGGGAGTGAGGTTAATCGGAGGATGCGCCTCCAGAATTTACTGACATAAAGAATCATTATAATGAGAAGACTTAAATTTATAATTCCCGAGGTCGCGGTGCTGATGTTCCTCTGCGCCGGCAAAGCTCACGCGCAGTGGACGGTCATCGACCCCTCCAACATAGCGCAGAGCATAGTGAACAACTCCAAGTCGCTGGTTCAGGAATCGAAGACGGCGACGCACATGGTAAAGTCGTTTCAGGAAACGGTCAAGATCTATGAGCAGGGCAAGAAATATTACGATGCCCTGCGCTCGGTCAACAATCTTGTCCGCGATGCCCGCAAGGTGCAGCAGACAGTCCTGATGCTCGGCGACATAAGCGAGACCTATGTGACGAATTTCCGCAAGATGCTCTCTGACCCTAATTTCACGGCTTCGGAACTGTCGGCAATCGCCTCAGGCTACACCCGCCTTCTCGAAGAAGCCAACGGAGTGTTGGGCGAACTGAAGAACGTGGTGAACATCACCACCATGTCGATGACCGACAAGGACCGCATGGATATTGTGGACAGATGCTATAAGGAGATGAGCCGCTACCGCAACCTGACCTCCTATTACACGAACAAGAATATCTCCGTGTCCTATCTGCGGGCAAAGAAGAAGGCTGATACTCAGCGTGTGATAAACCTTTACGGCAAGGGTGCCGAAAGATACTGGTAATCATGCTCTGCGCGATAGATTTCTCGAATCTCCATACGATTCTGCGCTCGCTCTATGACGAGATGATGCCTCTGTGTTCCGACATGGCGGGTGTCGCGCAGGGAATCGCCGGACTCGGCGCGCTGTTCTATGTCGCCTACCGGGTATGGCAGGCCCTCGCAAGGACTGAACCGATTGATGTGTTCCCGCTGCTGCGCCCGTTTGCAATAGGATTCTGTATCATGTTCTTCCCGACCGTGGTGCTTGGCACGATAAACTCCGTGATGTCGCCTATCGTTCAGGGAACCGCCGGTATGCTGGAGGGTCAGACCCTCGATATGCAGAAATACCGTGAGGAGAAGGACAGGCTGGAATACGAGGCGATGATGCGCGATCCATCAACTGCGTATCTTGTCGATGACGCGGAGTTTGACCGCCAGATTGACGAACTGGGCGTGACGGAGGTAGGCACGGCGGCCGGTATGTATATCGAGCGCGGTATGTATAAAGTGAAGAAGGCCATTCAGAATTTCTTCCGTGAGCTTCTGGAGCTGTTCTTTCAGGCCGCCTCCCTGACTATCGACACCATAAGGACTTTCTTCCTGATAGTCCTCGCCATCCTCGGCCCGATAAGTTTTGCGATTTCGGTGTGGGACGGGTTCCAGAATACCCTTGTCCAGTGGATATGCCGATATATCCAGACATATCTTTGGCTGCCTGTGGCAGACCTGTTTTCGACGATACTCGCCAAAATACAGGTGCTGATGTTGCAGAACGACATTTCGGAGCTGACAAACAATCCTAATGTCGATATTGACGGGAGCAACACCGCATATATCCTATTTATGATAATCGGAATCATCGGGTATTTCACAATCCCGACGGTTGCAGGATGGATCATTCAGGCCGGAGGCATGGGCAGCTATAACCGTGCGGTCAACAATACGGCTATGCAGGCCGGTTCCGCTGCCGGAAGTGTCGGCGGTGCGGTTGCCGGAAATGTGGCCGGTCGTGTCGGCAAACTATTGAAATAACATTCCAACACTGATTAAATGGAGTTCAAATCACTCAGGAACATAGAATCGTCTTTCCGCCAGATACGTCTGTTCGGGATAGTGTTCGTGGCGATGTGCGCGGTGGTGGTCTCGGTGGCTCTGATTGCGGCATTCAATTTCGCCGAGCGTCAGCGGGAGAAGATCTATGTCCTCGACAACGGCAAGAGCCTGATGCTGGCTCTGTCGCAGGACATGAGCCAGAACCGTCCTGCCGAGGCGCGGGAACACGTGCGACGCTTCCATGAGCTGTTCTTCTCGCTCTCCCCGGACAAGTCGGCGATCGAGCATAACATCAACCGTGCGCTGATTCTATCGGACAAAAGCGCTTACAACTACTATTCGGATTATTCCGAGAAGGGTTACTACAACCGCATAATTTCGGGAAACATCAATCAGGTGTGTCAGGTTGACAGCGTGGTGTGCGATTTCAACAATTACCCCTATGTGGCCCGGACTTATGCCCGCCAGATGATTATCCGCCAGAGCAACGTGACCGAGAGAAGCCTCGTGACGGTGTGCCGCCTCACTAACTCGTCGCGCTCCGACGACAATCCCAACGGGTTTATCATCGAGAATTTCAATATCCTTGAGAACAAGGACATATCAACGGTAAAACGATAACCGATGAATAAATTTCATTCAATACGCTCCGCTATATATAATAAGGTGTGGGGCAGACCGAAATCGGCGCTGGGTGCGTATCTGCGCCGCAAGTGCGACAGCATTCCGGCAAACCGCAGGCTTACACTGATAACCGTCCTGCTTTCCCTGTTCATCATCACGGCTTTTTTCGTGTTCGGCAATGCCTGTTACCGCATAGGGCGCGGACAGGCCCTGATGGAGAGAATGGAGCCGGAACACATAGAGGGTCTGGAACTGCCCGGTTTCGACAACGGCGATACGCCGGATATAGGTCAATTAAAGAAGTCCGCTTATGAACTTTCAGGAATTGAAAACAAAAATCAATGACTGGTTTGAATCAAAATCGGCAGCCGAGAGGCAGAAAATGAAGAAATACCTGCTTGTTATTCCCGGCGCGGCGATCATCTTCCTCGGCTCGATGTGGCTTATCTTCGGCTCGTATATGTCTGACGACAGTGCGGAAAAGGGAAAGGCCAACATGGAGCTGCCCGACGGAGACAGCGACAAGTTGCAGGGCAACAAGCTCAAAGCGCTTGCCGATGCGGAAATGCAGAAGGAGAAAGCCCGACAGGACAGCATTTTGAGTGCCGCCTCCGTAAGACAGGATTCCGTATCAACGGATACAATGGCTGCATCCGAACCCTCCCCGATTGAACAGTCTGCCATGCAGTATCAGGAGGTGCAGGCTTCGCTTGATGACTTCTTTGTGCCGGAAAACTCCGATGCCGTCCGCATGGCGGAAATGCAGGAACGGATTGACGAGCTGGAGGCGCAGAACGCTGTGGCGGCGCAACAGGCACAACAGCCGGACCAGATGGAGCTTCTTGAACGCTCCTACCAGCTTGCGGCGCAATATATGGGCAACGGCAATGCCGTGAATCCCGCTCCGGGGCAGACGGTGGAGGAAAAGGGCAAAAGGAATGTCCAGCCTGTCGCGCAAGTAAAAAGAAATGTCGTATCGACGCTTTCATCTTCTGCCGCCGGACGCGGCTTCAATACCTCGGTCGGTGCAAAGGCAACAAGTCCGAAGAACACAATCGCCGCTGTCGTGGCGGGGAATCAGAGCGTTACCGACGGTCAGACCGTCAGGCTCCGGATCGTGGAACCGATGTGGATAGGAAGCCGGCTCGTACCCCGCAACACGACCGTTGTCGGTGCCGCGAGATTGCAGGGCGAGAGGCTTGAGATAGCGGTGTCCTCGGTGGAGTGCGACGGCTCCGTGTATGAGGTGGAGCTGACGGTGTATGACACCGACGGACAGGAGGGAATCAATATTCCCAACTCAATGGAGTCGGACGCGCTGCATGAGATTGGCGCCAACATGGGGTCAACGATGGGCAGTTCGATAAATATCTCCACCGATGCCGGTGCGCAGATCGCCTCCGATGTGGGGCGCGGACTTATCAACGGTGTCAGCCAGTATCTGACAAAGAAGATGCGGACCGTGAAAGTCCACCTGAAATCCGGATATAGGGTAATGCTTCATCAGCCTGAAGATGTGTAACCAAAAACAGAAAACTATTATGAATTTCAAGACTATAATTCTTTTCCTTGTCGCCGTTATAGGCATGGTCTCTCCGGCGTTTGCCAGGACAAAAGCGGTCAAAAACACCGATAACAATGTGTCGTCCGACACTGAACAGGTGGCGGAACACGACATCAACGTGTACGGTTCCGGCTACACCGACGGAGATAAGTTTGAGGGTCTGACGCGGAAGGTCGGTTTTGACCGCATGATTCCCCCTCACGCTCTGGAAGTGGCGTTCAACAAGACCACCCATGTCATTTTCCCTTCGGAAATAGTGTATGTCGATTTGGGCGACGAAAATCTTGTGGCGGGTCTGGCCGACGGAGCGAAGAACGTGCTGCGTGTGAAGTCGGCTGTCAAGTCGTTCAAGACCGAGACTAATCTCACGGTCATTACCGATGACGGATGTTTCTTCACCTTTAACGTGAAATTCGCAAAGGAGCCGCTGTTGCTCAATATCGAGATGACTGACTTTATCCATGACGGCGAGGCGGTGAACCGTCCAAACAACGCGCAGGAGATATTCTTGGAGCGTCTGGGTCAGGAGTCGCCGATGCTTGTAAAGCTGATTATGAAATCAATCTACAAGCAGGACAAGCGCGAAATCAAGCATATAGGCTCCAAGCGTTTCGGTGTACAGTTTATTCTGAAAAGCATATACACCAACAACGGTCTTCTCTATTTCCACACTGAACTGAAGAATACATCGAATATCGCTTTCGATATTGATTACATCTCGTTCAAGATAGTTGATAAGAAGGTGGTCAAGCGGACCGCCATACAGGAGCAGGTATTGGAACCGCTCCGCGCCCAGAACTATGTTACTGTGGTTAACGGCAAGAAATCGGAAAGGACTGTCTTTGCCCTTGAGAAATTCACTATCCCCGATGACAAGCTGCTTGTCATCGAGGTCGCGGAGAAGGAAGGCGGACGCAATCAGTCTTTCGTGGTCGAGAACGGTGATATTGTCCGCGCAAATGTAATTGATGAGCTTTCAATTCAGTAAAATTCAAATATCTGACTTAAATGATTAAAAAAGCGATAATTATAGTCGCTGCCATGCTCACCCTCCTCGGAGGGCGGGCAATGGCCCAGCGATGCCTTCCCAGAATGTCGGCCATCGAAGTCCGTGCCGACATGGTAAACGGTTTCTATACCGGCAACTCACGCAACTGCGGATATGATTTCGGAGTATTCTATTCCGTGTTCAAGGGTAATGCAAACACTTGGTCTTTCGGTGGAGAATATCTCCAGAACTATAAGCCCTACGGCGAGAAAGGACGCATCCCTGTGGCGCAGTTCACGGGAGAGGTCGGGTATAATCTCCATATTGTCAGCGACTATTCACAGACATTCCACCTATATGGAGGTGTGTGGGTTCTCGGAGGATATGAGACGGTAAACTGGGGTAAGCACACCCTCTCCGACGGCTCCACAATCAGGAACGGGGATGCCTTCATCTATGGCGGCGCATTGACCCTTTCGGCTGACTTTTATCTTTCGGACAGGCTGGCTCTCGGTGCCCATATAAAGGAACGGTTCGTGTTCGGCAACGACACAGGCCATTTTCTGACCCAGTTCGGGGTACACGTTAAACTCACAATCGAATAATCCATGCCGACAATAATAGACCTCGATATAAAAAACATTCCGCTTACGGAGTTTATGAAGGCTCTTGGGCAGGAACACCCGGTATCAGCCGACGGCAATCTGCGCATTTACAATGCTCCATACGATGACAATCACGCACCGACTATGGTCATAAACACGGAAACAAATTTGTGGCGTGATACAAAATCGGGAGCTTATGGCGGAATATATGACCTTGCATACGAGCTGACGGGCAGTTGCAGTATGTCGGAACTGAACCGGTTTATCGCCTCTGAAATGTCTGCCATCCGCAAGATTGACATTCGTCATAAGCCGGATGCACCGAAGCCGCAACGAAAATTCCGTATGTGAGACATGGACAAGGAATATTTCAAGTGTATATCCCTGCTTGATTTCATGCTGCATTTAGGCGCGGAGATGAAAGGGAAAGACCGCAAGGGATTCTGGTTTCTGGCTCCGTACCGCAGTGAGAGAAAAGCCTCCCTGCATATAGGCTATAATAATCTGTGGTACGACTATGGTATCGGGAAAGGCGGCGACATATTCACTCTTGCCGGAGAAATAATTGGCAGTGACGATTTTATCAGACAGGCTGAATATATCTCGCAGATTATGAAAATCCCGATGCCCGACGGTTACAGACCGGAGCCTATGCCGAAAGTCAGACCGGAACCGACATTTGAGAATATCGAGGTGGGGCCGCTGTGTTCCCGGAAGTTGCTGAACTATCTCGCGGGGCGCGGAATCCCGGAGAATCTGGCCCGACAGTATTGTGTTCAAGTCGATTACCGTCTGCACGGCAGGGATTATTATGCCGTCGGCTTTGAAAATGTCGAACATGGATTTGAGCTGCGCAACCCGTTTGCCAAGCTCTCTTATCCTCCGAAGGCAATATCGCATATCGCCGGTGGAAATGCAAGATGCAACGTGTTCGAGGGGTTCATCGACTTTCTTTCCGCTGAGAGGCTGGGCTTCAATGACGGTGTGGATTCGGTGGTGCTTAACTCGGTTGCCAATGTCGGCAAGGCGATAACGCCTCTTTCGGATTACTCTCTGATTCTGTGCTATCTCGACAATGACGATGCAGGGCGAAACGCCTTTTCAAGACTTTGCCGGGAGTTCGGCGACAAGGTAGCTGACAAATCAGCTTTATATCCTGAACACAAGGATTTGAATGACTACCTGATGGCTACACAGCCTAAAATCTCCAATAACACTAAATTAAGACTCTGAATTATGAATACAATCCTCAATAAGATTGGCGCAACGCGCCTTACTCCTGCCCGGTTCTTCGGGTTCTGGATAGCTCTTTTTGCAATCGTCCTCGCGCTCACTTCATGTTCCGATGACCTTGATGTGCAGCAGTCTTATCCGTTCACAGTGGAAGTGATGCCCTACGGCGACAAAATCAAGCAGGGGCAGACAGTGGAACTGCGTTTTGAGATAAAGCCGGAGGGCAACTATGCCAACACCCTCTACACCATCCGCTATTTCCAGTATGACGGCGAAGGCACTCTCAAACTGGTTGACGGCCCGGTGCTGGTAAACAATGACCGTGTGCTTCTGGAAAGCAAGGTCTTTCGGCTGACATATACAGCAAAATCCTCTCAGGCCCATAAACTCCTGATTGTGATTGAGGACAACTTCGGCTCAACTCCGTGGGAGCAAACCTTTGAGTTCAACGGCAAGGACAGCGGTGATGATGATGGTGGCAAAATCATCGGCCCGATTGTAGGACCCGTAACACCGGTTATTCGATGAGAAAAATCCTTATATTCCTTATGCCGATAGTGGCGTTGACAGCCACATCGGCGGCTTTCGCCGCAAAGCGGAGCATAATGGAGTTGCCTCCGTATGAGAGAGCTGTCCTGATTATCAAGCACCATGAGACCCTGCATGATTCTCGCCGACACTGGCCATATCTGGGCTACGGTCATAGAAAACTCCCCGGTGAAAAATATTTCCGAGGCTATAAGATGAGTGAACGGGAGGCTGATTTACTTCTACGCAAAGACCTCAATAAGTTTATCGGTATCTTCAATGACCTCAAACCGATGGATGCGCTGCTTATGGGTGTACTATCCTACAATATCGGACCGGGAGCGGTAAAGAAAAGCTCGGTATATCGAAAACTTAAAGCCGGAGACCGAAACATATTCAAAGCCTATACTGCCCACTGTAAATATAAGGGCAGGTTCCATAAAGGACTTTACAAGCGCCGCTGTCAGGAGCTTGCTGCTCTTTTCATTCCGTAAAATTACCGTCTAATATCGTACCGAGGGGATACGCTCTTTTCGGAGTGTGTCCCCTCACTGTATCTTATAGGCAAATCAAATAACATACAAAATGGCTTCGATAAAAGTAAAGTTCCGGCCCTCGACTGTCGCTGACCACGAGGGCGCGATCTACTATCAGATTATCCATGAAAGAAAGGTGCGACAGCTTCTGACCGACTACAAGGTCTTTTCATCAGAGTGGGATGAAAGCCGCTCGATGGTAACCACAACCCAGAAAAGTGAACGTAAATCGTTCATTCTATCAATCCGGGAGCGTATCCGTTGGGACATGGAGCGGTTGACGAAGATTGACCGCAAACTGGATGCCAACGGTCTGACATACACTGCCGATGATGTCATAGACGAGTTCAACCGCTATGCGCATGAATACTCCCTGTTCAACTTCATGGAGAGTCTCATCGCCAGACTGAAACAGAATGGCAAGATAAGGACATCCGAGACATACAGATCCACTCTCCACAGCTTCAAGAAGTTCTTGGCAAGCCAAGCGTCTAAGGACGATAACAGACAAGATGAGGACATAATGCTTGACTGCATCACATCCGAGATAATGGAAGCCTATGAAGCGTGGCACAAGAAACGGGGAGTTGCCCCTAACACCATATCGTTCTATACTCGCGTACTCCGAGCTGTGTATCATCGTGCGGTCGAAGATGATGTCATTGAAAACCGCAATCCGTTCCGAAAGGTATATACCGGGGTTGACAAGACTGTAAAAAGAGCATTGCCGTTAGCGGTCATCAAGAAAATCAAGGCATTGGACTTGTCGCTAACTCCGGCACTCGACTTCGCCCGCGATATGTTCCTGATGAGTTTTTATCTCAGAGGCATGAGCTTCATCGACATGGCTTTTCTGAAAAAATCAGACCTGAAGAACGGTTATATAACTTATCGTCGCCGCAAGACCGGTCAGCAACTGATAATAGAGTGGACAAAGGAGATGCAGATGATTCTCGACAAATACCCTGAGAATAAGAGCGACTATCTGCTTCCAGTCATACGTAATCACGGAATCAATGAGCGATGCACCTATCGCAATACCGCCTATAACATCAACCATAATCTGAAGCGAATCGCAGAAATAGTTGGTGTAAGCATACCTCTGACCCTCTATGTTGCCCGTCATAGCTGGGCATCCGCCGCAAAAGCCAAGGGCATCCCTCTCTCGGTCATATCCGAAGGTATGGGTCACGACAGTGAGGCAACCACCCAAATATATCTCGCAAGTCTTGATACCTCCGTCGTTGACAAAGCCAATTCCCTTATACTCAAAAGCCTTTAGCATAAGCCTCAGTTTCCACCTCGGAAATTGAGGCTTTATTGTTTAGCAATCATCCAACTCTCTAAATTAGAGAGGCTTATTCAATATGCAAAGTTAGTCATTTTTCTGCGAATAAGCACTCTTAAGTCTAGTAAAAATATATGATGATGCTGGATTCTTCGTGGAATTCACTTAGTTGTTTAGGAAATTAAGTTTAATAGTCATCGCAGACAGCTGAACAGAATATGATTACATGGCATCCAACTCTCTAATTTAGAGAGGCTCTACCAATCAATCATATTATGACAATGGAAACCATGCAATATCAACCAGTCGCCATCCCTCTATTTGCGAGGGATAGATTTGTATGTTCGTTGTTTAGCATCTATCCAAATCTCTTGAAGAGAGAGACTTATCCAAGTGCAAAGTTACTAAAAAAATCCGATATATGCGTCATAATCGATTCGCAAAATGTTGGAATACGCCAGGTTTCTTTATCTGCTGGGATATTTGTTTAGGTAATGATTGGACCGAAACTGGTAATATTCTGTAACTCAATGCATGCAGAACAATCCAAATCTCTCTTCAAGAGAGCCTTATATAAATATTAAATCTTATGGCAATCTTTGACCTATTCAGTAAATCCAATCGGAACACCATAAATAAGACGAGTCCACATAGCTCAAGATTTGAAGATGCCTGCGTTGATCCTAATAGACCGGCGCAGACTGCTATTATATATCAAAGCGAACTTGACTATATGTCAAGATGCATTTTAGACTATATTGACATAGAGACAGGAGGTCAGCTTTTCGGATACTGGACTTCGACAGGAGTACCTGTAGTACTATATGCAATCGGACCTGGACGACAAGCGCAACATAATCCCACTTCTTTTATTCAAGATCAGGACTATCTGCAATTGGTTGGGAACGAACTTCATAAAAGGTATAGATTACAGCATATTGGCGAATGGCATTCTCACCACCAACTTGGACTCGCCCATCCAAGCGGTGGCGATGTGAATACCATGCAATATGGTGTAGGAAAACCAGGATTTCCGAGGTTGCTATTGTGTATTGGTAATTGTACTCGCACCCATACTACGGTCAATCCTTTTATATTTCACGAGAAAACTCCCCGTGAATATTCACAGGCGGCTTGGGACATAATAAGCCTTGATAGTCCTTTTAGAAAACTTGTTGATACAGAGCTGCGTTCAATTTTGATTCATCCATACACACGGTCAGCCTCGCATGGTGAAATAAGGAGCACTCGCTATGTGATAAAGGAATCTTCTTCACATAGATTGCATTGGCTAACGGAGAAAGCAGAGAATGTTGAAACGATGAAAACTTTTGTTTCAATGGTTCAATCAATGTATCCATCAATTACTGTGAAAGCTGAAATTCTTGAAAGCGGAGAGCCTTTAATTTCTTTAGTAGAGAAAGGCCTTTCGATAAAACTGCCGTATGGGTTCCCGGTGAAGAGTCCTATAGTGTCCTCTGCCACTGGAAATAATTTATCTTATCGTAGTAACTGGGAAATTGGAGAAGAATCTTTGACTGTAACTTTTGGTCGCTGGATAGCTTCTATACTCCCGAATATGATTAGTGATTCGCGTTCAATGAACGAAACTACAGATGAAGATGTTTATGGTCCGGAAAGGCGAGAATCATTGACAAAAGAAGAGAAGAAAGAATACCGCAAGGCTAAAACACGTACTGAGCGAATTGCTTCTGAAAACCAAATTCTTTCATACTATTTTCATGACGCAGCGTTTGCCTGGAGTGACATTACTGACACTCCGGTTGTAAATATTGTTGCATATCCATTCACAAAAGGAAAGCAATGCGTAATACGCATGACTTTACCAAGTGACTTTCCCGAAAATAGGCCATCAGTACAAATCGGTTATTATCATGAAGATGATACTCCGGAACCGACTTTGCCAAAACATCTTTCGGAAATCAATTACATCCGACTATCGGATTTATTCAATGGAGCTAAAGGGTATTATTCAAGAATGCTTGAATGGACGAATGATAGTTCCTTACTAAAAGCATATATTGTGGCTTGCACTATTGTTTTTTATAGCAATAAAGCCAATAAAGAATGTCGTGACGTAGGATACTATCTGAATCAATTTTTGGATAATGATTCAAAAATAAAAGATTTGATAAAAAATATATCAGAAAAAATAAAAGAGCAAAAACAGTAAACAATGGACTACCAACGCAAACAACTGGAAGAGCAGGTAATCAGTCACTATATGGGAGGAAACAAATCTTTCGCTTTTGGTGATTTGAATACAACTAAACCATATCTCCGCATTGCAGCCCGAACCAATAGCGGTAAAGTCTATGTGCTTCGTATAGAACTCCCCGGATACCCTAACCAAAAACCCAATGCTTATGTAGAATGCATGCTTCGAGACTGCCATGGAAATCTCATGAATGGGGCAAGTACTAAAAACCACACCTTGAGTCCTCACCCTAACGGATGGACGCAAATTTGCCATTATCACCCTGACGCTTGGAAACCGGATATGTCGTTGTGGATGGTATATGTAAGATGTGTGCTTTGGCTGAACATCTACGAACAGACTCTTCGTACCCACAATGATATGGAGTATTATCTCCGTCACATGGGTTCAGATGGTTCAACGATCAGATAGAATATGGCCGACAAGTTATATTGGGATTCTCAAAAAAACACATTCGCACTACGTTCAGAATCAGACTCAGCCACATCTGACATGATTGTAATGGACCCGAATATAGTTCATGTAGATGGACCGATCAGTCCTGACTATGTGGATCCCAATAGATTGATAGGGTTGATAATAAATCACAACAGAGATATTAGGCAAGGTTATATCAAAGATTGTCCAATAAATTATGATGAGACGTTGCTTCGTGAAGCTATTGAAAAATACAATGATATAGTTGAACGTAAATATCGAGACAATTTTAAACTAAGAAACAAATAATAAAGCATATATGGCACAAGAACTAAACCTCGACCAACTCTCCGACGCAATGCGTAAGCAACAGGAGGGCAATACCAACGGCAAAAGAGTCGTATGGGACAGAAACTCCATGACCTTCGTAGAACTGAATAGCAACGAGCAGGCGAACGACACCCAAAGCGTCGTAAACGATGTATCTAAAAGACCTTTTTATTCGGCATGATTACGGAATCTGATTTTGGGAAACGTGTTTACTATATTGATGGTGAACAGTTGAACCAGTTTGTGGCATCATCTGAATACGTTTGCACAGGTTATGGCTATGAATGGGAAAAAGAAGGTGTAACACATATTCATTTTTCTCCGTTAGAACATTCTTTTGGGAAAAAACTGAACGTTAGCTTCGCCAAAGAGAATGGTCATCATTTATCAGATGCGAATATAAAAGTTGATATCGCATCTAATGGCTCTGCCCTTGTAGACGGGACTGAGGTTACCATAATACCCTCGAGAGAAAATCTATACAAACGAAACAAAGGTCTGATTGAACTTGATATTCTCGCAAATAAGAGAGTCCTGATAATTGGTCTTGGAAGTGGCGGCTCTCCGATAGCTGTTGAACTTGCAAAAGCAGGGGTTGGTCAGTTCGCTCTTGCTGATTTTGACAGAATAGAACTTCACAATCTATCACGACACATCTGTTCGCTCAACGATTTAGGTCGACTAAAAACCGATGCGGTTTCGGATGCCATTAAAGGCAAGAATCCATATGCTGTTGTTGATAAACTCCCCATCGATGTAAGCAAAAATCTTGACATTCTTGAAGAAGAGATCAAGAAAGCAGACATTGTAATGTGTTGTACTGACAATAACTCATCACGTTTTCATACGTCTGAATTACTTGTAAAACATAACAAGGTGGGATTGTTTGGTCGTGCCATAACACGAGCTGAAGGTGGTGATGTGTTTATTTATCGTCCTGGTCAGGCTTGCTATTTTTGCTTACTTGGTAGCGACTGGTATGACCAAAGTAACGAGGAAATTACCAACGAAGCATCAGCTCGCAGAGCCGGACATATTCCAGCTTACGTTTCGGCAGAAGATGCCGAGGCTTTTGTGCAAGTTGGCTTGGGGGCTGACATTGAACCAATAAATAATATGATGGTTAAGCTGGCTCTTGTAGAGTTATCACGCGGAACAGAGTCAGGCATTTCATCATTAGAAGATGAATTTCAGGCAAACTATTACATTTGGGCTAACCGACGTGAACGTCAATACACCAACTGGGGTAGCTTCCATAATACAAATGGAATGCCAACTATAATGAAATGGTATGGGATAAATATCTCTAAAGATGATGATTGCACCCTATGCGGCCATAAAGAGTCCTTAGCTACTGATGAGACATTCCTTGAATCTTTGAAGGCGATGGGATCCGGCGATTTCTCGGGGCTTAATCTTGAGGACATATCTGATACCGGTTTACAGAACATGTAATCATTTAACATATGCAGGGTACGGATTTTTCTCGTTTCACTCCAGAGGCTCTTAAAGCTATTGAAACTTCAGCTCGTCTTGCGTCAAGTTTCAATAGCAATATTGTCATGCCATGTCATCTAATAGGCGGTCTTGCGTCTGTCAAAGGCGAAGAGGTATGTTCTGTATTACGAAACAAAGGCTATGACCCGGATTCATCTATGGAAGCTGTTGCACAAGGCATGGCAGAAATACCGTGGGCTCAGTCTGGAAGTGGAATGTCATTCCATCCCGAAGTAGAAGATGCTTTTGCGAAATCCTCAGCACAGTCAGGGGCAGTTGAAATTTCAACTATTGTAAATGAACTCTTGAACTCCGATAGTAGTACCCTTGGCTCATATTTAATCAAGTCATCAAATCATGGCACAGCAGAAATACCAACATCCGGTATTATGCGTGACTATCAGGAAGATGGTTCCACAACAGGAGAGACCATTAAAGAGTTCTGTGTCAATATGCTTGAACTTGCAGCAAATGGCAAGCTAAATCATGCAATAGGACGCGATGAAGAAGTAAAACGTGTGCTTCTAATTCTTGCGAGGAGTACTAAAAACAATCCAGTGCTGGTGGGAGAGCCCGGCACAGGAAAGACCGCTATTGCTGAGGAACTGGCTATTAGGTTACTGAATGGTCAGGTTCCTCCAGATTTAGCAGAGCTAAAACTTTTCAGTCTCGACTTTTCTTCAATAAAATCACTGCCGGATGCTGTTGGAGTGATGAAAAGTATTTTAGAGGAGGCCACAAATGATCCCTCGCTTGTACTGTTCATTGATGAAATTCATATGCTCATAAGCACTTGTAATTGTTCTGACAATGATATCGCAAATCTCTTAAAACCCGCAATGGCTCGCGGTGAGATTAAGATATTTGGAGCAACAACTTTGGATGAATACAAGCGAATCGAAAAAGATCCCGCTTTTGAGCGACGTTTTCAGAAAGTTATCGTTGATGAACCGGATATCGAATCTGCTATTAAGATACTTCAAGGTGCAAAAGCTAAATATGAAGCCTATCATAACGTTTCAATTTCAAATGAGGTTTGTAAATCCGCTGTAAACCTGTCTGCCCGTTATATAACCAATCGTAGATTACCAGATAAAGCAATTGATTTAATTGACGAAGCAGCTGCTAATCTTAGGATTGCTGGTGGACAACGGCGAGAAATGGAGGTAAACGATATTATGAAAGTCGTAACCGCATGGACCGGTATTCCAGTTGATGATATGGATGCTAATGAGACGGAGAGACTTCAGAATATCGAGCAGGAACTCCATGCGTCAGTAGTAGGTCAGAATAAGGCTGTTAAAGCTGTTTCAGATGCTATTAAGCGTAGCCGAATGGGCTTTGGGGATGCGTCGCGTCCCATAGGGTCATTCTTATTTCTTGGCACGACCGGAACCGGCAAGACCGAACTTTGCAAAGCGATTGCAAAATTTCTTTTCAATGACTCCAATCAAATGGTCAGAATTGATATGAGTGAATACCAGCAAGAGCACTCTGCTCACCGTCTTTTCGGACCACCACCAGGATATGTAGGTTATGAGCAGGGCGGTCAACTTACTGAAGCTGTTTATCGTAAACCTTTCAGCGTTGTGCTTTTTGACGAGATTGAAAAAGCTCACCCTAAAATCTATGAAACACTACTTCAGGTTCTTGATGACGGGCGTATGACTGATGGTCAAGGCAAAGTCGTAAATTTCAAAAACACGATTATTGTCATGACCTCCAATATGGGACAGCAAAATATCCTCAGCACTCTATGCGGGAGACAAGCATCGGATGAGGAAATAGAACGATGCACATATAATGTCATGCAGCAACTGCGTCAAAGGGTTGCCCCTGAATTTATAAACCGCATTGACAATATTGTGATGTTTATGCCCTTGTCAAAAGACGATGTAGCGAAGATTGCAGAAATAAATTTAAAGAAAGAACAAAAGAAATTACAAGATAAGAATATTTCAATTATCATCGAGCCGACGGTTGTAAGATTTATTGTTGATCATGGCTATCAACCGGAATATGGCGGTCGTCCTGTGAAACGTGCTATTACCGACTACATCATCAATCCATTAACTTCGGAGATGGTTAATGGAACGGTTGATAGGAATAGACCAATTTACATTTCTGTAAGTAGCAATAAAATAATCTTTAGAAATGGCTCTACCTGCAGGGTTTAATCCCAACGATATGTCTTTTGGAAATTTGACCAAGAGAACACCTGTAATCGAAATACCTCGCAATACCTCAACATACACTTCATATGCAAGGTGGGGTAATAGTCATCGTGAATCTCTATGGTCACGTTTCAATAATGGGGTAGCAAGTATCGGCAATTGGTTTGCAGAAAAGTCTGAGGATGTACTTGGATGGATTAGTCTGGCAACAATGGCAATTATTGTCATATCGTGTATTGTACAAGTCATCTCCACGTGGATTGATGATGGGTTTTGGATGGCTTTACTTATGGCTTTTGGTGTTTGTATTGCTGGGGTTATAGCTTGGTATGTGGCAGCAATTGCTATAGTGATTGGCGTCAATGTTGTTATGTATGGATTCCGATTCTTGTTTTGGAATGGATGGACTCTGTTAATAGCTCTGATACTTTCCATCGGCGGCTGGGCTTACGCAGCGTATAGTTCGCCTTCGTATGACTATACTCCGGTGGCGGAAACAGAAGTTTATACCCCAATATACGACAAATATTGCTGTACGGCAGCAGTTTTGAATGTCCGAATCCATCCGAATAAAACCAGCCGTGTTCTCGGAACTCTCCGAAACGGCCAGGTGGTTGAAGTGATAGATAAGGAAAATGGATTCGCCGCCATTGAATACAATGGTCAGCGAGGTTATGCAAGTTTAAAATATCTAAATAAAATAAATTAACGAATATGGGATTCTTCTCAAAACTCTTCTCTGTAACGTCTTGTCGCAACTGTGGCAGCACAGATTTACAATGCGTTAATCAGCTTTATGGGTCAAATTGTAAACTCATGGCCTGCCGCAAATGCAATAAAGTATATGTTTATGAACAAGCGCCTCTTTGCGCTAATTGCGGTAAACCTATGCGGGGGACGGCATATCATAGCGGCGGAGCTATAGTGCCCAAGTGCACATCTTGCGGTCATATATTTGACTGTGATGAACGTGGATGGGTAAATCTTGATTGAACACAATCTATTAAATAATCAATATGGCAAAAGACGGAGACATAATCGATGTAATGTTCGGGTGGATAATCAGTCTGTTCGGATGGATTCTCGGAGGAATTGTCAAACTACTTATGGCTATCATCGGTGGCTTGTTCAAAGGCATCGTTGGGCTATTCAAGAAGAACGAAACGCCGATTCAGGATTAAACGACATCAAGGCGTATGCAAAAAAGCCTCAATAGAGTATGCAATGGAGTAACCGAACGTCCATCAACCGGGTAGGAATAACCTCTCTTTTTAATGTTTACAACTATGGCATTAAATTTCAACGTAGTTGAAGCTGCTCAGAACGCTAACGAAGTTTTCCAGTTCTGCAACTTCTCACAGAACGGTCCCTGCGACATGTGCTGGGGCGACCTCAGCCTCTAACAAGAGGTAAATCTTACAACAATGGGTGAAGTCCTATGGATTTCGGTTTATGGGACTTCACCTTTTAATACGAACAACAATGAAGTGGTCTAAATACAATATACTCAGTAAATCTGACAAATACGGACATCTGCTCTTCAATACCATGTCGATGGTGTTTCTTCAAATCAACGAAGAAGATTTACAGGCATGGCTTGAACTTAAATCAAACCCTGACAAGGTTGCCGAGATTTCCAATGGAGACTTCCTGCTGAAATCGCGCATAATTGTCAAGGATGATGATGAAGACCTGAATGTTTACCTCACCGATGTACTGAAGAATCGCTATAATTCAAGCGACCTTGCACTGACGATATTACCTACAAGAGGGTGCAACTTCGGATGTATTTACTGCTATGAGCAGGAACGCCCAATGATCAATATGTCAGAAGATACCGAACAGGCAATCATTCGATTTGTCAAGAGCAATCCCAATCTTAAAAGGCTCAGCGTAGTCTGGTATGGTGGTGAGCCTCTCATCAATTTCCCATCAATACAGCGATTGAGTGAGGCTTTCATCGGCATGGGTATTGAGTATAGTGCTAAAATGGTGTGTAACGGATATCTATTGACCGAAGATATTGCAAATGAGATTGAACGGCTTAAAATCCGGAATATCCAGATTACTCTCGATGGTATTGCCGATATTCACGACAAGCGTCGCCCGCTTCTTGGAGGTCAACCCACCTATGAAAAGATAATGAGTAATCTCAAATATCTTTTGTCCGTGAACCATAGTGTGACTATTGACGTCAGAAGTAATATTGACCGCCGAAATATGGATGAATATCACACCTTTTATGAGGAATTTCGTAAAGAGATACCTGATAATCGTGTTACTCTGTACCCCGGATTTGTCAGCGATTTGCTTTCAGACGAATGTGTTTCTGCGGAAGACAACATCAGTGAAGGTGGCTATAAGGCGCAGTTTGCCCTTGACATCTTCAACCGTTATGGTATAGAGATAAAAGCTTTCCTCCCAAAATTCCGTCGTCATAGTTGCGTAGCCAGCAAATATTTTGCATTTGTAATCGGGCCGGAGGGCGAGATTTACAAATGCTGGCGTATGGTAGGCAATAATGAACAGACGCTGGGAAATGTCCGATCCGGGCTTGACTTAGCGAAATTCTCTCGCTATCTCGTAGGTGCAGACTACACACGTGACCCCAAGTGTTTGAATTGTGAGTTCATCACATTATGTGGTGGAGGGTGTCCGTTGGTTCGTCTTCGTAATAAAGAAGAAGGGTTAACCCTCAATCATTGTTGCCCAGAAAAGAGCCATATGGAGAAACTCATGGAAATGAGGTATGAAATGACATTATTGGCCAAAAAGAATAAGTAATGAAGGATACAAGGGTCTTTATCCAAACATACGGATGCCGTATGAACGCATGTGACACAGAGATAATTTGTGCCATACTGCGCAATGCGGGATTCTCTCTTGTCCATGACTCCGAAAATGCCGATGTTGCCATTCTGAACTGCTGTTCTGTCAGGGAAGACGGGCATATTGTAGCTTTGGATAAAGCTCTAAAGCTTAAACAATTCAACCGGTCAATAAAGACAGTTCTATGTGGCTGCTTTGCAAAACTTGTCGATTCCGGTTTTCTACGAAGCAATACCAATATTGATGCCGTTGTTACTCCTGAATCCTACCGAGAGATGCCCGGAACATTATCACGACTGGTTGCTGGGGATATAGGATTCATCGTGAGTAATGAGATTTCTGACGATTTATACCAAGAGATTCTCCCAATCGAATACCTGAATATCCCTAATCGTGCGCTTATTTTAGGCAAAGGGTGTAATCAGAAATGTGCCTACTGTATAGAACCCTATACACGAGGGGCTGAACGGTATGTAAATCTTGACACCGTAATGGCTAATCTTGATGTCCTGTTTCATCGTCATGAGGGAGGAATTGTTACGCTTGTCGGCCACATGGTTGACCGATATATGTGTGCTGGGGTCAACTTTGCGATGCTTCTTCGAGAAGTCGCAAAAGAGTGTGAACGACATAACGCTTGGGTCAAGTATCTATCTTCACATCCCATGACTTATTCAGATGAAGTCCTCAGTGCCGTTTCGGATTGTGACAATGTAATGAGAGTTGTGCATCTTCCGGTACAGTCCGGAAGCAATGAAGTCCTCAACCGCATGAGACGTGGATACACCGTCGAGCAATATCTTGAAACAATTGGTCGTGTACGGGCAATTTGTCCAGACATGAATATTGTCACCGATATTATGGTTGGATTCTGCGGCGAAACTGACTCGGATTTCAGACAGTCAGTTGAACTAATCGAACAATTCAGACCGGGTGAAGTGAATGTCTATGCTTTCTCAATGCGCAGTAATACATACGCACATAGAGCATATATTGACGACGTAACCGAAGACATCAAACGCGAGCGTATGCAGATTGCTATTGATGTTGCGAGCCGAATCCGCCGAGAATATATGCAAAGTGAAGTCGGAATGAGTCAGAAGTTTATGTCTGGAGCTATATCGGGGACCAATAGACGGGATTTTTCCAATATATACAATCGTACTTATTCTCAAAGACCCGGGACGAGGGATTGCGGTGAGAATCTGATTGTAGAAGGACGGCTGAGTTTAGAAAACAACCTGTTCGCTGTTGATATATGAGAGTCAATATTATCAATATAGGTTGCTTCAAAAATCTTGTTGACTGTGAACGTCTGCTGTGGCAACTTCAGATGTCAGGTGTTGATGTCGTTTTCGGCCCAACAGAAACCTATTGCGACATTGTCATTGTCAATACATGTGGCTTCATATCCGATGCAGAGAAAGATTCGGTAGCGTTGCTCCTCGACATGGCAAAACGCAAACGCGGAGGTCAATATTCTCAATTCTGGGTTATGGGATGCTATGGACAGAAAATGGGTAATGATATTACCCGCAGAATACCAGAGATTGATAGAGTTTATGGCAATTTCAATTGGTACCAGATAGTCGCCGACATTGGGAATAAGCCATGGATGAACAGTACCGACCGTATTATAACCACTCCAAGACATTATGCCTATGTCAAAATTTCCGAGGGATGCAATATGCCTTGTTCCTATTGCATTAAGCCGGTTCTTAATGGCCCTCTGAAATCAGAGCCTATTGAAACGATAGTTGATGAGTGCAGAACCCTTGCGGGAATGGGAGTCAAAGAACTACAAATAGTTTCGCAGAATACAACTGACTATGGACGGGATATATATCATAAACCCCAAATTGCTGAACTTATCGATCGGATTTCTGACATTGAAGGGATAAAGTGGATAAGGCTTCATTACGCTTACCCCACGAACTTTCCCAAAGACCTGATTGATGTCATTGCCACTAAGGAGAATGTCTGTAAATATATTGATATGGCCATTCAGCATTGTAATGAAGATATGCTCCGAATAATGAGACGCCCGATGTCGAAAGATAGGCTTGTGGCATTATTGGATGAACTGAAATCTCACAATATAAGTATACGTACTACTGTAATGACCGGACATCCCGGTGAAACTGAAGAAATGTATCAGGAACTCAAGGATTTTATTACTCAGCGTCGTTTTGACCGATTGGGCGTTTTTCCATATTCACACGAGTCTCGCTCATATAGTGGCAAGCACTATGAGGACTCAATTCCTGAAACAGTAAAGCGAGAAAGAGCCCTTGAACTTATGGCAATACAGCGAGAGATTTACAATGAAAGTAATCTCAACAACATTGGTAAGCGAATGAAAATAATTATTGATGGAAAAAACTCGGCTGGATGCTATGTAGGACGACCCGAAAATAGTACGCCAATGGCTGACCCAAAGATAATCATAACTTCTGATAAGACATTGATACCGGGTGAATTTTGCGAGGCTGTCGTTACCAACAGTCTTGGCAAAGATATGGAGGGTACGATATGACACTGTCTGAACACAATATCTTCACCCGCCAAATGGAGTACGGCCATTATCTAATCTATTTGCCGTTGTCGAAGTATGCCCGAATATTGACGCAGGAGCAAGTTAACAACCTGACTGATTCAGTAGAAAAATCGGAACAAGCAGAAGATCCGGCTGTAACCGAAGTTCTTGCAAACGTCAAACCTACACAACAGTCAAACGTGTATATAACCGAACACAGTGTGACGGGAATCCGAAATATGATGATTTTGCCGAATAATGTGTGTAACTTCAAATGCACATATTGTTATTCTGCCGAAGGACGTAGTGGTAAAACCATCGATTCCGACAAACTGAAATCGGCCCTCTGTTACTTTCTCGATTCAAACAGGGTTCCTGGCGAACGGCTTACCATATCAATTCTTGGGGGCGGAGAGCCTCTGCTTTCTTGGGATTTGGTTAAAGATTCACTCGACTTGGCCTACAGTCTTGCTGAAAAGCGTGGTCATAAACTTCCGGTTTCAATTGTGACAAACGGTTCGATTCTGACCGATGAAATAGTCGATTATCTCAGGTCGCACGAAATCAGTTTAAGCGTTTCATTTGATATTCTGCCCGAAATACAGAATATGCAACGTGGTCACTACGAAACTGTTGTTGAAAACATCAACCGCTTTACCAATGCCGGTATTGATTTAGCCTTCAACACTGTTATCACCTGCGAGAATGTCGGGCGAATGGACGAGATGCTTCATACAATTGCAGCAAACACTCCAAAGGTCAAAAAAGTATCTTTTAAGTCACTAATATCCAATAATTATTTCAAGGATGCTGATGAAAGAAGAAAATACTATCGTGATTTTGTTGACAATTTCTTTAAGGCTCTTGATTTAGCTAAGCAATTGGGAATATGGCTTACGTCGCCTTATTTTAATAATGCCTTATGTCTGAGTGACCGATTTTGTCCCGGAAAATTTGTTGTCACATCCGACGGAGATATTTCAATCTGCCACTGTGTCGGGTCGCGAAAAGACCGGTTATATAACGATTTTATTTTTGGACATATAACAGCCGACGGCAATGTTGCGATAGATGAGGAAAAACTCGAGAAGATACTTTCCCACGACCATAACCGCAACGAACGTTGCAAAGATTGTATTGCACATTGGCATTGTGCAGGCGGCTGTTATGCCGACAATTCGACAATTGGAGATAACGAAGAGAGTCAGAATGCTTATTGTGAGTCAATGAGATATTTTATTGAACGTTATATCTGTAAATTTATACTGAAATGATGGACATCGACTTTCTGTTTCAGTTGCTTAATGAATCCGGAGTAAGCGGTAACGAGGTTTCAGTTTTGAATCTTTGTCGAGAAAAAGTTGCCGGAAAATGTGAAATCAGTAATGACAGAATAGGCAACCTGTATGCAAAGATAAATAGTAACGAGTCGGCCATCGCCACACGAATACTGATAGAAGCTCACATCGATGAAATCGGTTTTCAGGTAACTTACATCGACAATGATGGTTATGTATATATCAGACCATGTGGCGGAATAGATGGAGTCACACTTATCGGCTCTTTCGTTGAGATTCAATGTCGATATGGATCTCTGACCGGTGTGGTCGGTCGCAAACCGGTACATTTGATGAAGGGCGATGAGAAAAATAAACTGCCCGATTGCGATTCGGTATGGATTGATACTGGACTTGATGCTAATACGGTTAAGAAAAAAGTCCGTATTGGTGATTATGTGTCATTTAATCCAAATGCACATCTTCTCGGAGAAATGAGAGTCACGTCCAAGGCGATTGATAATCGAGTGGGTGCATTCATTCTTACACAAATAATTGACAAACTATCGACCATATATAACAAACAGATTACGTTTGCTTTTACAACCCAAGAGGAATTAGGATGTAAAGGCGGAGCTGTAGTTGCTTGTGGCGAACCTTATGATTATGTTATATGTATAGATGCCGCATTTTCATCGGACGTTCCTGATATTTCGCCCCGTGTTGTCGGTGACATCAGACTTGGTGAAGGTGCTGTAGTTTATCGTAACGGTGATGTCGACCGGAATTTTGTCGAGCAGATATTGTCGGTGGCACAGAACCACAATCTTAAAATTCAACTGTCGGCAAATTACGCGGCATCTGGTGGCACAAATACTCGCAATATGCAACTGACTGGCACTGGAAACATCACCGCCACCATTGGGTATCCGGTACGCTATATGCACACACCCGTTAGTATGGCAGATTTGCGAGACATTGATACCATTGTAAATCTTATAATCCGAATTCTCGAAGAACTATAACAATGAAAGTATATATTCACACTAATGGTTGCGCAGTTCTCAAACACGAAACCGAGCGAATCGCCAAATTCTTTCATCTCAACAAGGTTGAAATTGTTGAATGCCCCGAAGATGGTGATTTAATCGTAATGACGTGTTGCGGTGTAACTCATAATGAGGAAAATCAAGCGATTGACATAATTTCAAACCTTAATAGTAGAAAACAAAAGGATGCGACTCTTATTGTTAGCGGATGCCTACCAGCATTCGCTTCAGAGCGAATCTTGGAGGTTGCTCCCGAAGCCCAACTTATGTCGTATTCTCAGATGCGAAATTTTGACAGTATTGTTTCCGGAGGGGCATCATGGGATGATGTCTATTATAATTATGGGCACATGATGAAACAAGAGGAACATCGAGACGACACAATTCATAGCTCAAATCAAGATATGGACTTGCAGCTGATGAAAACGGTTGATGAGACTAACCACACATCTAACTGCATCCAACAGTATAATCTCTGCACATTGCGCAGATATATATGGCAGGATGAAGATGTTTATCAGATAAAAGTTGCTTACGGTTGCCCCGGACATTGCAACTATTGTGCGACCAAACTTGCCATAGGTGAGTTCCATAGTGTTCCAAAAGCATTGGTACTAAAACAATTCCAAGAAGGGATTGCTTCCGGCTTCAAACGCTTCTCGCTTATAGGAGATGAAATCGGTTGTTATGGTACCGATTTTGGAGAAAACATTGTCACCCTCCTTGATGATGTATATGCACTGAACTCGGAAATTACAGTTTCAATTCGTTACATCCATCCTGACATATTCGTCCGATATTATGATGGACTAAAACCATATTTTGTCAATGGTTTCATTGACTTCTTTTGCTGCGCGATACAGTCAGGAAGTCCCAAGATGCTTAAAGCAATGAACAGGAATCCTTATATTGAGCCATTTATCAAGTGTATGGAGGACCTTAAAAATGAAAATTGCAAGGTCAATAAACACACTCAGATTCTAATAGGCTATCCCGGAGAAACCGAGGCAGATGTATGGCAGACCTTAACGGCCCTGATACGATGTGATTTTGATCATATCAACATCAACAAGTTTAGCAGAAGACGAGGAACCGTTGCCTATGAATTAGAGGAAACAGTCCGAGAGGAAGACAAAGTGGCAAGATGCAGTCTTATCCGAGAAATAATGTTTATGGGTAAGAAAGCAAAGTTATATGATGCTATAAAAGAGTCATATTTTAATGATTGAGACTGAGCACATAGAAGCAATACGCGACTCTGTGGCTTCTGTTTTACCGTTGCTTAGAGAGCTTACGGAGAACAGTAGCCCGGAGCCTTATACCGTAGAGAATTTATGGTGGACTAAATTAAATGTCGCAATTTCTATTACGGCTGCACTGATAGGCAGCTTAGGAGCCTATTATGGATACAAGGGGTTCGTATATGCCAAAGAAACCGCTCATAATGTTGCTCGTCTGCCACAAGAGACACAGGTCAGGTTATGCCTGTCATTGCTCCAGGATTTAATGCTGAATTATGTGCGTGCCATTGTTATATTCTGCAACCATAAAGATGGATTAAAAGCGCCATCCGATAATTACATCTCCAATTTTATGCTCCCCGAGTTTGAGGATATATTCAATCCGGAGTCTTTTTATCAGAATGGTTCTGCTTATATTTGCTTAAACTACCTAAAGTCAAGAATGAAGCATTATAATCACATGATTGAGGTAATTGAGAGCCATTGTATCAGTGGTGGAATTACTGATAAGGATTGTAAGGATTTGGTGGTAAAGACATCGAAGGTAACACGTTCGGTATTCAATTTCGTAAAAGAAATTGACGGAACGCAGGAAGCATTCAAACATAATTTGATAGAAAAGATTGCCAAGCAAACCAATAGTAGAACGGAGATAGTACAACTTAATGATGATAATAAACAAATATTCCATGCATTAGTATACGCAATGGAGAGTCTTCCGGGTATGGTTAAATTTGATAATGTATCATTTGACTTGTCATCCGCTGTTTCAAAGGTCATTCAACATCTTAGTAATACCGAGGATACTCCGAGTACTATAGATATGCTTGCGTACAACGGCATGATAGAAAGACAGTATATGGAATGAAGCGCATTTTCCGTAATTATCCAATAGCAAATGATGTGGCCGAGGTATTTCACTATGATTATAGTGATAGTATTTCGAGCTGTATGAAAAGTATGAATGGGATTTTCCATTCCCAAAATCTCCCCGTGAATCTTAATTTACGGAGCAAACGGCACACACTGGCTGTTCCCGGATGGGATTTTGATAATGGCAACAATCTATCATTACCGACAAAGATTTGTGAATGGGCAGTCGGAGCGATTGAGGATGATTATTATATTGCCTACACATACTGGTCCGGCAATAGCTTGATTCTCCTTGTTTCAAAAGTTCACAAAAGGCTATGGCTAAACCCTGAAATAAATGCGTTTGATTGTGCCCGTAACATTCTTACCATAAAAAAAGGAATAAATAGCCATCTGCGATTTGATGGAGCAAAGTTTTTATGGAGAACTTATGAAACTGCCGTTATCTCCTCGTCATATAAAAGTTATTTTTATGACATCGTTCATGGTAATGTTGTCCAGACCTCCAATACCTCAACAGTGTTAAAAAATGGCTATCCACGACAACTACTGATTGAACATGGTAGAGCACACTTTGTATTTCTTCGTCGGTGTGGTATATATTGTATTCATATATATCCGAAAAAGAGAGATATAAAAGCTCCTGCCATAGTAATTTGTCTTGGTGGCCCTTTTATAAAAGTCCCTGACATAAGATTCCTACCTAATTTATACCATCATTTTTCAAATGAGGGTTATCATGTCATTATTCCATTGCGTAGAGGTGTGATTGGGCTATCTTCTGAATGGGAACAAGAACTATATGGTCGATATGGCATTGCCGATGTTGAAGATATTCTTTCATCGACAAGGGAGTTTGTGATGGAATTTGAACCGACCGTAGACTCTAACCGATTGGGTTTATATGGCGCAAGTTACGGCGGGTATTCAGCATTGCTCATAAACGGCAAGCACAACAAAGAGTTATTGTTCAAATCAGTAGTATCTCATTGTGGAGTGTATGACCTTTCAACATATCCATTTCATAGTTCGGGTAATGCACGTGACATAATGATGGAATACGGACATACCGATGATATAGTAGCTTATGCTAAGAATGTCATAGACATCAATCCGGCAAGTTTCGTCAATGACTGGAATGTTTCAACGTTGCTTGTGCATACAATTGATGACACTACTACATGGTTTGGACAATCTGTCAGTGCCTACAATGCCGCATTAAAAAATCATTGTTGTAACATATCTCTTATACTCACGCATGGCGGACACTCTTATAATATCAGTAAAGAAGAGGCGATAGAGGACGCCATTATAAATCATTTTAATACAACGCTAAAATCATGACTATCTCTTGAATATCGCAGAACACTCTTTTTTTATATTCAATATTGCGAATTTTTTGCACGATGCGTTGGAATATTAAAGAATTATTGTTAATTTTGCGCCATAATGGGAAGTAGCCCTTTGTGGTGCAACTCATTTCATACAGTTTAATTACTTCATTTTTTATCTATGAAGCATCTACATCTCAACAATTGCAAGTTCGGCGGTGCTGCCCCTCCAGGCAGCGCAGAGATGAGTTGCGCATAGTTTTCCACCAACATTTTTCAACCGCAGAAATGCCCTGATAGCCCATGGTATGTCTTGACGTATCCATATTACGGCAATCGGAGCAGGGAGTACATTGACATGTTGGCATGGCTCCGGAGGCAGGCCTCCGGCTGAGACTAAAAAAATGAAGTATTAACCCGGAGGGCTCCAAGAGTCTTCCCCCAAAACTGTATGAATATGAAAAGAAAATCACCCATATCCGTAGATGTAATCCAATTCTACACCTACAACTGCGATGAGACTGATGACTTGGTTTTCATCGAACAATTTCCCTACGATGATCGTCATGACTTCCTTGTGGACAAAAACTTTGCCGGCATAGCCGTCAGAGTCGAAGTATGGAATAACCGTTTCGACAAGGGTACTCGCCGAAACATTTCGTTAACGCTTGTAGACATGACTGTGCGATGCGAGGTGGCCACTCAAAATGTAAAGATAAATCTTTCTGCCGATGGCTTCAAGGACTACTTCATCCACTTCCGTGCTGAAATGTCGGAAATTGTCGGTGACCACACCTATAAACTTGTGGTGCGTGATGAAACCGCAGGACTGCCCCTTTCAGAGAGTATAATCCATCTGTTTGATAAAGCTACGATGGGCGACCCGATTGAGTGGTATCAGATTTGCGACGGAGGGATCAAACCTTCGTGGAATAACGATGTGTTTAAATCATTAAATACCATCGACGCACATGAATACCTTGTGCGTTTCGTCGTAGCTACTGAAATATGTTGCAGGTTTTTGTCGGTAATGCCGGAGCTTGAAGTAAGGCTTTATTACCCGGATGGGAAAAATGTAAAGGTTTTCTTCAAGGAACCATTCTGTCGCGATCTAGAAAACTATAAAGACAATCGCTGGGTCATAGAATGTCCTTTCGAGACAGCCGATGACATCAACGGAGTGTTTTATGCCGAACTCCTCTGCATGGAATACCCTATTGCCGGATTCGTCTTTGACACTGTAAGCGACGAGGATATACGTGGAGTTTGGTTTGGACATGAAATCGAGGCTATGGATGAATATTCTCCGCAGGCGTCAAAGGCACTTTTAGATAAACACCTTGAACGAGATGGCGAGTCGGACACCACACCTGGAGTTGATTCTCTTGAAGAAGCCATTGATAAATTTATTGCTTCCGAACTCGAAGACATGAAGAAGGGAAAAATGTCTACGACAGAAGAAGCCGTTGCGGATGACAAATCGACGGAAGATGTGACTGAATATAAATGTAATACGATTTTGTCGCTTGACCATCTCACTGGACTTCACTCTGTAAAGGATAAGCTGGGTGTATATGAACGAGTGGTGCGCTTCAACAAGATGCGAGAAGATAAAGGGCTGCCTGTAGCTACCACACCCTTACACTCGATGTTTCTTGGTTCACCGGGTACTGGAAAAACTACTGTAGCGAAACTGATTGGAGAAATGCTGCATCAGGCAGGTGTGCTCTCCAGAGGCCACGTAGTGGTACGTGAACGAGCCTCACTCCTTGGACAAAACTACCACTCCGAGTCAGAGAAAACTTTGGAAGCCATAGAGAAAGCGCAAGGCGGCATACTGTTTATTGACGAAGCTTATCAGCTCTATCAAACTAATGACCCGCGTGATCCGGGAAAATTTGTCATTGAGACCTTGCTGACTGCACTTTCTGATGATTCCAACCGAGACTGGATGCTTATTCTTGCAGGGTATCCCGACGAGATAAAAAGGATGTTTGATATGAACCCTGGTTTCAAGTCGCGTATTCCGGATACTAACATCTACACTTTTGATGATTTCACAGAAGCAGAGCTGATGGAGATAGCGGAGAATTATCTTTCCCAAAACCATTATACTCTGACTTCCGGTGCGCAGAAAGCTCTAATCACTCGTCTTAAAGCCGACTATGCACAACGGGAGAAAAACTTCGGAAATGCTCGTCACGTAATGAATATGATTCAGACCGAAATACTCCCCTCAATGGCTGTCAGGGTCATTAGCGAGGGATTGACGGATGACATATCTCTCACCGAAATACGAGAAGTGGACATACCTGCAACTGCACCAGTAGCAAAGCCGACAACAACCTTCCGGCCGAGAGTCGGCTTTACAATTTAACTTAGCCGACATTAGTTAACAACCAAAGCCCGAAGCCATACAGTCAATGGTTTCGGGCGTAAACTTTTAATAAATATGGGAAAACATATCAGCGACAGCCTATATTCACCCTGCTGTCATATAATGAGTTCCGATGAAGATCAGCCGATTGTAATGGACATATATGTCGGATTTAATATATCAGGTCAACTCGTGGTTTGTGTGGATTTGCATGATTATGACGAACCTGAATACAATTGTTCCACAGCAGCAGTAGTCAATCTTGATGACTCACATAAAATGGCACGTCACCATCGCGTAAAGCACTCCCGCCTTCCGATATTCATCGCAGAATGTATGGAAGAATGGGGCTACATCATCAATCCGACTTTCACTCAAGTTCGGGACTGCTTTAAAGAAATCACCGAATGCCTCCTTGATGAAGGCTGCCGGTTTAGAACCAAACGCACATATGGCAAAGGAGACCATATGTGCTGTTAAATAAGAATATGAATGAAGGTATGTCGAGGATGAATAGAAAATCTAATTACATATGAATACCTTCTATAAAGCTTCTCCTTAGCTATCGCCGCCTGTGGCGGCCGAAATTTTGAGCGAAATAAGGCGTGACGACTTCATCACGAGGTCGTCACGCCTTGCTGATTGATTATGGCAGGTCAATTATTTCTTCTTGTTCAGCCACTCATCACGGCGTTGTCTGCACTCTTTCAGAGTCGGGGCAACGCAAGAGAACAATTCCCCATCAGTGTGGCGATAGTCGTATTGATAGAGTTTCTTTCGCCGTGGGCGGAAGCCGGTGTAAAACACCTCGTATTGTTCAGTGCCGGGAGTGGTGGTAGTGCTGACTCCGTTGGCGGTAAGTTTCGTTGCCATAATATTGCATTTTAGTATTCTACAATCAGTATGCGGTAGTTAAAGACTTTTTCGGGGTCGGTGATTTTACGTTGAGCAACCCATAGATGGTGTTTGCCGTAGCCATAAACGAAGTATCGGTCAAGGTCGTACTTGTCTGCAAAATCGGCTACTATCTGCCGTAGTGTTGCCTCGCTATCTGCATAGAGTATGTGGTTTACAAATTCTATGATGACTTCGGCTGTCTTTTCATCAAAGATGATAGTCGGGTGTTCAAATATTACATTCATAATCGGTAGGGATTTATGACCTGCGCCATTGCTGACGCAGGTCGGGTTAAACATCAGGCGGTCATTCTTTCCTTGATAAGTCGGGCGTTTGCGTTCACAAGGTCGATGATACGTTTGTGATACTTGGTGTCTTGGTTGTATTTGCCGTGGCATTGTATCACTTTGAGGGACTGCAAATCAACCTCTATCGTTTCTATAATGGCATCGCCAATCCTTGCCGACAACACCAGTGTGTCCACTTTGAGATAATAGGACGATGAGAAAACGCATATATTCTGCAACGCACCTTCCTGATAGTATTCCTCAATACTTTCAAGCACCTTTACCTCAATCTCATTGTCGGAGATTACCAGCCCGAAGAACTTGGATTTGAGGGCGATGAAATCTTCCTCACGTTTCTTTTCTTGGAGCAACCTCTGCTGTTCACGCTCACGCCTTTCAATCTCGTAAATGCGCTGACGCTCCGCACGTTCCTTTTCTCTCTTGGCTTCAATCCTTCGGCTTGCCCTGTCGTGTGCCTCTATGAAATCTTCGGGGCAGATGTTCTTTGGATTGCGCAGGTCTTGACCGAGGTTCTTCAGCATTTGCAGGTAGTCGCACCACATTCCGATATTTTTGATATGGTAGCGGTGGCGTTTGGCGATAAGATATGATGCCCACAATTCATCCGCATTTCGGGGATTGGTAAGAAAATATTTCATTTCCTCAATCTCTCCGGCTTTCATCAGCGTCTCTATCTTGGGGTCGGCAAGAAGAGCCTTGAAAAGCCGGAGGGGAGATATTCCGTGGAAATCGCCCTTGAAGCCGTTACGCTTGAGTTGGGGAATTACCGACATTCTCGGATAGACATCGCTCCATACGACAACATCGTCATACAGACTATTGTGCGGGCGTATCTCCATATCGCTCCAATACGACCAGCAGTCGCAGTAATGGAAAGTAAATCCACGGAGCAGAGCCATGTCGGTAACTATGCCGTCGGGCGAAAGCCACCTTTGCACGACCTCCTGACAATAGAGTTGTCTGACCTCTCCCTTACGGCTTTCGCTCGTTATCTGCGATACACGGATTACTTGAAAACCTTTGTGTGCTGTTATGACGCTGAAATATGCGGTTTCCTTATGGGTGCGTTTGCGAGTGTCCTTCACTTTCAGTTCAGTGCCGCAGTGAGGGCATTTGCAACCGGCGATGGTGTCGCAAAGATTGCCTTTCTCGCCGTTCCAAACGTGTCCGCAGTCGGAGCAGGTCATTGTTCCGCTATTGGTGCGATAGGCGAAATGCTCAAAGCAGTGGCGGTATGCCCAACGCTCTTGTGTCTCGGTTATGGGTCGCAGTGTGGCGGATAGCCCTGCCACTTGTTTTTGTAATGCTGTCTTGGGTTTCATAGCCGTAATGTTTTAGAGGTCAAAAAGACTTGGTTGTTCAACTTGGGGTTTCTTCTCGGAGCCTTTCTTCGGTTGGATAGGTCTGCGCATTTTAGCCATTTCCTCGTCACGGAGTTTATTGATGGCGTCCTGCCGTGCCTGTTCCTTTTCTTCCTCGGTGAGTTCTACCGTATGGTTGACTACCACCTGGCAGTTGATTGAGTTGCCGACCTCTATCTCGTTTTCTTCATAGTAGTGGACTGCCATTCCGAAGATTTCATCGTCTGCGAAGCCGTTGCAACCACTTTTCTGCACTTGGTTAATGATAAAAGTACAGCAGTCGGATACTGACTTTGATGGATTGGCGTACTTGACTGCGAACAGAGCGTCATTCTCCGCCATTGTTTCAAGATAAGTCTTGATTGTGTCTTGGAACGATTGTGTTCCTTTCATCGTGTTGCTTGCCATAGTCGTAAATGTTTTAGAGTGTAGTTATTATCCAATAGATTATCCCTAATGCGGAGAGGATTGAGATTATCCAACCTATGCCTCGGAATATTCTTTTAATCAGCCAACCGATAGTCAGACCAACGATTGCTCCAATGACAATCAGTATCACTTTCGCCACCTTTGCAACCGCCTTGCTTATGCGGTAATGATAGGAGGATTGGCGAGCTTGCCTTGACCTATTATCTTTATGTTTTCTTGTGGCTTTCATATCGGTGGGGGCTTTTTTTTAACCTCATGCGTCCAAAGACAGTGTGGTTGTTTGAGTTGCTTGACACCTGAAAGGCGTGTGGCACAAAAGAAAGGATGTTCACGGCAAGACGGAAAAATACTACTCGCAGATGAACTGAACCCAAAAAGTTGGACAAAACAGAGTCTGAAAAATGTCCGACAAAGTAAAAAGAAAGTATGTCAAGCATGACCATGAAGAACGAGTCATGGCAATAAAGAAGGTGCTTGAAGAGGGATGGTCAATACGGGCGGCTGCCAGATTGATTAATGCCAATCACAGGCAGGTGAGTTTCTGGCTTTCCACATATGAAAAGTACGGTAATCTGCGTCCTGTGCGAAAACATGGTTCCTACTCGGCTGATTTTAAGCGAAAGGTAGTTTCTGATATCGTCCGAAATTCGTTAACTTTGCAGCAGGCGGCCCTGAAGTACGGGCTTCCATGCGCTTCAGCCGTTCGCACATGGAAGGAACGATACCATAAATATGGGGATGCCGCTTATATCGTGAAGCCGTCATCTGTACGTAAACCAGACATGTCCGAAAAGAAAAAAGACAGGAATAAGATTGGCAACGTCGCAGAACTCGCCTCTTTAAGAAAGGAAGTGGAGTATCTGCGGGCTGAGAATGCATACCTAAAAAAATTGCAGGCCTTAGTAAGGGAAAGGAATGCCCGACCAACAGGGAAAGGGTGACCGCCATCCGGCTACTAAGGCCAAAGTTCCGGCTTTCGTTTTTACTGAAGGCCGCAGGGATGGCCCGCAGCACGTTCTATTATGGTGCTGCCACATATGGAAAAGACGATAAATATGCGGCTGTGATAAAGCTCATATCGGAGATATACCATCTACACAAGGGACGGTATGGATACCGGCGTATCAGACTTGAACTCAAGCGCAAAGGATACAACTTGAACGGCAAGACGGTTCTCCGTCTCATGGGGGTATGCGGACTAAAGTCAAAGGTCAGGCCCAAAAAGTTCCGCTCATACAAAGGTGATGTCGGGCGTATCGCACCCAATATAATGAGAAGGGACTTCAGTGCGGAGGCTCCTAACCGCAAATGGGTGACAGATATTACCCAGTTCACGTTGTTGGGACAAAGATGCTACCTTTCGACAGTGATGGATCTTTTCAATCAGGAGATAGTCGCATATACAATATCATCATCATGCTCGCTTAAACTTGTCACAACCATGCTGAAGAAAGCTTTTTCCACAGTGAAAGACCTGGAAGGACTGATGTTACATTCGGATCAGGGATGGCATTACCAGCACGCAAATTATCGCAGGATGTTATCCGCGAGGGGTATTGTGCAGAGTATGTCGCGAAAGGGAAATTGCCTTGACAACGCAGTTATGGAGAATTTCTTCGGACATCTTAAGTCAGAATTGCTATATTTGCATGAATTTTGTTCTTGGGATGACTTCATTCGAAAATTGAAGAAATACATCGTGTATTATAACAATGATAGGATTAAAGTGAGATTCAACGGCTTGTCTCCCATAGAATATAAAAATAAATACTATAATGAACTGATATAAATCATGTCCAACTTTTTGGGTTCAGTTCAACCAACGGGAGGTCTGGAGATTTTTCAGTCAAAAGGCAAAAGAATATCCCGGGCCACACACGTTAGCCCTACCGAGCAAATTGAAATCTGTTTGTTGGTATTGCAATGAAACTGGAGATAAGACTCCGCACTGGGGAAAACGAATGACAGCATATTGATAATGGCGAATATGTTAATCTCTTTGTGAAATACATTTTGTTGCGCCTAAAGGAGAAGTCTGTGGCGTGTAGAGTAGCAGAACGTCACTGTCTTCGGGATAATGGTGCGGAATCAAGCGGTGGGTGGATTTGTGGCGGTGTATAATAATTTGCGGAGGGCATCAGGACACGGCATGGGACATAAGCGTGACCGGCGTCACCACCCGGATGGGTATGGTGGCATAGGTTTAGCGTTGGATCTTGCGGTGTCGCCCTCCGCTGCTGTCGGAATGGCGGTCAACGATGTCAGGGCTTGCCCCGACATTATTGACGGCAATGCCGACATAACAAATGCACCGACACAACTCGTCCCATCGCTTCCATCGTGTTCAATAAAATGCTTTTGTTCAATAGGAGTGAACAGCAACAAAAAAATGAACGCCCCGGAATCTCCAAGGCGTTATAACTCTATGATGAAGTTTTATACAAGAGTCAATCAAATAGGTCATCAGCAGTCAATGTGTTTTGTACATCTCCTGCATATTCGTTTGATGTGAGACCTGATGCGGTTATCATTGTCAGAAATATGGCGTTCTTTGTTTTAGTGACATCTTTCAGTCTTGCAACCTTGTTTTGCAGGTTTGCAGAATATTTTTTGTCGATTGTAAATGGATTCTTTGTGAATTTCATCTCGCAAAGATTGAACACTTTGTCAGCCCTCTCAATCAATAGATCAATTTCAACTCCGGGTAGGTCAGCATACGGAGGGGTGCGCCATGAGAATTCATTGCTCAAGATTCCACCAATGCCCAAAGCCTTTTTTATCTGGCGAATATGAAGCAGACATATTCTTTCAAATGACAACCCACACCAATTGGCGTATGCCGGACTGGTCTGAATCTTTGACCAATACCCTTCATCTGTAATTCTCTTTGATGAAAGGAATCTATAATAGAATAACGTATAATTATCTATGAGTTGATAGACGGCCCCTTTCACTCTATTCCCATAAGATGAGTATAAACGGATGAAACCACAGGCTTCAAGGTCTGTCATATATTTTGTCAAAGTACCGTTTCGCGGTAAGTGCGTGGTCTCTGATACTTCCTCGATAGTCATGCCCACTTTCTTTTTACCAAGTGCCGATATTATTTTAAGATATGGTTCAGGTCGTTTGAACAATGAGGCGTAAAGATCATCGAACTCACTCTTGAAAACTGCATTATCGGCGAAAAACATACGATCAATGTTTTGTGCCAGACTAAACCTGTGGTCAAGTTTGCTCCAATAATATGGGACACCGCCAAAGATCATATATGCTTCTATAATCTGTGGTCGCGTCATTTTCATATGGAGCGAAGCGGCATATCGTTCACACTCGCTAAGTGTAAACTGTTTCAACCTGATACTACGGGAAAGACGATTATGTAATCCTCCGTGATTATGTATAATATTCTTTATAATCCATGATGTTGCCGAACCGCATACAATTAACAGAATATCTTTCCTTGCCGAAGCCCATCCATTCCAGAAGTGTTCAAAGGCCGGGAGAAAATCAGACTTCGGCGTATCCATCCACGGCAGTTCATCCAGAAAAATCACTTTTCTTTTCTCTTTCTTGCTTTGTATGTATGTTGACAGACATTGAAATGCCTCAAGCCAGTTTTTGGGGATTTGGGAAGGGGTGTAACCCTGACTTACCAAGGAATTATAAAACGCTTTAAGCTGCCCTTTCGCAGGGAATTTTGACACACCGGCATGGAAGAAAGTAAAACGCCCCTTCAAAGTCTCTCTTACAAGATACGTTTTCCCAATTCTTCGCCGACCGTATATGGCTACAAACTCAGATTCGGAAGAGGAATACGCCTCTTCAAGCTGATATATTTCTTCTTCTCGTCCTATAAGCATACTTTGAAATTTAGGCACAAAGGTAGTGAATAATTCCGACATATCCTATCTAAATTGCAAATTATATTGAAGATTTAGACATCAAATGCAACGTGGGTCTGCTTGCAATTCGGGTTATATGGTATCTAAATCCTCTCAAAACGTCATTATTTAGATAGGAAATACGAAAATTTAAGCCGGAAAATTTGGGTACTTCTCAAAAAAATAGTAACTTTGCAATTAGAAAAAGAGTACATTCACACGTTTTAGGCAAGATGGCGAGACATTCGTAACGCCCGATTGTCCACTCTGCGCCAGCCCCTGACGCAAAATGCAGAAAAACGATGAAAATCGCAGGTGTGAGGGAGGCTCTTGAAGCCTCAAAATTCGCCCTTATTCAGATGATTATCAATCCTTTAATTGGAAGACCCCAATACTGGTGGAACGAGGGCAGCTCAGACCGGACGTGCTGCTGACAGCGCAGCTGATGGCTCTGTAGAGACAGAAATCGACAATGCCATCGACGAGCTCAAAGCCACTATGGCGGCGTGGAGCCGTGCCGGACGCCGTAGCATGAACATATCGCTTGTGGGCATGAACTCCGAACAGCTTGAGTTACTGCCCAAGGTTATAGCCGCCGGGGCAAAAGTGGGCTATCTGCTGATCAAGAAGGGAATCACATCGTTTGGCGAATGGGCTAAAAAAATGCGTCAGAGCATAGGCCCGGTACTTCGAGAGCAAGGTGAACTAAGCGACCGAGAGGTTGACGAATGGATTGAGGAGATGTGGAACAGCGACTATCCCGTAGACGGCACTACGCGTCGTGTGAGCGAGTGGGCTGCTCTTATGGGGCAGGCGAAGCTGCGTGAGAATGTGCGCATGAGTCTTGAACAGAAGCGTGCCGCACAGGCCGAGGCTGAGAGTGTGGGCGTGGAGCTGTGCGACGCTGAGAATATCGCTGCGACTCTGCCGTATCTGCTGCCTCAGCAACAGGTGGATGTGCTGCGGGCTGAGGTGCAGTTCTTTGACCCGGGCCATCAGGACGCCGAGCACGGTAACGGCAAGGGCTACATGTTTACCAACGGCACGGGCACGGGTAAGACTTATACCGGTCTTGGCATAGTGAAGCGCTTTGTCAAGCAAGGCAAGGGCAGGATATTGATTCTTACGCCGTCGCAGACGAAAGTGGAGGATTGGATAAATGACGGCAAGAACCTCGGGCTTGATATCCGCAGCCTTGACGACTGGGGCTCGGAGCACGGCATGCCGGCAACTCAGGAGAAGGGCGAGGGAGTCGTGATAACGACATACGCCAACTTCCGACAGAACAAGGCTCTGATGGAGGACTGCTTCGACCTGATAGTCTATGATGAGAGCCACCGCCTGCTTGAGAACAAGAAAGGCGAGGCTACCGCCGGCGTGAACATGCACTACAAGCTCAGCAACAAGGATGAGAACCATACATTCCAGCGTCTGCGCGACGTCAACCCTGTATACCGCGAGATGATTGCGACGCGAGAGGAATTTGCGGATGAGTATCAGCGGCTTGTTGACAATGCCAAGAAGGCTACCGGAGAGAGCAATATCTTCCATCTCGAGGTCAACGGCTATATACCGCCTGTAGGAACGAATGAATGGAGCCCGGCGACCGAGGCAAGGTTTCCGCATATCGCAGGGCTGAGACGCAAGGCGACGGAGCTTGAGCGCAGATTCACTGAAGAAGAGCGTCCGCGTCTTGAGGCGCAGGCCAAGGAGGATATGAATCGCACCAAGGTGGTGTTTCTGAGTGCGACTCCATTCAACACCCGCGAAAATCTCGACTATGCCGAGGGCTATATCTTTTCCTATCCCAAGGATGACGGAGGGGGATATGCTGTGCCCAAGGGCAGGAGCCGCTTTTTCCTCGACCACTTCGGCGCGGGCTACAAATGGCGCTATCACCGCCTTGAGCACAGCGCAGAGAATGCACAGGCACTCGCGCAGCAGGAGGTGGAGTTCAGCGACTGGCTGCAGAATGACCTTCGCACGATGAGCGGCCGCATGATAGACAGCGAGTTTGACTACTCGCGCGACTTCCCGACTGTGACGGGTGAGTATGCGGGACGCTTCAATGAGGCGACCGCCGAGCTGAGCCGCAACGAATTCACCCGACAGGCCTACGGAGAGACCATTGGCAACTATAATTATGGCAGTGCGCTGATGGAGAGTCTTAAGGTGGCGCAGGTGTTGCCTCGAATACGCGAACATCTGTCGCGTGGCCGTAAGGTGGTGGTGTTCCACCGTCGCGTAGAAAGCGGCGAGCCAATCACACAGCCTTTCGAAACGATATTCTCGCGTGCGGAGGCATTGCTGTCGAAAGAGAGTGACAAGGATAAGAAGCGAGAGGGGTTTGCGGAGATACGCAAGCTGCGCCGTCACTATCAGGACTTGCTTGAATGGGAGAAGACGCTTGACCTGCGCATGCCTCGCGAGCAGCTCGCCGACGCTTTCGGCGCGGAAAAGATAGGATTTTTCAGCGGCAAGGAGGGCAAGAAGGCCAAGAACAAGGCTGTCGAGGATTTCAACAATGACGACAGCGGCAAGGATATCTTTGTGGTGCAGGAGGCGAGCGGCAAGGAGGGCATATCTCTTCATGACCGCAGCGGACGCCACCAACGCGTGATAATCACACTTGCGCTTCCGCAGAGCCCCATCACTGCCCTGCAGATAGAAGGGCGCATATACCGCATAGGCAACAAGAGCAATGCCATATTCGAGTATCCTCTTCTCGGGCTTGACTCGGAGATGATACTGTTCGGACAGAAATTCAACACACAGGTAGGCACGACAGAGAATCTCGCACTCGGCGGCAAAGCACGCAATCTTCGCGAGAGCTTCGCCCGGGGCATAGAGGAGCGCAGCGGCGATGTGTCGCTTGAAAGCCAAGGCTTGGGCGGCAAGGAGATGGACAGCGGCAGCGGTCGGGAAGAGATGAGCGGCTATGAGCGCGCCGTACTCGACTACTACGGCAATCAGAAACTCAGCGGGCGCCGCGACTCGCGCGAAGGCAAGGACTATTATCCCACACCTGAGCCTTTGGGCTATAAGATGGTTGAATGGGGACAGGTGAGCGAGGGTGAGAGCGTGCTTGAGCCCTCGGCAGGTCATGGCGCGATAGCGCGGTATGTGCCGGGGGTGAACACACTGACTGCGATAGAGCCGTCGCGGTCGCTCTTCGGCCGACTTCAGGTGAAGGCCGGAGGCGTAGGCCGCAAGTTCGAGTGCTGTACCTTTGAAGAGTATAATGTGGTGAACAAGCATGATGTGGTGGTGATGAATCCACCGTTCGGAGCGGCAGGCCGTATGGCCGTAGATCATGTAGCCAAGGCGTTCACTCACTTGGAAGAGGGCGGCCGCATAGTGGCCATCATCCCACGCGGAAGCACTGACAAGAAATTCGAGCAATGGTACAATGGCGAGAAGAAGGCGGTGCTCACAGGAGAGATATTGCTACCCGATGTTACATTCGAGCGTGCCGGTACGGCTGTCAACTGCCGAGTGGTGATCATCGACAAGGTAAGCGACAAGTCACTTGCGCAGCAGGCGGCTTCAAACGCACGACACATAGACCTGAGCCACCGCGACTATAGCAAGATAGAGGATTTCTTTGAAGAACTCGAGGGTATCGACATGCCGGCGCGCACCATCGACATGGCTGCGAAAATGCGCAAGACGTCACTGCCGGTAGCCCGTTCGCTGCGGGAGATCAAGGGCGTCAAGGAAGTGCGGGTCGGCACGGACTATATGCTGGTATCGGGCCGCGGAGTTTATGAGCGTGTTGATTGGTCTGCGGAGGGCGGAGAGCTTGGCGGGCGTCTTCAGCAGAAATATAACAAGTTCAAGTCTAACGAGGAATGGGCTGAGAGCCGAGGCCATGAAGAGCAGGCAGAGGTCTACCGGGAACTCAAGAAACTGTGCGCACGCCTCAGCGGCAAGACCGAGGAAGAGATGGAGCGCGGTGTCAAGGACGACGGTGTGCGGTTCCGTATGGGGGATGAGGTCGAAAGTCAAGATAATAAAAAAAGCCCGTCGAAGAATCGGCTGGACTTAACCACTCCCCCGGCAGAAGCCGAAGTTACATCCTCCTCATCGAAAGGCGCAGCAAAGTTACAGAAAATAAGTGAGAATCTCAATACCTTGGCTGCAAAATACGCCGGAGTAACGAATCATCGCGGAGCAATTACTGATTTTGCCATGGCTATCGGTGCGGACTCACAAGGCTATGCGACGATTGAAACAGCCAATGGAGATGAAATCCATATCCGCATAAGCAATCATAATGCGAACGCAGGACATTTTGCAGACAAAGGGCACTATGATGGTAATGTGAGTGTGGTGATCAAGAGTCGGCATACGCCAAAAACCTTTGTAGCAAATGACGATGTAGAACTCACAGAGTATATCTACACAAAAGAAGATATCTCAAAAGATGGAAACTTGCTCTCACAAGTAGCCGAATCACTACGGCAGATGTTGGAGACCGGCGAATATGAGGATTTGAGTGGTAAGGCTATTGTCAACCATTCGCCGGATATGGAAAATGAAGCGGGCGGCAAGACCGGCAACCGCTACCGCATGGGGGATGAGGCTGCGAGCTTTGAGGAGCGCCAGGCTGCAGCTGTCGCCAACCGCGGCACTGTCATGCCGGGGCTCAATGAGGTGACGGTGAGAGTCGTCGATGTTCCGCGGCATGATTTCGCAGGAAAACAACCTATATCACAGGCTCGACGTTGGGCTAAAGATAATATTGTTGGAGAGCATGTGCTTACCGACAATAAAGGTGATAGAGTACCCTATGTTATAAGTGGGCGCGCGATAGACAAGTATCTTAGCTTTTCTGCGATAGGCAAGAGCGAGAATCTCGGTGTTCATCTTAGTGTGCTCAAACAGCTGCCGGAAGTTATTGGTGAAAGTATTGAGGCAGAAATTCATCCGGATTACAACAAAGGAGAAGATGGTGTAAGACGAGTTGAAAATGGATATCAGCGAGATAATCTTATTCATCGCTTTTATGGAGCTGTGACAATTGATGGTAAGGTTTATCGCGTAAAGACAACCTTGGTAGAACCTTCAGACAGCGGTTCACTAATAAAGCCACACAGCTTTGAAGTAACAAATATAGAGCTGCTCGAAGAATCGAACAGCTCTGAAATGGAGCCTACGGCCAGTCAGAATGAATCGCTGACACCCGTAGGAGTTGCAAAGTTACTGAAAGGAGTTGAGAAATCCTACGATGAGGGTGTAAAACTTTTGGAGGCGAGTGAAAAAACTTCGTCACGCTACCGCATGGGGGATGAGGGTGAGAGCTTTGAGGAGCGTCAGGCTGCAGCTGTCGCCAACCGCGGCACTGTCATGCCGGGGCTCAATGAGGCGACGGTACGGATTGTCGATGTGCCCCGCCATGGGTATGAGGGACACAACATTTTGAGCCAAGCTGTTGACGCAGCCTCAAAGAGATATGCCGGCAAGGTGCTGACGTATGATAATTACGGTATGAGGTTTGAGTATATCGTAAAACCTCGGTCCTTTAAGTATGCGGCCAACCATTCAGGTAAAAGCTCCAACATGGGTGCCCAGGCAGCCGTAATGGATAAACTCTTAGATGTTATCGGAGAGAGTATCGAAGTGATGGAACATGCGGATGTAAATAAGATTGACGGCAACCGTAGCGAAGATAACGGCTATACTCCCAATACTTTAATGCACCGCTTTGTGGGGGCTGTCAATATTGATGGAACAATCTATCGAGTTATAACAACCCTCAAAGAGTACTCAGATGACGAATTGTCACGCTTACATACATACGAGGTGACAAAAATCGAAGTGCTCGACGCCGAGACGCCAAGCACTTCGAATGCTACCACTAACAACAATATATCATCGTTAGGGATTGCAAAGATACTACAAGGAGCTGAGATACACAATAAATCGGGCGAAAAAATTCTTGAAGAGAGTAAAAAAGCCGGAGATATAAGCTATGCCGCCGCAGCTGACGCTGCTACACAGCAACAAAATGAGGGCGGCGCTGAAGCTTCGGAGCTTGAGCAAAAGGGCGCTGAGATTGCCGGGCGGTTGAATACTCCTGTGCGGTTTGTGGAGGACTTGTCGGATATTACGGACTCGTCGGCTGATGTGCGGCGGAAGAAGCGGTCGGCCAAGGGCTGGTATGATACAGCGACCGGTGAGGTTGTGATTGTGCTGCCCAACTGCGACAGTGTTGAGGATGTGGAGGCGACGATCTTCCATGAGGTTGTGGGTCACAAGGGGCTGCGCGAGCTTATCGGCGATGAGCGCTTCGGGGAGTTCCTGCGGCAGGTGTATGAACATGCGTCGGCTGCGACACGCGCCAAGATAAACGCCCTTATGTCGCGCAACGGCTGGAATGCTGAGCTTGCGACGGAGGAGTATCTGGCGCAGCTTTCCGAGCGTGGCTTTGCCGACATGGAGGCGCAGGAACGTGGCTTTTGGAGTAAGGTGCGCGAGAAGGTGCTTGATTTCCTGAGCCGTCTCTTCGAGGGCAGGAGGCTTCCCAAGAGCTTGCGGCTCGGAGACGAGGAACTGCGGTATATGCTGTGGCGCGCCTATCAGAAGCGCGTCGACGGCTCGCTTGTGGGCGAGGCTGCCAATGTGGTAATGCAGGAGCGGCTGGGGGTTGGACGCTTCAGAGAACAGGATCGAGAGCAAAGGTCTGTGGCAGACAGAATTGAGAATCTGTTTTATGAGGCTGTCAATGGAATACTGACAGGCAAACCTGTAGAAGTAGGGCGACTGACATCTGAGGGTAAATCATATTTGGAAAGATTGTCGGGCATGCAGTTGAAGGAAGAGGTTTCGTTTGTGCTTAATCCGTCGGATATGGTGCACATACATAACCGTCATTTCGGAACCAATGAGAAAGACGGCAGAAACATCCCTCTTACAAATGAAGATATCAGGGCTATAGCCTCAATCGTTTCCAACCCGGATAGAGTGATATATGCCAAAGAGAAGAAAGGCAATGAACGAAATCTGTTTTTCTTCCTGAAAGAAAATGATAGCGGAAGTTATAATCTGCTTGAGGTTTATGCAGACAGAAAAGGTAATCTGACATCAAAAAGCTTTTTCAAAAGCAAAGAGGGCGTATCCCAACGTGTAATATCGTTACAGAACGACCCTACACTCTACGTCCATGACGGATGGGGCAACCCTCTTGATGGTGCAAAGTTACCAAAATTCTTTGAGACGGCAAAAGAAAGCGATGAAAGTTCACGTCTGCGCTTCCGCAGCGGCAATTACGCCAATGCGCGCGAGGAATACGAGGCACGGGTGCGGACAATCACCGAGCGTGACAAACGTAGCGGTGAAGTTTTGCTCGACAGCGGGGGCAACAAGAAGAAAGCCAACCGTGCGGCGATGTGGCATGAGGCATATCTTGACTCGATGGCTTCGTTGAAAGCTCTTCAGGAGGCTGTGGAGAATGAGAGCGGTGAGGAGCTGAAGGATTTCGAGAACGCCTATTGGGCAGAGAACCGTATGAGCAGCTCCAACAGTGCGCAGACGGCGGCGTGGAAAAAGCGTTATTTCGAGCCTTTGATGAGAGAGGTGTCGCGGCTGACAGGAAAAGGGGACGAGGGCTATAGGAATCTCCTTGACTACATGATGGCGAAGCACGGCTTGGAGCGCAACGCCTATATGCGTACCCGAGCCGAGGCCAATGGCGAGCAGACGGAGCGTGATTTTGCGGGATTGACTTCTTTATTTGAACTCTCACCCCGTAAATGGGAGGAGGCTGAGCAGCGGGCGGAGGCTCTTGTCGCCACGTATGAATCGGCGCATAGTACCGCGGAGCTATGGAGACTTGTCAATGCAGCGACAAAAGCGACATTACAGACACGCTACGACTCAGGATTGATAAGCAAAGATGTGTATGACAAGATCCGGACACAATACCAATATTATCTTCCGATGAAAGGGTGGGCGGATACCGTGGCCGGAGATGTGTATGAGTACGCAGCCGGGACTTATCATCTGGGAACGGCACTGCACAGCGCCTTTGGACGCAGCAGTCAGGCAGACGACCCATTGGCTACAATTTCGGTAGACGCCGAACGCACAATCATGGAGGCAAACCGCAACAGGATGAAGATGGCTTTTCTGAACATGGCGATAAACCACAGGACAAGCCTGCTGACGGTGAGACGCCAGTGGTATAAGAAGCAGACCGACGGGACTTGGCTTGAGGACGACCCACCGATACCCGAGAATGCGACAGCAGACGAAGTGAATGCGATAGTAGAGCAACACAATGCAGATATGGAGGCATTGAAGGAGAAAGGCGAGGCATACCAAAGTAAAAAGGGTCTGCAGTTGGGCATGCGCGTCAACAAATATGAGCGTTCGCAGCATATCGTGACGGTAAGCCGAGCCGGAGAAATATATCAAGTGTTCATCAACGGCAATCCGCGTGCGGCGATGGCTATCAACGGACTGCTCAATCCTGACACCGGAGAAACAACGCGTCTTAAGCGATGTGGGCAGAGTGTGAAAAATTTTATGTCTAAGGCATTCACAACATATAACCCGGAATTCATATTCAGCAATCTTGCGCGGGATGTTATGTTTGCCGGAGCGGCGGTAGCGGTCAAGGAAGACAAGGCATACAACAGTCAGTATCGCAAGAATATCTCCGGGCTGCTTGTGAAAGGCCGAATCTTGAAGCTTGTGCATAAGTACAATGCCGGCACATTGGATATGGATAAAGACTTAGAACGTTACTTCTATGAGTTCATGACCAACGGAGGAGAGACAGGATTCACACAGGTCAACACTGTTGACAAGGTGAAGAAAGAGATGGAGCGGTTTATCAGGCAGGCACAGGGCGGAGCCTCGTCTGTGCCCGGCGAGGCATGGCGTGGGCTACTCGACGGAGTGGAGTTTATGAACCGCTGCGCCGAGGATGCAACGCGTTTCGCCGTGTATATGACCTCGCGTCAGGTAGGGCGCGGAGTGGCGCGGAGTGTATGGGACGCCAAGGAGATAACGGTGAACTTCAACAAGAAAGGCAGCGGAGCCTTGGGCGCACGTTATCTGAACTTCTCATACGTATTTTTCAATGCCGCCATGCAGTCGCTGGGCAACAGCGGCAGGCTTATCAAGAAACATCCCGGCAAATCGGCTATGGTGATGGTGGCGTTCATGAGCGCCGGCTTCCTGCTGCCTTTGGTATCGCAGGTGCTTTGCGGATTGGCGGGAGGTGATGATGACGATTACTTCAATATACCCGAGTGGGTACGCCGTAACAATCTTGTCATACCTATCGGAAAAGGCAGATATCTGACGATACCGATAGCGCATGAGCTGCGACCGTTCTACGGCATAGGTGAGCTCGCCTACTCGACTCTTATGGGACGTGAGGACGCCGGGGAGGCAATGTATAAGGCTGTCGAGGGTTTTACCGGTATACTGCCTGTGGATTGGACAGGCAACGGCGGTAATGTATTGATAAGTCTTACCCCGACAATCCTGCAACCGTTAGCGCAGGCGTACGCCAATGTTGACTATTTCGGCAAGCCGATATACAGACGCACGGCTTCCAATACCGAAGACCCTGAATGGACGAAGGCATACCGGTCGACGCACCCTTGGCTTGTTGACGCGAGCCGATGGCTGTATGAGGCTACGGCGACCGAGAACACTGCAGAGCGTCTTGAGGGCGTATGGTATGGCGATGTCAATCCTGCGATAGTGCAGCATTTGATTGAGTCATACACCGGCGGTATGGGTAAGGTAATCAACAAGATGAGCCGAACGATCTCCATGCTGTGGGATGAGGAGGCGAGGGAGCTGCGCAATATCCCTATCGCGAGCAAGTTTGCCCAGAGCGTAGATGAGCGGGCGATTGAGCGGAGGACCAACAACGAGTATTATGACCTCAGAGGCGAATACGAGAAACTGCAGCTTGATTTCCGCCACGTGAACGCACAGCCCTTGGACTCTGTGAGCGGCCATGCCAAGAAGCTTACTGATTGGCTTGACACTCCTGACGGGCGCAGGTATCTGATACTCCGGGATTATATGAAAGATGTCGACTATTGGCACGGAGTAGGCAAGAACGCGCCGACAGAGCTGATGAAAGAACGTGCCGACAGCATGGAGAATGCCACAAAGGCGGAGCTGATTGAGACTATGCGAAAGCCTGATGAGTATCCGGCAGAGACAATCGGGCGTAGAAAGCAGGAGCTTGACTATGACCGGGTACGGCAGGACAAGCGGGTGGAACGGCAGATGAAACGTGCTGAGGGACGAATGAGCAAGGGTAATGATAAGCCGAGCCGTTAGCTGACGTGCGTGGGCTTCGCCCGCGCCTTGGACGAAACCGGGCTTTTTTAATGGTTGGTGGGTTGCTTTTTAAAGTTGGTGGTTGGTGGGTTGGGGGCAGCGGATTACTTACTGCTATCCTCAAAAGCTAACTCGCTGCCCACAGCCTACAACCCACCAACCACACCCACCAACCACAACCTACCAACCATTACTCCAATAGATAACAGGTTGGAGGCGGAGGGATTTGTTATTTTTGCTGCAAAAAAGGAATGATATGAGGCTTAGAAGGATGAGCGATGTGTGGCGGCCAAGCGGCGACGGCGAGGCCGACAGCATAAAGCGTAGCAGGGCGCGCAATCATGGGTGTGAGCGCGGGCGTGCGCTTGAGGTGTTGCTCGAGGCACAGAATTATTATATGAACATGGACCGCTTCCGTCGCGACCGTGAGCGCAACAAGCGCTATAATTACGGCGACCAATGGAGCGATGTGATATGCGTCGACGGCGAGCGGATGACCGAGGAGGAGTATATCAAGCGTCAGGGGAATATACCGCTGAAGAATAATATGATACGTCGGTTGACGAGGAATGTGATCGGCGTCTACCGCAGTCAGGCGACAGAGCCGACGTGCTTCGCGCGCGACCGCGACGAGCAGCAGCTTGCCGAGACGATGAGCACCGCCCTTCAGTATAACATGGGGCTGAACCGCATGACCGAGCTCTATGCGAGGACGATGGAGGAGTTCCTGATATCGGGTCTGATAGTTCACCGGAAGTGGTACGGGCGGCGCAATGACAAGGAGGATTGCTGGACAGACTATGTGCAGCCTAACAATTTCTTTGTAGACAACAATATGCGCGATTTCCGTGCATGGGACTGCACGTGCATAGGCGAGATACATGATGTGAGCTTCGAGGCGGTGTGCCAGCAGTTTGCCAAGAGCCCGGGCGACTATCAATGGCTGAGCGGGATATACGCCGAGGCCAAGGACAGGCCTCGGTTGCTGCAGGCTTGGGGTGAGTTTGGCTATCCTCAGGATTATGACAATGATTTTCTGACGGCACGCGACCAGACGCGTTGCCGCGTGATAGAGGTATGGCGCAAGGAGAGCAAGCCTCGGTATTGGTGCCATGACTACAACACCGGCGATGTCTTCAAGATAGACGTTGAGGATTACGGCGAGCTCGTGGAGGCCGAGAACGCGCGGCGTCTTGAACAGGGGCGCAGCGTAGGCATGGCGCGCGAGGAGATACCTCTGATCAAGGCTGAGTGGATGATGGACGATTATTGGTATTACTATTATCTGTCGCCGCTTGGCGATATCTTGGCGGAGGGCGAGACTCCTTACGAGCACAAGAGCCATCCGTATGTTTTCAAGGCTTATCCGTTTATCGACGGTGAAGTGCATTCTTTCGTGAGCGATGTTATAGACCAGCAGCGGTACACCAACCGCCTTGTGACGCTCTATGACTGGATAATGCGTGCGAGCGCCAAGGGTGTGCTTCTGATACCCGAGGACTGCATACCGCGAGGCATGAGCCCGGAGGACTTCTCGCAGACGTGGGCGAAGTTCAACGGTGTGGTTATCTACCAACCCAACAAGACGGGACAGGTGCCGCAGCAGGTTGCGAGCAATTCGACGAACATTGGAATCAATGAGCTGTTGCAACTGCAACTGAAGTTTTTTGAGGATATCTCGGGTGTGAACGGCGCGCTGCAGGGCAAGCCGGGTTATTCGGGGATGAGCGCCGCGCTCTATAACCAGCAGACGCAGAACGCCACGACGAGTCTTCTTGACCTGCTGGAGGTGTTCAACAGCTTCATGACCGAGGCGGCATACAAGGATGTAAAGAATATACAGCAGTTCTATGAGCAGAAGCGTATGCTCTATATCGTGGGGCGTGCAGGGGCTAAGGTCGAGTATGACCCGCAAAAGATACGCAATGTCGAGTTTGACCTCAATATAGTGCCGAGCACAGCGACACCGGCCTACCGTGCGATGGCGAATGACTTCCTGATGGAGATATTCAAGAGCGGCCAGATATCGCTTGAGCAGCTGCTTCAGACGGGCGAATTTCCTTTTGCCGACCAGTTGCTTCAGTCATTGCAGAGCCAGCGGGAGCAGCTTGAGCAGGGCGAGGTGCCGGAGGGCGTGTCGCCGGAGCTGCTCGCACGGACGCAGCAGGGTGCGGATATGGAGGCTGTGAATAAGCTGTATGGGGCTATGAGAGCGTGATTTTCCTTTTTGCTGACGTGCGGGAGCTGCGCTCTCGCCGGGGACGAAAGGGGGGGCTTCTCAGATTGTGGCGGCGGAGATTGCTTTTGAGGTCATTGCCTTTCGGATTGAGCCCCGGGCGACAGCGCGGGGCATTTCCATTTCGTGGAAGCAGATGTGCAGGCCGATGGCGCGGGTCATGAGGAGGTCGTCGTGCTTGCCGTCGATGGCCCCGAAAGCACCGTTCTGCTTCCGCTCGTAGGTGAGTAGTTCGTTGAGGCAGCGCTCGTCGCGCTCTTGGTAGAGTGATTGGCGGATGACTTTTATGAGGGTCGAGATTATCATTGGCTTTGTGGCTATGTTGGTGTGGAAACCGTATCTGCGGGGAAGTC
>OFGC01000284.1_pt1 | contig 57664 bp, 51 predicted proteins | sample 1521691 | NCBI WGS metagenome assembly OFGC01 (sample SAMEA3504121, study PRJEB24116) | mouse gut metagenome | biome: mouse gut; feature: mouse-associated habitat; material: faeces | place: Denmark | collected 2011
AAATTATCAAAAGATATATCTACTGAACATTTGGGGTTAGGGCTGAATATCTGTAAAATTCTATGTGAAAGACATGGTGGAAAAATTCAAATTGCTAATAATAAAGCAGGGGGAGCGTGTGTTACGGTAAAAATAAATTGTAGTGAAAGTTGATTGAAAATAGACATTTTATTGCTACGATATATCCAAAAGAAAGGAGATAAGGACAAATGAAAAAAATAATGAGTATGTTTATAACCTTATCGTTACTGGTGTGTACTGTCGGGTGTAGTCAAACAGAGGACAGTGATAATCATGTAGTACAAGACTATTTCGAAGAATATGAGTTTTCTCCTTATGGAAATGAAGAAGAACTTGACACTTTGGAGGATTTAAAGATTTCAATGAATACAGAAAAGGATTTAGACCTAAAGCACCTTTCGTTTTTAATAGAAAATAATTCTGATAAAGAATACCGATATTCACCAAATTATTTTGAAATAGAAGCTGAACAATCCGGTACTTGGTATCAGCTTAATCAACTTGATGAATTCAGTGTGGCACAGTCGCATTATAGCAGCCTTAAAAGCTGTATCAGCTCATGCGATTCGTCCGTATCTGATGCAGTCTGCCTAGTATCAAACTGCGAAAAACGATTGTCACGGTAAAATGATAACAGCTTTTCCTCATTTTCAGCTTCCAAAAATGTCACTATGCCACCAAGCATATATTGCGCATCCTCTATCACAGTCCATGCTAATTCGACAAGCTCTTTTCCCGTAATCTTTTCATTTGCACCATTCGTATAATTTTTTCCAAGCTGGGCAATCAGATAGGCTGACATGGTGTATGTATCTGATTTCTCGTCCAGTTCACTGATACGCAGCAGTTTCCTTTTCGTGGTCTTGCTTACCGTTTCACCCCTGACTGACAACGGCTTTAATGCAAGGATAAAATATCCAAGCAGTTCCTTGCTTTCCACGGAAAACACAAGGTATGTAACTGACTGACTCTTTTTGGTAAATTCCACCGCGTTCTTCTTTAAAAAATTCGCCACATCCTGATTCTTCGGACAGGAAAAACCGGAAAGCACTCTGGCAAGCATTGGCTCTCCGGCTTTATCATCATTTCCTAATGCCAGATAATCACGAATGTTGATATAAAAAAACTTATCATTGATCTGCATTCGCTTTCTCCCATTCTTTCATGAATTTTCTCAGTTCCTCTTCCCCTTTGATCTGCCTTGCAGCCACAGGAGTACGCACAGGACGGTTCTTGGCAGATTCTTCAATCGCATTGATGAACATCTCCACCTGTTCCTTGCCGGAAATGACAAAATTCTTTGTGATACTTGAAGTTGCCATAATAAACACCTCCTTTGTTAGTATGGTTCTTCCGCTATAATTCATACTTTTCTATCTCTATTTTATTATTTTATATCGGTTAACGCAACAAATCTTTTATGAATTTTTTATAACTTATTTTCCACTTGCCAGCTCCCAAATTCAGAGTTAAGATACGACACCACAGAAGGAGGCAGTTGGGGAAAGTTAGCGGTATATCTTATTGAAATGAAAAATGTGCTGAGGAAGATGGCGGAGATACTTTATTCATGCATTGGAGCGATGCCTGTCAGGTCACACCGTTTAATCTGGCCATTGGATATCAGCAGATGAAGCAAGTGCTGTGCTATCAGCGGCAGATGGAATTTGAAAAGAACGACTATGATATTACCAAAATGCCAGAAGATAAGTATGATAAAATTTTTGCATAAAATTATTTGTTTATAAAAATTGCCGGAGCTCATATTTCGGGTTGCATAGGAGAAGCTCGAAGGGATGGAAATGAAATATCAGGGGATGAAGATAGAAGGAAAAATTTATCATTGAGCTCCAAGACTTTCAGAAGAAAAGAGGAACGAACAAATGAGGGAATGGCGGGATGTGCAGGCTTTGTTTTCGGAAAATAAGACACCGGAAGAAATTTGCAGGATTCGAACGCAATATACAATGGAATGGTATATAAGAAAGGCCAATTGGAATAAACGGATCTATTATGGCTTGTCTTTTATAGGAATGCTGTGCCCGCTGGTCAATGTAGTGCTGGCATCCTGTGAAGGAAAGCAAATGGCGATTGTAATTTTTTCTGCTATTACCTCACTGGCGGCTTCTTTGCTGGCAATGACCAATGCAAGGCTGAAGTGGGAAAATTACCGGTCAGCAGCTGAATTTTTAAAGCGTGAGTATACGCTGTTTCAGGCGAGGGCGGGAGCATACCAGGGTGAGAGAAGGGTGTCAGCATATTTGAATACTACCGAAGACTATATGGGGAAAACTCATGCTAGCTGGCAAAAGCTGTTTAAGGATAAGGCGAAGATAGGTTCGACTGCCGCATATTGATTCGTCGGAATATTATGCGGCAGTTATTTTGTGTCAAAGCTTTTCTGTTTCGTCGCCATCCCCATCCGCATCTTCTGCCGGTGGTTCCTTATATTTTTTCAAAACCTGATAGGTAAATTCATCTGCCTTGGAGCCGACTTTGGAGTATTTCGCTCCAGAGGAGTATTTTCTCAGCAGGCAGATGCACTTGATCTTATCTTCTGAGGATACCAGATGGTTTGCCCGAATGGCAAGCTCTGATATCCGCATATAACAGCTTTTTCCTTGAATGAGTTTTTCCAGGTTATTCCTGTAATAGTCCGGAAGCTCGGGATCCGTCAGGAGCTGAGCCATATTTTCTTCCGAAAGCAGGATGTCCGAATGGTTTAGCAGCAGCTGTCCGGCCAGATAATGTTCTGCGATATTGTGGATTTTCTTCCGGCTGATCAGCATGCGGTGGACGGTGGGCAGGCGGTTGCCGCCGGCGGATGCGGTTGCCACTAGGGCCAGGCGGCAGACGAGATCCTCGTAATTGATCTGGTCATAGTGGAAGAGGAAGTAGCAGATTTCCCCGATTTCTTCACTTGTCAGGGTACAGTAAGCAGTGTTCATGGACATAGAGATCACCATTTCACCATGATATTTTTTCTGAATGGGGTTGCCGCGTTGGTCATTTTTCCCTGTTTCCAATATCAAATTGGCCAGGCAGCGGCTTCCGGTCTGAGATTTTTCCAGGTTCAAGAGTCCGTGGAGGATCACATCTTCGCTTGATATGGTGGAATAGAAATAACAGTGATATGTCCCGAAATATCCGTGAAAAGCACGGTTGTCTCCGCGATAAATCAGGGAAGAGACCGTGTCGGTTATTTCTCTCCGATATCTGGGAGCATCGTCAGATAAAACCGCAGTAATATCTTCGTTCAGCGCCTTGCAGATTTGCATCAGGTTTGGAAGGGAAATGGAAGTAGTTCCCTGCAGTATTCTGGACAATGTGCCCTGGCTGATGAAATAGTTGTTTTCCGCACATTTTTTCTTGAGGTCGGCCTGAGAGATTCCTTTTTGTTTCATAATGGAATCAAGCTTTCCGGCAATAGTCTGATAGCAGTTTCGGCTGAATTCTTCGGTTGGTTTTTTTAGTAAGCTTTCTTCGTCGCTTTGCAGTTTTTTCACAGACAACCTCCTTTTTGTGTGTTTTGCCTAATTCGATTTTGAATTAGACAGGCTAAACAATGAATGCCATATGTTTTTATGAATAAGAAATATTGAAAAATATGGATAGAAATTGTAAAATCAAGGCATGATAATCAATAAATGATTATCAATAAATGATTATCAAATATTGTACAATATTTTGATATAGATGTAAATATTTAATAATAATTTATGTTATTCAAACCGGAGGCTTATAGCAAGAGGAGGGCGGATTATGAGTAAGAAACAAGAAGCTGTAAAGTGTGTTTTGGTACATGCTGGTTTGGCCGCAACGGGATGCGGGGTATTTAAAGCGGTAGTGCCAGTTCCCTTGATTGAGGTGGGGGTGTTGACTATGGCAACAAAAAAGATGTGTAAAAAGCTGGCAAATATATATGGATACGATGGGATTGCAGGAGTGACCACATTGATTGGTGTGGCAGTAGGGGCGGGCTTTGGAGGAAGCCTTGCCACCCGGATCGGCGACTTTATACCGGGAATCAACGTGGCGGCAAATGTAGCATCAACAACTATCCTTCATCTGACTACCGGAGCCATCATGATTGCAGCATTTGAGCTGATGAAGGACGGGTATATTGATCCTGTGTCTTTGACGAAATCCAATTCGGTTTCTCTGGTGAATGAATTGGCAGTCTGCGCTACTGCCATGGTGGGAGGCGTATTGCGGGGAGGCAGTCTGGATGAGGTGGTTACAAGCATAAAGAACAAATACCTGCAGGCATAGACTCTGAATCGAAATAGATCGAATTTCAGAAAGTGGGGGCGTAGTGTGGGTAGTACAGTGATCATGACAAACAAAACGATGTAGATGATCAGAAAACGGTATGCAGAAGTAATGGTAGTTCTTAATGACGTTAAGAAAAAGCTCCGAAGTAGCATTTCATTTATCTTTAGTATACTACGCCCTTGGCATTATTATAAGACATATATAGATTGTCGTCAATATTCTTTTTAGTATTATTTGAATTTTTTGTCACTTTTTGTAATGAACAAAATGGAAGCTGTTAATTCCTGTAAAATTTAAGTGACATTCCCAGTGGTTTTTTCAGGACAACTATGTTAAAATACAAGGGCAGTTTTAATGTGAGGGGCATCGCTTTCTCCGAAAGTGCATTGGAAAGCCAAAGGATTTCCGGGCGCTGAAAAGTCAGGAGGGGCGGGGCCGCAATAATGGTGGAGCGCTGCAGGCGCCGGTGAGGTAGATAGATGATAAAAGTAATTGGTGTGAGGTTTCGGACAGCGGGGAAAATTTATTTCTTTGATCCGCTGAATTTTGACATAAAGAGGGGCGACCACGTGATCGTGGAGACAGCCAGAGGGATTGAGTTTGGAACGGTGATGTCGGGAATTACGGAGGTGGCGGATGACAAGGTCATTCAGCCGCTCAAGCCGGTGCTTCGTCTTGCCAATCAGCGTGACGTGGAACAGGAGGCTTCCAACAAGCAGAAGGAGAAGGAAGCCTTTAAGGTGTGCCTGGAAAAGATTCGGAAGCATGGATTGGATATGAAGCTGATTGATGCGGAATATACCTTTGATAATAACAAGGTTCTTTTCTATTTTACGGCAGATGGCCGCATCGATTTCCGGGATCTGGTGAAGGATCTGGCGGGTGTGTTCAAAACCAGGATTGAACTGCGTCAGATCGGGGTCAGGGATGAGACGAAGATTGTGGGAGGGATCGGCATCTGCGGACGCCCTTTGTGCTGTCACAGTTATCTTGCCGATTTTGTGCCGGTATCCATCAAGATGGCAAAGGAACAGAACTTGTCTTTGAATCCCACAAAAATTTCGGGAATGTGCGGAAGGCTGATGTGCTGTCTGAAAAATGAGGAGGAAACCTACGAGGAGCTTAACAAAAAGCTTCCCGGTGTGGGTGATTATGTGACAACGGCAGACGGTCTGCGGGGAGAAGTGCAGAGCGTAAATGTGCTGCGTCAGCTGGTAAGAGTCATAGTGGACAAGGGCGACGAGAAGGAGATCAAGGAATATTCCGCCAATCAGCTTCAGCTGAAGCGCAAAAAGGGGAAGAAGGAAAAGCTGGACTTGTCCAGAGAGGAAATGCAGGAGCTGGAGCGGCTGGAGGAGGAAGAGCTGGAAGACGAGGAGGGTCAGGCGGCGGAGCGTAAGTCTGAGCCATCCCGCCGGCAAAACAGGAATCGTCAGGGCGAAGGCCGTCAAAATGAAGGCCGTCAGGGCGAGGGGCGCCAGAACAGGAGTCTGCATCAGGAGGAGGCGAAAGCGGAGAGCATAGCTCAGAATGTGGGAAACCAGGGCGGAGAGCGGATGCGGGAAGACAGGCGGAGTCGTGAAGGGTTCAGGCATCGTGACGATAGAAGAATTGACGAAGAGAGAAGAAGTGATAAAGAAAGTGAGTTCTATAGGAAGAACGAATCTTACAGGGAAGGCAGAAGCCGTCAGAACAACAGCCGTCGTTCCCGGGGAAGGAACCGCCACGGCGGCAGACATCGGAACAATGAAGGGGCCGGGCAGGAAAGTCAGGAATGAACGGTGAACAATTGGGGCGCATGCCGCATTCGGAACATATGATGCCTGAGGAATTGAAGGAAAACGAGCGGATAGACGATCTGCAGAGGAACGGATTTCGGATCATCCAGAACCCTGATAAATTCTGCTTCGGCATGGACGCGGTGCTGCTCACCGGGTTTGCCCATGCGCGCAGGGAGGACAGGCTGTTGGATCTGGGAACGGGAACGGGTATCATTTTGCTGCTCATGGAAGCGAAATATCACCCTGCCGGTCTCACCGGTCTGGAAATTCAGGCGGAGAGCGCGGATATGGCCGCCAGAAGCGTTGCCCTGAATCGTTTATCCCACAAGATTGATATTGTAACAGGAGATATCAGGGAGGCAGACCATATTTTCCAGTCTGCTTCTTTTGATTGTATTACCTGTAACCCGCCCTACATGGTGGGCAGGCATGGGCTTGTCAATCCGGAAGCGCCAAAGGCCATTGCCAGGCATGAAATTCTTTGTACTCTTGAGGATGTGGTTCGGCAGGCTGCCGTGCTGCTGAAGCCGGGAGGTCATTTTTTCCTGGTGCACAGGCCCTTTCGTCTGGCGGAAATCATGACGCAGCTTGTCCGATATAAGCTGGAGCCCAAAAGAATGCGTCTGGTATATCCTTTTCAGGACAGAGAGCCCAATATGGTGCTTTTGGAAGCTGTCAGAGGAGGCAGATCCCGCATGACAGTGGAGAAGCCCTTGATTGTGTTTCAAAATCCCGGCGTGTATACCCATGAGGTCAGTGAGCTGTACGGTTTTTAAGAGCTAATGGTTTGAACAGGGTATGTGGGACCGGGAAGTGTATTGGTAACGGATAAAATGATGCGCCGCTTATGGCGGCAGGGGGGAAAGTTTGGAACTAAAGTTCCAAATATTGATTGGTATGCGCAAAGGGGTATAGAAATGGCGGGAACTTTATATTTGTGTGCCACACCTATCGGAAATCTGCAGGATATGACACCCCGGGTGATAGAGACGCTCCGGTCAGTGAATGTGATTGCGGCGGAGGATACCCGCAACAGTATCCGTCTGCTGAATCATTTTGATATTCATACTCCCATGACAAGCTATCATGAGTATAATAAGGTGGAAAAGGCACAGCGGCTGATCGGACGCCTTCAGGAAGGGCAGAATATTGCGTTGATTACAGATGCGGGGACTCCGGCCATTTCTGATCCCGGGGAGGTTCTGGTGCGGATGTGCCATGAAAATCATATTCCTGTGACCTCGCTGCCGGGGCCGGCGGCCTGCATTACGGCGCTGACTCTTTCCGGGCTTTGCACCAGGCGATTCTGCTTTGAAGGATTTCTGCCGGCGGATAAGAAGGAAAGAAGGGCTGTGCTGGAGGAGCTTCGGACGGAATCCCGCACGATGGTTCTCTATGAGGCGCCGCATCATTTGACAGGCACTCTGGAGGAGCTGTATGGGAATCTGGGACAGCGGCGGATTACTCTTTGCCGGGAACTGACTAAAAAATTTGAAACCATAATGCCCACAACTCTGCGGGAAGCCCTAGAGTATTATGAAAACCAGGAACCCAGGGGAGAGTATGTATTGGTGGTGGAGGGAAAGAGCCGGGAGGAAAAGCGGCAGGAGGAGATCGCTTCCTGGGAGGAAATGAGTATTGAGGAGCATATGGCATATTATGAAAATATGGGAATGGACCGCAAAGCGGCCATGAAGCAGACGGCAAAGGACCGGGGCGTGGGAAAGCGGGAGATATATGCATATTTGAATGGCAGTGAGGAGTGAAGAGGTAGAACATATGGCAACAGGGAGTTGTGACGCATGTGTCAATTATGTGTATGATGAGGATTGTGAATATTATTATTGTCTGGTAAATCTGGATGAGGACGAAATGTATCGCTTCCTGTCAGGGACTCAGCGGGAGTGTCCTTATTTCAGACCGGACGATGAGTACGCGGTTGTCCGACATCAGATGTAGCAGCCAATTGACGGATGCCGCAGGAAAGCTGCAGAAAGCGGCGGGCAAGGGGCCGGGCGAAGCAGGATCTCACGGAAAGCGCGGGGAGTACTGGGGAGGAACGGATATGAAGTTTTTGAAGCAATTGTCGATCATTATGGGTATATCCTTTCTGGCGGAAATCATGGAATATTTGATACCGCTGCCGGTGGCGGCCAGCATTTATGGACTGGTGCTGATGCTTGCCGGGCTGGTTACAGGGCTTATCCCGTTGGAAAAGGTGGAGGGCGCGGCGGATTTTCTGATAGAGATCATGCCGGTTGTATTTGTCCCCCCTGCGGTAGGTCTGATCGCCAACATGGAGGCGCTGGCAGAGATGGCGGTGCCTCTTTTTGCAATCTGTATTGTTACAACGATACTTGTTATGGGGGTAACGGGTAGAACTGCCCAATGGATTATGCGAAACGGCAGGAAAAGGAAAGCTTCCCGAATGCGGGAATGCGGCGGGACCGGAACGGGAAAGGAAGCCGCCGGAGGCCAGGAAACAGGCATATTGCAGAGGACAGGCATATTGCAGGAAGCGGGCATAATGCAGGAAACAGACCATAGGATAAAATGAGGCATATATGAATGAGATTTTGGAAAAATCGGTGTTTTTTGGAATGTTCTTGACCTTGCTCTGCTATCAGATCGGATTATGGGTGAAAAAGAAAGCTAAGTGCTCTATTGCAAATCCTCTTTTGATAGCAAGTGTTCTGATTATCGCGGCTTTGCTGGTTTTTCAGATCGATTATCAGACATATGAAAACGGGGCAAAATACATTCAGTATTTTTTGACGCCGGCTACCGTGAGTCTGGCAGTGCCTCTGTACCGCCAGCTTTCCGTGCTGAAACGGTATCCCAGGGCCATATTCGGAGGGATCGCTGCCGGAGTGCTGACGGCAATGGCAGGTGTTTTTTTGTTAAGTCTGGCGTTTGGGCTGACGCATGAGCAATATATGACACTTCTGCCCAAATCGATCACTACCGCCATCGGAATGGGCATTTCTGAAAAAATGGGTGGCATACCGGCCATCACGGTGGTTTCTATTGTGGTAACAGGTATATGCGGCGCGGTTCTGGCGGAGGGAGTTTTTAAGCTTTTGAAGATTCAGGAGCCTGTGGCCCGAGGGCTGGCCATCGGAACCGGCGCCCATGCACTGGGAACCTCCCGGGCCATGGAGCTGGGGGAGGTGGAGGGCGCCATGAGCAGCCTGTCCATTGTGGTGGCAGGGATCCTGACCGTGGCGGCGGTACCTGTTTTTGCAGGGCTGATTCCCTGAGCTGCATTGCTTTATATTCTTTCTGCATTTGCCTCATCGGCTATATGGATTTCCTTTTTTGCTGAAAAGATATCTGCGCAAAATACAGGGAAAATATGCCGAAAAAAGTTAAAAATCTGCTTCGTATATTTTTGGAGGGATGGTTAACAATAAGGATACCTGAATTGAAAAAATGGAATCAGGTATGTAAAAATAAGGAGGTTACGGATATGAGCAACATTTCGGAGTTGGATCTGCAGAATCTGCGCCATTTGATCGGCGGCTTTGACACCACACACTGTAAGATGCAGGCCTATGCCAAGGAGGCAACGGATCCTCAGATCAGGCAGTTTTTTGAGAAAGGTGCGAAATCTGCAATGGACAATAAGCAGCAGCTTATGAAGTTTTTGGGGTAAGTCCTGGAGGTCAAAAAAGCGGAAAACGTAAAAATCAAGAGATCAATAGACCGGAAGACGGTGGAAGCGAGGTAAATATGCAGGAAAAAACTATGGTGGCAGATACCCTTGCAGGTATCAACGGAGAATTAACCCGTTACGCGGGAATGATCGCGCAGTCTGAGAACAAGGAGCTGAAGCAGACTTTGAAACAGATTCGCAATGCATGTGAGCAGTCTCAGGAGGAGCTGTACCAGCTTGCAAGGGCAAAGTCTTACTATGTGCCGGCCAGCAAGGCCACGGATGAGGAAGTGGCACATGTGAAGGAATTGTTTACCCAGGGAACTTTATAATACAGTGACCTTTGAAGGGCGGCGTGGAGAAAGCGCCGCCCGTTTTTAAATTATATCATTGCCAGGGCAGTCACATCCAGGCCGGCCAGAATAAGTACATAGTCAGTTCGTATCTTTGGCCGGGTTCATACGCATACGTGCAGTTGCCATGGGAGCATTACCTTCCTGGGCTGCTGGTTCCCGCATCCAAGTGTTGAGGCAGCAAAAATACCGGTCAATATCAGCGCTGTCAATCTTGTTTTTTTCATAGTTTCTCCTTTCGCTGTCAGGGTATTTATTGTCTTTTCTCCCTTTTTTATATAGTATCATATTTATTTTGGGCGGGCTGCAAATGGCATAAACGGTTGTTTTCTTTAACCCAAATGCAGGTTTTCAAACAGGATCTGCAGCACAAACCAGCTCTTTTCCAGGCCGAAGGTGTAGTTTCCGGAGTCCGTCCGTCTGCCTTCAGCTTCAAAGGCTTCTGGGTATAATTTTCAATACGGATATAGACAAATCCTTTTTTAGATGTGATCGAAATGTGGATCAGTCTCTTTTCCGGGTCCGGAATGTCAGTCACATTTTCTATGGCGTTATCCAGCGCATTTCCGAAGATGGAGCAAATATCTGTCACATGAAGAAAGGAGAGCAGTTTTCCGTCTGCCACACAGGTCATTCTGATATTGTGCTTTTTACAGAGAAGCATCTTTCCGGCCAGAATTGTATCCAGAACAGCGTTTCCTGTATGAACCGAGATGTGGTATTGCTCGATCTCCTCTTCCAGGGCGTCCAGCCATTGGTTTCTCTCGTCGGCATCCTTCATGTTCCGCAGGGCGTCTATCTGGTGTTTCAGATCGTGGTATCGGATGTTGACGAGTTCTACGCTTTCCTGATAATTGCGGTAGTAGTGATATTGATTCTGAAAAAGGGTGTTGATATGGGACAATTCTTTTCTGACATGAACCTCTCTCATGTGTCCCTGGTAAGCGTACAGGATCGCAAGACCGCCCAAATCCACCAAAGTACGGATGTAAAAAATATCCTGAATAATATTTCCGCTGAAGGGAGAACTGGAGACCACGAAGCTGAAGTTACTGAACAGAAAAGCCAGAACACATACAATAATAACGACAACAATCTCACTTATGGACTCCTGCTCCCCGGCATCTCCCTTATGAATGATTTTTTCCAGACGATATCCGGCAAAAAAAATGAGTCCATAGGTCAGGGCTGCCAGTCCCCACTGAACAGGCCGGGCCAGGGAACCCAGGCGCATAAGCATATAGCAGTGGAGCTGCCACTCCAGGGAGGCGGCGAATTCTGCCAGCAAAAAGGCTCTGGCGCAGGCCGCGACAGTAGTCATAAGCTTTTCCCGACAGCAGATGCACAGATACAGAAGCATCAGTCCGGTTGCCGCCGCCATGCAGGGGATCCATAAGGCGGTGGGCAGATTGTCTGTAAATATCAGAAAAGCGGATTGAAGCATCAGTGCGGCAGCGGAAATTGAAAAGAGCTGCCATCCACGAAGTCTTCGATTCAGGACAGTGATCTGAAGCACGCAGGCACCCCACTCCGCTATAGCAGTATACAGTCTGGGAATATCCTGATAAATTCCTTGCATTGTCGTTTTCTTCCTTTCCATGCGTTCAGATATCGCCTATATAGCGAAGCATTTCCTGCATAAAACCTTTTTTCTTTTCCCGGCTGATGATGATGCTTTCCCCTTGGATATGACAGCAGTCGCCTTCGATGCGGTCCACCCGGCGCATATTTACAATATATCCCTTATGGACCCGGTAAAAACCGTAGCTTTTCAATGCTTCTTCGCAGTCGCTGATCCTGCCGCGGGATATATACTTGTCCTGTGGCGTTACGTAGCACAGCTGGTGCTTTTGACTTTCAACATACAAAATATCAGACAGAGCTACCTTGCAGATACCGGCTTTGGTACGCAGAGATATATAATGCTTCTCCTCCTGACCGAGCCTTGCTACAGCCTTGTTCAATCTCTGGGAAAGCATAAAATAATCTACCGGCTTCAGAATATAATCCATGGCATCCACCCAGCAGGATGATATCGTACTGGCCGGTATAGTATTCCAGAATGTCCTCTCCGTCGCCGAATACCTTCAGATTGATTTTAAGGCCGTTTTCCCGGCTGTATTGTTCCAGATACTTCTGCATCTGCTTCACATAAATGTCTTCATCTTCCACCAATGCGATTCGAATCATATCGTATCCTTTCTCCGGAAGGCAGGATTTTTCTGTGGGCCGGATCTATTCCCCAGGACCTCCGCTTTCCTGTAAATCCTGCTTCGCTTCCGGTTTGAACGCCATCCGAAAAATAAAGCTTTAAGCCCCTTTCCCGGATGGCCGTTTACAAAATCCAGAATTCCATTCACCATTTGCGAGTCTACTACACCCTGGGACATTCTGGCAATCCCCCGAAAGGGGAGATTGTACAGGAACAGGAGATTCATGTCAGGTTTCCCCATGCGTTCGATTTTCATTCGAAGCAGCCGGCAGAAAAATCTTGCGATTCTGCTTTGGGCATAATACATCTGGCAGAGGGCGTCATTTTCACAGAGCCTGCCTTCCCAGCCGGAATCCGGAGCAGGATGTCCCAGGATTCTTTGAAATTCTTCTTTTTGAATCCGTGAAACAGCCGCGGCACAGTATGAGGGCAGCAAAAGCTGATCCTGGGGAAAACTGTCGATGGTTCCTTCCAGGAAGATATGACCTTCCAGGCGGATATCTTCTGCGCTGGCACCTATATATATGGTGTATTCTCCGGGCTCCCGTTCCCAGCTCCCGGAAGCCGTATTCCAGAAGCGGAAGGTTTTTTCGTCAAAGGGAATTTTTATAAATGCTTTTTCTCCGGCCCGGAGAAATACCTTTTGAAATCCTTTCAGTTCTCTGACTGCCCGAAAAACCTTGCTTTTTGGGAGTCCAACATACAACTGGACCACTTCGGTGCCGTCCCGGCATCCTGTGTTTCGGATCTCGAAGGACACGCCCCGGAGGCCTGTTTTGAGATTGGAGTAGGAAAAGGATGTGTAGGACAGGCCATAGCCGAAGGGATATCGCACGGGAACCCCTGCGGATTGATAATAGCGATACCCCACAAAGATGCTTTCCCTATATTCTGCGGTACGCTCCGGGCCCGGAAAATAGTGGTATGCCGGCGTATCCTCATAGTGAAGCAGCCAGGTTTCGCTTAGTCTTCCCGAGGGACATACCTTTCCTAATAAGACCTCCAGTATGGCGGAAGCACCTGCCTGTCCACCCAGCTGACAGTATACCACGGCACTGCAGTATCTTTCCCACCACAAATCCACTGCGCCTCCGGTACTTAAAAGAACAACGATATTGGGATTAACTTCATAGATTTTTTGGAGCAGCAGAATCTGTTCTTCCGGAACTGACAGATCCTTTCGGTCACTGCCCTCCAGTTCCGATGGTTCGTCCAGCCCCATACAATAAAGCACCAGCTGTGATTTTGCGGCAAGAGCCAGGGCCTTTTGCTCTCTGGAAGGGTTCCTTTTCCTGCCGGGAATATACCCTGTCTCGTATCCCGTATTCTGAGGCAGATATTTTTCGATCATCTGAGAAAGATTCTCCAGCTGCAAGGGATTTACGGCGGAAGAGCCTGCACCCTGATACCTGGGAGTGCATCCGAAGGCTCCGATCAGTGCGGCTTTGGTATTTTCCGAAAAGGGCAGAACGGGGGCGGAATTTCCTTCATTTTTCAGCAGAACGATACTTTGAGCTGCCGCCTTCCGGGCCAGGCTGTGATGCTTTTGGGGGTCAAATCCGGCGGCGCGGTTTTTCCTTCCCGGATCCGTTTTTTCCATCAGCCCCAGCATATCCTCCACACATTGCTCCAGGGCGTCCACAGAAAGCCGCTTTTCGCAGACTGCCTGTACAAGCTCGTGGACGGGAACATAGCCGGCTCCGGGAGAACATCCACGCCCAGGGTTCGGGCTTCCGCGCCCAGGGCCTGCCCCACTTCGTAAAGCAGCAGCTCATCCCAGCTGCAGGCCAGAGCGGAGAGGGTTGGAAAGCAGGTTGCGGGAACGGAGACATTCAGTCCCAGATGATCTCCTTTACCCCTTTGGCGGCGGACTCCGTTTGGGCCGTCCGAGAATACCAGAGCTTGGATCCCCAGACGTTTCATTTCTCTGGTGGTCCATTCCGATGCCCCGCTGAGTATCAGAGCCTTTTCTTCCAGGGACATCTGAGAAATAATTTTTTCATGCTTCCATTTTTTAGTCATTTTGTGTCCTCTTTTTCTTGATGTTATTTTCATTACTGTCAGAACGAAATATAAATTTCATGATCGGGAAAAAGATCCAGAACGAAATAACACAGTTGATCAGCATGACTGCCATATCGCCGGCCAGAGTGCCGCCGCTTTTTCCCAGGTGTTGAATTAGCAGGCGGTAGATATGGGGCTTGTACAGGCTATTCAGCACTGCGGCTGCGGAGGAGATCAGAAGCCATGCGGCAAAATACCATAGTGCCGCTTTTAGTGCGCTGACCTGAGACCGGAAGGTGATTCTCCTTTGAAGGAAAAAATTAAGGATCTGGGCTGTCAGGAGGGTGATCTCCACGGCGAGGAAATAGGCCGCACCGCCGCCTCCGCCCTCGCTTACCATGCCGCCAGCATAATCGATCAGAAAAATCCGGACTCCGTCAGGACGCTGCCCCAAGGAAAACAGCTGCAGAGGCATTTGCACCAATGCCGTAAGGCTGAATATATGTTTTAGCAATGGCATCAGCGCCAGCTGCAGTACGGTGACACCATTGCTTATTACAAAAAAGAGAAGCAGCTGCCGCAGTGTTGATCTTTGTTTGTTCATGATTATACCCCTATGTGCGCTCCGATGCGCGTACCAATCAATATTTGGAGACCTTGAATAAGGATATTTTATCATGGTGATTATTATATTTATTGATACAGCACAACCTGATCGGTTAACGGCACAAAATGCATTGACAGGCAGGTTTTCATGCCCGCAGCAGGCAACGGGGTTCTTGACTTTGCATATAGCAGTTGGAAACCAAACAGATGGAGCATTTTTCTCTGGCATAGGAGGGAGGCCGGTTCCATAGACTGTAATAAGGGATGGTTACGGCCCGGCCATGAGGATGACGGGCCGTAACGGCAAGGCGGAGGCAGTTATGCTGAATGCAATATGGGCGATAATGATATTAGCGGCTGTGATCTTTGGGGCCTGTACGGGAAGGATGAGCGAGGTGACCAACGCGGCGCTGGACAGCGCGGGGGAAGCTCTTTCGCTGTGTTTTACCATGGCCGGTGTGGTGGCTTTGTGGATGGGGCTGATGGAGATTGCTTCCAGCGCCGGACTGATTCGGAAATTGACAAAAGGGATTTCTCCCTTTCTGCGGTTTCTGTTTCCGCGGATACCCAGGGACCACCCCGCGGGAGAATACATAGCGACCAATGTGATTGCCAATATACTGGGTTTGGGCTGGGCCTGCACTCCCGCGGGGCTCAAGGCCATGGAGGAGCTGGCAAAGCTGGAGGCACAGCGGGGCAACCCGGAATATCTGGAAGCGGGGCCCGGGGAGGCAGGTTATGGCCGGGGAAGCTTAAAAGGCCGGGCGGCCGGACGAAGGGAAGGCGCGGTCAGGGGCAGGCGCGCCAGCAATGAGATGTGCAATTTTCTGATTTTAAATATTTCATCCCTGCAGCTGATTCCCGTGAATATGATTGCTTATAGAAGCCAGTACGGCAGTGCCAATCCCACGGCGATTATTGCGCCTGCCATTGCGGCTACTTTGGTCAGTACATTGATCGCAATTGTGTATTGTAAAATAAAGGACCACACAGGCAGCCGGAATGCCCAGGCTCAGGTACAGGAGAAGTCATACAAGGCATTATCTGCAGAAGGAAAAGACAGAGGAGGGAAGGCGGTATGAATACACTGGCGCATTTATCGGAAATTATCATTCCTATTCTGATTTTCTTTATTGTGGGATATGGATTTGTCTCCAGGGTAAAGGTGTATGAGACTTTTTTGAAGGGTGCTAAGGACGGTCTGAAGATTGTGGTGGATATTGTTCCTACATTAATCGGTCTGCTGGTGGCGGTGGGGATGCTGCGTGCCTCGGGATTTTTTGATGTGCTGGGCGGCCTTCTGGAACCAGCCGCGGTGGTGGTTGGTCTGCCTGTTCAGCTGATGCCGCTGCTGGTGGTGAAGCTGTTTTCGTCCTCTGCGGCTACAGGATTGGTGCTGGACATTTTCCGCACCTCCGGACCAGATTCCTACGCAGGGATGCTGACCTCTATTCTCATGAGCTGCACGGAAACGGTTTTCTACACTATGAGCGTCTATTTTCTGGCGGCGAAAGTCACAAAGACCCGCTACACCCTGACCGGGGCCCTGCTGGCCACGCTGGCGGGCACTGTGGCCAGTGTGGTGTTTGCGGGGTGGATGGTGTGAGAACTTTCTAAAGGATTACCATAGGACGGCGCAGGCAACAACAGGTTGCTGCGGCCTGTTGCCGTCCGTCGGTTTAATCCAGTTTGGCGCAAAAGGCAAAATAACCGTGTCCGGTATTAAATAATAAGCTGTAATCAAAAATTTCAGAATAAAATGCGTTTTTGAATTGTTCGCTTGTCATCAGATGACTGCTTTCCAATTGGTATTGCCCGGACAAGCGATAATACATCCCAAGCTGTTCTGCGATCCGCAGTGAAAGCTCTTTACCTGCATTCATGACTAGCTTATCCATTTTGGTCAGCGGCATATCCAGCATAGCGCTGACGGCTTTCAATACCAGACTCTTTTCCAGAACCATGAAAATCTGTAGCTTTTTTGAGGCTGCCGAGATATATGTCAATCGGACAATCAGGCTGGTTCCAAAATCTTCTCCGCTGTAATGTTCACTTACAATTTCCGTCTGTAACCTGAAAATTTCTTGTATAGTCATAGTCAGGGCGTTTTTCAGGGCATCCATATCGGCTCCGGTGTGGTCCTGCTTCCATCTGTTTGCTACTTTACCCGTAATGGCGCGGTCTTCAATTAATATATGTGCAGTAAGCCAGCCGAGGCAGATGCCGAGAAAGTGCTGAATAGATTCTTGTGAGTAATTTGATTCGTTAAGATCGTTTTCCAGTGCCGGAAGTGTTTTATATTGCATGTCATCATGCAGGCGCTTGTGTATTGCATAATCTTTATAACCGATTGACTGCATGTAGGCTTCTTCATCAGCAAAGTGTTCTGCAGCATAGTTTTTAAAGTATTTGATACCCTCGGCACATGCCCAATGTCCGTTATTTTCATCGACGCTTAGATGGATTAACCTGCATACGATGGAAAAAAGCTTTCGGTGAGCATTGTCGATGGAATCAATTCCGATGTTAAAATGTTTGTTCCATTCAGTTTCTTTAGGCATGGCGCTCCTTAATCAGATGGTGTGTTGATTGAATTTTTAAATAGGTTTGCAAGTATTATATGTCGAAAAACAAAAAAAGGTGCCAATTTTTAAGGATGGAATTTGAAGATTTGAAGAGACGATGGAGCCGGGAGAATGGATATTGCATGGGCTTGGCCGTGCTGTACGAGGTCAGTCTTCACTATTTGCGGGTAGTGGCGGCTGTTTCATTTACGCATCCGTTTGTCGTGAGTCGGAGGAGTTTGTTGTATACAAAAAAGGACGGGAAGTGTATAATTAAGATGCTTTTTACAACACAATATTTCTCACTTTAAGAGCAGGCATACCGGAAAAAGACGTGGTAAAAGCAGATATTATCGAAAGTTCATATAAGAGCGAAAACAAAATTTATCAAAAATGCAGGAGGGCGGCACAATGGAAGAAAAAAGAAACGGAAACGAAAGCAAATGGTGGAAGAGTGCGGTGATTTATCAGATTTATCCCCGCAGCTTTGCAGACAGTAATGGCGACGGTATAGGCGATCTGCAGGGAATTATCTCGAAGCTGGATTATCTGGAGAATCTGGGAATAGATGCCATTTGGCTTTCCCCGGTATGCAGGTCTCCTCAGGATGACAACGGGTATGATATATCTGATTATCGGGACATCGATCCCATGTTCGGAACTCTGGCGGACATGGAGGAGTTGATTGCGGAGGCAGGAAAGCGCCATATCCGTATTATTATGGATTTGGTTCTGAACCATTCCTCGGATGAGCATCCCTGGTTTCAGGAAGCCAAAAAGAGCAGGGAAAATCCGTATCATGATTATTATGTCTGGAGGGACGGCAGGGAAGGCGAGCTTCCCAATGACATGCGGGCGGCATTCGGGGGGCCGGCCTGGGAGTGGGTGCCGGAGGTGCAGCAGTACTATTTTCATCAGTTTTCCGTAAAACAGCCGGATTTGAACTGGGAGAATCCGAAGCTGCGCCGGGAAATTTATGATATGATAAATTGGTGGATCGGAAAGGGTGTGGGCGGCTTCCGGCTGGATGTGATTGATCAGATTGCCAAGGAACCGGACCAAAAGATCACCTGCAATGGACCAAGGCTTCACGAATATCTGCGGGAGCTGAGCCGGGAGACCTTTCAGAAGGCAGATCTGGTCACGGTGGGCGAAGCGTGGGGAGCCACGCTGGAGCTTGCAAAGCTATACAGTAATCCGGACAATAGTGAACTGTCTATGGTATTTCAGTTCGAACATATCTGCCTGGATCAGATGGCGGGAAAGGAGAAATGGGATTTGGCGCCGCTGCCTTTTCTGAAGCTGAAGGAGGTTTTCGAGCGCTGGCAGACACAGCTGCATGGGAAAGGGTGGAACAGTCTTTTCTGGAACAACCATGATCTGCCCAGAATCGTTTCCCGCTGGGGAAATGACGATGAATACCGGGTGGAATCCGCGAAAATGCTGGCGATTCTCCTGCATGGAATGCAGGGAACACCTTATATTTATCAGGGGGAAGAGCTGGGAATGACCAACGTCCGGTATAAAATGGAAGAATACCGGGATATTGAAACCTTGAATCTGTATCAGGAGCGTCTTGAGAAGGGCTATAAAGAAGAGGAAATCATGGCTTCCATTTATGCGAAAAGCCGGGATAACGCCAGGACTCCCATGCAGTGGGACGACGGAGAAAATGCAGGCTTTACGGCTGCGGCGCCCTGGATTCGAGTAAATCCCAACTACAAGGAGATCAACGCGGCGGCACAGACGGCGGCTGAGGATTCCGTTTTCGGCTGCTACCGGAAATTGATCCGCCTGCGCAAGGAATATCCTGTTTTTGTGGACGGAGAATTTCGGATGCTGCTGAAGGAGGATGAAAATATTTTTGCCTATACCAGGACAGATTCCGGGTCGCAGCTTCTTGTGGTCTGCAATTTCTATGATAAAACCATAGATATTTCCCTGAAAGAGCTTGACAATGCCGGGGAGCTTCTTGTGTGCAGCTATAAGGATGCGGGTCAGACAACCGTCCTGCGTCCTTATGAGGCCAGAATGTATTGGAAGAAAAGCTGATAAAAGGCTTCTTCGCCCCGGCTTATGTCTGGCCGGATTCCATGGTGCCTTTTTCTGTTAAGTGTGTCTCTCTTCGGTATGCCAATGGGGTCTTCTGATATTTTTTCCGAAAAGCCCTGGAAAAATATGACTGGTTATGGAAACCGCAGTTTGTCGCCACATCTATTACCTTTAGCTCTGTGGCTGACAACTGCCGGGCGGCCAGCTCCAGCCGGTAATTGACCAGATAGGCATTGAAGCTCATCCCCGTAAATTCCCGAAACAATTTCATGAAATGACTTTCTGAAAAGCCGCATCGACTGGCGGCTGTCTTCACGGAAACATCCTGATCATAAAAATGCTGGACATAATAAAGCGAATCCTTCAGCCGGCTGTAGGCCAACTGCAGAAAGCGGTGGTCCCGGAGGGGCATACTCTGCTGATTCATGTGGTGGAGAAGCAAAAACAGGTTGGACTTGATCAGCAGCTCATGGGTGGAGGCGCTGTCCCTGCGATGCGCAAGCATTGATAAAATGCATGGAGTCACGACACGATTAAAAGCAGAATCTGACGGATGGAAGCATTCCAGAGCTTTTTCTCCGTTCAGGAAGGGTTGAACGTATTTTTCATAGCAGGGATCCTCTCCGGCGCCCTTGAAAAGGGCAGGTTGGAACATAATGTTAAAATACTTCCCGGTTTCGCTGCCGCACTGATTGATGGAATGTACCGCCCGGGGAAGAATCACCAGGAGATCTTCGGCGCAGAGAGTATATGACTGTCCCCATACGGTGGCCTGAATCTGTCCCTGGACGCAATAGATCAGTTCAAAATCATCATGCCAGTGCAAAGGAAAGGACTGAATGAGATCAGGAATGATTCCCCGATAAACAGTAAACGGGAAAGCGGCAGTTCCATGAGTTTTGGTTTCGTGGACGGGCGTATGGTCCATAGGGTACCTCCGGAGGTTTTTTGCACACATGAAAAATAGGATTGTGTCAAAATGAAAGGATTATTTTACAAGAATTCTAGCATGTATAAGAGTATAATGCAAGTAAGCGGAGCCGCAGGCAAAAAAAGAATAAGCAGGCGGCAGACGCGGGCAGGGCTGCGGCGGCAGCAGAAAGGAACGGGAGGCAATATGGAATACGCGGCAATCAGACATTTTGCGGATAAAAGATACTGTTATGCTATGACCAAGGGGCATTTTTTGATCAGGCTCGAAGTAAAGCGGGGGGATGCGTACAGGGTAATTCTTCATACACAGAATAAATATCTGCCCCTTCGATACATGGATACGAGGCAGGAATGTGCAATGTCAATTGTCTGTTCCGACAAATACATAGATTATTACGAAGCAGAGATTGACATAGATGTAGTTTGTCTCAGATATTTTTTTCAGATAGAGGATCGATCGGGAAATGTGGTCTATTATGGCAATCATGGTTTTTATGACCAATGTATTACGGATATTGACAGAATGTTTGACTGTCCCCAGACGCTTCGGGAGGAGGAGTCATTCCGGCTGCCGGCATGGGCCGAAAATAAGGTGGTATACCAGATTTTTCCGTCCCGTTTTGCCGCGGATCAGGATGTGGCAAAGGAGGAATGGTATCAGGCGCCCATCGGTCATAAAGCCGATTTGAAGGGCTCGCTGAGAGGCATAATCAATCATTTTGATTATATCAGGAAGCTGGGAGTGGATATCCTTTACATGACTCCCATTTTTTGCTCCGATTCCACTCATAAATACAATATTGACGATTATTACAGGATTGATCCGTCCTTTGGGGACAAGGAGGATTTAAAGGAGCTTGTAGGGCTGGCTCATGAGGCGGGAATGTATGTGATTTTGGACGGTGTGTTCAACCATACGGGAATCAATTTTTTTGCCTTTAAGGATATCCGGGAAAAGCAGGAGCAGTCCCCATATCTGGACTGGTATTACATCGAAAGCCTTCCTGTGGTGGCGGAGTGGGGGAAAAGGCCCGGCTACAAGACCTTCAGTTATGCCGGCTACATGCCGAAGCTGAATCTCCAAAACCCGGAGACTGCGGATTATGTGATCGATGTGGCGGCATATTGGATCCGGGAATGTGATATCGACGGCTGGCGGCTGGATGTGGCGGATGAAATCAGCCACGGCTTCTGGAAGCGGTTCCGCAGAGAGATGAAGGCGGTAAAGAAGGATATTCTGCTGGTGGGAGAGATCTGGCATTATGCCGGCGATTTCCTGGAGGGGGATGAGTGGGACAGCGTAATGAATTATCCTTTTTACGATTCGGCCATGGATTTGATTGCCCTGGAAAAATGTGCTCCTTCGGCTTTTTGGGAAAACCTGAATTTTGTGAAGGGGAATTTGAATAAATGTCTGGAGGGATATCTGTGGAATATGATAGACAGTCATGACACGGCCAGATTTTTGCACAGCGCCGGAAATGATATCAGGAAACAGAAGCTGGCGGCGGCTCTGCAGCTTCTGCTTCCCGGCATGCCCATGATTTATTACGGAGATGAGGTGGGAATGGAGGGCGGCCCGGACCCGGACTGCAGACGGGGGATGCTCTGGGATGAAAGCAGACAGAACAGAGAATGTCTGGCATATTATCGGAGGCTGATTCAGATCAGACACCGATATCCGGCGCTGACAAAGGGAAGGATAACAAGACAGTACGCAGATGATGACGCAGGAGTTCTTTATATGGAAAGAAGCTGGGAGGGGCGGCGTGTCCTCCTGATTTTTCATGTAAGACAGGGAAGCGCTGCCCTGCCGGAGCTGGAAGGCTGGCGGAATCTGATAAGTGAAGAGCCCTTTTCGGGCAGCCTGGGGGATTATGAGGCGGCGGTGCTTGTGGAGATGTAAGGATCAGCTGGCCGGTAGTGCATGTGAAGGCATATTGGACTGCTCTTATCAGAAAATCAGAAATGATTTATATAAAAGTTTAAGGAATATTACATTGAAAAATATTGTTTTCGATTATCATAACGTTTAAAATAGAGCTGTCAGATCTTTCCGGTCAGGAAAGTTGTTTCAAGAAAAATTTCCACCTGTGCGGTTGGACGCTCCTTGGAGCATCCAACCTGACTCCCACATTCGCAAAATCCGCGCTTACGCGCTTCTGCGTTTGCTTGCGCATCCGCATTTTGCTCATTTGGGAGTGGGCTGCTAATCCAACGGCCCGCCTGCATTGCCATAAATGGCATGCAGGCAGACCATTGGATTGCAGCCGCACAGGTGGAAAAATTGCGGAGGAGAGTCATGGACGTAAAGGAGTTGACAGAGCTGCTGGTGGAATCCAGCGAAAAATTTAACCGGGCCAGGTTTATTCCCTGGTGGGAGGGCAATCACAAAGATGCCACCTACCAGTATGACATGCTTGAGGAAAAAACCATAAAGGAGGCGGAAGAATGCCTGGCGGAATGCGGGAAGGAAGCGCTGCTTTCTACAACAGGCGGGGCGGGGCTTTCTCTGTTCCATCTGCTGGTATGGCACAATTTCTACGGGACGGTGGAGAAAATACTCAGTGACGGAAGGATAGAGGGGGATGAGGTTAATCTGCCCGACAGCAAGGGGCATGGTCTGACGCCATTTCTTTTGGCCTGTGTGAGGGGGAATCTGGCCATGGTCAGGCTTCTGCTGGAGCATGGGGCCAGCGATGCCCAGTTGGACGAGAGGGGCATGAATGCATATCATTTTCTGGCATATCCCCGGTTTCAGGATGATCTGTTGACAATTGATTTTAAATGCCTGGAGAACAGTGTGGAGCAGAGAGGGGAGATCGCCCGTCTGCTTACCTGCGATATCAACAGGAAGAATAATGCCGGGCTTACGCCTTTGGAACAGCTTCTGTCCACCCAGTACAGCTCCGGCTACACCTGGCCGCTGACGGAAGTCTTTTTGGAAAAGGGCGCAGATACGGGGTATGTGGATGAGGACGGCAACACGCTTTTGATGATGGCCAGGAAAAACAACCATGTGACGGCGGCGATGAAGCTGATGAAGCAGTGTCCGGAAATGGTGAATGCCGCCGATGGCCAGGGGAGGACTCCTATAGTGCATGCGGCGGAGTTCAGAGATCAGGCCATGTACATTGCGCTGAAGGATCATGGGGCATCTCCCGCGCCTCAAATGGAGCTGTTTCCGTTGGAGCAGATTACCAGCAACTGTTTTGGAAGTGTAAACAGTGATAATAAGGATTCCTTAAGTCTTGCGCTGTATATGACCGGCAAGCTGATCCGCCAGCTGGATCCGGACGATGAAGATGAGCTGGGGGAAATCACGGGGATTCTGCACAATGCCCTGGTGTCCGACGAGGAGGCTCATGTGCTGGATGTCTGCAGGGAGGCGGGGATCGATTTCACTATTCCGCTTCATTATCATGGAGAAATCCTTTGCCTGCGGGATGAGTGTCTGCATATAGGCAGAATGGGTGTTGTCAGGAAGCTGATGAAGCTGGGCGTGGATATGGAAAGAGCAGTGGTGAAAGGACGGACCCCGGCAAATATCCTGGCCTCTCTGGAATGGAGCAGAGACGGTGAGGATGAAGCCCTTTGCGGGGAGGCGGCAAAGCTTTTCTCCAGGGAGTCCATGGAACAGACGGACAATATAGGAAGGGCGGCAATTCATAACGCGGCGGAAAACGGTCATGCAGGTATGCTCCGGGTTATGATAGAAATGGGCGTGGATGTGAATCTTACCACGGACGAGCCCGGGGAGGCAGGAATGTCGCCGCTTCATCTGGCCTGCATCAATGGACATGCGGACGTGGTGAAGCTGCTGATGGATGCCGGAGCCGATGATACGATGAAGACCTTAAAGGGGGATACGCCGGCTCATCTTGCCCTTATGGAGAAGGGATACGGCAGGAAGCTGGAGGCGGAACAGAGGGCCGATGTGCTGAAGAGCCTGAAGCACCTGGATCTTCCCAACGAATGCGGCAGGACGCCGTTTATGCTGCTTAAGGCGCGGAACACTGAGCTGCTGCCTCTGTTTCTGGAAAGCGGCGTGGATGTAAATCACGCGGATAACGAAGGCATGACCATGCTGATGCTCCACACGGCCAAGGACACGGCAAAGGAATTGATCCGGGCCGGGGCTGACGTGAACATGGCGGACAACGAGGGCAATACGGCGCTGCACTATGCACTGAATGATTACAACGCGGAGGGGGCGCGCTATTTGATCCGAAAGGGTGCGGATTATAACCGGCCCAATAATGAGGGCGAGACACCGGTGCAGATTGCGGTGGAAAAAGGTATGGACACGGTGCTGGAGCTGATGACGGATATTGCGTAAGGACAGATTTATATGTTACCGCCGTATGGGAGAATAAAATCCTGTACGGCGGTTTTGCATGGCTGAAAGCCGGACGAACCGAAAATGAAGACGTCTGAATCTTGACTTTATTATTCATGTGCAGTATAATTTGTTGATGACGGAGAGATAACAAAGGCCGGGCACAGGCAGATTACAAAAGAACCGGGAATACGGGGAGAGAGCATATGGAGAAGATACAGAGGCTGATACGCTTAGGGCTGGGGAAATTGCGAGGGTGGTGTTCCAAGACCGCAAAGGGGCTTTGGAAATTCTGCCCTTGGATTGTTGAAGAAATTTGGCAATTTCCCGACTTTCTGGAGAAAGCCGTGCTGAAAAGGAATAAAAGCGCCTGCTGGATGAACATTGCCACGCTGCTTACGGGCTTTGCGGCTTTCGAGGTGTATCGTTCGCTCAGCTTTGACGAAGCCGAGTATCAGGGAGAAACTCTTTTGTATTACTTTTCCGTTGCAGCGCCTGTGATCATATGGTCCGTGATTGCCTGGGAATTGATCTGCCTGATCGGAGTCAGACGGTGGAAAGACATCGGCGCCGGGATTGCCAAAAGGAAGCGGGGCCTGTTATGCATTGCCACAACAGCTATAGCAGCAGTTTGCATAGGATCATTCTGCTATTTCAATACATGTGAAACGCAATATTTTGACGAAGTGGTGGAGTTTTACGGGATTCCTGACGGGGTGGGAGATCCCTTAACAGAGGAGCAGCGGAAGGATAGGGCGGGATACTGGAGGATTGACGATTATCCCGGAAAACATCGATTGATATTGACATATGTGGATGCCTACGGTCAGCTGGAGCTTATGCGGCAGTACTCCACTGCCTATGATAGGATGCTTTTTCAGCCTGTGGCCCGCATAGAGTATTGCTACAAAAAGAGTAAGGATAAATTCCGCGCTCTTGGATCGGAGCGCTATAAATCGGAAAAGGAGCATGGCTTCCGGGAGCCGGAGAAGATCACTTATTATGCCAGCAATGGAAAGGTGCTTTTGGAGCTGAGCGGGGACGGCTATGAAAAGCTTAAGGTGGATTCCTACGCCTCGGAGGAGGCGGTACAGCTGCTGAATTCCACACTGTTTCGCTTTCCGGAGGGGCAGACTGCGGGAAACAACGTTACCTCATGGCGGCTGGAAAGCAGCTATGATTTTGACGGAAGACCGGCCCTGCGGAAGCTGAGCGCCGGTTTGTGCAATCTGTACGGCATCAACGGAGAAAGGTATACCTATGATACTGAGCGCAGGCTGGAGTCCATCTGTTATCTGGATGTAAATGGAATGCCTGCCTGTAATAAGCAGGGGATCATGCTGATCACCTTTCAGTACGATGAGGAGGGCGGCTGTAAGATTGCATATTACAGCGACGAAAGCGCAACAGAACGAACGGAAGGATTCCACGGTGTTTACTGCGAAGAGCTGACATATGATTCCAATGGAAATATAACGCAGCGGCAGCAGAAGGACAAACAGGGCAGCTGGTGCTGTGATGCGAACGGAGTATACAAATATATTTATGAGTATGACTATGAATATGAACCGGCACGGCTGAAATCAGAAGCCTATAAGGGAGTGGATGAACTGCCCGTGAGAATAAACGGCTGGGACAGCCAGACCATAGGTTTTTCCCTGGAAATGAAAGAAGAAACCAAAATTATTGAGGTTCTTCTGAATGACGAAAGGACTGCTCAGGCGGCAGACGGGAAAAATGGTGCGGCAGAGCTGTATGGGACGCAGGTTTGGAATAAAAGCAGCGTCAGGGAAGCCGGCAATTTATTCTACACCGGTTATGACGCGGCAAATAACCGGGGAGGCAGAGCAGATAACCAGGAAGGAGGTCAGGCAGATGATCAGGAAGGAGGCCGGACAAATAACCAGACGGGGAACCGCACAGACAGCCAGGAAGGGGGACAGGCCAATAACCTGGCAGACGATCAGGAGTATGACAGCGAAAGAAAGCGTAATTATACGAGAATTCGAAATACCATTGAAAACAATTCTCTTCTGATAGAATATCTTGATTACAGTAAAATCAATATCCAAAACGAATCGGGATATGCGAAAAAGAAAGTAGTGTATGACGAAAAAATGCGGGTCATAGAGGTGGCTTATCTGGATCTTAATGACAAACTCTGTCTTACAGAGGATGGTTATGCTGTGATAAGAACGCAATATCGATCAGAAGACGATGATAAAATAGAGTTTGTTGAGTATTGGGGCGCTGATGATAAACCGACAATGAATCAAAAGGAAGGATATTCCTATGTGCGTTTTCAATATGGCAGGCAGGGAGAGAGCCAGGTAATTACCAGCACTTTTTATGATTCTCTGGGACAACCCGTTTATCTTCCCGGGCTGGGATATGCGGCGGTGGAGCGGCTGTACGACAAAAGCGGTTTTTTGATACAGGAAACCTATCGGGATGAAAACGGTGTGATAACCTACAGAAATGACTATATGGTGGCGGAGATTCTGTATGAGTATGGGGATGACGGCAATTTGAGCCGTATATGGTATAAGGATGCAGAGGAAAGGCCCGCGAACCGCCTTGACACAGGATATTCGGTGGTTTACCAGGAATATGAGGCAGGACAGCTGGTGCGCCGGCGCTATGAAGGATACCGGAACGGCAGCCTGTGTCCTGTTCCGGATAAGACTACGGGAATATATGATACCGTATATCAATATACAAAGGGGAAACTACAGCAGGAGCAGTATTTTGACGATGAAGGAAGTCCTGCTCTTCGCAGTGATCTTGGCTGTGCGGCAATAAGCTATGAGTACGACGATAACGGGAATATATCATGCCGGCGATACTATGGCACGGACGGAAAGCCGATTCTGAGGAAGGATACCGGGTATGCGGTCATAAAATGCCAGTACAATGACGAGGAACAGTACAAGCTTTTTCAGTATCTTGGTGTGGACGAGCAGCCTGTTATCCATTCGGAAAAGCATTGTGCGGGAATCAGGGAGATTTATGAGGGCGATAATCTGGTGGAAATCCAGTATCTGGGATTGGACGGCAATCTGATGAACCGAAGCGACTACGGCATTGCCCGGGTATATAAAACCTATTACAACGATGGGAAGCAGAAAACGGAGGAATATTTTGATGCGGAGGGCAATCCTGCAGTCCGCAAGGAATACGGCTGCGCCATGTTTGAGAGCTTTTATTATGATGACGGAGCTTTGAAAGAACGCAGGTATTATGCTTTCCCGGAGGGCCGGCAGGAGCTGGTGATGCGCAGAGATACGGGATATGCCATAATCCGGTATGAGTATGACAGCAATGGGAATCAGAATTCTCAGACCTATTTTGACGCGGATGAGCAGCCGGTGGTCAGCACAAAGTACCACTGCGCCGGGATTTTGTCAGAGTATGATGACTATGGAAATGAAATTGAGACACGGTATGTGGATTGGGACGGCGGGCTCATGAACCGGGACGACTACGGCTTTGCCCGGGTACTCAGGGAATACGATTCGAAAAGGGGAAAGCTGTTAAGCGAACGCTATTTCGATGCGGAAGGCCAGCCTGCCATACGAAAAGGATATGGGTACGCTTTCTATGAGCAGTATTATGATGAGCGCGGGAACTGGCGGGAAACCAGATATTATAAATCGCATAACAATGACAAGGAGGATCTGACCCTGCGGGAGAATACAGGCTATGCAGTTGTACGCAACGAATATAATGAATATGGCGAGCTGAGCGCGCAGCGTTTTTATGATGAGGCAGGAATGCCTGTTGTCAGTACGGAGAGTCATTGCACCGGTTTTTTATATGAGTATGACAAGCAGGGAAGGCGGAGCCGGATCAGCTACCTGGGACTGGACGGAAAGCCGGCGGATCGAAGCGACTATGGCTGCGCCTATGTAAGTGTTCAATATGACGATGCCGGCAGAGTGGTTCAGGAGTCTTATTTTGGTGTGGACGGAAGGCTGGTGATACGAAAGGACCGGGGATATGCCTCTTTTAAAAAGGTTTATGAGGACGGGAAGCTTGTACAGGAGCAATATTCGGGCCTGAGTAAAGAGCCGGTTCCGGATAAGGACACCGGCTATGCCATGATAAAATGGGAATATGATGAATACGGAAATACACGCCTGACTTCTTTTTACGGAGTGGATGGAAAGCCTGTTATCAGCTCAAAATATCAATGCGCCGGGATAAGGTCTGTTTATGATGAAAAAGGAAATAATTCAGAAATATGGTATCTGAATTGGGACGGTGAGCTCATGAACCGGGGAGATTACGGCTGCGCAAAAATTTTGCGGGAATTTGACGGCTCCGGAGATATTGTAAAAGCATACTATTTTGATGCCGGGGAGGATCCGATCATCAGAAAGGATCTGGGCTATGCGTCCTTTGAAAAGATTTATGACAGCAAAACCAACAGATGGAGCGAGAGCAGATATTTTGATACCCAGCCAAGACTTACAATACGTAAGGATTATGGCTATGCCCTGATAAAGGTGGAATATGATCCCTGGGGACGGGAAAAGATCTATACTTATTACGGTATGGACGAGGAGCCGATTATCAGCTCCCATTATCATTGCGCAGGAATGGAATATTTTTATGATGAAAAAGGAAACCGCACAAAGATTCATTATCTGTCGCCGGACAGAAGTCTGATGACCCGGATTGACCTTGGATGTGCCCAGGTTGAAAAAAAATACAATGAATCCGGACGGCTGATCGGGGAGGCTTATCTGGACGCAGAGGGTGAGGCGGCTGTGCGTAAGGAGCGGGGCTATGCTTCTTACGAGGAGATTTATTCCGGAAACGGGCTGTTGCTGGAGGGCAGGTATTATGGATTGGACGGTAGCCCGGTGCTCAGGAAGGATCTGGGCTATGCAGTGGTGACGTACAGCTACGATGCCTATGGGCGCCGGACAGCCATGCATTTCCTTGGAGCAGATGGACGGCCTGTGATCAGTACCGAGTATGATTGTGCCGGGATTACAAACCGATACGAAAACGGAAATGAAGTGGAAATCCGGTACTATGGGCTGGAGGGTCAATTGATGAACCGGGATGACTATGGCTGTGCGCAGATTCTCAAGGAGTATGACGACTTTGGGTATCTAAAAAGGGAAATCTATTTTGATGCAGAAGGAGAGAGAGTCATCCGAAAGGATTTGGGCTATGCCATATGTGAAAAGGAGTATGATCCCTATCATAGATGGGTGGAGGACAGATATTACAATATTCAGGAGAAGCTGACATTAAAACGGGATATTGGAGTGGCCATATTAACGCTGGAACGTGACGCATACGGGCGGGAAGGCCAATATATGTATTACGGCAGGGATGAACAGCCTATATTACATAAAGAATATAAATGCTATGGAATGCGCTATTCTTATGATGAGCTGGGAAACCAGACTTTAATTCAGTATCTGTCACCGGAGGGCGAAATGATGCTCCGCAGTGATTTGGCATGTATGCAGGTGAAACAGGAATATGATGCCTGGGGAAGACTGACAAAAGAGACCTACTGCGATGCGGAAGGAAAGCCTGTGTCAAGGCCGGAGCACGGCTATGCGGCATATTTTATTGACTATGAATATGGCAGGCGGATGGGGATTGGGTATCTGGATTCCCAGGGAAAACCCGCGGTGAGAACAGATGTAGGATATGCCACAGCCCGATATGCCTATAACGAGCTGGGCCAGCGCACATGGGAAAGCTACTTTGACGATGAGGATCATCTGGTACTGCATAAAGAATACCATTGTGCCATGATTAAAAACCAATATGACGAAAGAGGAAACCGCGCTTATATTTGGTATTACGGATTGGACGGAGAGCGGATTGTCCGCAAGGATTTCGGGGCCATGGTAAATTATATGGCGTATGATGCGTATGATCGCATGATATGGGATGCATATTACATTTATGAAGAGCCAGAGTACCAGCCGGTAATTCGAAAGGATATGAGGTACTTTGCCATTCGGTATACGTACAATAAGCAGGGAAAATACAAAAAAAAGCAATATTTGGATGTGAATAAAGATCCTGTGATGCATAAGACAAAAGGTTATGCGGAATGCCGGTGGTTTTACAATGAGTTGGGACAGCTGGAATATCTGCGGTATTATGACAAGGATGAAAAACCGGTTAATATACCGGAGGGCTATGCGGAAATGGAATATATTTATGATGCCTCCGGAAATGCGGTGGACTGGATATATCGGGATACCGCCGGCAATGAGGTGACGCCGAAATAAGGGGTTGCAAATAGGCGGACATCCTGCTATAAATCAGGTAAGGGAATTCCTGCCATCCAGGATGGCAGCCATCTTGGATGGCACGGACTGACGGCGGTGAAGCGGCACGTTCGGAGGACGGGAGGAAGACCTGAGAGTATGAAATTCACAGGGAAAGGATTGAAACGAAGATGAAAATGACCATGAAAAAGGCTCCCATGGGCTGGAACAGCTACGATTATTATGACACCACGGTGAATGAGGAGCAGGTAAAAGCCAACGCGGATTACATGGCGGAGCACCTGAAGGACTGCGGCTGGGAATATGTGGTGGTGGATATCCAGTGGTACGCCAAAGATGCAGGAAGTATGCGGGATCAGTATCAGTATATTCCCTTCGGCGATATGGAGATGGATGAGCACGGCAGATACCAGCCTGCGGTGAACCGTTTTCCCTCATCTGCGGGCGGAAAGGGCTTTGGGCCTCTGGCGGATTATGTTCACAGCCTGGGACTGAAGTTTGGGATACATATTATGAGAGGCATTCCCAGACTGGCGGCCCATCGGCAGCTTCCCCTGCCGGGTACTTCGCTGACGGCGGCCCAGGCTGCGGATCCTGCCTCTATCTGCGGCTGGAATACGGATATGTACGGGGTGCAGGACAATGAAGCGGGACGGATCTATTATGATTCCCTGATACAAATGTATGCGGACTGGGGCGTGGATTTCATCAAATGTGACGATATCTGCGACAGCTGGATGTACCGGCATGAGGGCTTCAGCGGCTGGCATGAGACCAGAATGCTTCACCAGGCCATCGAAAAGTGCGGCAGGGATATTGTGCTGAGCCTTTCACCGGGACCTGCCCATATTGACCGGGCCTGGCAGTACGAGAAATATGCCAATATGTGGCGGATTACGGATGATTACTGGGACCGCTGGGATCTGCTTTTGAATATGTTCGAGCGCTGTGAGCTCTGGCAGAACCATGTGGCCGACGGATGCTATCCCGACTGCGACATGCTGCCCCTGGGACGGCTGGGAAAGGGCTTCGGCCAGGAGAGAGAGACTCATTTTACCAGGGAAGAGCAAAAGACCATGATGACGCTCTGGTGTATCTTCGGTTCACCGCTGATGATCGGAGCGGAGCTGACCAAGCTGGATGAGTGGACCCAATGGCTTTTGACCCGGAAGGAGATTTTGAAGCTGACGGAAGGCGGCTATGCAGGCAGACAGGTGGAGCGGGACAGCCGCCGGGCCGTGTGGAGCTGCTTCAACGAAGAGACAGGAGAGCGTTACCTGGCGCTGTTTAATCTGAGCGACGAAGAGCAGGTTCTTTCCTGTGACTGTCATCAGGTGGAGCAGTTTGCAGGGAGGAAGGCGCCGGCGGCCCGGGAGCTGTGGACCGGAGAAGAGGTTTCGGCAGAAGCCGGACTGCTCAGTGCGTCGGTGCCGGCCCATGGGGCAAAGCTCTTTTTGCTGGAGAATCTGCAGAAAGAAGGCTGATTGTCTGGCAGGAAGGGAGAAACGGCATGATACCTGTGATCATTTCTGTTATAGGAGCAGTACTGCTTCTGGGCCTTATGGCCGTCTGGCTGGCCAGACGGCGGGCAGGGCGCTCTTTCAGAGAGTATGACGGACTGGAGGGCCATGACTTTGAATATTACTGTGCGGAGCTGTTGAAAAGACATGGCTTCCAGGAGGTGGAGGTGACGAAGGGAAGCGGCGATTATGGGGTGGATATTCTGGCGGAAAAAGACGGTGTCACCTACGCCATTCAGTGCAAGAGCTACACGGCTCCCGTGGGGGTCAAGGCGGTTCAGGAGGCCTATGCCGGGCGGGATTATTATGACCGCATGGTGGGGGCCGTGCTCACCAACCAGTATTTCACCCAGCCGGCGGTGGAGGCCGCCAGGAAGCTGAAAATACTTTTGTGGGACAGAGGATACCTGGAGGGCATGCTGGAGGAGGAAGTATATTAGGAGGAAGCGTCTAAGGGGAGGATTCCTCCAGCAGCTGTGCCAAGGCGGTAAAGTCCGCTGGTCCGTTGTCCAGGAGAAAGCGGTTAAACTGCAGGTCCGTGTATTCCTCGCCCCAGAGCTGCAGTGCATTTTCCCGAAGAGACAGGATTTCCAGATAGCCAAGATAGTATTTTAAGTAGTTGCAGGGGGACTGGACAATATATGTATATACTGCTTTCGCCGAGTCGCTGTCGGTGACTCCGAAGCTCTCCAGGACCTTGGCGATCTGGCTGTAGGAGGCGCCTTCGTAATGAATCATAATGTCCAGAAGGGAATAGAGGCATAGCTGCACGCTGCGGTTATGCTTTTCTATTTGTACCAGCAGGGCCTCCTGGTCCTGCTGTCTTTCCTGATACAGCTGAGCAGCATAATCATAAGAAAGGAATTCCACATATAAAGCCCACCCTTCCGTATAGCCCCCATACCACAGCAATTGCCGCACGGGCCGGTCTCCTGTGGACAGGGCCAGACGATTGGCGTATACTGTCTGATACAGGTGGCCGGGATAGCCCTCATGGGCCAGAGTGGTGTACAGCTCCAGACCGTAGGGGGTTTTCTGCTGATTGATATAGATCACATTGTGGTCAGTGTCGTCCAAGGGAGCGGTCAGGTAAAAGGCGGGGGCGCAATATTCCTCCAAACTGGGAGAAACGGGCTTCACTGCCAGGCTGGAGGAACCCCCGGGAAGCTCCGGAAAGCTTCCTTCCATGCGTATCTTCAGGTCTGCCAGCATCTGCGTCACGCTGGTGTAGGGAAAGGAGGGAAGGCTTCCCTCCGTGTAGCGCCGGGCGGCCTCCGGGTACCGGGCTGCCAGATTTTGGATGGTTTCATATTCCAGTGTAAACTGGCTGGTGAGAAGCTCCTGGATTTCCGGAACAGAGCGGGATGAGCCGGTCTGGGACTGCAGGAGCGCCTCATAATAGGCCTTTCCCTGAGGCCGGGAGGCCAGGCCTTCCATGGGAACGGACTCATCCTCAAGTAAAAGAAGTCCGTCTCCCAGAGTCGTGTAGGCAGGAAGCAGTATGGTTTTTAAAAGCCGGTCATTTTGGCTCAGATATTTTTCAAATTCCGCTTCTGTGATAAGCCCTTCCTGACATAGCTCATCCAATCGTTCCCGAAAGGTGACCTGCAGGAAGTGGGAGCCGTCCTCCAGAGCATCCGCTGTGATTATGGTATCACATTGCTCTCTGACCTGCCGAAGGGAGGAGGCGGGCATGGAAAGCCCTGCGGCGGCTTTCTCCTGCTCATAGGTCAGCAGGGAAGCGAAGTAATCGTCGGTCTGCTCTAAAAGTGCAAGATAGTCCTCTACGTCCCGCCGGCTGCGAAATGCATATTCCGCCAGCAGGATGGGAAGCTGGGTCTGAGCGCCTGAGGCGGGGGAGAGGGGCTCGCTGTAATATGTAAAGCTGCCTAAAGCCAGCGAATTTTCCAGGCAGCGGATCAGAAGCTGGCAGAGAACTGTATCAGAATCCGTAAGCTTCCTTTGATCCAGGGTCTTTAACGCCGCAAGAGTATTTTCCGTGGCCGCCTGTCCCTTTAGAACACCTTCTGCGCTGTATTGGGGCAGGATGGGGCGGTAATCGTAAATGCCGAAATCCTCAGGCCGGGCCAGAGTATAGTGCATGTTTAAGGTATTGGAGGACATTTCATCTGCAAAAATCTGCGATGTGATATTGTCGAAACGCTTTTCATCCTGTCGGAAGGTAAAAAGAAACAGCGTAATGCCGCTGAAGGCAAACAGCATCACCGCAAAAAGCAGCAGCTGTTTCAAAGAGAGGTGTGTGCGCTTTTTCAAGGAGGATTCACCTGATCGAAATAAATGTTGATTTAATATATGAGAGGAAGGAGACGGATATGTGTGCCGGCGGCAAGGACAAAATACCGGGCCGGGAAGATATGACAGAAGAATAGGAGCAGGAACCGAAATGAAAGTTGTATATAATACAATTTATAAATTTGTATGATAAAATTTCCTGCGGCGTATTGACATATATTTACAACTTCACTATACTGAAAGCATGGATAAAAAGCAGACAAAGTACGATGGCATTGTTCGTCATGTGGAAAACTTAATCGAGAAAGGTGTCCTGAAGCCCGGGGACAGGGTGCCCTCGGAAAACCGGCTCAGCGACGAGTTTGGCATCAGCCGGCAGACGGTGCGCAGGGCCATCGGAATTCTGGAGGAAAAGGGGGTGCTGCGCAGAGTCAGAGGCAGTGGAACCTATGTGAATTATGACCGCAGGGAGAATCTGGGGCAGCAGGGGCGCATTGCTGTAGTGACTACCTATGTGGATAGCTATATTTTTCCCAGGACGATTCAGGGGATTGAAAGCCTGCTGTTTGAACGGGGCTATTCGGTGCAGATTTCTTTTACCAACAACACTCTGGAGCGGGAAAAAAATGTGCTAACCGACTTAATCAGCAGGGACGATGTGGCCGGCGTTATTGTGGAGGGCACCAAGAGCGGTCTTCCCAATCCCAATCTGCAGCTTTACAGGAAGCTGATAAACCGCAGGATTCCTCTGCTGTTTATCAATACCTTTTACCCGGAGCTTGATGTGCCCCATGTGTCTTTAAACGATGTAAAGGCGGCCCAGACGGCAGTGAATTTTCTGATTGAAAAGGGACATCGGGATATAGGTGCTATTCTGAAGCTGGATGATGGCCAGGGGAGGCTGCGATATCTGGGGTATCTGCAGGCCATGGAGGCGGCGGGGCTTACGGTGACGGACTCCCGTCTGGTCTGGATTGATACGGATGAAGCCAGCCAGCTGAATTACTGCCGGGAAAAGATATTGAACCGGGTAGAGGCATGCAGCGCTTTGTTCTGCTATAATGACCAGGTGGCCTTCCAGCTGATTCGTATGCTTCGGGAGAAGGGGCTGCGTGTGCCGGAGGATGTGTCGGTGATCAGCGTGGACGATTCGGACCTTGCCCTGCACAGCGAGGTGCCCATCACATCCCTGCCCCACCCCAAGGAGCGGCTTGGGATCCGGGCAGCGGAGACGCTGCTTGATATGATCGACAGGAAAAAGAGAGAGTATACCTACGAGTTTGATACCAGGGTCATCGAAAGGGATTCCGTGGGAAGACGGGAATGAGAGACGGGAATATGACACCGCCGTCTATGGCCCGGGCTGCCGGGAAAACCAATGGGACGAGAAGCAAGAAGTCATGAGAATAAAAGGCCGTGTGTCGGCGGAAAGCGAGGAAGAAGGTAAATGTGCGAAGAAATCAAACAGGCCATCCGGGAGGGCAGGACGGCGCTGGGTATTGAGTTTGGTTCTACCCGGATCAAGGCCGTGCTGGTGGATGAAAGTCATCAGCCTGTTGCCATGGGAAACCATGACTGGGAGAACCGGCTGGAAGACGGCGTCTGGACCTACAGTCTGGAGGACATCTGGCAGGGACTCCAGGGCTGCTATCGGGAGCTGGCCCGGGAAGTGAAGGAGAAATACGGTGTGGAGCTTGCTACCATTGGCAGTATGGGTTTTTCCGGCATGATGCACGGCTATATGGCCTTTGACCGGGAGGGCCGTCTGCTTGCGCCCTTCCGCACCTGGAGAAATACCATGACGGAGGAGGCCTGCAGAAAGCTGACGCCGGTGTTTCATTTCAATATTCCCCAGAGGTGGAGCATCGCCCATTTGTATCAGGCTATGCTGAAGGGAGAGGAGCATGTAAAGGATATTGCGTTTCTGACCACCCTGGCGGGATATATTCACTGGAAGCTGTCCGGAGAGAAGGTGCTGGGCGTGGGAGAGGCCTCCGGCATGTTTCCCATCGATTCCCCGTCCCGGGATTATGACCGGAGGATGATGGATCAGTTCGGAGAGCTGACGGCGGATATGGGATATTCCTGGAAGCTGGAGGAGATTCTGCCCGGGGTGCTCTGTGCCGGAGAAAAGGCCGGAACGCTGACGGAAGAGGGAGCAAAGCTTCTGGATCCTTCCGGAATCCTTCAGGCAGGTATTCCCATGTGCCCTCCCGAGGGAGACGCCGGAACCGGTATGGTGGCCACCAACAGCGTCAGGGTGCGCACGGGCAATATTTCCGCCGGAACCTCCATTTTTTCCATGGTGGTTACGGAGAAGGCGCTGGAACGGGTTCATGAGGAGATCGACATGGTGACTACGCCGGACGGAAATCCGGTGGCCATGGTCCATTGCAACAACTGCACCTCCGACTTGAACGCCTGGGTGAATCTGTTCGGTGAGTTTGCGGACAGGTTTGGAATGAAGATAGACAAAAACGATCTGTACGGTACGCTTTACCGGGAGGCTCTGAAGGCGGATCCCGACTGCGGCGGCCTGATGGCGTACAATTATTTTTCCGGCGAGCCGGTGACAGGACTGAATGAAGGACGTCCTATGTTTGTGCGCACGCCTGATGCAGCCTTCAGCCTTGCCAACTTTATGAGAAGTCATTTGTACAGCGCCATGGCAACCCTTAAGATCGGTAATGATATCCTGCTGAAGGAGGAGCATGTGCAGGTGGATTCCCTCATGGGGCACGGCGGGCTGTTCAAGACGCCGGTGGTGGGTCAGCAGCTGATGGCGGCGGCCATGAATGCTCCTGTGACGGTGATGGATACCGCCAGCGAGGGCGGCGCCTGGGGCATGGCGGTGCTGGCGGCCTTCCTGAAGGAGAGAGAGGCAGATGAGACACTGCCCGACTACCTGAGCAACAGGATTTTTGCGGGCCAGACCGGAACCACCATTGCGCCGGAGCCGGAGGATGTGGCCGGGTTTGACGCATTTGTGGAGAAATATAAGAGTACACTGCCCGCGGAGAAGGCGGCCGTGGAGGGAATGACGATTTCCTGAGGAATGAAGATTTAAAGAAAGGATCAGGTTTATGCTGGAAGAATTAAAGAAACAGGTGTATGAAGCGAATATGGAGCTTCCCAAATACGGTCTGGTGACCTTTACATGGGGCAATGTCAGCGCCATAGACCGTGAGAGCGGACTGTTTGTCATCAAGCCCAGCGGGGTGGAATATGATAAGCTGACGCCCGAGGATATGGTGGTGGTGGATCTGGACGGGAAAAAGGTGGAGGGACGCTATAACCCCTCCTCGGACACGGCTACTCATGTGGAGCTGTACAAGGCGTTCCCTCAGATTGGCGGAGTGGTGCACACTCATTCCTCCTACGCCACAAGCTGGGCCCAGGCGGGCCGCAGCATTCCCTGCTACGGCACCACCCATGCGGACTACATTTACGGAGAGATTCCCTGTGTACGGTGTCTGACTGCGGAGGAGATCCAGGATGCCTACGAGGAAAATACGGGGCATCTAATCGTGAATGAATTCCAGAGGCTGGGAAAGGATCCGGAGGCCGTGCCCGCGGTGCTCTGTAAAAATCATGGTCCCTTTGCCTGGGGGAAGGATGCGAAGGAAGCCGTGCACAACGCGGTGGTTTTGGAGGAAGTGGCAAAGATGGCATATCGCGCCGAGACCATCAACCCCCGGATCCAGCCGGCGCCGCAGGAGCTTCAGGATAAGCATTATTACAGGAAACATGGAGCCAACGCCTATTACGGACAGAAGGCATAAAGAGAAGGAGGTATAATGATGAATAATTTAGAACTGCAAAAGCACGCAAATGACGTGCGCAAGGGCATTGTAACGGCAGTTCACAGTGCAAAGGCAGGGCATCCCGGCGGATCCCTTTCCGCCGCAGATGTGTACACTTACCTGTATTTTGAGGAGATGAACATTGATCCGGCAAATCCGGACAAGGAGGACAGAGACCGGTTCGTGCTGTCCAAGGGGCATACGGCGCCGGGGCTTTATTCCACCCTGGCGAACAGGGGCTTTTTCCCGGTGGAGGATCTGAAGACTCTGCGGAAGCTGGGGTCATATCTGCAGGGACATCCCTGTATCCATATACCCGGCGTGGATATGTCTTCGGGATCATTGGGACAGGGGATTTCCGCCGCTGCCGGCATGGCTATGGGCGGCAAGCTGGACAACAGGGACTTCCGCGTGTACGCCCTGCTGGGAGACGGAGAGATCGAGGAAGGACAGGTCTGGGAGGCGGCCATGTTTGCGGGCTTCAGGAAGCTGGATAACCTCTGCGTCATCGTGGACAACAACAATTTGCAGATCGACGGTCCCATCGATCAGGTCTGCTCCCCTTATCCCATTGATAAGAAATTTGAGGCCTTTAATTTCCATGTGATCAATTGTGACGCCCACAATTTTGACGAGCTTCGGGCGGCCTTCCAGGAAGCCAGACAGACCAAGGGAATGCCCACCTGTATCGTTGTGCACAGTCTGAAGGGCAAGGGTGTTTCCTTCATGGAGAACAGTGTGGACTGGCACGGCAAGGCTCCCAACGATGAGGAGTACGCCGTGGCAATGGCCGATCTGGAGAAGATCGGCGCAGAATTAGAGAAAGCAGGTGAAGCATAATGGCAGAAAATACGGTTAAAAAGATTGCAACCCGTGAAAGCTACGGCAATGCCCTGAAGGAGCTGGGAGCGGAGTTCCCCAACCTGGTGGTGCTGGATGCGGACCTGGCCGCCGCCACCAAGACCGGTGTGTTCCGGAAGGCATTTCCGGACCGGCACATCGACTGCGGCATCGCCGAATGCAATATGGTGGGCGTGGCAGCAGGTCTGTCCCTGGTGGGGAAGATTCCCTTTGTGAGCTCCTTCGCCATGTTTGCGGCGGGACGCGCCTTTGAGCAGGTCCGCAACTCTGTGGGATACCCTCACCTGAATGTGAAAATCGGGGCCACCCATGCAGGCATTACCGTGGGTGAGGACGGGGCTTCCCATCAGTGCAACGAGGATATTGCCCTGATGAGAACCATTCCCGGCATGGTGGTGATGTGTCCTGCGGACGACGTGGAAGCCAAAGCGGCGGTGCGGGCGGCTCTGGAGTATGAAGGACCTGTGTACATCCGGTTTGGCAGGGCAGCGGTTCCCGTGATCAACGACAGACCGGATTATCATTTTGAGATCGGCAAGGGCTCCGTAGTGCGGGAGGGTAAGGACGTGACCATTGTGGCCACAGGCATCTGTGTGGATTCTGCACTGGGCGCGGCAGAAAAGCTGGCGGCGGACGGAATCAGCGCCGAGGTGGTGAGCATCTGCACCATTAAGCCCCTGGACGAGGAGATCATTATAAACAGTGCGAAGAAGACCGGAAAGGTGGTTACGGTGGAGGAGCATTCCGTTATCGGCGGACTGGGAAGTGCAGTCTGCGACTGCCTCTGCGCAAACCATCCCACTCCTGTGAAGAAGCTTGGCATGCAGGATGTGTTTGGAGAATCCGGGTCGGCGGCGGCCCTGGTTCAGAAGTACGGACTGGACGCGGAGGGTGTGTACAAATCCGTTAAGGAATTTATCTAATCGAAAAAGAAAACAGTTACTTAAGAAAAGACAGTCCCGGATACGTTTCGGGGCTGTTTTTTCTTAAAAAAATTTAAGAAAAAAATAAACAACTAAGATACAAGTTTGTGCTATATTTAAAAACAAGAAACAAAGGATTAGGTGGTAAAATGTTACAGCATACTACTGATGAGGCCCGGAAATCGCCGGAAGTGATCAACATAAAAAGAAACCCTTATCTGGTGGACTATGAAAAACGCAGAGGAACGGAAGGCGGAGAGATCCGGCAGGGAATGCTTCGGACGAACCGCAGTACTTCTCAGAGGCGTTCCGTGGATGTGCCTGTCTACGGAAATACCATGTATGATTCCGGAAGAAACCCAAGAAGACCGAACCAAGGAACCAGGCCGGACGGCGGGAGAAGAGCGGAAACCGGAAGGAGCTATGAGAGAGGATCCTATGGGAGGAGCAGGACCGGAGCGGCTTCCGGCGGCGCCATGGACAGAAGGAGGTACTCGCAGATGCCCCGGGAAAGGGCCATGATCTATGGCAGAGATGCTTCAGGAGCGGGCCGGTTTGAGGCTGAGGCGCCTGTCCGCAGGCGGAGGGTGCCTGCGTCGGCCAGGGAAGGGCAGAGAAAAAAGGCCAGATATCAGAAGCTGGCTGTGGGGATCTGGGTGGTATGTGTTTTTTCTCTCACGATTCTGTTTTTGATCAAAAACGACAGGGCCTCGGCGGCAGGGAGCGGGAACGGTCAGGCGGACAAAAACATAAAGAGTACATATGAGCCGTCAACTCCTGCTCGGGAGGAAACTCCTTCTTATTCCGGTGCAATGATTCAGGGGCTTCCCGCCGAGGAATTTGCCCGGCATCCGGACTGGACGGAAAACTTTTTGACCCCCAACGAATATTCCAGACCGGGGGATCCTCTGGAGGAAATCAAGAACGTTTTTGTCCATTACACGGGTAACCGCAACACCAGCGCGGCCCAGAACCGCAGCTATTTTGAACAGCAGAAAGACACGCATGAGAGGAGTGTCAGCTCTCATTTTATCATCGGCTATGAGGGGGAGATTATTCAGTGTGTTCCCCTGGATGAGATTGCTTATGCGGTGGCTACACGGAATGGGGATTCCGTGTCCATTGAGTGCTGCTATACGGCGGAGAACGGTTCCTTTACGCAGGCGACCTACGATTCTTTGATTGCGCTGCTGGCGTGGCTTACAGATGTATATGATCTGGAAAAGGATGATATTCTGCGTCATTATGACTGCGGAGGGAAAAAATGTCCGATCTATTATACGGAGCACGAGGATGCCTGGGAGCGCCTGAAACAGGATGTGATGGACAAGAGGCAGCTTTAAAATACTGTGGAGGGAGAAAATTTTTACGCTTAAAAATTTATACAGTTGCGGTAGGGAGCCATATTTGCTAAAATGTAGTTGTAAAGCCTGGGCAGGTGACGGTTCAGAGAAGTCTGGTTTATGCCTGGGTTTTGATGAAATGATTTTCAGCTTGAGAAAGAGAGGCTCCAAATGAATACTTTATCGCCTTCTATTTTGGCCGCGGATTTTTGTGAATTGGGAAAACAAATCAAAGAGGCAGGGGACGCAGGGGCCGAATATCTGCATATTGATGTGATGGACGGCCTTTTTGTGCCGTCCATTTCCTATGGGGTGCCGGTGATCTCTTCCATTCGAAAGAGCACGGACACCTTTTTTGACGTACATTTGATGATTGAGCGGCCCCGGCGGTATATCCGGGAATTTGCCGAAAGCGGCGCCGATCTGATCAATTTCCACCTGGAGGCGGAGGATCATGTGGAAGAGACGGTGGAAATGATCAGGAAGCTGGGAAAAAAGGCGGGTATTACCATCAAGCCAAAGACGCCTGTTCAGGCCGCGGCACCCTATCTGGAGCTGGTGGACATGGTGCTGGTCATGACGGTGGAGCCGGGGTTCGGGGGGCAGAAGCTGATGCCGGACTGCATTGAAAAGGTGCGGCAGCTTCGGCGTATGATCCGGGAGAGAGGCCTGGAGACGGATATTGAGGTGGACGGAGGGATCACGGTGGATAATGTGGGCCTTGCTTTGGAGGCGGGAGCAAATGTGATCGTGGCAGGCTCCGCCGTATTCGGCGGGGATGTGAGGGACAATGTGAAAAGATTTTTGGAAAAAATGAGATAAAGGGCGGCATAGGGAGAAGTTTTTCCTCGTTTCTGTCGATAAAGCATGCAAAGAGTAGGGTCATCGTTTTTGCCGAAAGGAGGAAATTATGCAGTTAGGCGGGATAGGGCATTCTCACGGCACGGATACGCATCAGGTGACACAGTGTCTGCATCAGGACCATAGTGTTACGGAAAAGGAAAGCGGGGCCGGGGCAAAGCTTTCTGCGGCAAAAGCAAATCTGCAGGCCCAAAACGCCCAGCAGGAGATATTTTCCTTGACTGCCTGGGTGCAGAGACTTCTGGGGAAAGGAGGCCGGACCCTGCGGGGAATCTGGGGATCCGGAGGCGCAGACGGCGGTGCAGGCCGGGAGGGAGACGGAACGGGCATTGCCGGGGCGGAAGCTTTGGGGCAGGGGTCCGCAGCCGGGGATTTACAGAAGGATTCTTTTTCCCGGCGGCGGACGGCGATTTCGGAAGAGGCTGCGCATTTGGCGGCAGCACAGGCCAACCCGTATTTTTCCGTTGCTCCGGAAAACGGTACAGCCCACGTTCCCCCTTTTCAGAGGATAAAGGCCAGGGTAAAGGAGGTGGCAGGCCATCTGTCAGGCCATCTGCCCGGAAAATTTTTTAAGCCTCAGGCCAAAAGCACTTTTCAAATGAAGCAGGAGCGGCAGGAGAAACCCAAGGAGGATCTGCGCCGGCACAGTAAGTATCGAAAGGATGAAGTGGAAATAGACTGCGTTTTGACAGACGAGAGCTATCTGCTGGACTCCTATGACAGAACGGGGGGTTACAGTAAGCTGTCTGTGAACAGCGGAAAGGCGGCAGTGACGAAAAAGCAGCAGGAACTGGAGACAGAGAAATCCGGTTGACATCCGGCCTTTTTTCTGCTATCCTTTCTCACATAGGAAGAGACCGCTGCCCGCGTGAGGGAGCGGTTGATAAACGCAATGACGAAGAGAGTACATTTTGACCAGTCTCCTACAGAGAAGGCTCCGGCGGGCGCAAGCAGCCTGCATTGCTGAGAGGGGCCGGGGATGGCGGGATGGAATATGGCTTCCGAGCAGCGCACCGAGCCAGGCGGGAGAAAGCTTTTACGCCGGGTGAGACTGCGACAGGTTCCGCCTGTTACAGCGGATAGGGTTAGTGACCTGAAAAGGTCTGTCCCGCAGAGGGCAGATGAAAAGAAGTGGTACCACGGGCGCAGGGCTCGTCTTCTATTATGCAAAAGCATGGAGAGGACGGGCTTTTTTTGGCATATCAGGAAAGCCTTTTACACACTCCTGTATATATGGCCTTCCGGGCAGAACCCCGTGGAAATTTTATGATTGGAAAGGAGAGCAGAAATGCAAAACAGAGGACCGTACTATTTAACCACAGCCATTGCATATACCTCAGGAAAGCCTCATATCGGCAATAATTATGAGATCGTGATGGCAGACAGTATTGCAAGATTCCGCAGGAAGGAAGGATATGAGGTGTTTTTCCAGACGGGGACGGACGAGCATGGCCAGAAGATCGAGCTGAAGGCCCAGGAGGCAGGAGTGACTCCCCGGGAATTTGTGGACAAGGTGGCAGGCGTTATCCGGGGAATGTGCGATATGCTGAATATTTCGTATGACAAGTTTATCCGCACAACCGACAAGGACCATGAAAAGCAGGTACAGAAGATTTTCCGGCGTCTTTATGAACAGGGAGATATCTATAAGGGTGCCTATGAGGGAATGTACTGTACTCCCTGCGAATCCTTCTGGACGGAATCCCAGCTGGTGGACGGTAAGTGCCCCGACTGCGGCAGGGAGGTGAAGCCTGCCAGGGAGGAGGCATACTTTTTCCGTATGAGCAAATATGCGGACAGGCTGATAGAGCATATCAATCAGCATCCGGAGTTTATTCAGCCTGTGTCCCGCAAAAACGAGATGATGAATAATTTCCTTCTGCCGGGCCTGCAGGATCTGTGTGTGTCCAGAACCTCCTTCAAGTGGGGGATTCCTGTGGACTTTGACGAAAAGCATGTTGTGTACGTATGGCTGGATGCTTTGACAAACTATATTACCGGCATCGGCTATGATGCCGATGGAAACAGCACGGATCAGTACAGGAAGCTTTGGCCGGCCAATCTGCATCTGATCGGTAAGGACATTATCCGTTTCCACACCATTTACTGGCCCATCTTTTTGATGGCTCTGGGGGAGCCTCTGCCGAAGCAGGTGTTCGGACATCCATGGCTGATGATGAACGGCGGCAAGATGAGCAAGTCCAAAGGAAATGTGATCTATGTGGACGATCTGGTGGACTTTTTCGGGGTGGACGCGGTACGGTACTATATGCTGCATGAGATGCCCTATGACAATGACGGAAACGCTACCTGGGAGCTGATCGCCGAGCGGGCCAACTCGGATCTGGCAAATATTCTGGGGAATCTGGTGAAACGCACCATATCCATGAGCAATCAGTACTTCGGCGGGATTGTGACAGACAAGGGAGCGGTCAGACAGGAGGTGGACGGTGATCTGAAGGCTGTGGCTGCGGGGGCGTATGCGAAGGTCGTGGAAAAAATGGATTCCCTGCGGGTGGCGGATGCCCTGACGGAGGTGTTTGCGGTTTTCAGACGCTGCAACAAATATATAGATGAAACGGAGCCCTGGGTACTGGCCAAGGATGAGAGCCAGCGGGACCGGCTGTCCACGGTGCTCTACAACCTGGTGGAGGGAATTGTGATGGGCGCGTCCCTTCTGCAGCCCTTTATGCCGGAGACAGCGGAGAGAATTGCCGCTCAGCTGAATACGGAGCTGAGAGATTTTGATCAATTGGAAACCTTTGGGCTGTATAAAAACGGAAACCAGGTGACAGATCAGCCCCAGATCCTGTTTGCCAGGCTGAATATGAAGGATGTGACTAAGAGGGAGGAGGAAGTTGCGGCACAGCTTGCCCTTGAGGCCAAGTCTTCTTCGGCCGGGCAGGAAAATTCCGGGAATGGAGAAAAAGCAGAAAGTGGGGAGGAAGCGGTGGACAACGGAATGGATATTCCGGCCAAGGCCCAGATCACCTATGAGGACTTTGCGAAGCTTCAGTTTCAGGTGGGAGAGATCATCGCCTGCGAGGCGGTGCCCAAGTCCAAAAAGCTTCTGTGCAGCAAGGTGAAGATCGGAAGTCAGGTAAAGCAGATCGTATCCGGCATTAAGGCATATTACTCTCCGGAGGAAATGGTTGGGAAAAAGGTGATGGTTCTGGTGAATTTAAAGCCGGCCACACTGGCCGGCGTATTGTCGGAGGGCATGCTTTTGTGCGCCGAGGACGCGGAGGGAAATCTGGCGCTGATGAAGCCGGAAAAGGATATGCCTGCCGGCTCTGAGGTGTGCTGAGGTATAAATTCTCTGTAAATTTTGTGGTAAGGGGCTTAATTTTTTCTCCAGAATAAGGTATACTCTTTGTCAGGATGGTTCATCCGCCGGCTTATGCCGGCGGATGAAAGAAGAAGCTTCGAGGTGAATATGAGAAAAGAAGAATTTTACTTTGATTCCAGAGACGGAAAAAGCAGGATTCATGCGGTACGATATATGCCGGATCAGGAGGCGGACATCCGCTGTGTGGTTCAGATTGTACATGGCATGGCGGAGTATGTGGAAAGGTATGAGGAATTTGCCGCTTTTCTCACTGAAAGAGGCTGCGTGGTTACAGGTGAGGACCATCTGGGCCATGGGAAATCCGTGGGAGAGGCCGGGGGCTTTGGGTATTTTTGTGAGCAGGATCCGGCCACGGTTCTGGTCAGGGACGTACACCGGCTGAAAAAGCTGACGCAGGCTCTGTATCCCCAGATTCCCTATGTGATCATGGGCCACAGCATGGGTTCCTTTATTACCCGCAACTATATGTATCGTTACGGAACCGGTATTGACGGAGCGGTGATTATGGGAACGGGTATGCAGCCCAAGGCGGTGCTGGCTTTGTCCAAGGTATTTGCAGGTATCCAGAGGATGTGCTTCGGGCAGAGGCATGTGAGCCGGTTCATCGACAAGCTGGCTTTTGGGGCGTACAATAAAAAGATCCAGAATCCTGCCACATCCTTTGACTGGCTGAGCCGGGACGGGGAAAGAGTTCAAAGGTATATTGAGGATCCTATGTGCGGATTTGTTTTCACCGTCAATGGATTTGGTACCTTGTTTGAGCTGATTTCCAGATTGCATGACAAAAAGAATCTGGAGCGGATTCCCAAAGCGCTTCCGGTATTTATGGTGTCGGGAACGGCAGACCCGGTGGGAGATTATGGAAAAGGGGTGAATGCCGCTTTTGATTCTCTGAAGGAAGCAGGATTGGAAAATATTTCGCTGAAGCTGTACGAGGGAGGCAGGCATGAGCTGCTGAACGAGACGAACCGGCAGGAGATCATGGCGGATATCTGGCGGTGGATACAGGAGACGGTGCCGCACAGGCAGTAGTTCAGAAAGAGGCGGGTGTGGCAGGAATGTCTTATGAGATCCGGTGGGCAAGGGACAGCGAGTGGTCCACCACTATGAAAATGATCTGGAGAACCTTCCTGAAGTTTGAAGGACAGGATTATACCCAGGAGGGTATTCGGAATTTTTTTGAATTCATCACGGACGATGATCTGTATATTTCTTTTTTGCGCGGAGAGTATCAGATGATGGTGGCGGTGGAACAGGGGAAGGTGATCGGCGCCGGATCCATACGGAGCGGAAATCATTTATCACTGCTGTTTGTGGATGAAGCTTATCAGCACAGAGGCGTGGGCAGCAATATCATTGCCAGGCTGTGCGATTACCTCAGATATGAGGCGGGGGAATGCTTTATGTCTTTGAAGGCGGCTCCTTATGCGGTGGACTTTTATCGAAAGATGGGTTTTACGGCTGTGAAGCCGGAGGAGGAATATCTGGGAATCCGGGTGACGGCCATGGAAAAGCCTTTGGAGTGACATGCCTTTTGGGTGACATAAAGGTTGAACAAACAATATGTATTCAACAAAAGACCGGGAGCGTGCCGCAGCACGCAGATAAGGAGAGTTATGAAGTTTTTTGACATGGACAGCCCCCTGATGCAGGGACTGGGAAAAATGGCTGATCTGCTCTGGCTGAATGTACTGACTTTGATCTGCTGTATCCCCATCGTTACCATCGGCGCATCTTTTACGGCCATGAATTATATGGCGCTGAAGATGGCGCGGAACGAAGAGTGCTATATTACCAGAGGGTTCTTTAAGTCCTTCCGGGAAAACCTTAAGCAGGCTACGTTGATATGGCTGCTTCTGCTTCTGGTATTCTTGATCCTGGCAGGAGATTTTTTGATTATAGGAAGCTCCGGACTGGAGTTCAACATGATTTTTCGGGCAGTGCTGATGGCGGTGTCCTTCCTGGTGCTGTGTACCTTCATGTTTGTGTTTCCTGTGCTGGCCAAATTCGAAAATACGGTTTTACGAACAATCAAAAATGCATTTTTGATGAGCATCATGCAATTTCCCAAAACGATTCTGATGATTATTCTCTATGCCATTCCGCCCCTCGTATTTATCTTTTTCATGCAGGCGGCGCCGATTTCCCTGCTGTTCGGTCTTTCCGTTCCGGCATGGCTGTCGGCCAAACTGTATAACAAATTTTTCCGGAAGCTGGAAGACCAGATCAATGCGGCCAAGCCTGCTCAGGATGCGGAAGAGGCTGGGGAGGACGAAAGGATTTTCCGGGACGAGCTGGATGAAAGCCTGGCGGGGGACACGGAGGTTCAATAGGTCAGGTTGTTGAATGTGCTCAAGAATTTGAGCGGTTTTTGGTTAAACTGACAGGCTGTGAAGAAAAGCTGTAAGTTTGTAAGCAATTCACACAATAAGCTCAAAAATCTTTGTGGAATAGTGGTATGGCAGGAAACAGCGATATTCGGTATACTATCAATATAGTCAGCAGCTGAAAGCGCTGAAGAGAGATGTGACGCAAATATGAAAGGAGTTCATTATCATGGCTAGTTTATCTTTGACTAACGTATGCAAGGTGTATCCCAACGGCTTTGAGGCTGTTAAGGATTTCAACCTTCAGATCGCGGACCAGGAGTTCATTATTTTCGTAGGTCCTTCCGGGTGCGGTAAGTCTACCACCCTTCGTATGATTGCAGGTCTGGAGGATATTTCTTCCGGCGAACTGAAGATCGGCGACAGAGTTGTGAATGATGTAGAGCCCAAGGATCGTGATATCGCGATGGTATTCCAGAACTACGCCCTGTATCCTCATATGTCCGTATATGACAACATGGCATTCGGACTGAAGCTGAGAAAGGTTCCCAAGGATCAGATCGATAAGATGGTGAAGGAAGCTGCCAAGATTCTGGATCTGACTCCGTTGCTTGACCGTAAGCCCAAGGCTCTGTCCGGTGGTCAGAGACAGCGTGTTGCCATGGGCCGTGCAATCGTTCGTAACCCTAAGGTATTCCTGATGGATGAGCCTCTTTCCAACCTGGATGCAAAGCTTCGTGTGCAGATGCGTGTTGAGATCTCCAAGCTGCATCAGAGACTGGGCACCACCATCATCTACGTTACCCATGACCAGACAGAGGCTATGACCCTTGGTACCAGGATCGTTGTTATGAAGGATGGCGTTATCCAGCAGGTTGACACTCCTCAGAACCTGTATCAGAAGCCTCAGAATCTGTTTGTTGCAGGATTCATGGGATCTCCTCAGATGAACTTCCTGGATGCAACCGTTGAGGTAAAGGGCAGTGTGGCGAATCTGAATATTGCAGGCCGCAGCATTCCTCTTCCTCCTGCCAAGTCCAAGAAGGTGATCGACGGTGGCTATGACGGAAAGGTTGTTACCTTCGGTATCCGTCCTGAGGACGTATATGACTCTCCTGCATTTGTAGAAGCAGCTCCGGCTTCCAGCGTATTTGAGTCCACCATCAAGGTTTACGAGCTTCTGGGTGCGGAAGTTTACCTGTACTTCGATGTGGATCAGTTCCCGATCACCGCAAGAGTAGATTCCCGCACTACTGCAAGACCCGGCGATGCCGTGAAGTTTGCTTTTGATCTTGAGAAGATCCATGTATTTGACAAGGAGACCGAGCAGATCATTACCAACTAATACATCAGTGTGCCTGAGAAAAAGGTGCAGAAGTTTTTCCGATTACTTAAGGGGGGATGTTTTTCATCCTCCCTTTTTGTAATGAGCTATAACAATGCAGCCATACAGCAATTCACGTAACCGGGCGTGGGAGGGGCTGAACTGTTAATTTTCATAAAAAACTTGCGAATGCAGAAAAAATTGGTTATTATGTAAAGAAAGCGCACAGAGCAGCTTTGCTGGCGCAGAATGCCTTATAACAGGCGGATGGGAGTAAAGATGATTTCAAGTCAGATCATTCAGACAAGTATTGACGAGTTAAAAGCAATTACCAAGGTGGATATATGTATTTTTGACTTATCGGGAGGACTGGTTGCTTCGACCACGGATCGTCATGAGATCACCAATGATCTGGTCAGAGGCTTTGCTGTGTCCCCGGCAGACAGCCAGGTGATAGGAGTCCATCATCTGCTGAAGATTCATGATGAAGGTGAACTGCTGTATGTGCTGGTTTCCGTAGGGATCAGTGACGATGCGTACATGGTGGGAAAAATTGCTGTCTGCCAGATCCAGAATCTGGTTATAGCCTATAAGGAAAGATTTGACAGGAATAATTTTTTCCAAAATCTGCTGCTGGACAACCTGTTGCTGGTGGATATCTATAACAGGGCAAAGAAGCTTCACATTGAAGTAGCGGTTCCCAGGGCGGTTTTCCTGGTGGAAACCTATCTGGAGAAGGACGGCATCGTCACGGAGGTTCTGAAGGGAATGTTCTCCAGTCAGGCGGGAGATTATATTACGGCGGTTGATGAGAGCAATGTAATATTGATTAAAGCGCTGAATGCAGACAGTACCTATGAGGATATGGCGGAAGTGGCGGAGACTATCGTGGCCATGGTGAATGCTGAGGCCATGATGAATGTGCGGGTATCCTTTGGCACGGTGGTGCAGGAGCTGAAGGATGTTTCGAAGTCATACAAGGAAGCTAAAATGGCGCTGGATGTAGGAAAGATCTTTTATGCGGAAAAAAGTGTTGTGGCATACAGTGCGCTGGGAATCGGCCGCCTGATCTACCAGCTTCCGGTAAACCTCTGCAAGCTTTTTATTGATGAGATTTTCGGTGATAATGTACCCAGTGAACTGGATGACGAGACGCTGACCACGATCAATAAATTTTTTGAAAATAACCTGAATGTGTCGGAGACATCCCGGCAATTGTTTGTGCACCGAAATACTTTGGTATACAGAATCGAGAAGATCCAGAAAAGCACAGGCCTGGATTTGAGAAATTTTGACGACGCACTCACATTCAAGATTGCTCTGATGGTAGTAAGTTATATGAAGTATATCGACAGCCGGGAGTATTGAGAGAAAATTCAATCATGTAAAATTTGTTATCCGGTTATATTTTAGACAACCCCCTGAATATACTTAGGTGTCAGGAAACCTAAGGGACGCATCGGCGTATATTCGGGGGGTATTTATGTTATACGAAAAAAAGGTAAGATATCTGGAGCATTATGAGGGCGGTGTGCGGGTCGGCAGCAGTGGTTTTGCGAAAATCGAAGCGAGAGACAGTTCCCTCCGGATGGATTTGACAGTAAAGGGACTGCATCCTACGGATTCCTTCACCCGCGAGGTGCTGTTGTGCGGTGGGGGAAAGGAGGCACCGCTGGGAACTATTGTGATCGAAGGCGGTACGGGTGTTTTCCGGCACATGTGTCATATCCGTGAACAGATTGATAAAACAGGAATTTCTTATGAGGAGTGGAGCGGAATCCGCATTTTTCTTGGTGGAAGCAGGGAGATCAGCAGCCGCTGGGAGCCTTTGAAAAAGGAGCAGGGGATTTTAGAGAATAAGGAAGCATCTCAGGAAGTCTTTTCGCGAAGATCTCCTGGGAAACTGCCGGCGGAGGCGGGTGGAATGCCTTCGGCAGAGAAAGCGGATCCGGATAGAAAGGCAGCCTTGGAGGGGACCGGGAACCGGATGCCGGAGAATGACAGGGAGGAGAAGGCGGAGTCGGCGGTGAGCAGGCTGAACCCGGAGACAACGGAGGCGGAGGAAAAAGCAGAAGCTTCCGTGAGAAGGACGAGTCCAGAGGCAGCAGAAACGGAGGAAAAAGCAGAGTCGGCGGTGAGCAGGCTGAACCCGGAGGCAGTAGAAACGGAGGAAAAGGCGGAGTCGGCGGTGAGCAGTATATTATCAAGGGAGACGGATACAGAAAGGAAAGCGGTTTCGATGAGGAATAGGGATCTGGAGGCGGAGAGACCTTTGGCAGGCGGGATATCTTTGCAGGAAAAAACGGAGCCTAAGGCAAGAATGGCTTCAGAGGGAGAAATGGTGAGCACAGCCGGAAAAAAGAGATCTCCGGGACGCTTTGTGAACCTGCAGGAGGACAAGTGGAAGCAGCTTTCTTCCATATACCCTCATATTCAGCCCTTCCATGATAAACGGGATTATCTTTCCCTTGGCCCTGCCGATTTTGTACTATTTCCGGCGCAGAGCTACAAGGCGGTGAACAACAGTTTTCTGCTGCACGGATATTACAATTATCATCACCTTCTTCTGACAAGAGTGGAAAAACGGGGAGAAACCGTCTATTATGTAGGAGTGCCCGGAAACTACTATGAGAAGGAGAAGCAGGTTGCCGTTATGTTCGGCTTTGAGAGCTTTGAGTGTGCCGAGGAGCCTGCTCAGACGGGAGACTTTGGATATTATATGATGCGCGTGGAAATATAATGGAGATTATTCCAGACCCTCCCCGTCAAAGGGTGGAATAAAGCTTTCGTCAGCGCACGGGCCTTCCTGCAGAAAGCCCTGCTCAATACCGATTTTATCTGCGAAATCCAGGATTCTCAGGTACTCCTGATCGGTGATGGTGCGGTTCAGGGAAGGAATGTGGGAGACCTGATTCATAGGGGTATACTGGCTCATTATACTGATGTAAATATCGTTTCCGTAGGTGTCGTGGAGATACCGCAGAATCCTTTTAGAGTCGCCTGCTTCCCCGGGCAGGAGAAGATGGCGGACGATTACCCCTTTTTTCATCAGCCCGGAAGAGGTGTCTATTACGGGACGCCCTGTCTGGCGCAGCATTTCACTGATGGCGGGAGCGGCTTTTTCAAAATAATTGTCAGCCTGGGAGTATTTGGCAGAAACCAGGGGTGAATGATACTTCAGGTCGGGGAGGTATATATCCACCAGCCCATCCAGCATTCTCAGTGTGGAAACCTCTTCATAGCTACCCGTGTTGTACACCACGGGGATATGCAGACCCTGCTGCCTGGCCAGCTCCAGTGCATGGCATACCTGAGGAACAAAATGGCTGGCAGTCACCAGGTTGATATTGGCGGCTCCCTTTTCCTGGAGAGACAAAAAAATGGCGGACAAGTGCCGGAGGGTAATGCGCTTTCCGGCCTGTCCCGAGGCGATAGAATGGTTTTGGCAAAAGACACATTGCAGGCTGCAGCCTGAAAAGAATACGGTTCCGGATCCCTGGGACCCGGAAATACAGGGCTCCTCCCAGAAATGCAGCGCCGCTCTGGCCGCCATGACATCAGCGCCCTGACCACAAAAGCCATGGGAGCCGTTAAGCCGGTCAGCCCGGCATTTCCGGGGGCATAAGGTGCAGCAGCTCATCAACTGATTAATTTTTTCCCAGGTCATCTGCATTTTGTCTGATCTCCATTTTCATATCTTCCATGATAAAAAACCGCACATCCCGGGGAACGCGACTCCATCCGGCACCCTTACGGCACATGAAAGCTTCTGTTTAGTGCTGCTTTGTTCCCAACCTGACACGGTTCACAGATTTCCATTGCGTAAGACCAAATTTCATCATCGCGCCACACACCGGAATGTACGGCATTTTTAGTGTAGCGTTTCCCGGAGGATTTGTCAAGGAAAAAAAGCTTGACGAATCTGTCTGCTGATTTTCATGTGGCTGTGAATAGTAACATTATAGTAATGCGCAAATAATAATGTTATTGCTTGCAGGGAGGATTGCACACATGATACAATGTTCTTGATTCGAGGACAGAAAAAGGCTGGATGGCCTTAAAACAGAAGGGAGACATGAAACTATGAATAAGAGTGCGTTTTATCAATTGTCTTATGGCGTGTATGTGGTCAGCACCTGGGATAAAGGGCGGGCCGTGGGATGTACCGCCAACAGCGCAATGCAGATTACATCGGATCCTGCTACGGTGGCTGTGAGCATCAACCACGATAATTATACGAATCAGTGCATCCAGGATACAGGAAAATTTGCCATTTCCATCCTGGGAGAGCATTCTGATCCCGGGATAATCGGTACCTTTGGATTCCGGAGCAGTGCGGATCATAATAAATTTGAGGAAGTGGAGCAGGTCTTGATGGAGTGCATGCCGGTGGTTCAGGATGCCTGTGCATATATTGTGTGCCAAGTGATTGACAAGATGGAGACATCTACGCACACAGTGTTTTTGGGGAAGGTTTTGAACGCGGACATGCTCAAGAAAGATGATCCCATGACTTATGCATATTATCACAACGTAATAAAAGGAAAGAGCCCTAAAAATGCTCCTACTTATATCGGGGAATGAAGCACAATGAAATGTAGCGCCGAAAGCACGATTTTGCGAATGGCGCGATGCAAGCAGTAACAATACAGCCCCGACTTTCGGGAGAAAGCAGGGCTGTATTGGATTAAATCAGTATTCATAATCTTCAAGGGAAGGAACGTCCTCTGTGAAGGTTTCCTCTCCCAATTCGTTAATGGTGGTTTTTCCGGCTTTCCCATATTGATAGAGCTGATCCAGAAATTCTATGGCAGCGCGGATTTTGGTGCGGAGCAGATATCCGCCGGCTTGGGTGGCATTTGCAAGGGATGCTATGGGCAGATTAGGAGTCCATCCATAAGCCTTTCCGTGAAAATCCTGAATTTTACGCAGTACTTCATTGATTTCATCCCGGGTGAGCGGAAGAAGCTGTGGCGCCTTTGTCATGAGGTCCAGAACGGTTTTGGCAGGTTCCTGTTCCTGGGGATATAATTCCTTCAGGTTTTCATATTCGTGTTTTCCCTCGATGACGTCTTCTATATAGGAAGCGCTCAGGGCAAAGAGACTGAAGGTATTTTCCGGACATAGCTCAGGCAGCAGAAACCGGGCCATGCTGCGATAAGCGTTTAGCCGGGCTTTTTTTCCCAGTCGTCCTATAAGCTCTGTTTCGTCGATTAAAATGGTCCATCCGTGGTAACCCATTTGGGTAAAGAGATGGCTCATAAAGGAAAAGTAATCGGCGCAATGTTTGGTTTTGGTAAAGTTTACATTGTATTTTGCCGGCTGACTGAAAATACGGCGGTATATTTTCCGGAGAGAGGCGTTGGCAATGAAATCGCCCTCCAGATCCGTCTGCAGGAGGAACTTTTCATCGGAATCCTCTGTGTTCAGATAGGAACGGAACAAATAGTATAATTTATCAGTCTCCAGGTGCCTTGCCGAATAGAGCAGCATTTCGCTGGCAATGGGCGTGTTGGAAGAAATTTTTTCCACCTCGTGCATAAAGCCGGGCTGTTGCCGCCTGGGAAGATAGGTATTCTGCATTATTTTCTGGTAGACCAGATAAAGCTTGTCCATAGGAGTTTCTTTGCTGAGTGAAAGGTAGGAAACCACCATATTGTTGGAGTGTGCCAGATTAAAAACCGTATTCAGCAGATGGGTTTTTCCTTCGCCGTATTTACCGCTGATAATCATACCGTTGGCTTTTCCCTGGTCACAAACCAGATCCAGACGATCTGAAATTTCCTTCATGATTCTGGGGCGTGCTTCGGAAAAATACTGACCTACGGTGCGGGAGGGAACCCCTGAGCGCAGGGCTTCAATCATATGTCGTGCTTCGAAATCATACATCAGTTTTTACCTCCTGCATCATATTCCAGATCAGCTGAGGAACGCCGACAGCTCCTGTCCGGGACCGGGAGAGAAGCTCCTCTGCCGCTTTTTTGTCCAGAGGCAGAGCGGGTGAGCTTTTTTGCAACATAGCAATGCTTTTGGAGATAGAAACAATCACCTCGGGAGTATACTCCTGGACGGCCAGCCTGTCCAGATCCACCATGTCGGCAAAACGATTGAAATGCTCGCCCAGGATTTCATTCTGGATACGCATCCAGAGCGCCTGATAAGATTTCAGGCCGGCGTTTTCATCGTCCAGCAATTCCCGGTCAAAGGAATAGGCAAAAAGGATATTTCTCATGCTGTCGATGTCATCGATCAGCTGCCGGATACTCTCATAAGTATCCTCGCGCTTCATTTTTGTATAATGTATCTGCTCCAGGCTGGAACGGCTGGTCAGGATATCCAGGTCGTCCACAGCGATGAACAGACCGGAATATCCGCCCATACGGACAACCTCGGCAAGAGAGCGCAGCATATGACGTGCATTGTACTTTGTGATACGGGCAGGATAAAAGTCCATGGCGCGCAGCTGGGAAAGCTTTATTGAACGATCTCCCTCCAGCCATGCCAGCAGAAGCTCCCGATTCTGTTCCTCCAGAAGGGGATACCCCAGGATGCTTCCGGTGAGCATGCCGCAGGCCAGAGCGAAATTGTTGTCCAGAAGAGGGCTGTCCAAAAACAGATGGCGCAGCTGTTCGCGGATTTCGCGCCGGGTCAGTGCATCGCCGGAGCCGTTCTGGGAAAGGTAATCGATAAAACGCATTCCCTGGGGAATATCGCGGAAATCGAAGCCCATCTCCTGTATTACATGCCGGCTGACGGCCTCCAGACATTCTAAAATATTGCACTGCCGGAAGATTTCAATATAGATCTCCCTGAAATCATGCATCCAAATATTTTTTGCAGAAAAAAGAACGGTTTTATAATTTTCTCTTCGGGCCGCCGCAGCCATTAACTGCAGGAGATGGGTTTTACCGCTTCCAGGGCGTCCAGTGATAAACTTAATTTTGCTTCCGCCGTCCCGGATGTATTCCCTGAGATATTTTTCCTCCCAGAATTCTGTAAGAAATCGAATTCCGCAGGTAAGTTCCGGATCGGGAGGGCTCTCGATAGGAGACGGCATAAGGCCGGATTTGTCATATTGTGACATTATGCATTAACTTCCCTTCTGTGCTGTCTGCGCATATATGAATGCGATGTTTGCTTTGGTGTCTTTTTTCTTACACATAGAAACGAATGGTGGCAAGAAACTGTTCTTTGCCGTCCCTGTCCAGAATGCGGATGGCCTTGCCGCCGACTCTGCTGGGACCAAATTGAAATTTTCTGCCGTTTTTGGTTTCTTCCACATCCGAGATGTACAGCCGTGCCAGATCAAAGGCGAAGCTTTGCTGGTCATAATCCTTTCGAAAGCGGCTCATGGGAGCCAGAAACTTATACAGGCTGGTCAGATAGATATCGGCCTCGGGCTGCTTCTTCAGCTTCAGAAGAGCCAGGTCATATGCCTCGGACAGCTCGCTGGCAAAAACAAGGGCATTAAAAGGAGCTTTGTTGAGTTTTTCCTGTCCTTTCCGGACCATGTCCACAAAGACCCGGGGATGCAGACACTGTACCTTTTTCCGATCCAGATAGATATCCTGATTCTCGGTGTCCAGCTTTACGCGGTAGGGAAACATTTCATAGACGGGAAACTCTCCGCGGACATCCACGCCCTGTTCTTCACAGGCGGCCAGCATTTGAGCGGCAAATTCGCCGTTTTCGAAATATGATTTGGTGTCAAAGCCTTTAACAATTGCATCCATCTCATCCAGAGAGGCTGAGACAGCGGCGGCGGTTTCTGCCATGGCGCTCAAATCCCGGGAAAGGCTTTTGAGATCACCATTTTCCGACTGGCGGCAGAGCGCCTTAAATAGCTTCTGAAGAGAGGCAAGATTGTCCTTTATAGATTTTTCCTGAGGCTGCAGTTCCTGATAAAAAATTTCATAGTTCATGCTTGATCTTCCTTTGTGTTTTTGAATATCCGCGGCGGGAATATTGTTTTTACTATAAAGAGTATATATGAAATAATGGACGTTTTCAACTGTTTATTTTTTCGGTCCGTTTTA